>JAABUP010003839.1_pt1 | contig 25940 bp, 31 predicted proteins | sample 5559201 | NCBI WGS metagenome assembly JAABUP01 (sample SAMN10711887, study PRJNA513373) | rock metagenome | isolation source: Antarctica rocks | place: Antarctica
CTGAAGATTGGCAAATGCCGTGGTACCATTTATCCCTTAGATGCTGCTCAGCATTGGCTAATGAGAAGGTCCCCTCTGCTAGCACACCTTCAAATCCATGTTGGCTCAGCCAAAGGGACAGTTGTTGCCACCAAAGAGTGTTCACAGATGAGGCATGGGTAAAAGCCTTTTTGACCAGCCTGTCAGAGGGTAACTCGCTAAGCCTGCTAACATACTTGAGTACCGTTTTTTGCCAATCACTTACATTATGTAACTGCAATGGGACTCTTTCCAGTTCGCATAAAACAATGCCATCCGGAACAGACTTGCGCACATGTAATGTGCGTTTCATAAAATGGTTATGCACAGTGTTCATTTGCGAAAACAGGGAGGGCCATTCGAGACACCATACCTCACAACCATATGAAAGGACTGGCCGTACCAGAGATGAAAACAAAGAACAGCGTAGATGTGTGTCATCAAGACCCTGAATTGACCCTGAATTGAAGTTGACTTCTAGAGCAGTGGCACAGCTGAGGGCGATTCTGTCTGCAATTTTCTGAACATCTTTAGAAGCATCAGCAAAGTAGACTTTACATTGACTAGTCAAATGCAGGCTGTGAGAAGCATCCCGTATCTGGGCTGGGATGTGCACTGGCATCATCGGCAGTGCCAAAAAGGTATCTTTTGCGGGTGAGTATACATACTTTGCAGAGATAGTGTGATGAGTCTGAGAGTTTGGCCTCCCATCTTAGGTTGACCAACCTACAAAGCAAGATCAGCTGCTTTCAGCTTCCAGATTCCAAAAGAGCTTCCAGAGAAAAGTGCTATCACAGCCCACATACCACTTCAGCAGCGCACAATTGACAATAAACGGATGCATGCACTGGACCTGCAAGCCCAGCCTAAAAGGGAATCCCAGTGCTGCACAACACTACCAGACCATACAGTGTGTTGTTCAGGACTGTCAGCGATGCATAGCTCACCCCTGCCCACTGTGGAATGGGCACAACATTGCAAGTCCGCACATGCGCAAACTTCTGACGGTCATCAACCAACTGCAAGTAATTAGCGGCTCAGCAATAACTGTGAGAGACACTGCACACTGCATGTGATTTTTGGCCTTGATCATGGCAGGAAGGGGACGCTGCCAAACGTCCAGTGAAAGTAACTGACACGTCATGGACCTGATACCTTAACAAGAACATAATCTGCCTGTAGTATAAAGGACACTTGGTCAGGAAAAGCTTTGCAAGCGCAGGGATCAGCTTGAGAAACAGGACAACAGCTTTTTGCCAAAAGCTGTTGCAGCACAGACTGTTCCAGAAAACCAACTTGAAGCCTACGCAGTTGTGTATAACCTAAAGCAAACACACAAGCTTGTGTTTGTCTGCAAAGCCTGTCACAGTGCACAGCCAGTCCCAATCTAGCAGAGTTCTGCTCACTGTCTCAAGTTGAGCGGCTGGCAAGGCGTTGTTGCGCAGCGTGACCATGGTCCTTCCGCAGGCTGCACAGCATCAGCTGTGCGATTTCAACGTCCAGCTGACATATTTCTGGAGAGCTCCCGTTGTTAAGGTCAGACTGTGTGAAGCTTGTGTGCACTGCCGCCAGACCAACAACTGGGTGGACAGGGCAGTGCAACACCGTTGGCGCCTTTATGCGGTGAACGGCGACAGTGACAAACAAAAGTTGTCATAGAAACTCGAAAAGCGTGCTAAGGCAGAAACCTTTTGACCTGCCATTGCTGCGAGAACTCTCAAGCAGCTGCGGTGCCAGGGCTACATTTGCGGTACCCAGCCTTGGTACAGCCTCTGGTTCGACGACGTTCAGTGGGACGCAGGGTTCGACAGCCCACCTGCGCAGGCCCCCGTCCGGCCTTTCGGTTGCCCTTAGGATGTGCAAATTACTCATTTCACTCATCAATTACCCAGTAACGTTACCAATTGGTAAGGCATAGTTGGAGACGACCAAGGCAAGATCAGGCATTCTGTTCCACACAGTTATGAGACTGGCACAACTACTGGCGGGCGGCATCTCAACTGTTGCAGGTACTCTTGATAACAAGCTATGCTTACACGTGCAAGGCCAGCACCAGGGGAGGACGCAGCGCAAGCCGTGTTGACATTATTTGCACTCCAATAGTGGTAGAAATCGCAAACAGGCACTGAACAACATCCAGGGCGGGGTCCCTTCCTGACGTTGCAACCCATCTGGATAGTGTGCATCGCTTGTCACAACTTGACACTGGCTAGATGGCTGTTGTGTGACACAGAACCGATATGCTTGTGCAGCATATTGGCCTGCAAGCAATCAAGTATGGGAAGGTCAGCCCATTGTCATTGCATGGCATGCATATTGCAGATGTCTGTAAAGCATGTATATGGGCTGTAGATGCACTACATGGCATGGTACATGGCTGCTATAGGCCTCACACAAAACCAAACCGGTGCTACACTAAGTTGCACTGTACATGTTGCGCACCACATCTAGCAGCATAACATGTACTTATGTACAGTGATACATTACAGTATGCACGCAGATGTGAGTTGAAACTGTGAGGTGTCAGCAAAATGGCCATGGTCAAGGCTGTGAATCAGACCCCGTGGTAATGGATTTGTGCTGCTGGCTGCTTGTATAGAGGTGGTGCTTGAGCAGTGGGGCTAGCTGTACCTGGAAGACACAATAAATACCAATGGTTCTGTCTTTGGCAGCTGTTGTCTGGGGGGGATCAGCTGTATGCAGTATCACTGCAGGTCATGCTCCCATATGAACTCTTTATACCTTCACAATGGCCAAATGTTGGTGATTATGCAGTACATGTGTCTAGCACACAGTGCAGGTGTACATCAGGCTGGACCGCACCATCGATTGATATCTGCAATGGGGCTTTAGTGCCAAATTCAAGTGATCATGCTGTGCTTGGGTTGTATGCGTTGAGTGCAGTGTCGTCGATTCAAAGAAGCCTATTGTCCCACCCTACACGGTGTCGCCATGACCTGATGCCGCAGCGGGGTCATTTTTGCTTGCATCCTGAGTCCAGCCTGTCTTGCATGTGAATAGTTTACCGATAGTTTTTTACACAGACACATTAAACATTAGGTAAGAGAAGACACAAGCAGAACCGTAACCAATAAGAGGAGCAGCATTGCAGGCCCAGAGGTAAGGGCCAATCACATGCTGTGTCACTTTAAAACAGCATTTTCGTTCATCATTCAGTTTGCCAGTATTCTGACTATTTGTCTACTGTCAGATGCTATCCCCACAGGAGACTGATCAGTAGGCTCAGGTGTGGTTGCCATGGCCTACATGTTGACACAGGCCGCTTTGGCAAAGATAGTGAACATGGCAGCAGAGGGGACAGGGTCTGTCTTGTGTGCATGTCTGGCTCAGTTGAAGATGAACACCCATTTCCTGTTTGCTGCCCCGCATACAGCCACATACGTCAACAGTACACCTTTTCCATCAGGCTTCATCTTCAGTAGCAGCTTTTCTGGCTACTGACCAACCCAATGAGGTAGGCAGTTATCTCAAGACCTGTTTTGCACAAAGACAATCTGTTTTGGCCAGTCCAATTTTAGCTTGGCTTCTAAGCTTTGTAGAGCTAGATTAGCGTAGAGCGTGTGGCGAGGTACTAGCGCCCTCCCTCATTACAGCATCACTACTGCAATTTCTTTGGTGCTTTATTGTTGAACGCCTTGAACATTTGGTGCATAGTATAAGTTGTTTTCCCAGTTATTGTCTGTTGACTCCCCTGATGAGTCCTACAGACAGCAAATGTAAATTGTCAAAATGCAGCTGCAACACATAAGTGAGCTTGCACATCCATTTGTGGCGCAATTGGTTGGCAGCAGCAGCACCACATCTTACAGTGATTACCAATACGTTATGCCAAGACTTAGTCTTTCCAATCCTTGTACTCAGAAATCATCAAGTAATAATTTGATATGCATGCTGCAAGCCCTTGCATGTAGAGACTCCAGTGGCAGCTTGATTGGCATACATTAAAGATTTGCAGCAGCAGTCGCAGCCTGAGGAGACTGCCGCAGAGCACGCTGGTGGCTTGGTAGCAGCAGCTATACATGCAAGGATTTGAGAACCAAAATAACTCAAAGCAACAACAGAATGTACATACAAAAAGATAAAAAGGGCATTGCCAAACAGATCACTATCCTTAGTCTACAGCAAACGAAGTAACATGTTCAACCAGCAAATGTCATGAACAGCATTGCAGCACTACTTGCAACAAGTTGCAGCTTCTGGGCTGAATTTGCTTTGTTGGTACAAGGCAGCATTTTGCATCCGCATTCAGGTCCCTTTAGGCACTATAAACATCAACACACAAAGCCAGAAATGACAAAATTGTAGGACATGCTGCCCTACTGATGCTGTGTTGTTCCATTACCCTTTTGCTGGCTGGGTGTGCTGGAACTCTATAGTTTGCGGCTTGAAACAGTCAAAGATTGCTGACCAGCCTGAACGCTTCTGCATTTTTGGCTGCATGTGTGAAAGCTGGTGATGCTGTGCAGCATTTGCTTGAGCTCCTTGCTTTCTTGCCACTTGGTTGTGTGGAGGGGGCGAGAGCTCAGCTGACTTGAGCCACTGCCTTGTGCGCTCTGCAAATCGCGCACAAGTCAGCTTCTGAGCAGACAGCTGTTGATAGTCTGTCAGCATGTGCTATATCACCAGTCATACCTTGATAGTCCAAACTCTGAGGATGATTCCTGTAAGCATGGTGGTTTTGCTCTAAGTTTGCGGTGCTTAGTCTGGATCTGCTAGTTACAGAACTCAGCGGTGCCTCTACACGGGATGTGGCTGTCGTGCTTCTGTGAGAGGGCTCAGCTATGGTCTTCACTCTGTGTTTCAGTCGTGCAGACCCTGGCATGGGCTGGCTAGATAGCTCGGCTGTTCCGTCTGGTGGTATGCCCTTGATTGGGCTGTCTTGTGGCATGCGTTGATATGACAAGATCTTTCCTGAGTCCGAAGCGGAGTCGTCTAGACTGCCTGCCCTTTTTCCCTGCCTTCGTGAGACAACCACCCTGTTCATCTGTGAGAGGACCTCGTCTGCGCCGCAATCAGCATCGTCAACGTGAACTCAGAGACTCTACATCTTTTGACTTGCCAAAGCGAAAAGGGCGGCCTAAGTGGTGAACCGCTTGATCAACGGGTCGTGAGCTGCTGAGCGAGGTCTTCATGCAGCCGAGCAACGAGCGACATGATCCATGCAGAACAGATGGTGCACAAGCAAACATACGACAGGAGCGCTCAGGGCGCCCTGACCGTAAAGCACACCTCACATGCCTCGAGTCGAACTTGTGGTACCACCAGCTGCGCGATTCAACAGGCACTTCCTGATCAAGACGAACAACCCTGGACTTGTGACTCGGCTGCTGAACTGCCTAATGAAGTGCCGATGTCAAGAAGCAACTAAACCGACAACTGGACCGCAACTCACGTCGTCGTCGCGGGAAATCTGCACAGGTGGCGCGAGGTTTATTCACGTGGTATTACACGTGCCTCTTCGATTTCTCCGACAAGTTTTCTTCTTGCTCCGAGGCAAGTAGCTTTGCGCAATGCATGCTTTTGCAGGATAACCGTGAATGTTCTGTAAACAGGTTCCCATCACATGGCACAGTCGCACATCCAAGCCTCGATCGCAGCATCTCCAGGTATGTTGCATGCACGGTTGTATCACTGGTGGCATAAGCTGTATGTCTTCATAACGCATGTGCCTTGACAGGTTCTGCAGTCCTTTGTCAATCCATACAAGGTTCTACAAATATCCGAGGACGCAGATCCGAAGGCGATCAAGAAAGCCTACAGAAAGCTTGCTTTGAGGTGCAGTTTGCGGGCTGAAAGTCAAAGCTGACGACAGCATCAGTGTCGGACCGGCCATACACGTGTGACAAGTTTGCTGCTGTAGGCACCATCCGGACATCAGTGACGAGCCATCAGCAGAGCAGGACTTTCTCAAGATTCAAGAAGCTTATGAGGTTTTGACTAACAAACGAGATGCTGCTCAGGCAGATCCAAAGAACAATGGCTGGGACTTCCATGACTGGTACATAGCTGCACTTGAGTGTTTTGTACTGGTTCAACTACATCAGTATGCACAGGATCTGCAACCTGATGAAAGGCAACTGCGTGTACAAATTCATCAGACAAGAGTGGGAACACTAGAGTACTGTACTGAAGCAGCTGGCAATGCAAAGGGCTTTAGACCAGATTTCTGATTGGCTGCAGGTATTGGGACTTCACAGTGTCAAGGAGGTGGAATAGCCATTGGAAGCAACAAGGAAAGTCTGGCCCATCCCCATTTGCCTCAACACCAAGTCATCGCAAGCAGTGGCAGGCACAGCTGGGCAGGTTAAAACAGAAGGCTGCATTTCGCAGATCACAGCAGCAAGCGAGCCAACAAGCTCACCCGGCAGAAGATCAGATGGCACAGCATCAGGATGTCCGTCAGCAATGGTCCCCGCGGCAAGCTGATGGGCTGCATGGCTCTCAGCAAGCTGCTCACCAACAAGACTTGTGTCATGAGGATCTATGTCAACCCCAGCAACAGGTGTTCAATGCTCATGCTGAGCTGGACGACGTAGTGCAGGATCATGCCAGGAATTGGGAGAATGCTTCTAGTCAGGAAAGAAGCAGTCATGGTCCTGAGGCTGCCACATCGTCTTCATACCCCATCAATGGGGTGCTGACTGATCAGCAGAGGCATGCACAGTCTCCTCAGCCAGCTGGTACATTGCTGGAGGCAACTCACAAGCTGTTGAGTCAAGTGCAATCATGCCACACACAACTCACACATGAACTGAGCTTGCGCACATCTCACTGGCCAAACCAGGTCAACGAGCTGCTGTGTTATGCCCTTGAACAGCCAGGGTCAGCGCATGCTGCTAATCAGAGCAGTCATTCTGCTGATGTACCTCAAGACCTGCCTGCCATTCGATCCTCTTCTGTTTCAGCTGCCCCCACTTTCTCAGATGCAATCGCTGACGATGTAGCAGATGTCAAAGGCAGTGCTGCTTCCCTCCACAGCACCGAAGCTGCCAAAGCAAATTTTGCAGATCAGGTTGAGGTCACAATGGATGCATCCTCACATGGCTTGCCTAAAGATGGCGTAGCTGATGCAGGCAGTCAAGCTGCCTTTCAGACTCAGCATTCTCGAGTTCAGTCACAACTGGCTGGGCTCAGGAGAAGAGCAGTCTGGAAGCAAGATGCTTGACACAAGACAAATGTATCCTAGCCCCTTTTTCAGCAGTGCCTATATCATTTTCTGTCCCTCTGTCTACATCTCATTCTGCCTGTGTTGCATGCTAGAAACTGTACATCAGCAGCCTTCACATTGTGGATGCAGCAGCATCAAGTGGCTGACATATTGCTTCTCAGTCTGATCATTGTACATTTTTAGACACGCGTTGTGCTGACTGTGTTCATGCTTTCTGCTGCAGCTTGAACATTTTGGTTTTTTCTCGTATGTATGCTGTCAGCTCATTTGGATGTGGGTCAGCTACTGTTGAGGACCTTTGCAATGAAATGCTGTACCATACTTGTCAGAGTCATCGACAACTCCCAAAGGGCAATGCAAATTAGCAGTTGTACCCATTGCCTGCTGCGGCCAGCAAACCAATTGACATCACTGTACCCAGTCAAAGCTAGCAAAGCATTGGGCTGAAGCACAGTGGAAGCAATTGCGGATCAAAGCAAATTGAATGTCAAAGTAGGTCCAAAGCAGAAAGCCAACACACAGACCTACAATTACACTAAGCTCTTACTGTGGCAACGACGAGGCCACACAGAAAATGCCTGTACAATGGTACACTAGGGTTTGGGAAGTGCAAAAATGCTGTCTACTGCTGTGATTTAGTGTGGATATTCAGCAAGCCCTGGCAGAAATGACTGTCGAGGAGTCTGCCCAGCTGCAATCTGCACGCAGCAAATGAAATTTGGGCCAAATGTCAGTTTGTGCACATGCATGTGATAACAGAGCATACAATACCTGACTGCATGTATGCACATGCGGCAAACAGTCCATAGCCCAGCTGCAAAACACATGGCAACACACCTGCTGTAGTTGCTGCTGACTCATGCCGCTCTTCAACTGTTGCTGCCACCCAGTTGGCTGTTCAGCACGCTGCTGATGATCTTGTGATTGCATGTTCAGATGACTATCTTGCCATCCCTTGCTATGTCTAGTCCCAGAATCAGTTGTTTCCCTGCCTTTGGACATAACCTGATGGAGAAGACTGGCTGCGCTACCAGGATGCCCTTCAACACCATTGTTGTTGATCAGCGCACGCTGACTTGCATGAAGACCTTCAGCATTGATGCCTCTGGGTAAAGAGAACAGGTAACTTCCCAAACTGGCTACATCGGGATTCAGAAGCTGGGGTGGGGCAGATGGGTAGGCAGGGTAGTTGGGGTACACCAGGCGAGGATCTGCTGGCCAAGGGTGCAGGGCCTCTGCAGCTGCCTGAGCAGCTTCTTGAGCAGCTGCAGCCTTGTGAATGCTGTCTAGTGCAGTTTGCGCTTCATTCAGCTTCCTGACAGCATCCTGTAATTGAGACAGAAACAGTTATGCCCTTTTGCTTTAGTAGCAGTATTGCCCACAAGGGAAGCCACCATAATTACCTATACATTGTCCTGTGCAAGTCATGCATGTTGCATCCCCAGGTAGATAAGCAACAAGCTAGCAAAAGCAAAGAATAAAGACCAGTCACCACCTCTTGCCCACCTGGTTTTCCAAAGGTTTTCCGGAACTTTTCTTAAATTGTAACTTGTTCACGCTGCCTTAACCATCGTTGCTACATTCATGTTGCAGCAGACTTTCATCATTGTATCATGACTGATACACCAACCAGTCAAGTCCGATCAGCCCTCAGTTGCCCCAGCAGCAGTGTCCCTCTGCCACCTTCCAGAGCTAAGACTGATATTGACCGTTCACACATCAGCACAGGCCACTCCAATGCGCCTCAGGACGCCGTATGCAATGCTGTGAACATGACGCATCATACGGAAACAAATCTGATTAGGAATCCAGCACAGCATTCAAATACACAATTGCATCTGCACCTCATCACATGTGACTAAGATTAGCAGCTGTTTTGGTACAAATGTGCATTCTCAAACTGACCTGGGCTGCTTGTATGACTTGCTGTGCCTTTTGGCGCTGCTTCTGCAGGCTCTCCCATGCTGCCACAGCTTCCCTATCAGCCTTCTCTGCTTCTTGCTCCTGCAAGCACTATCACTGTCAGTCACCCACATAATGAAGTGCAAAGTCAACTAAAGGGGAAAACGGCAAGATAGCAAGCGCACTTAAGTAGAGATGAGTGTGCGTAAAGCATGCAGGAGTTGCCCAAGAAGCCTTGTGACGCATGTGTAAGGACTGTGGCCTAGACCGAGACTGGTTTTTGCTCTGCATGCCTACATGATGGACTGATGGGTCAAGGGATCTGTAGGTCGACCTCTAGCCTAAGGCTTTGGCTGAATAACCTGCTAGTGTTACCTGTCCGCGAGCTACAGGACCTTGCTGTCTCCAAGCCAGCAAATGGCCTTATAACAAATGAGTGTAAAAACTCATACTGCTCATGCACAGGCTGCCAAGCTGCTCCACCAGATGAACCTACCACTGAAGCAGCAGATGCCACAGTGCATATAACTCCACAACATGCTACCGTCTAGACTGATCTTGTGCCTGCTGAAATGCAGGCTGCTATCAGGTCGCGTTCTGCATAGTTACAGCCTGGCACGTCAAGCAGGCAGTGATGCATAAAAGCATCACCTGGGCAGATAGCTGGACCTGGACAGGAGGCTCGACAGCTTCTGGGGCAGCTGCCACACCTGACTTCTTCTTGTTGCCAAGTGGACCCTCGCGGTGAGAGCTTGCAGTACCTGCCAAGAGCAGGTCTTTCATTGATCATGTAAGCATACCACAAATGAGACAGAAGTGAGACACATGGGCCTACGTGCCATCGACATGAGTTGTGAGGGCATCTGGTGTAGTGAGGGGGGCAGATTGAGCTGCGTGAACGCCCAACATGACAAGATGTCCATGTCATACATTGCAGGCTGCAAGCTACATGTGGCTGGCGCTGCCGTCGCTATACGCTAACCATCAGTTATGGCAAAAGCATGTGCGCCATTGCAGCTGCTTGTGCATGCAACAGCAGAGCAGTAAGTCATGCCGCAGTCGTTACCAGTGGATGTGGGGTTCATCTGCACGCCCTTGCGGCGCTTGTGGTGAGGCAAGGAGCCTCCTTCTGTCAAAGAGAACACAGAGTGTGCGGCTGGCGCGCCGGCTTGATCATACCCACCGTCCTCATTGTCATCCTATGCAAAAAGGTCAGCTGTTTGACATTGAGCGGGTGAGAAAGCAAGACTTGCAGCATCCACAGGACTGATGAAGGGCAGGGACAGGGCCAGGGGCATTGCAGGGACAGGGCCAGGGGCATTGCAGGGACAGGGCCAGGGGCATTGCAGCTTGTGATGTTGAAAACAGAATGTAAGCACAACGTTCAATGCACGTGCGCAAACAGATGGCCAGATTCAGCACAGTTGTGCACAGTCCAGAAGCACAACAAAGTTCATGCACACCTAAGATGCAGCAACTACCCAAGATTGCATGCCAATGTCACAAACTGACACAAGCTGCAGAGTCTGAAGATACCTCAAAGTGAGGATCAGGATGTTTGCGTTTATGGCCTCTGTTGGTCTGCTGGTCAGCATGCCAGGCAGAGGACTGCCCTTTGGCCCTTGTGGACCGTACCCTGCTGAGGGTAGGGCCGGCCCCCGGGGGGACTGGCAGTCCACCTTCCTTCCAGGTTTGGTAGAAGAAACGCTCCATGTTGTCACACATGTCTCTGCAACATGATGCAAGGGAGATGTGCCAAGAACGCCTTTCAGGGATTCCATTGATTCTCACAAGTGAGTATGCATGTACATGCAAGAAGCATCTACAACAAGGCAGAATTCATGCACCGCCTCATCCATGCTACATACTGTTGAGTCATGTTCATGATGGCAAATCATACAACATCAGCTGTCTGCCAACTAATCTGCGGGATGCTGAACAATGCACAGCCTTACAGCTTACTCCAAGCGCTTGCAACAGCAGCTCTGGTGCTGATGTCAGTCCTTGCCAGACTTTTTGCAGCCAACTGATCATGCAACGCAGGCAAGCGCAGAGGGGAAAGCACTGGCTTCATGTAATGATACCAATGAAACAGCAAGCCACTAACAGCAGAAGCAATGCCTTTGTCAGTAGCCTTACACGATGGGATCATCTTCGTCGTTGTAGGTGCGGCAATTTGCCCAGACTTGCTGCACATCCTTCAGTACTTCAGTGGAAGAGAAGTACGAGGGAGGCTCTGCCATGAGGTTCTTTTTGATGGTGCCCAGATCCATGGGTTGTCGTATGATTTGATGGTAGTTATGCAGCCCCAAGGCCTTGGCATCCACCTGCAGATGGGCACTTGTGTGGACCATGCTGCAGCTGGGACTGGTCATGCATGCCACAAGAAGACTGCTACCATAGACCTCAGCACCATCACAGGCAGACATGAAACAGTCTTGAGTGTGGCAGCAGTTGGGCTAGCGTCTCAGCTCATAACCCTGTGGCAGCATCTTTGCTATTTCCTAATCATCATGCAGACCCAATGCTTGCTCAATGCCGCCGCGTAGTGTCATGTTGAACCTGCGACGGCACGCTGGTCTGGCTGCATTATGGAGACAATATGTACACCACAGGGACGCAGGTTGACTGGTGCCTTGCCAGGCGGCTTTGCTGATCCTTTATGTGGCTGCCATATTGCACTGATCACACTCTGCGCTTTGCTCCAATTGGCAGCAGTACACTTGGCTTGGCGTCTATGCTTGCAGCAAATCCAGGTGGGCTGCTGCTCATCATGCATGTTGCATGACAGCAGTGCAGAGAGGGTTAGTGCAACATGGGTCAGACTGCAGGAGGTGAGGTGACACTCACACATGCGAGCGGGTCAGCAGTGAAACAACCATGTGCAAAGTAGACAGTTTTGGGATGGGCTGACTCACAGGCTCTGCAAAAGGCTCAGCGTCTTCCTCTTCCAGCAGCTGCTCCACAACATCCAAGCACCGCTGCATAGCCTGTGACTCATTTGGGGGGGCCTTTTTGGACCTGCCCCCCTTGCGCTTGTTTGGCCCCCTGGGTCCAATCTCGGGCCCGACTCTGCCTTCCGTGCCAGAGGATGTAGGTAGTGACAATGCAGAGGCAAGATCGCCGCTGCCAACATCTTTGTGGCGCAGCTCAGAGCTGAAGCCTTGCCTGGCTAGCATTGGCTGCTGTTGCTGATGCTGCCTGTTCACATGGCTTGAAGGGTTCCTGCTGAACTGGGCTGCAGAAAACTGCTGCATGGGCTGGTTGGCGGATGGGCCATCCCATGCAAAGGCGTCTAAGCTGTCATCATATCCTGAGCACCAACCAATCAGTCCATCAATCAATCAAGCATTGTTGATAGCTTTTTGTGTCAATTGGAGACACAGACAACAAGGCTGGATTTGCAGACAATTTTTCATGTGAGGTTTCGTCACGTAGGCTGCTGAGTGCTTCATTTTTGGAGTCACAGCACAAAAACGTGAATGCAACAGCAGCAGCAATGACAGCATGCCTGAGTGTAAAAAGCATAATAAATCATGCATTAGCAGCAATTGCACAACTGACATGATGAGTCTGAATGACATAAACAACAGACGTGTTTTGCACAAGGCATAGTGCACCCAATTCTGCATGTACAATTGTCACTTGAGTGACAAGCAAGTGCCTGGGGATACCTGACATGCCACCCAAACCATGAGGCAGAGAGGGGCGCTGGTGATTAAGGTACTGCTGCTGCTGCTGTTGTGGTTGCCTTTGCAGCTGCTGATTGTACAAGCGCTGAGCTTGTTCCCTGGCAAGCTGACCAGTGTCCAATGGTGCCTGAGAAGAAGCATTGCCCCACCCTCCTCCAGCATTCTGCAGGACGTAGTACAAGCCAAGCGTCGCCAACTGCCATGTAGAAGTACATAGGCGTTGTACAGTCCTGCCATCTGTGCAGGCCATTATAAAGCACACACAGGGTGTCAGCTGAACTTAGACTTGAATCTCAAGGCGTGGTAGCTCACATTGGCACTGGGCAAGAGTGCCTGCTGACTGTATCTGTCCATCAGGATGACTGGGGCCTTGCTTTGCCTGATACTGACTCACTAGCCAGCACGTGAGCAGGACTCAGATACCAGAGTCGCTGGCGGCATGGTATCTGCTTCAAGCGGTTACCAGGTTCATTCACGACCCTTTGAGTGCAATGCTGCAGTCTCAAACGCCAGGTTTTGCTCTTTCTTTGTTTGTTCTGTGCAGATTTGACACTGCTCGACCCTGTCAAGCTGTATGCGCGGTACCCAATCCGACCATCATGCATGTAAACGTAAAAACATGTTTTGCCTGCTGAGAAACATGTGCCAGACTTGAACAAGCGCTATGTTCTGCTTGTGGCCGCAAGGTGCACCACCAATAGTAATCTCGGCGTCGTCGTCAGTCTGACAGCGAGGGTAACAGACGCGCTACTGTCACCCAGTCCTGCTCAGCAGGATGCAAGCAATTGATTTGGCTGTCCGTCCGCACTGAAAACGCACGCTTCTCCGAATGGTCAGCGCTAAGAGCCTGAATCTGATTTTTGAGTCACTTAATCAGGGACAACTTCGTCCCTATCTTCAGGCCAGCACACCTATCTTGCAGACATGAGTCTGGTTCTTGATGCTGTTAGGTAAGGTACCTATCATGAGCAACAGAGGCTGGTTCTCGCATCCAAAAGGGCAACGCCACCCACCATGAGCAGCAAGACAACCAGATTTGATCTTTATTGCAGCAGAGACAGAACTACACTTATACACATTACACACTTCATACTCAAGGCTGGAAAATATAAGCTGCACTCTGCGTTGCTCTGATCAGTCTGCCAGTAGCTGTTCGTCAAGTCATTGTACTTTGCAGAATCTGGCCCAAGATTGCTGCAGTTGCAGGCACAGTCAAGTTATCATCAAGCCAGCCATATATGGGCAATGCCTCCACAGCTGTGGCCACAAGAGACGTCATCCAGATGGTTCCCAACATGTTCTGCATGGTGTTTGTAAAGTATCCCATGCTGTGAAATAATGCTATGTAGACCATGGACATGACAGCACCACCTGCAGCGTGCATCAGCCTATACTGAGTGTCGATCACAGATCAATTTCATTTATACATGCACAAAGGAGCATTCACTCATCTTTGTTCCACAACACTCCCAGACGCTGCGTGCAAAAGCCAGCATGCAGGCATGCGTAATACGCATTGCGTATTGATCCCCGAGCCACGTTGGATGACAATGAAATAGAGCTCTTTCACATGAATCACAACGTGAGAGCACACGTGAGCAGCGCAGCGTCATTGCACTACCAGCTGAGTGTGCTCGATGGGACAGCACTACCCATGTGCGGGATGAGGCATTTCGGAAGTTCATATGTGACACCAAAAGATGCTTGTTTCTGTAGCCTGCACGTGCCTGTAAACATGGCTAGGCTGCCAAGCCAACTCTTGTTGTTGTTGAATGGAAGTCTGGCAGACCCATATCTCCTTCCCACAATGTCTGCCATTCCATCACCTCCACACATGAGAGACAAAACCATAAGGCCCACTGGCGATTCCCGCCAAAATAGCAAGGTGACAGCTGTGACAATGCCAATGTACAGCAAAGGACCCCTCAGCAACTCCTGCCTGTTAGTAAATGAGTCAAAAGTTGATACAGACAGGCATTGCTCCATTTCAACATAGCACTCTTAATACTTCCAGCTTTGACTGCATCCCAGTAACAGAGCAAACTTGCATGTACAATCATCAGCCAGAGGCCGGTTCATCTGCAGTGTCAGCTTATGAGAATGTGCGCTGCTCAGTAATGGGTATGTTGCAGTGGTGTACCTGCTACCATCGCGGCTGACAGCTTTGATAGTGGCTTTACTGTCCATTGTGCCAACAGCCACCAAAATCAACCTGCAGATACAGCATCCAATTGTAGAGTGGATCATTGGCATGTCTGGTGCACCTTGAAACATGAAGTGACTAGCAAGGAGTTCTCATGCCCTGCATGGATAGAGTTGCTTTTGGTATGAAGGGACAGTCAGGCAGCTGAGCTCACCTGAATGCGTTGCATAGCGGCACTGCTGCGGCACATATCCGAGCAGTTGGTGCTGCACTGTCAAGAAAAACAATGTCAAATGGCACCTTTTGCAACACCCTTAGCATATGCCTGAAAGCTTTGCCATGAGCAGTATCACCTGAATAGTGGCCAGGTCAGCACAAACAGTGGGCCAGTTGAGACGTGCACGGTCTTCCTGCATACCAGCTGCAAGCACCGAATTGGTCTGTGTCTGAAAAGTGCAAATACCTTTGTTTGGACGAGAACGTAATGCCCGATTTTGGAAACCTGTGTGAGATAGTTGCGGGAGGCTGAGAACTCAAGGCTTTTCACTAAAGCATGTGCCAGTGAGGCTGACAATAACGTTGCAAGCAGGTCGCGGATAATGCTGACGTCCATGTCTATGAAGAAGATCTCTGGGCTAAGGGCGCTTTAAGTGAATGGCGAAGTGAGTAGACGACCCGCGAATTACAGGTTTTAGGCATCAGCGGATGCAGTTTGAACAGCGAGACTTCAGGTTTCTTGATGGCGTTCAACAGACTTTGACTGTGTGCTTGACAGAAGATCACGATCACGGATCACGAGTGGCGCGGCAGGAGCCCAGCTGCTGACGGTCTGATGTCACTGACATCATGTCAGGCGTACCGTGATCTCACCTGCCCTGTAAGCTGCATGCGTGACTAAGCCTATGCGCGCAGGTTATAGCTTCGATATAGCTTATACCAACTGGCGCAATGACGCTCAAATCGTGCACAAGCGACACCGCACAGTAAGTTGCTCACGCCAAAAACAGCTTTTTTGGCAGCAGCAAACAGCTTCTTGCAATTTTGAAACAGGTGGATCCGACAGGTTTTTCGCCTGCAACCCTGCCAGACCTGTGAATTGCGCTGCATAACGTTGTCTTTTGCTGAATCCTGCGCTGAAGGCCACGCTACAAGGAGTATCAAGTGACGGATCACCCCCAAGCAATTAGGTGGCCAGGATCTCCCTGCAACGACCTCCACAACCTGTAGCACCTCACCTTCCACACCGGTCACTGGAGCACCACTCGCGCAGTCGGACGAGAGACCTGCACAGGAGGAGTCAGCAAAGACTCAGTCACTGAGTACTTCTTCACCAAACCATCATGAGCTGGAGCAGCTGAAGCAACAGCTGGAAAAACATGAGTGCACACTCAAGAAACATGATAAGGAAGAGAGAGTGAGGGAAAACAGACAGTATAGGTTGGTTTTGTATGATCTCAAAAGATAGAATGTATACTTGCCAACATGAGTGAACGATGAGGGCAATCCTCTGGCAGATCTGCTGGCTGCTAAGGGCAAGAGCCAGGTGAGGTCTGCTACTGGATTGCAGACAAGAGGATGGGCAGGTTCTTGCTGTTTGGCAAGAAGCCAAGACCCTTGGCTGATTATGCCTGACTCACTAGATGAAAAGCACAAGTTTCTGGAAAAGTCCAAACAGCTGCGTCATAAGGGTCTTGGGCTTGATGACTGGCTGACAGACATGCAACAGCAGGAGAGGAGCACTCTCAACGCTGCTTTCCAAACTCTGAATGGAAAAGGCTACAAGCCCTTTTTCAGAGGCTCAATACTGATGTATGGCCGCAGCGACAAGGCATGTGTTTGCCAGACAGACACTGTCCCACTTACTGCATAGGACACCAACCATCATTTTGATGGCGTTCACAGAACCCCTTGTGATCTTTGACTATTTGAACACTGCTTTCTGCAAGCAATCTGCACTTGACATTTCATTTGATCATTCAAGCACTTTACTATTCGACCCTCGCTGCGCTTTCCCTGCCAGTGACAGATTCTGACCTGTTCCATCAGACTTGAACAAGAGAGGTTTACTTAACCATTTTTCGGGATTGAAAAGAGCTTGTTGAGACACACAAACAAAGTTTTCAGACATAGTGTGTTAAGACTTCTACTGTCACAGTTGCATCTGAGGACATGGGGGAGGATGAGTCTGAGGAAGAATGAGAAGGGATGATACAAATAGACGAATTGTTATGTCATAGCATTAGACAGTGTATTCAAGCCTTTCGCCGGATGAACTTATCTATATCTGTTTGCACATACTGTTGAGCTTCTACCTTTGTCCCCTTGTACATTAGGTGTTTCAAAGCTTGTACTTTTTTTCTTTGCATAAAACCTGAAAAACCTTGTAACCAAAATGCTCAAAACTACTACCCGTCTTGCAAATCATGAATGTTTGACTTTTTTTGCACTCGGAAAAAAAGACATATTTCTCAAAAGTTTATGCAAATCCCAAAAAAAACCAATTACACGCTTGTGGTTAAGTGCGTGTAGATTTTGTCTAAAAAAATTGGACATTTTTGTGGCCCAATACAGACTGATGGCAGTGATCTGACAGGCTGGATCGATGACTATTGTAGTTCCATTTTCCAGATTATTGATGTAATTAACATGTGCTGTACAAAGCTGAAGTCAACACGAGAGCAAGGGCATGAGGCAAAATATGGGGATAGGCACCTCGCAGGAGAGAGAGGCGCCTTGAACGTCAGCACCCCTTTCACGTCACAAAAGGTCCCTTTTGTGCTGTCCTGTAGGCTGCACGTGTTTACGTGACACAACATATGATGACCACGTGGATACCATGTGGCTTGAGCACTGGCTCTAATGTCGCCTCCGAAAGCTTCCATGCCTTCTGCCGGATTCAAATTATTGAATCGCAGCAAAAACTTCCGGGATTGGCATGCCGGCACGTTTTGCAACAGATTCATTGCAATGTTGAGCGGCTTGCCAGTAGTGGCTTCTGATCAGCGTGGGTACTTTATTGCTAGGCCGAACTCTTGAAACTTGCCCTGGTCATTGCGTCGAACCTCGCGGGTGTGAGATGGCCGAAGCAAAAATCTCCAGTGATCGATGGGTGCTTGACGCTGATCTAGAAGGCCAGAAGGAGGAACAAAACTTCAAGGTTAGTTGAGACAAATTCAGAACACAACGTCGCACTTCAAAGTGAATTTGAGCTTGCAAAGCATTCTTGTCGCGTCCTGTACCTGTTTGAGTGGCATGCCTAACCTTGACCGGATTTTGTCGGCGGCGCCCTCTCGCTGATAAAGCGTACGATATGCAGTCTTTCTTGCTAAATGCAGTCCTTGTGGACCGTGAGTGAATATCTGACCTCTCATTGGTTTTATGTCGGAACATAAGTCAGTCAAACAGTTTGCTATCTCGAATGCTGATACCGGTCTCTTGTGCCAAAGCAGTCTACCTGGTTGCCCCGCCACGCTTACACCTCTACAACAATAGCATGGCATTGTGATGTGCCGCCCAGTCCAGCCTCCCTGGGCAACCCTATCCTGAACCTCGATCAGACCACTGGACTACCATGTTATGCTTGCCAGCCTTGTTGCTTTTCGTGTTTGCCAAGTGCCAATAGAACATTTGCTTATGCATGCTGCAGAAAAAGGGGTGGCGTAGCACCTTGGCACTCACCTACAGTGCCATAGGAGTGGTGTATGGAGATGTGGGCACCAGTCCTCTGTATGTGTTTTCTTCAACCTTCACTGAAAACACCCCCAGCGAGACTGATGTGCTGGGTGCCATGAGCATCATCTTCTGGACCATCACTCTTATCGTAGTAGTCAAATACATGCTGATTGTGCTTTTGGCAGACGACAATGGAGAAGGTGAGTATGCATGTAGATGTGCCTAGCTGGACTTGCTGCTACATGCAGGCAAACAGGCACTGTCACATGGGTCGCTGATGGCAGGCTTCACAACATTCTTTGGGCCTGCAGCAGCATAAGTCTGCTTCCTGCCTTTCAGCAAACAACAACACTTCCATGGCAAGTGCAGGCGGCACCTTTGCCTTGTACTCTCTCATCTGCCGTTTTGCTGGGATGCAGCCTGCCAACAATGGGGTCCCTGACGCTTCTGATGTCACCCTATCACACTACAGGTCTGCCAAGCTTCTCCTGATTACAATGTTTGGCTCAGTTATCCAATCAGTATACCACAGTCATGTGACTCACAGCTGCCAGCACTTGCTGACACAAGTCACATTTCTCACTTTCATCTTTGACCAAAGCTAATCTCCTAGATTTCGAGTTGCGCATAGCCAACACGGTATGCAACTGGTAGCATGGATCTTATGCTCAATGCCCATACCTACCTGCCAACGTGGCACAGATCACAAACATTGCAACAAGCTCATGTCCATACAATCATTGCTCTGGGGGACAACCTCAGCACAGATTCATGACAATATTTTATCACCCATGTCCATTCAGCCGTCACTCTGGAGATAAAAACAGCAAGAGTCTGTCACGCCGTATCAGCTTCAAACTGAAGCAATACTTAGCGAGCAGAGCCGGTGCTCAGGCCAGCTTGCTGTGCCTGGTGCTGCTGATGACAAGCATGGTGCTGGGAGATGGAGTGCTGACACCGGCACAATCGGTGCTGGGAGCCATCTATGGCTTACAAGTCAAGACTTCAGTGTCTCAAGGTCAGTCTCAACGACACTGCTGAGGTTGTCTGCTGTTTTACTGTGGTATGCATCAACACCGGGTGGCAGTGAGTGCTGCTCACAGACATACTGACAGGCTGAAGATATCTGCCACTGACTGACCAAGGCAAGCCAGTGGAGGGTCATTGTGCATCACGGCTTGTGGTCAGAGTATTCTTGATAAGCCTTCTGGCATAGCAGCAGCTGAGTTAAGTAGAAGAAATGTTGAATGCAGGTGCCATTGTTGGAATCTCATGTGCCATTGTCGTTGGGCTGTTTATGGTCCAGCGTTTCGGAACAGGTCGAGTGGGTGTTGTGTTTGCTCCTATCATTCTAATCTACTTTCTGTGTAATGTGGTCATTGCCGTCACAAACATCACTCGCTACAAGCCCAGTGTTTTCAAGGTAACTTTCCAGCCATCGTGATACCAAGGCTGACTACACATTTGCTCTGATCTGCCGCTGTGTATGTGCTGTTCAGCGTGCCGTTGTTGTTCAAATGTAGCTTGTCAGGATGCTGCATTCCATGCCAGCCTGTCCTGTGTTACAATCACTCTCACACTTGACTATGTTTGAAACTTTGCAGCATGCATGTGTGAGTCAATGGATGCATCTGAAGCATGCAACAATTGTCAAAGTGTTGCCTTGCTTGCAGGCTCTTTCTCCTCACTATGGTTACTACTACTTCCGCAACAATCACCACTTGGGTTGGGTGCAGTGCTCTGGACTGTTTCTGGCTATCACAGGTGATTGCCCTTTCATTGCTTGCCTCCAGTCCCCTGTTCTCTTCGTTCCAGAGCTCACCTGCTTGCTGCTTGACTGTCATATGCGCAGAGGCTGCTACTGGTCTCAGTGTGTGTCATCCACAGGGACTGAGGCGACTTACGCTGACTTGGGTCACTTCTCTCGACCAGCCATCAGGGTGAGCGCAAATCTGCGCTCATCCACATGTGTGCTGTTCATCTTTCACACGTCACGCAATACTGTCTATCAAAACCGATCTCCTCTGCAGCTTACTCACGCTGCAGCTTGTTGACAAACATGTGCCATGGTGCTTGTTGCGTGCGTTGTCATCATGGTCGTTGCTGACGATGGGAGTGGTTTTGCAGATCAGCTTTCTGGTCATCTGCTACCCAGTTCTGATACTCACATACCTCGGACAGACCGCTTGGTTGACAGCCTTTCCAGACCAAGTTGGCTCCACCTTCTATGCCTCCATTCCTTATGGTGATGGCTTCTATTGGGTGAGTGCCTTTACCAATGCGTAGTGTTGTTCACTCTTCTGCTGAGCCTTCAGCAGTCCTTACAGCTCAAACCTGTCCGTGTAAAATGTGTGCAGTGTGCAGTGCTGAGCACTAGTAGCCCAGCACAAAGGCCCCCTGGCTTGCTGTGTACAGTCGGATGTTGCTAATGATGCACAAAACAGTGCAGACAGATTTTGTCCTGTTGAGTTAATATTGCTGCATGACAGCACCAAGAGACAGCATGCACCATGTTGATAAGCAAGCACTTGACTGTGTTAGTGTAAGGATGCTGATGTAATGATGCTAAACTGATGATGTCAGTGTAATGATGGTGATGTAAGAGTATAAACGTAATCATTTTGGTTGAAATGATTTCATGCACCATGTTGATAAGCAAGCACTTGACTGTGTTAGTGTAAGGATGCTCATGTAATGATGCTAAACTGATGATGTCAGTGTAATGATGGTGATGTAAGAGTATTAACGTAATCATTTTGGATGAAATGATTTCAATGTAATGATTTGAATGTAATGATGTTGTAGTGAGCCTTAATGTCTGCTTGCAGTTTGTGTTTGTCTTCGCTACTGCTGCGGCCTGTGTGGCGAGTCAGGCCATGATCAGCGCAGCCTTCTCCATCATCAAGCAGTCCATTTCCCTGGGATGCTTCCCTCAGCTCACAGTTCAACACGTCTCAGACAAGGTACCCTGAGACCAGACCCGACTTGAGTGTCTGTCTGTCTGTGCATGTGTGGTTCCATGTGACTGTGTATGCACATGTAGCAAGACATTGAAGTTCTCCCAATTGCTGTTGTCTACTAGTGGAGCTTTGCCAGGTAGTCCTTGAGGACCTCACAGTACGTCAGTAACATTGGCAGGCATGCATGCATGCATGCATGATGTCTCAGGTATGGGGTCCGTGCTTTGCATGTGCAGCTGCCCAGGGAGGCAATAGGTCTCTGCTCAGCAGGTGTGAGCACCTTGCTTACCACAATGTGTGGTGTGTGCTGACGACATTCTCTGCTCTGTGCACAATGTTATCGTACCGAATGCTCTTGTGGTTTAGTCCCGAATTTTTTGACTGGTCCTGCAGGTGCTGGGGTCAGTGTACATTCCTGAGGTGAACTACATCATGATGGTGTTGACAGTTGTGGTCATTGCCATCTTCAAGACCACTGTGCAGCTGGGGAATGCTTACGGTAAGCTGTCCAATGTTGCCTGTGCCAACGTGTTTACTCAAAGCATATCCCTGCAAAAGTCTCTTCTACCTATCTTGGTAACCATGTAACCAAAGCAAACAGGCCTGAGATGATGGTATGCCATTAATTTGTAATACCTCATAGGGAAGCCCAATACACTTCACTCTCATGCTCTTCTTCAATCACAGCCAAAATGTTTTTATCGCTTCTTTTCTTTGTTGACAGTGTCTCACTCAGCAAAAATGCTCTACACAACATGTCTTCAAAGACTGCAAAGCTCTTCTGTGCCTCTCTGTGAGCAGCTGGGACAAGCAGACACAGCAGACCTGTTTTCAGAACCTCACTTGAACATGTCTTGATGTGTGTGTGTGTGTGTGTGCTGGTGGCAGGTGTGGCGGTGAGCAGCATGATGTTTGGCACAACTGTGCTGATGTACATGGTGATGTTGATGATCTGGGAGACCAACTTCTTCCTGGCGACTGCTTTCCTCATTGGCTTTGGCTTCATTGACATGGTCTTCACCACAGGTCTGCATCAGCTTCCTTGCCGTTGTTGGTCTGCCTTGGGGATGTTTGTACATCCTGTGGAGCCCTGCAAATGGCCTATTGCCTCACCAGCCATTCCAATTGCATCCAAGGCACTCAATGTAAAACAGGACCGCCACTAGCCTCTCAGCTCAGGTAGACTGTAGTAGTCTCGCCGTCTGAAAGGGCCACTCTGCTTCTGTGTTTCTGGACATTCTGGAGCGTAGCAAGCAAGATGTCATCAGTATGCTTTGTTATGCAGCTAACCTGAACAAGGTGCCTCACGGTGGATGGTTTGCTCTGGCCATAGCTGGCGCTGTGTTTGGCCTGAGTTACCTCTGGTGGTGGGGCACCAACACCAAGCACAGAGGGATTGTAGCCACACAGGTAACGGCTTGTACGCTGTCCACACCTTGCTTGAACCAGCTGACATGTCACCTTGTATACATGCTGCACATGATCTGTAAGGTGACACGGCAGCGTCTGCTTCCTGTCACAATCCCGCGCATTGCACTGCATGCTGATGTACCCTTACAGCTTCACACTTGACATGCTGAGCCATGCTTGCCATGTGAAGATAGCTGTATGGTTTGTTTACTCCGTCGCAGATTTAAAATGGGCCATTTTAAATCCGCGACGGAGTAAAAGGGTACCCCGGGCCTGCTTTAACTGCTGAGGCCGGGGTACATGCAGATATTGCTGCAGGTCACACTCGCTTGAGGTGTCAAGATAGCTGAACGAGAGTACCTTGTGCTTGAATTGACTGGAGCGGTGTACCTGCAGATGAAGATGCAGGACCTGTTGATGACAGACTGCATCTACAGCTCCAAGAAGGGTGATGCCGTGTCACATGATGATGATGGTGATGCAGCTGAGCCACTGACCGGCCCCTCAGCATCCAGCGGACCCCCGGCGGTTGAGGAGCACGATGGCGTCATCAGCCCCTTGGTGGTGGACAACAGCGCTGCAACTGCTGCTAAGGGCAGTGCCCCTGCAGCTGCTGCCGACGGCCCTGCCCCTGTTGAGCAGCTGTTGCTGGCAAGCACTGGGCAGCCTCTTCTGCGAATTCCGGCTGTGGGTCTGATGTTTGCCGATACCTTGTATGGAGCCCCTACTCTGCTGCCTGAGTTGGTGAACCGGTGGGGAGCTCTGCACAAGATCCTCATCATTCTCACCATCCGCCAGGTGCCCCTGCCCCTCACTGTTGCCTGGAATCATTGTTTTGTCTGGCAGTTCATGGTAATGTGTTTTACATACCTCTGAGCAGCATTTGTTGTGCTGCTGAGGCTTTGCTGTGTGCCAGTTGTGGCTCCCTGTTGTCAGCTTGCCTTGGGTGAGCAGTGCTGCTTGTTGCTGGGCATTGTTGTTGGCGCTTGCTATGGTATGGATTGAATACATCCCATGATCTTGTTAGTGCTTGGGCACTTGTTCAATCAGGTAAATTGTTCTGGACCTTATGCTGGCTGAGCATGATGGGCCCATGGCCCTATGTCACCAGTAAACAAGACCTGTTTTGGCGTTAAACATGAGTTCTCAGCCATGGGGGAAACTCAAGGTATTTGATCTCTGGGTTAACAAAGTGAGTACATCTGCATTGGCGTTTGATGATTGCACCAGGCTGTCCAGATCAACTGCTCAAGTAATTGCAGATCTCGGTCTCTTGTGTGCGCAGGTGGCTGTGAGCACTGTGACCGAGTCAGAGAGGCTGCTGTTCCGCAAGCTGCACTACCCTGGCATTTACCGCTGTGTCGCCCGCTACGGCTACGGTGACCGTGTGCGCATGGACACCAAGTTTGTCATCAAGCTGCTGGACAAGGCAAGTCCACGGCAGTCATGGCTGCCTGTTCTACTACCACACTGCCTTCAAACTGCAAACACATACCAGAAGTACCACCCACATAGCTGTTGAGACACGAGACAACATTCATGTTTTTTGTTGTGTAGCAGGAGTTTGGGCAGGTAGGCTTCCTGGAGTCAATGTGCCTTTGCTCTGCCACTCATTGTATGTCACAGTACTGAGGGATTCTGGAAGCAGTGACAAAGGAATGAATGCTGGATATAGGTGATTGAGGTGGACCCAAGTGCAGCCCCCATTGTGGAGCAGGCCAACACAGTCAACACCTCCTACATTGTCTCCTTCATCAAGCTGTTTGCAAAGAGCCCAGGCACAGGCATGAGGGGTGCAGCCAGGCGCTTCTTCCTGGAGTATGTGTATGCCAACATGGGCAGGTTTGCTCGCAAGAGCTGGGAGGACTGGTGCATCCCCCATGGCAGCCTGTTTGAGATTGGAGTGGCACTGGATGTGTGACGCAGTGCTGAGATTGGACAGGAAAAGATGAATGGAAAGGAATTATAGAAGCTTGCTAGATCAGGTTGGTATGGCATGGGATGGGATGGCAGTCGATGCAAACTGCCATTGCATTCCATGCCATACCATGTGTTAATCAATAAGTATCTCATGCGGTAGTAGCTACATTGCAAGCTGAAGTGCATTGGATGTCAAGCCTGAAGTCTTACTAGCTATCAGCAAGCCAAGCCAGTCATGCAGATTGCTGCTTCAGATTCTGGAAGAGAGAGTAGTAGGCCATGCAGGTTGATGGTAAGCATGTGCAGGGAGATTCTTCAGAAGTAGGTATGGGAGTGCTGCTGCTCAAGCTTCCTGGGGTGCAACTCTCTTTTCAAGTATCCATTGATAATATCTTTGAACGTTGCTGTACAAGCCTAGTCCCTGCATAATAAACAGCCTGCATACAAGCGGAAGTGGAAGAGGTGCTTGTACCTATTTTTCTGGACTTGACTAAAGGAAGCTGATGTTGCACATGGATGCTCCATGCAAAACAATGTACATACATCTTGTCAATCTCGCCTGATTTCTAGGGCATACAATCATTTGACAACTATACAGAGCTTGTCCTGTCGTGTAATACAGAGTTTAGGTGAAAAATATATACATGCGTGCACACTTGTTGCAAACTGCGCCATCCCCCAAAGCAACACCTAGAAAGAGCTGCTGATGGCTGTCAAAAGTAACAAATTGATACTGGCAGGCCTGCTACGGCAGACTTGACATTAGTGTGCACAAGCCTCAGCTTGGTTTGCAAGCTGCGGTTGAAGTTCAGAAAGCCAGCCAAACATACATTCCATCCTCGCTTACAGCCTGCTCCCCTTCACAGTGAAGCAGGCAAGGAAGCATTCCAGCTATCCCTGCAGGGCTTGTTGGCCACACACCACCACATCCCTATTGGGGATGTGGAGCACAGCTGGGGAGCCCTCAAAGGCTCCCTCAACATTACGGCACAGGCTCAGCTGAAGCAACCTCCAAGGCCACAGAGACCTTGGAT
>JAABUP010003840.1_pt1 | contig 25939 bp, 16 predicted proteins | sample 5559201 | NCBI WGS metagenome assembly JAABUP01 (sample SAMN10711887, study PRJNA513373) | rock metagenome | isolation source: Antarctica rocks | place: Antarctica
TTGGGCAAGACCAGGATGAGCTGCTTGTCATCCTGGTCTTGCCCAACCCATCCAACTCAGCATCCAGCTGACAAGGGCTTGTTGGCTGCACTGACATCAACAGCTCCACACATGACACGGCTGCAGATTTGATTTGCTGTGCCGTCTTGCACAACTTTAGACCTTTGCAAGTTGTATGGACGCGCATAAAACTGTTTTCCTGATTCTGCAGTGAGTTGCGTAAGCCAATTGCAAGCTTGTGTGGTGAAGGGATGTGGGTTTTGCCCATGAATGTATATGCCTTTCACCACCACAGGCTTGCAAATGAGTCATGCAAGCTCAATGGACAGGTTCTTTGCCCTGACCTGAGCCAGACCTGTAACTACTTTTAAGAGCTTGCCGTTTAGCACACTCAGCAATACGCTCAATGTGGTGGTCTGCAACTTGCAATGTCAACACTGCCTGCACTGAAGTTTTTCACTTCGTGTGGAAACCATGATCACTGTGACTACACATTGTGGAAAAGCTCATTGCAGGCAGCTTAAAAACCGCGGCCTCCAACATCATTCAAGTCCTCAGTTAAAGCCAGCCTTTCACTCAGGCAACTCACAACACACTAGTAGACTTCAGGCAACTTACAACACAGTAGTAGACATGAGGCAACTTACACCACACTGGTGGACATCAGGCAACTTACAACACACTGGTAGACATCAGGCAACTCACAAAACACTGGAAGACATCAGGCAACTTACAACACACTAGTAGACATTTGCGGACTTAGTGATAGTCTGGGGCAAGCACAGCAAAAGTTGGCCTTGAACATTGCAGTGCTTTGTTTTCTTTGCTCTGCTTCTCCCATTCAATGGTGAGTCAGCCGTTACGAGAGTGTTATGTAAGGAAAGAGTCAAAGGGAAGGAATTAGCTTCCTTGGCAGCTAGCACAGCACTAGCGCTTAATAGTACTAATATGCAGTTCACTGGTCATTTGCGCCTTGCTGAAATCAGTGTGCATGAGACCATGGAAATCGCACATTAGCACCATTAACCGCTAGTGCTGTGCCACCTGCCAAGGGGTGCAAAGTTTGCATTGATCCATTTGCTCAAATTTTCTCATTGCTCAACAGCAAAGGAGCGCTGACCTCAGCACAATGCAAAAGGGGTTGTAGCTTGCTCAGTGAGGGACACATTTTGTGCTTTTAAGGGAAAATCATGCTCACTCTGAGTAAGTTGCCCTTGATCCAACTTGCTGCCGGTCTGCTTCTTCTGAAGCACAGCTTGCAGACCCCACATTGTCAGCCAGTGACTGTTCATCAGTATCCACAGCCTGCAGAATGGTGCATACAGTACACTGCGTGGTGTGGATGCTCTAGAACACTCCTTGGCTGACACGAGCTGCTCATGGAAATCATGGAGACTTGTGTCTAGCGTTCTTTGCTAAGATTGCCGGAAATGGGTCTGACCTGAAGCTCAATGATAAAGTCATGTTCTGTAGCACTTTGCAAACAGATAGACCTATGTCGGAAACTTTTCCCGTGAAGCTTCTCGCAAGTATCATGGGTAGCAGCCCTGCTAAGCCAGTAGTGCGCAACCAGTTGTCCTGGTCTGGACTGGTCTAGAAGATCTTGACTGTGGCGTTTGTCCGTGTGGTCTGCTTATGCCACATTCCTGTAGTTGCTTCAATGTCTCAACACTGCTGTTTTTAGACATGGAGGCTTACTCAGGCATGTGGGTGCAGCAGCACAACTTTCAAGGCCTGGCAGCACAACTTTAACGGCTGGCAAATATGCTGGTCAACCCTGCTTTTGCAAGGTGTGACAGGCTGCAACACTCTCTTAACTTTGGCTCAATGCAACTTTCAATGGCTGCATGACAATGATCAAAAGAACGCAACACAGCAGCTCCAGCTTGCATCTTGGACTGCTGCTGTGCATGCATTGATCCATGGTGACTTTGAAGCATCTCACTTGCTGACTCACCTAGCTTTACATTCACCTGGTGATGTCAGTGCAGCCGGCTTTTTGGCGCCAACAAACCCTCACGAGCTGGATGTGAAGCCATGTGGGTCAGGCAAGCTGGGATGTAAACAGTTGACCAAGCAATTCTGATTTGCAATGCCGTCTTCTACAAAACCTGTTGGGCATGCATGTAAATCAATTTTGTTGACAGCTCGCATGCACTGAAAACAATCTATGCATCTGCCACAGAGTTTGTATCATACGGCGCTGCAAAATAAGATTGCAGTCATGTTGTTTGGTGAGCAATGTTTCACATGCAAGGTTACCTAATAAGGTGCCTGACTTTTGCACATCTGTGTCTCTCAACATCAAAAGCGATTGAACCCTTCAGAGCTGTGCCGTGAGCAAAATTTATTTGTTGTTAGACTGGAAACCATTGGGCCATGCTTGGGCACCAAAAGAAGACAAGTCACTGCACTTGCGTGCGCTTGCAATGATGTCTGTGATGGGCTTGTTAGCAAGCCAAAGGGTGTTCCATCGCAAGTCGATTTGTCTTGTTCTCAGCATGCAAGGCCTGCATTGCAAGACAGATGGACTTAAAATGCAGCAGTTTTTGTTTTGCTCACGAGCCTGTAACACCCAAGAAGGCACTTGCAAGCAAGCACTTGACGCTTGATATACGCTTTGTGCGTGATGTCTTGCTGTTGCATGCAGGCAAACGTCAAATCATGACATCATCCAATGCATGATACACCCATCAATGGTAACTGTTGAAGTTGACCTGTCGTGTGCATGTCCTGTTTACTGTGGTAATCAGCAACTTGCATTGTCACACTGCTTGCAATGATTTTGACCGCAGTGCATGGACACAGTGTGTCTAACCATGTATAATGCATTTCTGCAGGCAAAAACGAGCACTATTCTTTGCTGGTTTGATGGGCAGCTATGGCTGAACGCCACATGCAGGGCTTGCAACAAGGCACGTATGGATACTCGCACCCTCATCCTCATTTGCAATGAGAAATGCAGAAAGCCGCCGGGTCTGTGAACACGGTAAGACAATGAGAGAACTTGCAAGCCTGCTGTGACCTTCACTAGCACTGTCTTCCTTCCTGGGACTGCATGCATGCATGTGACACCATCACAAAGAGCAGCTTACCAGCCATGGCCTGGTCAATGAATATTCTGACATAGATGCATGCTAGGACAAGTGAGGTCTTGCCCAAAAGGGCATTGCACAATTTGTGGGTATGTAATCGTGTCCTTGCTTTGCCAGGGTTCCTTGCTTTGCCAGGGTTTCCTTGCTTTGCCGGGGTTCTGACAGGGTTCTGCCAGGGTTTTTTTCAGTACAGTGTTACTGCATGCAACGTCATCTGGCGTGCAAATTCATGCACATGTTTATCAGGTAGGCCAATGACAAACTGGAAAGACACAAGCAGCCCATGGGCCAGCATGACCGTACCATCTAAGCCTGACCATTTTGTTGCAGAGCTGAGCTGCTCAACATGACGCCATGGCAGAACTGGACACGGCGCATGATACAATGCTTACTCTTGCACCAAAGCAGACCCCGTGCCAATCGGGGCGATTGCGCGATCGTATATCACATACAATTGTACTCGCTTAACTTATAATTCATTAATTAGTTAGTGACGTCGAAATGGAATCCAGCTAGCAGCTCTGACCTGATACTTGGCTGGCTGCAGGCTTCAAGCTGGCATCTCAGGAGAGGCCTAGGTGTAGCTACAAGTGTGGGATCTGCCTTTGCAGTGCATCATGGGACACCTTGCAGCTTTTTTGGCTTCATCCCAAATCTGCCATAGACAGCCAGGAGACAAAGCGCTTGTGCCATCAAGGTCCCTCTGTCATCCATCCAACAGACGCATTGTAGTACTGAAGGTATGACAGGCTGTCTTGTGTGGCAGTCGTCGTGTGTGATATATATCTAATGTTACACTTGCAAGGATTAGCCGGCACGGACTTCAGTTGTTGTGATGTTGCTGGCTTACGTCAAGACAGATGTCACAAAACTTTGTAACAGCTTAGCCCATTTTTGTCACCTCTGAGTTGCCATAAGCCACCTATTTGACAAAAAATGGGTTTGCAGCAGCAATCAGTGGGGTGTGCAATCTATACTTTTTGCAAGAAGCAAAAGTCTTTGGTCAAAACCAAATTTGATCTATACATATCTACATGTACAACACCCCCATCCAGCTATGAAGAAGCCATCGATTGAGCCCACAAGGTTGACATATGCCTGTGGGGCAGCTTGTGAGCAGAACTGAGAACAACTCAGAAGGGTATGACTTGACAATCACCCATTGCATGTCACCTGGCTTATGTGTAGTAATGCTTTATCATGCGCAAAGTGGTGACATGGCTCGTGTGGCTCTTGAAGTTTGTTAGTGATAAGCAAAGCCGCTACAATTGCTTCTGCGCACTAGCAGCAATGTGAGTTTAGGTAGTCAGTAGGTCTACCCTTTTCTTGTTGCACAAAGATGCCAAGCAATACAGTACCAATAAATGTAGTATCAGTATCTTCTCCATCGGATCAGTGTATCATACAAAACAGACACCATAATGCACACCAACATGGCATGACTGCATTGCATGGTTGTAGCAGAGTACTCATAACCTGCCAATGCAGCCTGAGTTGCCGCTGACATGCAACAAGAAAGCTGTTGACTTTTGGCTATATGCTTTTGTGATATAGGCCAGAGCTGCCTACTACAAGTCACCAACAGTCTCCAGCTCTGTCCCGCCTGAGCGAAGCAACCTGAGTCATACAGCTGGGACAGGTTACTCTGCAGCATGCTTAGATAGCTGTGCTCAGGCAGAACAAAGCTGGATACTTTTTGTAACTTGTGGTAGGCAGCTCTGGCCTAACTCAAAAAGACAAAATGGGCATATTGTAGTGAATACAAGCTTGGCCCTGACGCCATTTTGACAGGGTTCATGACTAAGCACACACAGCCATTTGGCCATGCTCAGCTTGATGGTGCATGAGTAACAACACATAGCCTTTCGGCCATGCTCAGCTTGATGGCTGATGGGTGCCGGGCAAGGTGACAGCTGCATTGGCTTCCGTGCGTTATTACCTCGACCCATCTGTGCATCAAGCAATATTGTTTAGACACGTTCGTGCAACAAGCAATACATTTGCTAGCTGGTTGTGCTTTGTTCCAGCAATCGACAATCATCAAGTCAACACTAATGAGGTTAATCTGGACTGTCTCACAAGACTGTCTTGTGAGCAACAATTTGTGTAGCAACATCATGCATCTCCTCTGTATGCTTTAGAAAGCGAAATTGCCATAGACGGTTGCAGCTTGCTGCTTCAGCCGATTGCTGTTCTGGACATCAGGACATCTACTATAGGCTTGGCGTTCATATTTTTTGGACTGCAGATTTTTGGAACACAAAGCATGTACTGGTCTTCATTGCGTCTAGATCTCCAGCTTACTCCAGCAAAGCCACAATTACAATTCCAATAGGTCTCTGAAACTGCCACGTGTTTGATGTAGGTAATAGCAGAGAGTGGTTGACTGATTGCTCATGACTGATCACTCATGGCTATTCACTCGTGACTCACTGCCCATGGGTGATTGCTCATGACTGATTGCTCACGACTGATTGCTCATGATTGATCAGTGTGCATGCTCACTTCTGTAGTACAGCCTCAACCGCAGTCCGATGCTGCATGACTACTTTGCTTCCTGTGTCTTGCTGGACTGAGCTATGTCCTGTGAGACATTAGGCAATTTCCCAGTTCTCCGTACTAGAGGCATGAGGCTAGCTCACAGATCTGGAGGCTGACTCAGGCAGAGGAAGGCAACATTCCTTGGTACAGAAATGTTGCTCTCCTCTGCCTGAGTCAGCCTCATAGCTGGGCTCAGAGGCACACCCTCAGTGACAGAGCTTGTACACGCAGACATGGATGAGGCCAAGCTCTGTAGTCTTGAGTCAACTGCGCAACACTGAAATGACCACGATGGCGACTTGTTTTGGCCACTCATGATGGCCACTTGTAGCTAGACACTCTTGAGTCACTTTAGGATTTGCATCTGATTGTCCCGGTTCACTCCCATACCTGGTACTTGGCTGGACGGGGACAGACACAAGCAAGCCCAAAAAAGTCAAGCAAGCTCGGTTTGATGCTCTTGTTTTGAGTGAGAGCATTTTTAGGATTAGCTGTTTGTGCAAGAGAGAGAGAGAGAGAAGTGTGCGACTGCACATTTGCACAGCAGCCCTTGTCGAGAAGGCAATTGCGCTAAGAATTAGCTCATGAGCAACTTTGCAGCACGTCAGAACTCAATCAGCAGCATACGGGTGTGTGTGAGCAGCCTAGCTAGGAAGCTTTAGTTGCATGCCCACCCTCAAACTTCAATTAAGCACAACATCCGCCGTTGTTCTCAACATGAGAATGGCCACCGACCCTTTCCCTGCCCTGACCTTTGCCCGACCGGCCAGCACCGGCCCTGTCCCTGCCCCTCCTTCTGCCCCTACCTTGGCCCCACCATATATACAACATTGCAAGCTACAACACACTCATGTGCATGAGCCTCACTCAGTAGGGTATGCGAAGGCTGACAGGGAGGCCAAAGTAGTTGTGCTGGCTGACTGCAAGCTTGGCAAGCTGTCATGTGCAGCAGCAGCTCAACATGGATGTCTGCCAGGTTGGCAGCAGTACTTGCTTGACATTCAGAAGGAATCCAGCTAGCAATTCTGACTTAATACTTTGCTGGCTGCAGGCTTCAAGCTGGCATCTCAGGAGAGGCCTAGGTGTAGCTACAAGTGTGGGATCTGCCCTTGCAGTGCGTCATGGGAGATTGTTTTTAGGGTTTATACCTAAACCTAAACCTAAACCTACTTTTTGGCTTCATCGAAAAATGGCCATAGACAGCCAGGAGACAAGGCGCTCATGCTGTCCGGGCCCCTCTGGCATCCATCCAACAGATGCACTGTGTTACCGAAGGTATGACAGTGTGTCCCGATTGGCAGCCGTGTGTCATATGCATCGGATTTTGCAGGGTCCAGCCGGCATGCCGTGCGCACAGACCTTAGCTGCTGTGATGTCACTGGCCTATGTCAAGACTGATCTTACATAAATTATGACCTCTGAGTTGCCATAAGCCCGCCGTTTGGCAACTTGACAATGACAACAATTGGTGTGCAACAGCAATAAGTTGTCATGCAATCTCAAGTCTCTTAGAGTCTTTGGTGTACACTACGATACCTATCAATGTCTATAGATGGCTCTGGTAAAACTGAATGGAGTGGTTGCACATGTAGCCACATGTACAACAGCTCCATTGAGCTACACAAAGCCATTATTTGAGGCAAAGTTGCTACAGTTGCACGCATACCAGCAGTAACACTGCATGTCTAAATGATCATCAGGTCTACCCCTTTGTTGTTGTACAACGATGCCGAGCATTGCAAAACCAATGATAGTTGCATGGGCTCACTCAAAACATGGGCTCAAAAGATGCCCCAGGATGCCCTCACCCAGAACACATGATATAGTTGACACAATTCCAGAGTTGTTGATGTTGTGCCTTGGTGGCACCTGAGCCTGCAAGTCAGACATGTCATGCATTATCACTGCAAGTCTCTGAGCGCTGCCAGAAACTGCCCAGCTGAAGTCATGCTGTTTGTTTCGTGCAAGAAGTAATTGCCATTAGAAACAGCTTAGTTACAACTGGATTATAACTAAAGTTATTCTGGCTGATGTTCCAGATTTGCACTTTGTCAAGCCAAAAGGCAAGCTTGAGCCAGTTTGTCACCAACCACTCATGGGTTTTGCAACTTGTTGCAACGCCAACCGGCATGGTAGTGGCAGCAGTTGAGAGCCTTTCATGCACTCTAGGTTGTACGGGTTGTGGCAGCCCTGAAATTGCTGCTGTATGTTGCTGAGGCTGCTTCATATGAAACCTTGGAATCAGTTGCGGCTTTTCAGCAACACATTGCTGCCAACTCTAGCTATCCTGGCCAGAAGGCTCATCCTGATTCCTAAACCTAAACCATCTTCAGTGTCATCTGGTATCTGGCCCTGTCTGCTAAAGGTTTTGAGCCAGAACATACTGGACATGGTTGTGAGCAAAGACGGCGCGTGTCTATGCTGCTGCTGATGCATCACACTATTATTGCTTTTGGGGCGAGATTCAGTCTGCATTCACCTATGTTGCACAATGTGCAAGCTTAAGCCAAACGCAGTGCCTTTGCTACTCTGCTTCTGTCACAACCTGTCGAACTTTGAGCTGAGCAGTTGCTCTGAGTCGCTCTGAGTTCATCCAGAAGGGGGGACGACTAACCCCTTACCTCTACGTATACGTAACCCTCTCTGTACCATCCAAACCCACCTCAGCTGAATCCTCTCTTTCTGAATTGCGCCTCAGTCCCTTGCTGCTGTTTGAGTACTGCTATATGCACTTTTGAGTCTGGCATGTCAGTTGCTAGCCAAATGCAAGAGCTCATGAGTGATTGGCTGATCACGCATGACTGATCGCTCAAGACGGATGATTCATCACTGATCAATGCGCCTATGGTACAGCCTCAACTGCATGCAGTTTGGTGCTCCATGACTGCTTTGATTCCTGTGTCTTGCCAATGTTGATGGACTGAGCTAAGGCCTGTACAGGGGCCTCACATGTGAGCTCAGGGTTTAGGTAAAATGGTGAGCACTACTCGTGAGGCTACCTCACAAAACTGGAGCTTTTGCTTGTACATTACGATGCCTTCCTCTGCCTGAGTCAGCTTCATGTCTGAGCTCAGAGGCACACTCTTAGCAACAGAGCTTGTACACAGGCACATATCAGGGATCCTTCATATATTCCTTTTGACAGTGTGCGCAACCAAATAAGGGGGTAATGTCAGCAGAATTGAGAGTCACCTGATGCTGCTTCTTGGTCTGAGTCATCTGAAGCACTTGCCGCAGGATCCTGACTCCTAGGAGTCAAGGGAGCTCCGTGCAGAAAGTCAGCCGTTTCCTGCCTGGAGCTGCCTTGACTCCTGTGACATGGCTGACAGCTAGCTACATTTGCGTGCAATTTTACAATACTTGAGATGTTGAAAAGCCTCTCACAGCATTTGACGTCTCAGTTCAGGAATCTTAAGGCTTCTGGGACCCACGTAGGGCGGTCGCACGACAGTTGGGTCTTCACAGTGCAAGCAAGCCCAGCAAAAGTCAAGCAAGCTCAATTTAGTGCCCCAAATCTTTTGCCAGTATCAGCATTTCTACGACCTGTCTGTTGTCTTGCAGCGTGGTTGCACACTTACACAACACTCTCTGATAAAGAGGCAACTGCTGTGCTCAGCAACTCTGTATCATGCAACATTTTGATCAGCCGCGTACGAGTGTGTGATACCAGTCTATAGCTAGCTAGAAAGCACTCGTCGTATGCCCACCTGCAAAGTTTAATTAAGCGCAACTTCCACATTTGTTCTAGAAGCAGGTGCAGGGGCAGAGTCAGGGCCAGTAGGGCAAAGGTTGGGGCAAGGACAGGGCTGGCGGCCGTTGTGATGTTGAGATCTCAACATCACAATGTCCGCCAGCCCTGCCCCTGCCCCTGCTTCTGCCCCTACCTTTGCCTCACCACACAGCAACAGTGCAAGCTAAACTTCACTCATGGGCGGTAGCGTCACTCAGCATGGTATGCACAGGATGATAGGGCCCTTCCGGGAGGCCCAAGTAGTTGCGCTGACTGCAAGCTTGGCAGACTGGCATGTCGAGCAGCAGCTCTACATGCCCATCTGCCTGTCTTGCAGCAGTACTTGCTTGATGCTGAAAAGAACATCAGCTAGCAACTCTGACTTGCTAGATTGCTGGCTGCAGGCTTCAAGCTGAATCACAAGAGAGGCCTAGGCATCGCCACAAGTGTAGAATCTGCCTTTGCAGTGTATCATGGGATAATCTGCAGCTGTTTGGCTGCATCCCAAACTAGCCATAGACATCCAGAAGACAAGGTTCTTGTGCACACGCTAACAAGCCCCCTCTGGCAGCTATCTGACAGATGCACTGTACTACTGAAGGTAGGACAGGCTGTCTTGTGTGATCTGCATCAGACGCTGCACTTGCTAGGTCCATCCGGCACTGACCTTGCACAGACCTCAAAGTACTATACATCAGTACCTCTCCACCTGATAAGCGCTTCATACAAAACGGACACAAGATGCACATCAGCATGCATGCATCCATATGGTATGGTTGCATTGCATGTTGACAGTGCTCATGAGCAATGGCATGTCAGCGGCAACTTAGGTTGCATTGGCATGTCGTGATCATAACATGCCCATGCAACCTAAGTTGCCGCTGACATGCAACACAAACAGCCGATGACTTTTGGCTGCATGCTCTTGTGATACACATATATACCTGTGCTTTATAGGCTTGAGCTGCCTACCACAACTTACCAACGTTGACGTTTAATAGTATCCAGCTTTTGTCCATCCCACATACAACTGGGAAAACTCACTCTGCTGAGGCAAGACAAAGCTGGATACTGTTGGTAACTTGTGGTAGGCAACTCTGGCCTACCTCACAAGGGCAAAGTTGGTGCATCGTGATAATGACCAGCTTGGCCCTGATGCCATGGTCCATGACACATGATCCTAGCTCACAGAAGCGTACAAAAACATTGCCCTCCTCTGTCTGAGAGCACTCAGCTTCATGGCTGGGCTCAAAGGCACCGCCTGTGCGGCACACTCTCAACGACATGTCTGTACAGAGCTTGTTCACGGAGGCACAGATGAGGCCAAGCTCTGTCGTCCTAAGTCAATAGCATGGCCTTGACAAGTGGCCATCTCAGTGGTGCACAGCCAAAAACACTGAGCAAGCGTTTTTGCATGGCGTCGCTCAGTATGTAGTTTGTTGTGCAGCACTGAAATTTCAATGGCCACTGACAGCTAGATGCTTTCGAGTCAAATTAGGGTTTGCATCTGGTTCAGTCTCCCTGTTCAACTTCGTACCTGGTACAGGGACATGATCATGAGCAAGAAAACCCAGCAGTAGTCAAGCAAGCTCAACTCAATGCCCCTCTGTGAGTAAACGCATTCATTGATTGCACACTTGCAATGCACCCTGTGTTCATTAGGCAATATTGTGCTACCCAGCAACTCCACAGCACGCGACAGCTCAATCAAAAGCATCATACTGTTGTTTATGAGCAGCCTAGCCAGAAATTATTTAAAGCACTAGTTGTACGCCTAACCCCAAAGTTTGATTGAGCACCACTTCCACCTTTGTTCTCATCATGACATTGGCAGCCAGCTCTGTTCTTGCCCCAACCAATGCCCCACCGGCCCCTGTCCCTGCCCCAACCAATGCGCCACCAGCCGTGTGTCTGCCCCTGCTTGTGCCCCTACCCCTAGAGGTACATTGGTGCACGCTACAACACCCTCATGTGCATGAGCTTGTCATACACAAAGTGTCCCCCCACCACTGCTGCAGCCTGCAGACTGGCCTTGCACCCTCATCAAACCCTCAAGCTCTGTTGCATGCTCATCGATCGACAGGTGTGCTTCAGTTGTTGTGGGCATTTTGCCTTCAAACTTGCCTTTTCTTGCCTTGAGCTCTGCTGCTCAGCGGTCAGCTGCAGCAAAAAATATGCAGCAACTCTGTTCCGTAGAATTTGAGCTTCAAAATTCAACCTTTGAAGCTCATGTTCCATGGTACAAAGCGGATGCATATAGAGCCCTTGCCCTTCATCTCACCTATCTCCCACCTACAATTGAACATGTCCTGTGCATGTGAACACATTGGTGCTCATTGTCTGTTGACAGTGTGCGCAACCACAAGAAGAAGCACCAGGTGACTCTAAGCGCCGGTGCCCATGTCAGCAGCAGGACTGAGAGTCACTTGGCGGTTCTTCTTGGTCTGAGTCACCTCACGTTTTTGCTGATGGTCTCCTACCCTTAGCTGCCTCAAATCATGTGGCACGGCCGGCGGCAGTCAGCTTGACCTGCAGCAAAACAAAACTACATGGTGTATTTTGCATGTCTCAGGTCTTATTGCCATTTGGCTGCAACAGTGCACGTCCAGAGCACAGACCCTGGCTTTGATTGAAAAAGCAACTGAGCCCTGTTTGAAGCCAAGGCTTGTACTCTGGACCTGCAGGATGAGAAAGAGGCTCTGCCGTGCGAACTTGCAGCTTGCGAGCCTCTTTCTCGGCCTGTAAGTCCAGACACAGCCACAAGCACATTGAGCAGAGTTGCATCGGGTATGTGTTACTCATGTTGGCAGGGAAGCAAGCAAGCTATTGTAGATTTACGTAAAGTATACTGGTGTGGCTGTTGTTAGACCAAGTTGCTTCACCCAAGAACCAAGGTGTGACTCTGAGTCTATGACAACAGGACCAGAAGTTGTTGCGTGGTAATGGGGTTGATCAGCCCCTCAGGTCCGCTTGCAGTTTTGGGTTGACAAGCACGTGAGCAAGCCAGAAGCAGCTCCATCGCAAATCCAATTTGACTTGTTCTTAGCACGCAAAGCCTTGCATTACAAGTCAAATGGGCTTGCAGTGCAGTAGTTGTTGGCTTGCTCATGAGAATAGGCACTTGCAAGCTAGCACTTGATGCCTATTGTTAGAATGCGTTATGTCCGGTTTTGCTGCTGCATGCAGGAAAAAGTCAAATTTGTAACAGAATCCAATGGCTAAATACACCCATCAATGGTGACTGTCACTAACAAACAGCGTAAGTATATATTAGATGATATCATGATAATATCCTTATATTGTCCGTTCCAAGACTACAACACGGGAACTGTAGTATAATATACTTACATGTAAGAATATCAACCTTGTATACTACGTTTCTTGATGATTTATACTTGTTTCTCAACATGGTATCTCACACAAGTCAAGCTAGGGCTGTCTAGTGTTGCATTTGCTTAGCATGTACTTCAGATTTAGAGTCCACAACCTGACATAATCATAAGCTGACCAACCATGTTTGGCCTGTGGTACTACATGATCGATATGAACATCATGATGGATGCAATGGAAATGGCAAGATCTAGATCTAAACCTCATCGTCCCTAATGGACTTTATGGTACTCTTGTCAACCTGGTATGCTATTGTGGGCTTGAAAACAGAGACCTGTGGGACTAAGACCTGATGTAAATACCTTTGGGACTGAAATCAGATCCTAAGTATGGTGCCATGGTGATGGGGATAGCCTCTAACAACTCACACGCCCAGAAATCGCCTTGCGGCTCTGCTTTGAAGGCACGCTTGAAGACAGGTGAATCAAAGACCTCAGGGTCACGCCCTGCGTACTCAAACCATCTCACATCTGCAATCTGGACGACTTCTGACTGACGCTCGGCATAGGTGCCAATAGCCCAAGGGGGCTCTTGAGACAAGAAGGCTTGCACCTGGCCCACATATGGCTGCGTGATGCCAGCTACGTCAGTGAACCATGTCAACACCAGGCTGTCACAAGCACCTTTGCTGGCTCTCTTTGCATGGTTTTTCAGAATAATTGCATTAGGCACCTCCACCCTCTATCTTGCAAGAGCAATTGCTCCACAAGTCCAATTGGACTTGGGGAGCAATTCCAATTCAAGACCTAACAACAATTAGAGTTCTCCATCAAAGTCTGACTTGCACCTGCTGATCATGCCACTTCCCTGCCCTGTCTTGACCTCTTAAGAGCTTGCAACAGTTTGTTTGAACTCAGTGCATCTGTGGCCAGTGCTCATGATCATGCTAACGCTGCAAGCTTCCACAAACTTGGAGGCAGTGTTGCTATCATCACAAACTCTTCACAGTCATGCACAAAGGCAAGCAAATGGACCTCGCACAAGACATCTGCAAAAAGGCGTTGCAATGGCACCCTGCACTGGAATGGGGATGAAATACAAATTGCAAAGCTCTGATGTTCTTCATGATGCTACATGCATGCAACTTTGAAGCTCTATTACAGCAACATACCCCAAAAGCGCTTGCAAGCCCACATGGCCACGGCCCTGGGCAGAACTGTTGTTCTGCAAAGCCATACAGTGTATACATATGTGATGCTGAGCAGCTTGCTAGCAACATTGTGACTGTCGGCATGCATGCATATGCCCTTCCTCATGGAGGTAGTTTAGCATACTTATGATAACCATCAAAAAGCAAAGCACTACAGAGATGACGGAGATTATAGCTGTGCCGTTCATGATGATTCAAGGCATGGCTGCTGGGCATACAGTCACAAGTTCTTCTGCACAGACGGTCATACTGGTAGACCAAATACAAAAGTGAGTTCAGTTTGTGCAAGATCTTTCTGAGAGGAAGTTGGCTTGTTAAATAACTGGTCACCACTTTCCCTCAACTGATGCTGAGCAGACAGTCTTTTGAAGAGGGACGACTGGCAGCGTCTGCCCATACACCAACTTTGAGGCTGCCAATTGGGAGTTGCCACTACCTTTTCAAAAGCTGTAGTGATAAGCTTTTGGACATAGAACAGACGGTGTCGTGTGTACTGATTCTGGTGCAATTGCGACTTACAGCCTCTGACTGCACACGTTCAGACTTGCCGTGTTGTTGAGCGACGGGCGGAAGAGTTTGCTAGTAGGGATCTGTCATACAAAGGCTTATCCTCAAATCAGGGAGAGGAGTTGCACAGGGCTTCCGCGTTTGCGACAGGAGCATCAGCTCGTTCCGCAGAGTCTGTTTGCTTGCGTGTCGAAGATTTATCGCGGATTATGCACGCAGCTGTGCACGCGTTTTGAAGACTCATTCCGGACTTTTCACGCGCTGGGAATCTGGCTGGGAATCTGACCAAACAGCTTTGAACGTCAACCTGGTAACAACGCCTGCACCCTCTCTGGCGCAGACTACGACAGCTGAGTAGCAGCTCAGGTTTCAAGGCAGCCAGCAGGTATATCAGCTTTATCAACGCTTGTCGCATCAACAGCCAAGCAAGTAAAGTCAAACCCTGTGGTTGACATCGCTACCGTACACTAGTGTCACGTCCAGGTCAGCCTCGGCAAGGCCACTGTCCCGTGCAACGCAGCACTACAGGCATCATGTTAGTGCCAATCATGCGTACGCTGGTGCTGCCACTCAACTGTAGGTGCTGTCAAAGTCTGATTGACTCAATTGAGTGACGTGGACAGTGACCCAGTCAAATTCTCTTTACCTGCAGTGGCAGCCTGCTGTGTCAAACCACTAGCACTGAAGGGTCACATTGCGCCCCTAGCAAAAATGTTCTCGACCACCTACCGAGAAGCTTGGGCAAGAGTCTTCTGGTGGAATAGAGGTCTTTAGACTTGTAAAACTTTTGCAATTTGCTGGTGCACAAGCACAACTATTTCTCACAATTCGACATGCAAAATTTTGACGATGATCCAGCTTGGATCTAGATGTCAGTGTGCGTTTACTTGTGTACTTGCAATTCTAGAAGCAACCCAGGTCTCAACTGTTGTATGATTAAGCTTGTGCATCATATGGTTCTGCTCCATGTGGTTTTTATCTGCAGGAGCATCGCTGATGCAGCAGTACAGCCAGAAGATGAGCACAATCACATGCCTTCCCCAAATGCCGGTATGCTCTATGCTTTGCCTGGTTGCCCTGTCTCGTGCCAAGTTTGGTGTCAAAGCAATGGTCAATATCTGATGTCTGCTATAACAACAGCTTGAACATGCCTAAGTGTGATGCTCTTGAGGTGTGCGCATGCATATTTCGTGCATGAGCAACATTGTCGTTAAGCCTTCCAGCATGTTGTGGGCTTGTACAAATGGTAACGTATGCGCTTGCTACACCAAGTAGCTTGAGACAACATGCATCACTGCATCATGCTTTTGTCTTGTTGCCAAAGGTAATGTCTGAAGTCATCTCCGCAATGCTCAAGGGCCTGCTGCTTGACCTTTAGGAAACTGCAGCAGAAGATGACATTCAGCTTTTAGGGGGAAGCATTCATAGAGTACCAGAGCAGCCCCGTGCCCAAGACCCTTAAGCAACGGCACAAGGCAATCAACCAGGTGTAGGGTAGCTCTTTACATACATGCACCATCTTGGCACATTGGTCAATCTGGGCACATTGCAGCAAGCTGCAATTCAAGTGTCGATACATGTGTCTACATATATGTCCATATAGCCATGTGTCAACTCTATATGCAAGCGTGCAACTGAATGCATGTCAGTCACGTTTCAGATTGCATGGTCCTTGCTTAATTTTTAGGCTTAACAAGAACATTTTTACACAGATTCACAAAACAGTTGCATGACCAAGGGGTATGCATAGAACTCAATACAGCCATGTGCCACATGCCAAGTGTCTTGATTTGAAGTTTGTTTGGTATGTTTGGCGTCTTACATCTTCAATATCTTCAGAGGTGATAAGTTCTTGTTTGACTTGCAAAGTTTGTGGAATGATATAGATCTTACACATGTTACATGTGTGCATGAACAGCCAAAGGAGGACACTGAGAGCATTGAGGCAGAACATAATGAGCCAAATCAGGTAACTGCATGTTGCTTGATAAGCTTGTCTTCAACAAAGCTTTCACTGCAGGTGTTTGATGTTGTGCATTTAATCTTGTGATTGTGCACACACGCACAGAGAGACATACACACACACACATACCTGGTCTATGTTAATGTGTTGTGATATGTCTTGCATAGATGATTTCGCTTGCAAGTCTTAAGCTAAGATCATGTGCAAAGCAATGTTTCTGTGTGCGCGTTGTTTCCATTTGCACAAGGAGGTGAGATGGTGGCAAGGGAAGGGCCAAAAGGGGGTCCAAGGAAAGAGCCTCAATGTTTGCCAGCTAGCAAAAGGCAAAACAAGAGCAGACGTGTTGATCTGTGCATTGTGTGTTGGCAACATTGAAGCAGAAACTTACAATATGACGTTTGAACATGGCGTCCATTGACGTGTACATGGTGCCATGCCTTGCTTGCATGTTGACATGAAATGTGTGTTGAAGTTTTTAAGTCAACCAAGCCCTGTCTCAATCACGCTACCATGTAAAACCAAAACCGGTCCAATTCGTGCCCATTTGATGGTAAATCACGAATTGGCATATCATATTACCATGTTTGCTTAGTATATTATCATAATATCATGGCCCAGATAATATTAAGTCTCTCCAAAGGCTTAAAAAGGGATGTCCCATTTTACTTAATATATACTAAATAATATCACGATTTTATTAGTATATGGCTGAAAGCTCATCTATTTCATTGCACTACAAAATACTAGTATATATACTTACGCTGTTTGTTAGTGTGTCGAAATTGACTTATACGTGCATGTTGAGTTTACCGTGGTAATTTATGACTTGCATTGTCACACAAGGTGACTGCTTGCGGTGATTATGACTGCAGTGCATGGACACAATGTATCTTAACAACGTGAAGTGCATGACTGCAGGCAAAACCAGGCACCAATCTTTGCTGGTTTGATTGGCAGCTATGGCTACACGCCATGTACAGGGCTTGAACAAGGCACATATGTGCAGGCGCACCCACATCCTCAATTGCAATAAGAAGTGCAGAAAGCCGCTGGGGTTGTGAACATGGTAAGACTCTGAGAGAGCTTGCAAACCTGTCAAGACCATGACTAGCACTGTGGAGCACTGTTTTCCTCCTTGGGACTGCCTGCATGCACGTGACAGCGTCAAAAGATCTCTAGAGCAGCTTACCGGCCATGGCCATGGTCAATTGTTGTTCTGATGTAGATGCATGCAAGGGCAAGTGCACTAGTGAGGTCTTGCAAAAGTAAGCATTGCACAATTGTGGCTCTGCAATTGCTTCCTCACTTTGCCGGGCTTCTGCCAGATCTCTGACAGGGTTCTGCTGGATTTTGACAGCTAAATAACTCTGCATGTGACCTCATCTGGCTTGCAAAAAATCATGCTCATGCTTATTAGGTAGGCCAGTGACACACTGAAAGACACAAGCAGCTCACTGTGACAACAACATCTGAGCTTGGCCTTTTTGTTGCAGGTTCAAATGCAGGGCTGAGCTGCCCAACATGAAGCCATGGCAGTTGCAGAAGTGGACAAGCTGAGCCTTCACAAAAACGGAGTCCAGCATCAAGGCATCCAACGGCATGGTGATGCAGCACTTCATGCAGGCCTGCTAGCATGCATGGCTGGCCAGCAGGGCCCATGGGTATATTTTGGTAGAAGCAAAAGATGTGATGACTTCTTCACCTTGGAGGTACGCTCATACTATGACATACATTGTACAGATCTTGGGCACTTGGTAACATCTGCTAGTCAACACCAAGGACTGAGTGTCAACTCACTAACTAGCTTACAAGCAAACAAACTTCTCTTGCAATGCTATGGAATGAGAAAGGCTCACCAGAGTTGTTGGACACACCCACCCAAGCTTGGTTGGACGTGTCCAACAACTATGATGAGCCCTTCTCTCAATAGGGTGCATTTGAATTGTTGTACGCAACATTGCACCGTCATATGACTTTACTGTGCATAGTAGGGTCTGCCCTAGGGTTTAGCCATTCAGGTGCACACTCAACAGTCAGATGTGGCAACATTGCCAACTCACCAAACATTGTAAGCCATACGTCTTCTAGCAATTCTGTTGTTGCTCCAACATTGCGTTTAGCCTATGCTGTTCTGTCACATTTTGAAGTGACCAAAGTGAAGTGTTCGATGATGTATGGAGACTATGTTTGCTGATGCTGACGTGCAACAATCTAAAGAGCTAGTCTAGCTAGTGCATGTCATGGCCAGTAATGCTTTATTTGATAACAGACAAAGCAAATCACCTGCCACTATAGCTAGCTAGTCTTCAAAACAGGAATGCGCCAATCGGCTTGAACGTCGGTCGAGGCCTTGATAGTCAGTCAAGTCCATAGGACATACAACATCGTGCATACGCTCTACCTGCTTGACCGGCGCGTGAGGTCAGCCAGGGTTCTGAAGTGTATCACCAGCTCAACCAGACAGAAATATGCACAAGTCAGAAAGCAGCAGACTTGCAGTTGCTTGTGAACCTGAAACCTTGCAGTCAATAGCGAACAGACTTTCAATGTCTGACAACGGGTGGCGCGTTCAGAACTGCCAAATCTGAAGAGAGTTCAGCATAAAGGCACCCAATGGCAGTGTGATGCAGCGGTGCATGCATGGCCATGGCTGCCAGCATGCATGCGCATGCATGACTGGGCATCTTCTTACAGAAGCAAAAGATGTGATGATTTCTGCATCTTGCAGGTATGCACATGTATGTACACATATGTGTACAGACCTTGGATACCTTGTGACATTCGTTAGTCAACACCAAGAACTTAGTGTCAGCTCACTAAGCACGTGAACCTCCATTGCAATGCTACCAAATGAGAAAAGCTCATCGTACTTGCTGGGTGCATCCACCCAAGCTTTGGTTGGATCTATCCAACAAATATGATGAGCCTTTCTCTCAAGAGGGTCCATATGACTGACATGTTGTACGCAACATTGTACGGTCATTATGATAGTAGGGTCTGCCCAAGGGTTTAGCCACTGTTGTACATCGCATTCAACAATGGCAAGGCTGACAATTCACCAACTACTGTCAAGATCTCCACATGTCTTACTGTTGGAACGACTGCATGACTGATGCAGCTTAAAACACTTCAACAACGTGTCTGGCATGTAACCTTTGCTGTTCTGATACATTTTGAACTGACCAATGTGACATTTTAGATAATGTACGGAGATTTGCCGATGCACAGATTTGATGATGCTGGGTTGCAACAGTGCAACGCTTGCAAGCAACTTGAGGGACTAGATCAGCGTACACTTTGGTTGCGGTTTTACCCTAAACTCTGATAAAAGGCAGGCATGCAAAAAGGGCATGGGTCGTTATGAAACATGTCTTTTATGCTCATCAGCGATCAAAGCAGCAACCTCCTAAGGCAGCAGCCCCGAGCTGATCATTTGTTACATCTTTTGGTTTGTGTCAACCTTTGTCATGGACTGCAAGACTGCTGTAGTCTTCTTCTTCTATTTGTAGCAGCTCCAACACCTCTTGAAGTTCCCAGAATGACATCTGCAAAATGCAGTGAAATATATTTGACAGCTGGTAATGGATTTGTTAGCCATCCAACACCTGTCACACTGCTGCAGCCAAGTTCCATTCAACAATTTTGATGATGCTCACAGTAAAGTCCATACCAGCCATGTCTACAACTGATGTCCCTTGCACTTCATTACTCACCACTCCCAGGAATAGCTTTAGGGTCTTTTGCTGTCAGGAGAGGTTGCAGCGTTGCAACCAGCGTTGCAACCCAGGTTTGAGAACTATAAACCCTGTACAGGGTTGCAACGCTGCCGGGGGTGCATAACCCCTATGATTGTTCCGGCTCATTTTTCTATCAATTTTGCAAAGGGTATGTCTAAGCAAATTCTAAGCTCCTAATCACTTGCCACCTTGCACGATTACCCACTGCATTTACCCACTGCCTGCCACTGCAGGGTAACAAGTTATTTAGGGTTGAGAGGTTGCAGCGTTGCAACCCTAAACCCTATAATTGTTCTTGTTCATGTTTTGCACCTGATCCAAGTCGATCCACTTGCAAAGGGCATGTCTAAGCAACCTCTAAACCTCAACTAACTTTGCACCCTGGATTGTTTAACCATGCCGTTAACCATTGCAGGATGGCAAGTTATTTGGGGGTTAGAGTTGCGACTTTACAACCTCTCGTGACAGCATGAGGCAGTGCAATATGCTGGTGTGACTCACATTGTTATCCAGTACAGAGGAGGTAGTGCAACAGACTGCAGTGCCCTTTGGCTTGCAGCAAGGCTCACAAAATGAAGCTGCATTGATCTAGCCATATGTGTTGTCCTTGTAGCGACAATTTGGACACATACACATCACCAACTTGGCAAATTGCGTCAATTTCAACACTTCTTGTATGCATCAGCTCTACATGATGATTGGCCAACCCCGTGCTTAGTGATTTCGTTTGATATCAAAATTCAGCATCCTCATGTCTAGACCTCAGATCTGGCATGTTCTCCACACATGTACAGCAGGAAGGATTGCATGAGCTTACCACAATGCTCAGACTTGATGCTTGTGATGCCAAAGGAGGCATGCAACACACGCCATCAACACATTTGCTTGAAAGCTGTCCACACCCATACTACAAGCGTTTTAACACTATGTTGCCTAAAATGTATGTTGTTATAGTAAACAGGTTGCAAGATGCAATGAAGACAGACTCCAAGTCGGTGTGGTCTTGCAAGTTGTTGGCGAGATATGTGCCACGCAGTTAGTTTCCGCCATCAAACTAATTGCATGTTGCCTTTTTAAGCCTCAACAGGATTGGATGCTTTCTTGGCCTTACTTAGCTGTCCAAGAAAGCACTACATCCCCAGTAACACTTGATGACGCAACACGCAGTCAGTTTCCACCAACCAGCTTCTTTGAGTTCGCTTACTTTAGTGGCCAGGTGCTGAAGTTGATGAGCGCAGTGCATGGGTGTGCGTGGAATGTGTTGTAGACGCTTTGAAGGGCGGGGAAGCTGGCTCACAAGACCCTGTACAATATGCATTGTTGGCATTTCCTGTTTGCAGCTCACCATACTTCAATTGTCGTGCAAGCTCCGCAAGCTAACCTAGTGCATAAGACATAATGAGCTCCGCAGTTTGGAACTGTGGGGTGGAGTGTCTATGCAGACCGAGAGGCCTTTAAGGACCGGACTTCATAGATGTGTCCAGCATGCAGATCTTGCGAATCTTCATTTTGGTCCTCTAAACCTCGACCTTTTCGAGCTTAGTTCAAACCTTTCCTGGTGACCTTTGTTTTGTGTGTGTTAGAGTTGAGTTGCGCCTCATTTTCTACACAATTCGAAACATGCGTGGCTGCTGCGTTCCATCACAGTTGATTGTACTCTTGCGCTGCAGCTGCTGGGGCATTCATCATACCAATGCTGTATTTCCTGGATCACTGTCCAATGCGCACGGTGAGGTGGTAGGTTTGTGTTCATGCAAATATCAAGTTTTTGCGCAAAACGTCCATGTTGCCATGTGGGTCTTGTGTTGCCTACTCTAGCATGGACCTCCCAAGAATGCCTACCTACACAGCGGCATTTATTGTTTATTGTTGAACACCCATGGGTTTGATAAGTTGTCGGAGAGCTAGACTCGTACCAGATGAGACTAGCTTAGAGGGCTGGAACTTTGCCTTTTATACAATGTTGCCCTCCTCTGCCTAAGTCAGCTTAACAGCTGGGCTCACACGTACGCTCTTGGGGACAGAGCTTTTCCATGCGCGCATTAATGAGGCCAAGCTCAGTAGTCCTGAATCAATAGCTTGGCCTTGATACTTATAAGTGGCCATATTGAGTGGCCATCTCAGTGCTGCACAGCAGACTACACTGAGCAAACATGCTCTAGGCATTCTGCAGTGCAGCACTGAGACAACCACTTGTAGCTAGGCCTTCTTGAGTAACTCAGGGGTTGCATCTGGCTGGCCTTGTACAAACCCATACCTTGTACTTGGCCGGACAGGGACAGACGCAAGCAAGCCCAAAAGCAGTCAAGTAAGCTCAAACTGATGCCCTTTTTGGAGTAACAGCATTTCTAGGATTTGGCTGTTTGTGCAGTGAGATTGCACACTTGCACAGCAGCCCAAGTTGAGAAAGCAGCTGCAGCGTACGGCCGTGAGTGAGCAGTCTAGCTAGAAAGCACTAGTTGTGTACACATGTGCTCACCGCCAACATCTGACTAAGCACAACTTCACCTTTGCTCTAAACATGATAATGGCTGTCATGCATGTCCCTGCCTCAACCATTCCCCCTTCAGCTTTGTCCCTGCCCTTGCTTCTGCCACTACCCCCACATGTACATCTGTTTGACGCCAAGGCTTGTGCTCTGGACTTGCAGGATGAGAAAGAGGCTCTGCTGCGCGAACTTGCAGCTTGCGAGCCTCTTTCTCGTCCTGCAAGTCCAGACACAGCCACAAGCACGTTGAGCAGAGTTGCATCGGCCCGCGGGTATGTGGTACTCACGTTGGCAGGGACAAGCAAGCAAACTGTTATAGATTCACTAGTGTGGGGCTGTTGTTGGAGAATAAGTTGCTTCACCCAAGAACCAAGGTGTGACTCTGAGTCTATGACAACAGGACCAGAAGTTGTTGCGTGGTAATGGGGCTGATCAGCCCCTCAAGTCCGCTTGCAGTTTTGGGTGTGACAAGCACGTGAGCAAGCCAGAGGAAGCTCCATCCCAAATGGGCTTGCAGTACAGCAGTTGTTGGCTTGCTCATGAGAATAGGCACTTGCAAGCTAGCACTTGATGCCTATTGTTAAAATGCGTTGTGTCCGGTGTTTTGCTGCTGCATGCAGGCAAAAGTCAAATTTGTAACAGCATCCAATGCATAAATACACCCACCAATGGTGACTGTCGAAATTGATTTGTACATGCTGTTGAGTTTATTGTGGTAATTTATGACTTGCATTCAATTTGTCACACAAGGTGACTGCTTGCGATGATTATGACTGCAGTGGATGGACACAGTGTATCTAATTAGCATTGCGTTATAACAATGTGTAGTGCATGACTGCAGGCAAAACCAGGCACCAATCTTTGTTGGTTTGATCGGCAGCTATGGCTACACGCCATGTACAGGGCTTGAACAAGGCACATATGTGCAGGCGCACCCACATCCTCAATTGCAATAAGAAGTGCAGAAAGCCGCCGGGGTTGTGAACATGGTAAGACTCTGAGAGAGCTTGCAAACCTGTCAAGACCATGACTAGCACTGTGGAGCACTGTTTTCCTCCTTGGGACTGCCTGCATGCACGTGACAGCGTCAAAAGATCTCTGGAGCAGCTTACCGGCCATGGCCATGGTCAATTGATGTTCTGATGTAGATGCATGCAAGGGCAAGTGCACTAGTGAGGTCTTGCAAAAGTAAGCATTGCACAATTGTGGCTCTGCAATTGCTTCCTCACTTTGCCGGGCTTCTGCCAGATCTTTGACAGGGTTCTGCTGGATTTTGACAGCTCAATAACACTGCATGTGACCTCATCTGGCTTGCAAAAAATCATGCTCATACTTATTAGACATGCTGGTGACACACTGAAAGACACAAGCAGCTCACTGTGACAGCAACATCTGAGCTTGGCCTTTCTGTTGCAGGTTCAAGCCCAGGGCGGAGCTGCTCAACAGGAAGTCATGGCAACTGCAGAAGTGGACAAGGCTTGGCTGAGCCTTCACAAAAACAGAGTCCAGCATAAAGGCATCCAACGCAATTGTGATGCAGCGCTTCATGCAGCCTGCTAGCATGCATGGCCGGCCAGCAAGGCCCATGGGTATATTTTAACAGAAGCAGAAGATGTGATGATTTCTACATGTTGGAGGTTAGCTTTTTTGGCAGTCACAGCAAGAGACTCCTAAGGCAGTAGCCCTGAACTGATAGGCCATTATTTCGTTTGAGTTGTGCTAACCTTTGTCATGGAAAATGCAAGAGTGCTGCAGTCGTCTTCTTCTCCTTTCCTTCAACTTCCACCAACACCTCTTGGAACACTCTGAATGACACCGGCAAAACGCTACAGCAGTGTGACAGGTCACACGATAGATAGTCATAGATCCATTACTAGCTGTCAGCTCCACTGCACTGTTGCGGCCAAGTTTCGACAAATTTGATAATCCTCACGCTTAAGTCCATACCAACCATGTTTACGATTGATGTCCCTTGCAGTCCATTAGACACCACTGCCAGAGATATGGTTTAGGGTCTTATGCGCATGCTGTCAGGAGAGATTGCAACGTTGCAACCCTAAACCCTATGATTCCGGCTCATGTTTTGCAGTTGATCAATTTGCAGAGGGTATGTCTAAGCAAATTCTCAACCCCAAATCAATTGCCACGCTGCGTTGGTTACCCACTGCATTGGTTACCCACTGCAGGGCGGCATGTTACTTGGGGTTTAGAGTTGCAACGTTGCCACCTCTCCTGACAGCACAGGACAGCATGAGACAGTGCAATGTGCTGACGTGACTCATAGTGTCATCCAGTACAGGGGAAGTAGTGCAACAGATTGCAAAACCCTTTGGCTTGCAACAATGCTCACAAACTGAAGCTCCGTTGATCTAGCCACATGTGATGTCCTTGTAGCGACTATTTGGACACATACCCATTACCAACTTGGCAAGTTGCGTCCATTGCAACTCTTCTTGTATGCATAAGATCATGCGTTGACGCCATTGACTCACATACGTTACGAAGTTCCTGTGTAGTAGGCAAACCAGTGACCCTTGCAACTCTGAGGACTCACTCTTCACACATGTGCACATTTACATGATGGTTGACCAACCCCAAGCTTAGTGATTTTGTTGATCTACTTTCAGCATCACTTTGTTTAGCAACTTCGGTACATGTGCTCACCGAGAAGGATTGCATGAGCTTTGCACAATGCTTAGACCAGCACACTTCATTAGCACATTCACTTGAAAGTTGTCTAGACTCATCCTGTAAGCAAATGAACACTATATTGCTTACAGGATGCGCTCCTTAACAGCTTGCAAAACGCAATCATGCCAAATTTAGTATGGCCATGCAATTTGGTCTAGCTTCGGTTTAGTGATGTTTTATGCATGGCAGGCTTTTGCCTTGCAAGCCTCTGTATGCATCAAGTGTCAACAGCCTAGTGTATGCCACAAGTGCATGCGCTGATTGCAGGCCTTTACACAACGTTAATGCAGCTAATGACCCAGCTTGCAAGAAAAGAAAAGAAAAGAAAAGAAAAGACTACGCCTTTTGGCGTCAATTTAATGAGAAGCCAAGTATTATACCGGGCTGCCCAGAGATTAAGAGGGTTTTTTTTATTTTAAACTTTAGCCCGCCCCACTGTTCCTCCTGTTGCCTCTAGCTTGGGACGCATACCTGCCATTGCTCTCCAAGTATCTCCTTTCCTTGATGATTTTGTGTAAGCATGTGATTGCGTGCATATGCAGTTTCTTCAGTACTCCTTTAGCCACTGTTCTTTGCAGTCCAAGATCTTGTAGCATCGAAAGATTGCAGTTGTAGATTGTGCCAGCATACCCCAATGGCATGGGTCT
>JAABUP010003841.1_pt1 | contig 25928 bp, 19 predicted proteins | sample 5559201 | NCBI WGS metagenome assembly JAABUP01 (sample SAMN10711887, study PRJNA513373) | rock metagenome | isolation source: Antarctica rocks | place: Antarctica
CTGTCCATATCGCCTGTCCGTATACAAAGAAGCGCCGGTGTGCGTCTCAACCCGCACACCGGCGCTTCTTTGTGCGGTTTCGACAAACCGCGATGGGTGTGGTACGCTCCGCACCGCTGAGGTAAACACAATTGGGGGCGGGTATCGCTGGGGGCGAGCCTCGCCAGGGGGCGATGCGAAGGATGTCAGGATTCGGGGACTCACTACGCCACGCGCGATCGAATAAAGGGGTCACGCTGGCCGAGGCGGAGCGAGCGATTCGTATCCCGCGGAAATACCTCCGCGCGCTGGAAGAGGAAGATTTCACCGCCCTGCCCGATGGGGTCTACTCGCGCGGTATCGTCCGTAACTACGCCCAATACCTCCACCTCGACCCCGACGACGCGATCGTCTACTTCGACGAAATACGCGGTGGCACAAGCGGCGGATTCAAGGTGGTCGCGGCGGTACGCCCGATGGAAGTGCCCTCCCACTGGGCACCGAACTTCGCCCTGATCGCCTTCGTGGTCGTCATCTCCGCCGTCCTTTTCGCCTGGCTCTACAGCGCCTTCTTCGCCGCCCGCACCGGCAGCCTGCCCGTACCGACCCCCGCGCAGCCGACCCCGACGGCGGTCGATGTGAGCGCCGCGATCCTGGCCCTCACCCCGACCGCCACGCTGGCCGCCACCGCGACCGCCCCGCCGACGGCGACGGTCCCCGCCACACCGGTCATCCCGACCCAGCCGCCCGCAACCCAGGCCGCCGCCCCGGCACAACAGGGTGCGCGGGTCCAGTCGGCGGCGACGAATCGGTCCGCCGCTGCACCGACCGTGGCCCCGACCGCCGTTGCCGAACGGCACGCGGCGACGGTCCAGGCGCAGGATGCCGCCCGGGTCACGGTCACGGTCGATGGGAAGGTCGCCTACGACCAGGAGATGGCCCCCGGCGAGGTGCAGAACTTCGAGGGTGAGGCGCTCATTGTGCAGTCGGCGCGCGCGACCTCGGTCTACCTCTGGATCGATGGGACCGCCTATGGCTACCTGAGCAAGGATAGCGCGCAAACCAGCGTGAGCGTCCCGTAAGGATACCCAGGCGCTAGCGCAGCGCAGCGGGTACATCATCCGGGAGTGGTGGGGCAAGACCGAGGCGAGCACACTATGGTGCCATGCAATGATCTATAGGCTTGGGATATGGCTGTGGTGCGCGACGGTTCGAGCGTACTCCTCTTTTCCGCCGGTAACCCGGATGCCACATTTCTTGCGGCAGCGCTGCTTCAGCGGGCCTGCCCCTGGATCGACCGCCTGCTCCTTCAGGGTGTCGACGAATCGCAACCGAGTCCTGCCGCCACGACAGCTCTGGCAGAGATCGGCCACGCCTTCGGCGATTGGCGCTCAGGACACGTACCCCCATCGCACTCCGGGCCGATAGACGTTGGTATCACTCTCTGTGTCCCTACCTGAGACACGTGACCGGTGGTCAGGGGGGCCGGTCGGCTCCTGGTGTGGTGTGTAGAGAATCCGCGCGACGTGGTGGCCGACGAACAGCTGGCAGTGTGCCGTCGGGTGCGCGATGTGCTGACACGTTTAATCGCACAGGCATTGCCCGGAGGGTGATAAGGCCAAAACCTAAACCAAAGCCCCGATGAGAACTCCATGTGCTACGCTGCGGACTATGGGGGGTTCACCCGGGCTTTGGTTTAGCCGAGTTCTACGTGTACCGTCTCGACGATCCGTGCCAGCGCCGCGCGCACCACGGCGGTTTCGGGGTGGCGCACCACGATGAACCCCTCCCCCTCGTAGCTCACCGAGGGCACCTGGCCGACGACCGGCAGCCTCACGTCGGTGATCAGCGGGCCGAGTTCGCGCTCGATCACGGCGAACCCATGCGTCGCACGCACCACCCCCCGCCCCTGTCCGCGCAAAAAGGCCGCACCGGCGGCGTAGCGCCGGGTCGGCGGGGTGAAACGGTCGTAGACCATCAGCTCCGACCAGGCGGCGATGCTATCGAAGTCGTGCGCGCGGGACATCAGCGTGGTGATCTGCGCGCCCGGCGGGCGCGCGGCGACCTCCGAGATGGCGAGGCTCCCATCGGCGCGGCGGAACCATTCCAGGTGGCTCAGGCCGCTCCCCATCCCCAGCGCCGCCAGCGCGGCGAACGCGGCATCACGGATATCGTCGTAGCGCGGCGCGTCCACCTCGCGCGGCAGGAGGACCGCCCACTGGATCCAGGGGTTCCGCAGCGCATCGAGCGGTGTCGGCAGATACTCCGTCAGCGAATGGAAGACCGGACGCCCGCCGACACACCACGTATCGAACGAGTGCTCGTCGCCGGTGATGAACTCCTCCAGCAGCGCTTCCTTGCCCGGTTGCGGCGCGACCGCGGCGAGCGCCGCCTGCAAGCCCGCGTCGTCGTCGGCGCGGTAGGTCGCCTGCGCGCCAGCCCCCGTCGGCGGCTTGATGACGAGCGGGTAGCCGACCTCGCGCGCGAAGTCCCACGCCGTCACCAGATCGGGCGCGAGACGATAGCGCGCGCACGGCAACCCCGCCGCGCGGAGGAGTTCTTTCATCCGGGCCTTGTCACGGAAGTTGCGCGTTGCCTCGACGCCCATCCCGGCGATGCCGAGGGTCGCGCGGACCGCCGCGAGCTGTTCCTGTACCTGCTCGGTCGCGCTGAGGAGCCGCCCGATCGGCCCTTCACGCTCGGCCAGGGCGCGTGCCGCCCAGAGGAGCTGCGCCGGATCGAGCGCGTCGTCGATCCGCCAGTGCGCGGCGATGCGCTCCCGTAGCGGCACTGCCAACGCCTCTTGCGGCTCCTGCCCGATCACCCCCAGGCGCACGCCGGGCAGCGCGAGCAACGCCGCGATGTTGCGGCTCGCATTCTCCGAGAAGAACGGCGCGACGTACACGACGAAGGGCATACGGCCTCCCAGTGAGTCGGCGGTCGGTAGTCCGTGGTCCGTGGTCCGTGGTCCGTGGTCCGTAGTCCGTAGAAGGTTTTGCTGAGAGGCACAGCCCTTTGTCGGTACCGCGCCACCACTGCCGACTACGGACTACCGACTATGTCACGACTCCATCACCTCCGGACCCAGCAGATCGTCCAGCGTCTCGCGTCGCCGCGTGAGGCGCGCGCGGCCAGCGGCGACGAAGACGACCGCAGGGCGGAATGCGAGGTTGTAGTTGGACGACATCGCCAGGTTGTAGGCGCCGGACGCGGGCAGGGCCAGCAGATCGCCCGGCTCCACCGGTGGCAAGGCGATCTCGCGGATCAGCATGTCGCCCGACTCGCAATACTTGCCGACGATCCGCGTGCTGAGTTCCCCTGCCGGGGGCGGACCGGACGCGACGTGGAAGTGCGGGCCGGGGCGACCGACGATCGCGGCGGTGTATTCCGCGCCGTAGAGGGCGGGCCGGATGTTATCGCCCATCCCCCCATCGACCGCGACGTAGCGCCGCACGCCAGGGATCTCCTTGATCGCCCCGACGGTGTAGAGCGCGACCCCCGCCTGCCCGGTCAGCGCCCGCCCCGGCTCGATCCAGGTGCGCGGCGTCGGCAGCCCGACCTCCGCCGAGGCTTCGCGCAGGGTGCCGAGGATCGCGTGGGCGATCGTGTCCGGGTTCGGCTGCTTGGCCTCGTCCTCCGGGGTGTAGGCGATCGCCATCCCGCCGCCGGTGCTGACCAACTCCGGGACGAAGCCATGCCGCTCGCGCATCGTGGCCGCGAAACGGAGGAGGGTATGGAGGGCATCCTGATACGGTTCCAGCTCGAAGATGTGCGCGCCGATGTGGGCGTGATAGCCCTGCAACGCGACCGTCGGGGCGGCGAGCGCGCGGATCACCGCGCGCTCGGCCTGCTCGTCGATCGTCGGGAAGCCGAACTTGGAATCGACCACGCCGGTCAGGCGATACTCGTGCGTGTGCGCGCCGACCCCTGGATTGAGGCGCAGGGCGATCGACACGCGCCGCCCCAGCTCCTCGCCGAGCGCGATGATCATCTCCAGTTCGCGGGCGTTGTCCACCACGATCCGCCCGACCCCCGCCCCGATCGCCAGTTGGAGTTCGTCGCGCCCCTTGTTGTTGCCGTGGAAGACGATCCGCGCAGCAGGGAAGGCGCAGCGGAGGGCCATTCCTAGTTCGCCACCGGAGCAGACGTCGAGCCAGACCCCTTCCTCTTGCAGGATCGCTAGCAGCGCCGGACTGAGGTAGGTCTTCCCGGCGTAGGCGATCGTCGCGTCCTCGCCACCACCGAACGCCGTGCGGAAGGCGCGGCAGCGTTCCCGGATCGTCGCCTCGTCGTAGATATAGAGGGGGGTGCCATACTCGGCGGCCAGCGCGGTCAGATCGACCCCGCCGATCGCCAGATGCCCCGCCGCGTTGATGCTCGTCGTCGTCGGCCACAGCATGCTTCGTCGCCGCTCCCTTCGCGCCCGCAGGCCCGTGTCTGGCCTTTCCTGATTCCCGATCGGGACAGTATACTGCGTGGCCGCGCCGCGCGGGCGACGGGGCAACTTGGTCCGCGCGGGATGAGCAACCTTGACACCGACGGTGTCAAGTGCTATGCTGTACCGCGTTAGCACTCGACAGGCGAGAGTGCTAATCGGTTGGAGGGGGGCACGGTGCAGCGTCTCACCATGAGGCAGGAGCGGTTGCTCCGCTTGATCGTGCATGAATATGTCAGCGCCCGCAAGGCGGTTGGCTCCAAAATGCTGGTCGAGACGTACGACCTGCCGTTCAGTTCGGCCACCATCCGCAACGAGATGGCCGAACTGGAGCGCGCGGGGCTGATCGACCAGCCCCACACCTCGGCGGGGCGGGTGCCGACCGATCGCGGCTACCGCTACTATGTGGAGCACCTGATCGGCGATCCGCACCTCCCCTCGTCCGAGCAGATGATGATCAGCCACCAATTCCGCCAGGTCGAGGCGCAACTCGAAGGATGGATGCAACTAGCGGTCACCGTCCTGGCGCGCAATACCGGTAACGTGTCGGTCGTCACCGCGCCACGGATGCGCACCACCGAGGCGCGCGTGAAGCACTTCGAGCTGGTTGGCATCCAGGATCAGGTGATCCTGCTGGTCCTCGTCACCCAGGAGAGCGGCGTCAAGCAGGCGTTCCTCCACTGGCACACGCCGGTGACCCAGCCGATGCTCCGCGAGTTGGCCGATCGCCTCAACGGACGTTTCGCCGGGCGCACGGCCTCCGAGATCGCCGCGCAAGGGGAACTGGAACACGGCATCGGGCTGCTGGTGACCGATCAGATCATCGAGCGGCTCCGCGAACTCGACAATGCGACCTCGGTCACGTTGCAGCACGCGGGCCTGGAACATGCGCTCCAGCAGCCGGAGTTCGCGGGCGGGCAGGCCGCCGGGCAGATCGTCGATCTGCTGCGCGGCGACGGTTTCCTGAGCGCGCTGCTGCCGCAGGTGCAGCCGGGCGGCACCGCAGAAGATGTCCAGGTCTTCATCGGGACCGAGAACTACGCGAACGAGTTGCACCCTTATGGCATCGTCATTGCGACTTATGGGGTGCGCCGCGAGGTGATTGGCCTGATCGGCGTCCTCGGGCCGCGCCGGATGCCTTATGAGCGCTCGATCGGTTCGGTGCGCTACATGGCCGGGGTGATGAGTGATCTCGTTGGACGCTTCTACAGCGTCGGCGGAGCCGATACATAACCTAATCGCCGATCAGATCACCGATCACGAGGGAAGATTGAGCTACGGCAGGAGTGGGATGCACACGATGACTGAATACGAGCACGACGAGCACGGCGCGGCAGGAGCCGCCACGGCGGACGAGCAGGATGGGGCCACGGACGAGGTGAGCCACCTCCGTGCCCAGCTTACCGAATATGAGGATCGTTGGAAGCGCTCCGTGGCCGAGTTCCAGAACTACCGGCGACGGATCGAGGGCGAGCGCTCGGAGGCGATCCGGGGGGCGAATAGTTCGCTCCTGCGCGAGGTGCTGCCGGTCCTCGATGACCTGGAGCGGACACTGGCGAATATCCCGCCCGAGTTCGCCGAGCACAAGTGGGTCGAGGGGGCGCAGCTGGTGGAGCGCAAGTTCCGCGCGATCATGGAGCGCCAGGGGCTGACGCCGATCGAGTCGGTCGGCCAGCAATTCGACCCGGCCCTGCACGAGGCGATCGGCGGCAGCGGCACCCACGTGGAGCAGGAGTTCCAGCGCGGCTACCGCCTCAACGGGCGCACGCTGCGTCCGGCGATGGTGATCGTCGGGGCCGCGCCCGCGACGAAGCCCGACGACCTGGACGCCTGAGCAGCCGACAACCACGACGAGCGACGACGATAGCACGAACAATCATACGGAGGACACACCATCATGGCACGCGCGATTGGTATCGACCTGGGCACGACGAATTCCGCAGTCGCCGTCATCGAGGGCGGCGAGCCGACGATCATCCCGAACGCGGAAGGTGAGCGCCTGACCCCCTCGGTCGTGGCGATCAGCCCGTCCGGTGAGCGCCTCGTCGGGCGGCTGGCCCGCCGCCAGGCGGTGACGAACCCGGAGAACACCGTCTTCTCGATCAAGCGCTTCATCGGGCGCAAGTTCAACGACCCCGATGTGCAGCGCGACATCAAACTCATCCCGTACAAGGTCGGCGCCGCGCCGAATGGCGACGTGCAGGTGACGCTGGGCGGCAAGACCTACTCGCCGCAGGAAGTCTCGGCGATGATCCTCCAGAAGCTGAAGGCCGATGCCGAGGCCTATCTCGGTGACACGGTCGACCGCGCGGTGATCACCGTCCCGGCCTACTTCAACGATAGCCAGCGCCAGGCGACGAAGGATGCGGGGCGTATCGCGGGCCTCGAAGTCGAGCGCATCGTCAACGAGCCGACCGCCTCGGCCCTCGCCTACGGCATGGACAAGCAGGGCGACGAGGAGATCGCGGTCTACGACCTCGGTGGCGGCACCTACGACATCTCGATCCTCGACCTCTCCGAGGGCGTCTTCCAGGTCAAGGCGACGAACGGCGACACCCACCTGGGCGGCGACGACTTCGACCAGAAGATCATCGACTTCCTGGCGGACGAGTTCAAGCGGCAGGAGGGGATCGACCTCCGCAAGGATCGGATGGCCCTCCAGCGCCTGAAGGAAGCGGCGGAGAAGGCGAAGATCGAGCTCTCCACCCTGCAACAGACCGACGTCAACTTGCCGTTCATCACCGCCGACGCCTCCGGGCCGAAGCACATGAACATCGCGCTGACCCGCGCCAAGTTGGAGCAGCTGACGAGCGACCTGATCGACCGCTCGATGACCCCGATGCAGAACGCCCTCAACGACGCTAAGTACCAGAAGGGCGACGTGGACGAGGTGCTGCTGGTGGGGGGGATGACCCGGATGCCGGCGGTGCAGCGCAAGGTGCAACAGTTCTTCGGTAAGGAGCCGCATAAGGGGATCAACCCCGACGAGGTGGTGGCGATCGGCGCGGCGATCCAGTCCGGCGTCCTCGGCGGCGAGGTCAAGGACGTGCTGTTGCTCGACGTGACCCCGCTGACCCTCAGCATCGAGACGCTGGGTGGCGTGGCGACGCCGCTGATCGAGCGCAACACCACGATCCCGACCAATAAGTCGCAGACGTTCAGCACCGCGTCGGAGAACCAGACGCAGGTCGAGATCAACGTCTTGCAGGGCGAGCGCCCGCTGGCGTCGCAGAACAAGTCGCTGGCCCGCTTCGTCCTCGATGGGATCCCGCCCGCACCGCGCGGCGTGCCGCAGGTCGAGGTGACCTTCGACATCGACGCCAACGGCATCGTCAACGTCTCGGCGCGGGACAAGGCAACCGGCAAGGAGCAGAAGGTCACGATCACCGCGTCGAGCGGCCTGAGCGAGGCCGAGATCAAGCGGATGGTCGACGAGGCCGAGAGCCACGCGACGGAAGATCAGCAGCGGCGCGAGCAGATCGAGCTGCGGAACCAGTCCGACACGATGGCCTTCCAGGCCGAGAAGGTCTTGCAGGAGCACGGCGACAAAGTCCCGGCGGAGACGAAGGCCGAGGTCGAGGAGAAGATCGCGACGGTGCGCGACATCCTCAGCAACGACCCGGACAACGCCGAGCGCCTGCGCCCGGCCTACGAGGAACTGACCGCCTCGCTCTCGAAGATCGGCCAGGTCATGTACGATCAGGCCGAGGCCAACGAGCCCGCCGGCGCGACCGCCGGTGGTGCCGCAAACGACGACACCGTCGAGGGCGAGTTCCGTGAGGTCAAGGACTAAGCGACCGCAGAGGCCCGGCCCCTGCGGCACCGGTTGCAGAAGTACTTGTCGGGATGCCGCCGCCCAGCGGGCAGTAGCTCCCCTCCGGGGGACCCGCCGATTCCAGGAGAGGGGGGAAGAATACCCCGACACGTATGCGTGAAACGCAGCACGAAGCGACCACCGTGCGGGGTACGTTACGTACCCCGCACGGTGGCGATGCCCCTCGCGCGCGATCAGCGAGCACACAGCGGGCCGGAGAAAGTCTCCGGCCACGCCGTCGTTGTTTGTGGTACGGACACCGTCGGTAGAGGCTCCCACCCATAGACGGCCCCTTCTTGTCCGGCCTTGCCAACGCGAAGCAGGACAGCGCTCAAGAGCGGTACGCGAGTGAGGCATCATGCGCGCTGGCGGGACGGCGGCGGATCGAAGAGCCGAGGCGCAGACGCCTTGCCCTTACCGCGCGCTCACTGCGGACCGAGGATGGTATCGACATCGGACACGGAGTTCGGCAGGATCACCGACGGTAGCTGTTCGCCCCGCCACGCCACCAAGATCCGGCGATAGCCGTCTTCACGCGGCTCCGAATACCCGCTGATCCTATCCGCGACGAGATCGACCGGGATCATCTCGGGAATCCCTGCCGCCGCATAGCGCGGCACTTGTTCAGCAAGTGGGACTTCGTTGCTCGTTTCGTCGCCCCGATACGCGAGCAAGTGGGGCATGAATTCCGTTCGCCCGCCGATCCGCAGAGGATTTTGCACGCCGATGAGTAAGGCCGGATCGCTACCGCGTTGTAGCTGCCGATCGCAACGAACGATGCAGCCGATGTGTTGTCCACCAACCGTACTCATCGCGAGCAGTTCCCCATCGAGTAATTCGACGCGGTCATCCTCGGTGAAGATCCCGGCCTCTTTCATCAGATCGAACTCACGCAAGCGTAAAAGCCTGCGCTGAAGCACAAATGCGGGTTGCGGTTGGGCGCTGGTAGCCATCGAGCGCTCCTATCGCGGTACGATCGCGTAGGCGATGAATATACTTCGCCACCAGTCGCTCGTGTATGCTCCATGCTACAGCATCGCCTGTGCAGCGGCGCGGCGCGGCGCGGCGAGACAGACCCACGTCACGTCCGCTGTGGTGCCGAGGAGCGGTTGTCCAGGCACATGATGCCATCCTTGATACGTCATCATCGAAGGCGAGTTCCGCGAGGTTAAGGCCGAAGCGTGAGCACCAAAATCGACTATTTCGGGGTCCGGGTGGGGGGGATTCTCCCCGCCCGGACCTTTTTTCGCGTTAATGTATGTCCGTACGGGTTGCACGCCTCCGATCGGGCGTGTATGATACGCCAAGCATTGCAGACTGCTCACGAAAAGATATTCCGCATACTACTGCGGAAATCCGCTCGTTCTCCGTTGGGGGACGGCACGAGTGACGTGAGCGTGGTCGCCCGGCAAACTGGCAGAAACCGTCACATCAGCAGGGTCGAACGGGACACCGACGCCACCGGTGCTCGTTCCTCGCGCCGCACACTTCCCCATCGGGGCGTACTTTGTACGGTGCCGCGCTCCACCCTCGCGGACGGCAACTGGTCGCGAAAGGAAAACCGATGCATTGTCGCCGTTGGCTAGCGTTTCAACCGCGCAGGCAGACGACGATACTCCGGCTCACCACCCTGACCCTCCTCTTCGCTGTCGCGGGGACGCTGTTGCTCCCGACGCAAGTGGCCGCTGCTGGCCCGCGCTACTTCCCCGAGACCGGACACAACAGCCCCGATATCTTCACCAATTACTGGACCGCGCACGGCGGTGTCGATCTGTTCGGCTTGCCGATCACCGAGCCGTATCTCGACAATGGCCTGACGATTCAGTGGTTCGAGCGCGCCCGTTTCGAGCGCCATCCAGAGAACAAAGACACCCCATTCGAGGTCCAACTCGGCCAATTGGGACGCGAAGTGCGCCCCGCCGATGCGCCGGTCGCGCCCGCCAACACGGCGAACTCGCGCTACTTCATGGACACCGGCCATAATATCGCGCTCTTCCTCCCCTATTGGAGCGCGAACGGCGACATGCCGAGCTTCGGCCAGCCACTGACCGAAGAAATCCGCGAGAAGAATATCGCCGACAACAAGGTCTACATGGTGCAATACTTCGAGCGTATTCGCATGGAATACCACCCAGAGCGCAAGGGCACCACAGGCGAGGTGCAGCTCGGGCTGCTCGGGCAAGAGCAATACAACATCCTGAAGAAGAGCAACCCGGTCGCCGCCGCCGCCGGACAAGCGGTCACGCCGCCGGTCGCCGCCGCAGCACCGGCCCCCAATGGCGAGGCGATCGAGATGCAGATGTGGCGGACGATCAACGCCTACCGCGCGACACGCGGGATCGCCCCGCTCGCGTTCGACCCGCTCGTCGCCAAAGCCGCGGCGATCCAGGTCAACGACATGATCACCAACAACTTCCTTGAGCATACCGGCAGCGATGGCAGCCGCCCGATCGATCGGATGCGCCGCGTCGGGGTGCAGGTGCAGTGGGCCAGCGAGAACATCTCGATGGAGTGCGCCAAGGATCCGGCCACGGCGGTGAAGAACATCCAGACGTGGATGATCGCCGAGCCCTACGCCGATGGCATCTATAACCACCACTGGAACCTCCTCTATTCCGGCTATTCCCGCGTCGGCATCTCCTTCGGGGTCGGCAAGAATGGCTGCTGGGTGATGTCGGAGAACTTCGCCGATGGCGACCCGACCGGCGGCTCGGTCATCAAGTAACGCGCGGGACGACAAGCGGGGGGGCGGGGCGAGGAGCGATCCTCGCCCCGCCCCTCTTGCTATCGCCGCGCGCGAGCGACGTGGTCGGAAGTGTCGTTCCGGCGGGTGCCTGATGGTATGATCCCTCGGCGCGATACGCAGACGATCGACGGCGACACAAGGACAGGAGAGGGCATGTTCCTGGTTGAGGGTGGACACCGGCTGGCCGGTACGATCACGGCGGCGGGCAACAAGAATGCGGCGCTGCCGATCCTGGCTGCGACATTACTGACGGATGAGCCGGTCACGCTGCGGAATCTCCCGCGCATCGGCGATGTGGAAACGTTACTGCAACTCCTCGCCTCGCTTGGCGCGGAGATCACCGAGGACGCGCCGAACGAGGTGACGATCACCACGCGCGACATCCGCACCACCGATCTCGATCCGCACCTCTGCCAGAAGATTCGCGCCTCGATCCTCCTCGGCGGGCCGCTGGTCAGCCGCTGCGGGCGGGCACGCCTGATGCAGCCGGGTGGCGATAGCATCGGGCGGCGGCGCATCGATACGCACTTCCTGGCACTGCGCGCGCTGGGGGCGACGATCGAGCTGGGGTCAGACGGGTCGATCGAGTTGAGCGCCAGGGAACTCCACGGTGCGGACATCTTCCTCGACGAGGCGAGTGTCACCGGCACCGAGAACGCGATCATGGGCGCGGTCCTCGCCGCAGGGCGCACGACCATCGCCAACGCCGCCAGCGAGCCGCACGTCCAGGATCTCTGCCACCTCCTCAACGGCCTGGGGGCGCAGATCGGCGGGGTTGGCACGAACGCGCTGACGATCGACGGCGTGGAGCGTCTGCACGGCGGTGCATACCGGATCAGCGCCGATCACATCGAGGTCGGCTCCTATATCGGCCTCGCGGCGGCGACCGGCAGCGAACTGCTGATCCGCGATGCGGTCCCGCAGCACCTCCAGATGACGGCGCTCACCTTCGCCCGTCTCGGCATCACCATCGAGCGGCGCGGTGCCGATGTCTTCGTACCGGGCGAGCAATCGCTGGAGATCCAAGACGACCTGCACGGCGCGATCCCCAAGCTCGATGACGGCGTGTGGCCCGCCTTCCCCGCCGATCTGACGAGCATCGCGGTCGTCACGGCGACCCAGGCGCGCGGCACGGTGCTGATCTTCGAGAAGATGTTCGAGAGCCGCCTCTTCTTCGTGGATAAGTTGATCCAGATGGGCGCGCGGATTGTCCTCTGCGACCCGCACCGCGTCGTCGTGGTCGGGCGCTCGCAGCTGCGCGGCGAGACGCTGTCCAGCCCCGATATCCGTGCGGGCATGGCGCTGTTGATCGCCGCGCTCGCCGCACAGGGGAAGAGCACCATTCACAACGTCCATCAGATCGATCGGGGCTACGAACGCCTCGACGAACGCCTGGTGGCCCTCGGCGCGCGCATCGAACGGCGGGGGTAAGGAAGGGGGACGACTAATAGGAGACGCCGAGACACAGAGGGGGCCGGGAGAGAGGAACGATCTTAAGAAGGTGGCGAATGCATATACGCAGCGCCCATCGCTAAAATAAAGGTGGTCGAGTCCGCAGCGGCGATGCCCCCTGGGCGGCGGGGTACCGCCCGCAGGGGGCGGGGGTGAGGGTCCCCCGGAGGCATTGCGCCCTTCATGGGTGGGAGCTACTGCCCGCCATGCCCCGCCCACCCCACAACGAAACCCCTCTCCCAAGTTGGGAGAGGGGTGGCGAGCCGGGTGCCCTCTGGGCGCACGAGCCGGGGTGAGGGCCGTCCCCAGGCGTGAGTAAGCCGTTGGACTGAAGTACCCCTGAAGGGCACACTATCCCGGCTGAAGGCTGCGGCCACGAAGTACCCATGAAGGGCATACTATCCGCCTGCGCGGACTGGAGCGCCCCAAACCTTCCCTCCTTCCGTTCTCTGTGTACTCTGTGCCTCCTGTTCCGTCACTTCTTCTCGTCGTGCTCTGCGTCTCCACGTCTCTGCGGTGATCGTCCCTCGCTCAACCGCCGAGGGTGAAACGGCGACGCAGCGCCTCGATGTAACCGTTGATCAGCGGCAGGTTCGGATCGTCCCGCGCGAACTCGGCGTAGAGCTGGAGATCGGCGAGCGCGCGGTCCGCTTCGCCGATCCGCAGCGCCAGCAGGCCGCGCTCGCGGCGCGTCTCCAGATCCCAGGGCGCGATCAGCAGCAGATAATCGAGCACCGTCGTGAGCGACCGCACGTTGTTCCGCGCGGAGTAGATGCCGCGCAGATTATGCAGCGCGCGCGTCAGCAACTGCTTCTTGGTCACCGCGCCGAGGAAATGCTCGGCGTAAGGGACACGCCCTTGCGACTGCGCCTCGAAGCGCGCGCGCAACTCAGCGGGAGTCGGCAGCGCCCCACCCGCGAACGGATCGAGGAAGATCGCATCGTGCTGGTCGTCGCCGAGCGGGTGTTTCACCACGAAGTGCCAGGGCAACCCCACCCCGACGAGCGGGATATCGACCCGCCGCGCGACCTCCAGATAGATGAGCGAGAGCGCGATCGGGATGCCGATGCGCCGCCCGAGCACATCGTTGAGGAAACTGTTGCGCGGATCGTAATAGTCGTCCTCGCCGCCACGCGGGGCGCGGAAACCAAGGTCGCGCCCCAGGTAATCGCCGAGGGCCATCATCGCCGCCAGCGGTGTACGTTCGGCGGGGAGCCGCGCGCGCAACCCCCGCGCCAGCACGTCGAGCTGATCGAGGATCTCCTGCACATCGAGCTGCCGATAGGCGACGCCGCGCGCCAGCAGCGTCGCCGCGCGATCGAGCGGCAGGCGTTCGTCCGGCTCGCGCATCAGGGCGGCGAACGCGGCGGCATTCTCATCGCGCGGGGGCGTCCCCCACCGCTCTACGGGCAGCTCCATCGCGAGCCTCCTCCCTCCTATGGGCGCGGGCGATACGCCGGAGACACGCCGCGAAGCATCGTTAGCCGTGCGAAACATTGTAGGAAGCGCGGGGAGAAGCGTCAATCGCGCCGCGCCGTCAGCGTCGTGGCCGTGTCGCCGCTCGCGCACCGTGCTGCCGCCCGCCACGACGCACGGCCACCAGGACGACCACCCCGATCACGATCAGCGACAGGATCGCCACGAGCCGCACGAGATTCGTGGCGCTCAACACCCCCGCGCCGCTCGTCGCCTGGCCGAGCGGCGTCAGGGTCGCGACCGGCACGGCACCGGGCACCCCGCCCGCCACCCCGGCCACCGGGGTCGTGTTCACGCCGAGCGTGGGGGGGGCGGCAACCGCGCCAGTCGGGGCGATGATCGCCACGTCGGTGTCGAACTTGCCGTAGATGAGGTTCAGGGCGAGGCGATAAGCGTTCGTGGTGCCGTTGCTGGTGGCGGTCCCCTGCGCGTCGAGGGTCAGCTGCCGCAAGCGCCCGTCCCCATCACCGAGCCAGAGATTCATCGTGGACGTGGTAAGCTGCGTGGTGCCGCCGCTCGCACCGGGGACCGCCCCGAGCAACGAGGTCAGATCGACATCGGTGCGCCAGTGCGTCGTCGCCTCGCCGTTGATCGTCTCCGGCCCGACGCGGGTGAACGCCTTCCCGGCGGCGCGGATCGAGGCCGGATCGTAGATGACGAGCCGGGCCGGATCGAAACCGGCACCGCCACCGGTGGTGTACTCCCAGCGCCCGGTCGTCGCGTTGCGACTGTAGGTGCGCCCGTCGATGGCGATCGTCTCCGAGGTCGCACCCAGGAGGGTGACGGTCAAGCGGCTGGCCCCTTTGGCCGCGTCGGCATCCCCCTCGCCCTGCACCGGGCGATCCTGCCCCTGCGCGCTGATCGATCCTTCGATGCGGACGTGCGCCGAGGCGAACGGCGCGAGCGGCGGCGACTCATCGGCGGCGCGCACGCGCAGGAGCGGCCCGCACGCGAGCGCGAGGAGGACACCGAGACAGAGGGCGAAGGGGGCGCGGATAAACCGGGTACGTCTCGCGCCCCGCCGCGACATCATGTGGGCCACTGGCCGAGTTCCTCCCGATGGTGCTCGTAATCCTCGGTCAGCGCCTCGACAAGAGCACCGTTCGAGACCGGCCACTCCCCCAGCCGCACGCCGTTCGTCTCGTCCCATTCGGCCTCGGGCAACGCTCGGAGCATGGTGTCCCACGCGGCGGCGGAGTCGCGCAGCTGCGCGAGCAAGACCGCCTTATCGGGCGAGTCATACGCCGCCATCGCCCGGGCATTGGTGGTACTGAAATCGGGGCCGGGCTCGACTATGCTCTCGGGCAACTCCCCGCGCGCGATCGACGCGCGCGCCGCTACAGCGCTCCGGTTCCAGCCGATCAGGTGCGCGACGATGTCGCGCGGCGTGCGTCCACCCTGCTCGTGCAGGAAGAGCGCCGTCGGCTGCGCTTCGAGCACCGCGATGAATCGCGCGATCGCCGTGGCGAGCGCCGCGCGCCGTCCCTCCTGTCGCTCGGACAATATGACCATCATCGCTCCTCGCGAGGATACGCCTCGCCCGGGCCTGGGTACGCTCCCCTGACCATAGTTTCCCACGCCCCGCGCAAGGCCGCCCGCGCTCCATCATCGCGACGATGCGGGCAGATGCCGCAGGGCCCACACGTTTAACGGCTGGCAGTCAAGAAATATCCCCGGTGCCCTGTTTCCAGAAGTCGCGCAGGCGTTCGCGCAGCGGCGCATGGTGGGGGGTGGCGAGGGTCGGGTCATCGGCCAGGGTTCGCTCGGCCTCGCGGCGGGCCGTTTCGAGGAGGCGCACATCGGCGAGCTCCGCCACCTGGAGTTCGGGCAACCCGCTCTGGCGCGTGCCCAAAAATTCGCCCGGCCCGCGCATCTCCAGATCCTTCTGCGCCAGCACGAAGCCATCCTGCGTCTCGACCATCGCGCCCAGCCGCGTCTGCGCGTCCAACCCCGGATCCTCCGCGATCAGGATGCAGTAGGATTGCGCCGCGCCGCGCCCGACCCGCCCACGGAACTGGTGGAGCTGCGACAGGCCGAAGCGATTGGCCCCTTCGATCAGCATGATCGAGGCGTTGGAGATGTCGATCCCCACCTCGATCACCGCCGTCGCGACCAGGATGTCATGCGCGCGGTCGCGGAACTCCGTCATCACGCGGTCCTTCTCCGCCGGGCGCATCCGCCCGTGCAGGAGGGCCACGCGCAGATCGGGGAAGACCTCGGTCCGCAGCCGTTCCCACTCCTCGGTGGCGGCCTTCGCCTCGATCTGCTCCGATTCCTCGACCAATGGGCAGATCACGAACGCCTGTCGCCCGGCCTGCACCTCCGCGCGGATCGCCTCGTACTCGCGCGGGCGATCGCCCGGCCCGCCCGCCCGCGTGATGATCGCCCGCCGACCGGGCGGCAACTCATCGATCACCGAGACGTCGAGATCGCCGTGCAGCGTCAGCGCGAGGCTGCGCGGGATCGGCGTGGCGGTCATCACCAACAGATCGGGGTTGTGCCCCTTCGAGCGCAGGGTGGCGCGCTGGATCACGCCGAAACGGTGCTGCTCGTCCACCGTGGCGAAGCCGAGGCGCGCGAACTCCACGCCCGCCTGAATGACCGCCTGTGTGCCAACCAGGATGTCGATCGTGCCGGCGGTGAGGCCCGCCGCGATGGCGCGACGTTCCCTGGTCCCGGTGCTGCCGATCAGGAGGCGTATATGCGGGCGCTCCCCTTCCGGCAGCCCTTCGTAGAGGCGCGTTAGTGTCCGTGCATGTTGTTCGGCCAGGATCGCGGTCGGGGCCATCAGCGTCGCCTGGAAGCCCTCCGCCGCCGCCGCCAGCATGGCAGCAGCCGCCACCACCGTCTTGCCGGAGCCGACATCCCCCTGCACCAGCCGACTCATCGCGTGCGGGCGGCGCATATCCGCGACGATATCATGCAGTACACGCCGCTGCGCCGCCGTCAGCGCGAAGGGGAGCACCCCGAAGAAGCGCTCCAGGGGGCCGGCAGCGACCGTGAAGGCGTGGCCGGGCATCGCGGTCTGCCACTGGTGCTTGCGCTGCTGCATCCCCAACTGGAGCAGGAAGAACTCATCGAAGCCGAGGCGGTGGCGCGCGGCCCGGAGCGTCGCGTCATCGGGCGGGAAGTGAATCGCGCGCGTGGCGGTCGCCAGCGGCAACAGACTCGCCCGCGTCCGCACCACCTCCGGCACGAACTCGGTCAGGCCCGGCACGCAGGCGTCGAGCGCCTTGCTGACGAAGCCGCGCAACTGCTTCTGGTAGAGCCCCTTGGTCAGCCCGTAGACCGGCACGATCCGCCCGGTATGCAGGAGCTCGGCGTCGAGCAGCTCGAATTCCGGCCCTTCCAGCACCAGATGCCCGCGCCGCTCCCCGAACTTCCCGCTGAGTACCACCTGCGCGCCCGGATAGAGGACGCGCGCCACGTACGGGCTGAACCAGGTCGCGGTCAGCGCGCCGGTGCCGTCCGCGATCTCCGCGACGACCATCGACTTCTTGCCCGGCAGGCGCTTCTCCTCGATCGCCCGAATCGTCCCTTTCACCGTCCCCTCCTGGCCGTAGAAGGCATGGGCGATCGGGTATTCCTGCGAATAATCCATGTAGCGGCGCGGCAGCTTCTTCAGCAGATCGCCGACCGTGCGGACATCGATCAGGCCGAGCAAGCGCGCGCTGACCTCGCCCACCCCCGACAGTTCGGTGACCGGCGCGGCGACGGTCAGCGGCTTCGGCGGGGTGGCGACGCGCGACGAGGTGGCCTGCGGTTTCGCGATAGGGGCCTTCGGTTGCGGCGCGGCGGCTTTCGATCTCGCCGCGGCGGCCTTCGGCCGCGGCGCGGGCTTAGGGCGGCGGGTGGCGGGCGGCCCGATATACCGCGGCTGTGCGGTGGGGTCGTTCGCCCCGAGATCCCGCACGAGGCGATAGAGATCGCGCAACTCGCCGAGCACGGTGCCGAGAAGCGGGGCGCGATCTTGCGGCGAGAGCGCCGCATACCCGCCCAGCAGCGCCGTGATCCGGGCCAATGTGTCATCCGCCGCGCGGGTCGGCAGGGAACCGCGCAGGGGCGCGAGCCCCGCGCGCGTGAATGAGCCGATCCCGCCGATCACCGCACGGTTCTGGTAGCCCTGTTTGGCCTCATCCGCCAGTACTTTGCCGACGCGCGCGATCGTCGTTTGTAAGGAGTTTGGTGCCGTGGACATGTTCCCCGTGTCAGGCGTGGTTCGTCGACACAGCCCCCTCGTTCGCGTCGATCACGACGCCGAGCGAGCCCGGCCCGAGATGCACCGCGATGACGGGGCTGGCCTCGGTAACGACGATCTGTTCGCGCGGATAGACCGTACCCAGGCGCGCGAGCAGGGCGTCGATATCGGCGTCGCCGATCTGGAGGGCACCGACTTGCCGGATGTGGGGGAAATCGCGCGCGAACTTCACCAAACCATCGATCGCCTTCGAGCGGGTTCGCGTCCGCTCGTGCGGGACCACCACCCCCTCATCGAGGCGCATCAGCGGTTTCAGAGAGAGGATCGAGCCGGTGATCGCCGCCGCGCGCCCGATGCGGCCCCCCTTCTGCAAGTATTCCAGGGTATCGGGGAAGAAGATGATGTGCATGTTCGGGATCATCCGCTGCACGGTCGCCACGATCTCCGCCACGTCCCCGTCGCGCGCCGCGATCCGCGCCGCTTCGAGCGCCAGGAAGCCGAGGCCGAGGGTGACCGAGCGCGAGTCGATCACCTCCACCTTGACCCGATCGGCCACCTCGGCGGCGGCGAGGCGCGCGGCCCCGGCGGTGCCGCTCAGGCGCTCCGAGAGGTGGATCGAGACGATCGTCTCCGCGCCTTCAGCGGCCAGGCGGCGATACGCTTCCTCGAAGAGCCCGATCGAGGGCTGAGCGGTCGTCGGCAACGCCTTACCGGGCACCTTGAGGCGGCGCACGAATTCCTCGGGGCCGATCTCGACCTTATCCAGCAGCGATTCCTCGCCGAAGATCACCGATAGCGGCACTATCTCGATCCCCGCCGCGAGGCGCATCTCGTCGGGGAGATCGGCGGTGCTATCAGTGACGATCCGTATGCCCGCCATCGCCCCTCGATCCGGGCGGCAGTCGGCAGTCGGCAGTCGGCAGAAGCTTATGGCTAACGAGACTGGCTTGCCGATCGCCAATCTGCGTTCCGATAGTTACTTCTGCCGACTGCCGACTGCCGACTGCCGACTCGCTACTCGACACTCATCAGATAGTCGTAGTGCGGCTGTCCCCCGGCCACAAGTTCGAATGCAGCGTCGGGGTAGCGCATCGCCAACGATTCTACCATAGCGCGCCCCGCCTCCTCGCTCACGTCCGCGCCGCGATAGAGGGTGATCAGCTCCGCCGTGTCGGCGGCGGTGCGCGCGAGCAGGGCGAACAGCACCTCGTCGAGCGCGTCCCCGGCATAGACGAGCTTGCCATCGATCAGGCCGATCGTCTGACCGTCGGCGACCGCCACGCCGTCGATCGTCGCCGAGCGCACCGCGTGGGTGACCTCCGCCGAGCGGATTGCCTCCGCCGCCTCGGTCATCGCGGCGACATTGGCGGCGAGCGGGGCGTCGAAGTTCAGCGCCGCCAGCGCCGCGATCCCTTGCGGCACCGAACGGGTCGGCACCACCACGATCCGCTTCGCCGTCAGGTCCGCTACCTGTCGCGCGGTGAGGATCACATTGCCGTTATTCGGCAGCAGGATCACCTCGTCGCCCGGCAACGCCTCGACCGCGCGCAGCAATTCCTCCGTGCTCGGGTTCATCGTCTGACCACCGGAGACGATCCCCGCCGCGCCGAGGCCGCGCAAAACCTCCGCCAGCCCCGCCCCGGAGGCGACGGCGACGATCTGCGGGCCGAGCGGTTCCGATGATGCGGGGGCGGAGGCGGTCGTGACGCGTGCCCCGGCGTTCACCGTCGCGACCTGCCGGGTCATGTTGTCGATGCGAATCTGGCCGAGTTCGCCCCAATGCACCGCCTCGGTGAGGATCGCGCCCGGATCTTCGGTGTGGATGTGGATCTTGATCAGCTCCTCGTCGCCAACCACCACGCCCGACTCTCCAAGCGCCAGGAGACGTTCGCGGATCGTCGCGAAGTCGAGCGGTTGCCCGTCGCGCGGCTCGATCATCACATTGGTGCAGTAACCGACTTCCTCCTGGCTGTGCGCGTCGAGGAAATCGGCGAACTGCCCGGAAACGCCTGCCGCGTCGATCCCCGCGCTCGCCGTCAGCGCCTCGCCGTGCGCGCGCAGGCTGACCCCTTCGAGCAGGATCACGATCCCCTGCCCGCCCGCGTCGACCACCCCGGCCTCGCGCAGGCGTGGCAGGAGGTCGGGCGTGCGGGCCAGCGCGCGCCGCGCCCCCGCCAGCGCCGCATCGAGGATCGCGCCGAGCGCGCCGCCCGCGCCGTGGGCTTCCGCCGCCGCCTCCGCCGCCACGCGGATCACGGTCAGCATCGTCCCTTCGACCGGCTGCTGCACCGCGCGATAGGCGGTGGTGGCGGCCTCGTGGAACGCCGTCGCGAGGGTGTCGCCGTCGATCGTCGCGGCATCGCCGAGGCCACGCACGAAGCCGCGCAAGATCTGGGAGAGGATCACCCCCGAATTGCCGCGCGAGCCGAGCATCGCGCCGCGCGCCAGGCGGGCCGCGAGCGCGCCGGTCCCGATCACCCCTGCGGCGTCGGCGGCGTGGATCGCTGCGAGCGCGGCGCGCATCGTCAGCAGCATGTTCTTCCCGGTATCGCCATCCGGCACCGGGAAGACATTGAGCGCGTTGATCGCCTCGGCGTGCTGCTCCAGGTTCGCCCCCGCCGCATCGAGCGCGGCCAGGAGCGCCTTCCCGTCGCAGACGGTGGGCAACTGCCGCTCCGCAGACCCGCGCCCCCCCCCACCCGGCGCGGTCCCTGATCCGGTCATCGCCACCGCTCCTTCGTCGAGTAGGCGAGTAGGCGAGCAGACGGAGTATTAATGATGGACGGTAATCGTCCCTTTCTACTCGCCTGCTCGCCTACTCCGCCTACTCACTAAAATGCAACCCCTGCACGTACACATTGACCGCCGCGACCGACATACCGAGCGCGCGTTCGACCGCGAACTTGACCAGCGCCATCACGTTCTGCGCGACTTCGGAGATACGCACCCCGTACTCCAGGATCACGTAGAGGGTGATGACGATCCGCTCGTCGGCCAGCTCCACCACGATCCCCCGGCGGGGATCATCCTGGTGCAGGTAATAGGCGAGGTTGCCGCGCAGGCCGCTCGGGGCCATGCCCACCACGCCATACGCCTCCATCACCGCGCCGTGTACCAGCGAGGCGATCGCCGCGTGCGAGATCTCCACGCGCCCGCTCGCCTCGCTCGCCGTGGCGACCTTGCTCCTCCGCAGCATCGCGCTCCCCCCCATACGTGCCCGCTTGTGATCGCGCGGCGGCCATGCTATCATCTATGGCTGTCGCGGCACCGAATCGCGCGGGCGTAGCGCGTCTGCCGATGGGCGATTATGCGGCGTGAATGAGCGAGATACGCGGTCCGGCACTGAAGACCGGCGTGCCGCTTTCGCACAGTGATGATAGCGAATAGCCAGTAAAGCGTAAAGGGGAGAAGCGAACATGGCGATGTGCGAAATGTGCGGGAAGACCAAGCAGTCCGGCAACAATGTCAGCCACTCGAACGTCCACACCAAGCGGCTCTTCCGCCCGAACATCCAGAAAACGACCGTGTTGGTGAATGGCCTGCCGAAGCAGATCAAGGTTTGCACACGCTGTATTCGCACGATGGCGAAGGCACCACGCGGCTTCTAGATGTCGGTGCATAACCATTCCGCGCACGAGCCGGGGCGTCGCTTCAGGGCGACGCCCCGACCATTTCCCCTCTCCGGCAGGCCCCCCGCGCCGAAGCCGCCGCGCCCCACCGCGCCCACGCTCCTCCGGTACGAGGCGGACGTCGCCGATGGCCTGGAAGCGCTGGCAGCGGCGGAACTCCAGGCACTCCTTAACACGCATGTGACGATCGAGTCGCCGGTTGCGCAGAGCGGGGTCGTGCGCTTCAGCTATGGCGGCTCCCTGCGCGACCTGAGCCGCCCGCGCACGATCCTCGCGATCTCCCTCTGTCAGCATTTCCCGGTGCCACGCCCCCGTGCCCTCCTCGGCGACGAACATCTCCGCGCCCTGTTGCGGCAGATCGCGATGGTGCGCGCGATCGCCCCGCCCGATGCCTTTCAGAGTCTCTATCTGAGCGCCGCCGGGGCCGAATCGTCGACCATGCAGCGCCTCAAGGAGACGCTCGCCGCAGAAACCGGGCTGATCCCCACGCCGCCTGACGCGCGCGCGGGTGAGCTGCAACTCCGCCTGCGCCGCCCGCCCGATGGCGGCGCGGGCTGGGAGGCACTGGTGCGCCTCACCCCACGCCCACTCAGCGCCCGCCCCTGGCGGGTCTGCAATCTCGAAGGGGCGCTCAACGCGACGGTGGCGCAGGCGGCGATCCGCCTGGCCGACCCCGACCCGCGCGACCACTTCCTCAATCTCGGGTGCGGCTCCGGCACATTGCTGATCGAGCGCGCCCTGCACAGCCCGGCAACGCAGCTCCTCGGCTACGATCGCAGCGCCGAAGCGCTCGACTGCGCGCGCGCCAACGTGGCGGCGGCAGGGCAAGCGAGCGCGATCGAGCTGCGCCAGGGCGACCTCCGTGCCCTGCCGCTCCCCGATGCCAGCATCGACGCCCTCTGCGCCGATCTGCCTTTCGGCCACCGCGTCGGCTCCCACGATGAGAACCTCGCCCTCTACCCCGCCCTCCTCACCGAGGCGGCGCGCGTCGCCCGCCGCGAGGCACCCTGCGTGCTGATCTCCCACGAGGTGCGCCTCCTCGAAGGGCTGCTCGCCACCGCGCCGGAATGGCGCCTGGTCGAAACCGTGCGCGTCTCGCTCGGTGGTTTGCACCCCCGTATCTTCGTGCTGCGACGGAACTGACCGACACCGCACCCAAGTACTCGGTACTCGCCGCGCCCACGAAGCGATACCCATAGCGCGCCGCGATACAGGATTCGCCGGACGTGGCGGAAGGCGGCGCGTTGCCGCGTGGCACGCTCATACGGAGCGACGCGCGGAGCAAATCGTCGGCCTGGAAGATCGCCTTCACCCCCCACTCGCGCCCACGCTCTCGCCGGACCGGCCCGTGATCGCCTCGCCGTGATACCGGGACCGTCTCTTTGGAGTCTAGCGCGTGCGCGGTAGCGCTCACCATCGCCCGGTGGTCCCGGATTTTAGCGGCACGCGAACGGACGGTGGCGCAGCGGCCACTAGGCGACCCGACAAGCACCGGCGCGAGGCGGCGCGCGCCTCAGGAGGTGGCGAGGTTCGCGGCGATCGTGGGCTGGCCCAAACCGACCGGGCATGGGGGCGGGCGGGAGCGCGACGAGGACCGCGCGGAAATAGCCTCATACTGCACGACCAGCGACCGGTAGACCGCCTCGTAGCCGACGGCCATCGCGGCCGGCGCTGAAGCGTGTCTCGACGGCGTGGCGACAGGCGAGACGGTCCAGCCCGACGAGCAGCGGGGCCGCCGCCGCCAACTCCTCCTCGCTATCGCGGATGAAGCCGGTGACGCCATCCTCGATGATCTCCGGGATGGCCCCGTGCCGGAGCGCCAGCATGGGCGTCCCGCAGGCCAGCGCCTCGATCATCGCCAGGCCGAACGGCTCGGGCCAGCGCACGGGGAAGAGGAGGGCCGTGGCCGGGCCGAGGAAGTCGGACTTCTCCGCGTCGTCGATCTCCCCGATGTACTCGATGTGACGGCCATCGATCAGCGGCTTGATCCGCACGTCGTAATAGTCCCGATCCACACGATCGACCTTCGCCGCGATGCGTAGGGGGATGCCGGTGCGCCGCGCGATCGCGATCGCCCCTTCGATATTCTTCTCCGGCGAGATCCGCCCCAGGAAGGCGAAGTATTCGCCCTCCTTGCGCTCGCGCGTCGCATCGTAGCGGAACGTGGCGAGGTCGATGCCGTTGTGGACGGTGGCGACCCAACGCGCCACCGGCAGCGGCGCGCGCTGGCTATCGCTGATCGAAACCTGCGGAGCCTCGGGATAGTGCCGATAGATCGGCGGTAAGTCGGGGAGGTCGAGTCGCCCGTGCTGCGTCGTCACGACCGGGGTCCGCACGAAATGGCTGAAAGGGAGGGCGTTATAATCGACGTGGCTGTGGAGCACATCGAACTCGGCGGCGCGCTCGAAGATGGTGCCGAGTTGCAACATCAGGTGCGCGCGGGGGTCGACCACCGTCGGATCGAGCCGCAGCGCCCGCTCGACGATCGGCACCAACGTCGCGGCGGTCTGCGAATCGCCACTCGCGAAGAGCGTGACCTCGTGCCCGCGTCGTACCAATTCCTCCGTCAGCGCCGAGACGACCCGTTCCGTGCCGCCGTAGAGTTCCGGTGGCACACGCTCGATCAACGGCGCGATCTGCGCGATTCGCATAGCAATAGCCTCCCGGGTAAGCCGGTTGAGCAACGATCGTACCCCGTACGGGCACGCGGCGGTCGATGAGGGCGCGGCCTTGCGGCCATGTCCGAGCGGCATCAATATTCGATCAGCACCTGCAAGTCGCCCGTTTTCCGCTCTGCTGCGGCGAGGGTGGTCGTGCCGGTGCGCGCGAAGCGCAGATCGGTCGTATCGTTCCCGACGCGCAGAGCGGTGATCGTGACCCAATCGAGCCATTCCGGCAGGCATGGGCGTACGACATGCAGTCGGCTATCGAAGGCATCCGGTGTGAGGCCGAGGATCGCCTGGAGGAGGTAGGGGATGCTCCCGGCGGCCCACGCTTGTGGGCTACACGCGACCGGGTAGCGCACCGGTGTCTCGTATTGATCACGCCCGAACCCGGCGAAAAGTTCCGGCAAGCGATACAGATCGAAGCGGGTCGCCACCTCATACAGCCCGGTGAAGATATCCAACGCCCCCTGATCGAAACCATAGGCGCGGAGGCCCGCCGCCGCCAGGGCGCTATCGTGCGGCCAGACCGCCCCGGTCTGGTAATCGAACGGATTGTAGGCGGCGGCGGCGTGCGAGAGGGTCCGAATCCCCCACCCGGCGAAGAGCCGCGCCGGGTCCATCAGCGTGTCGCGCACCGCTGCGGCGTGCGCGGGCGCGACGATGCCGCCCCAGAGCGCCTGCCCCTGATTGGAGGCATCGGTCGCCACCGGGCGCTTCGCCCCCGCCTCGCCCTGCAAGGCGAGCGCGTAGTTCCGCCCTTCCGGGAGCCAGAAGTGCCGCGCGAACGCCTCTTGCAGCGCGGCGGCGCGACCTTCGAGTTGCCGGGCGCGTGCCTCGTCGCCGAGGTGTCGGTAGACGTTGGCGAGCGCCCGGCGCGCGCGATAGGCGTAGCCCTGCACCTCCACCAGCGCGATCGGCGGGGTGGCGATACTGCCATCGGCGTTGACGATCGCGTTGCCCGAATCTTTCCAACCCTGATTGAAGAGCCCCAGCCGCGCCTTCACGGCATATTCGAGGAACCCATCGCCATCCGGGTCGCCATCGCGGTCGAGCCAGGCCAGCGCCGCCTCCGCGTGCGGGCGGATCGTCGCGAAGTATTCGCGATCACCGGTCCATTGCAGATACTCACCGAGGAGGATCAGGAAGAGTGGCGTGGCATCGATCGTCCCATAGTACGGGGTGAAGGGCACCTCGCCCAGGTTGGCCCGCTCGCCGATGCGGAACTCGTGCAGGATCTTCCCCGGCTCCTCGTCGCGCTCGGGGTTATGGTTCTGCCCCTGATAGCGCGCCAGGAGATCGAGCGTGGTCCGCCCGACGTGCGGCGCATAGGCGAGGGTTTCCAGCGCGGTGATGATCGAGTCGCGCCCGAAGAGGGCGACGAACCACGGGACACCCGCCGCGAAGAACTGGTCCTCGCCATGCCGCGTCGCCAGCATCCCCAGATCGATGAACGAACGGCGCAAGACCCGATTGAAGAGTTCGTTGCTCGTCTCGACCCGCACCCCACCGCCCAATATGCCACGATCGGGGGGG
>JAABUP010003842.1_pt1 | contig 25926 bp, 28 predicted proteins | sample 5559201 | NCBI WGS metagenome assembly JAABUP01 (sample SAMN10711887, study PRJNA513373) | rock metagenome | isolation source: Antarctica rocks | place: Antarctica
TACAGCCCTGGGTCAGTTACATACAGCCCTGGGTCAGTTACATACAGCCCTGGGTCAGTTACATACAGCCCTGGGTCAGTTACATACAGCCCTGGGTCAGTTACATACAGCCCTGGGTCAGTTACATACAGCCCTGGGTCAGTTACATACAGCCCTGGGTCAGTTACATGCAGCCCTGGGCGGCTTCTTGTATGAGCAGGTATGACCTGTTTTGGCGGTCAGTATGCCAGCAATAACGTGTGCAGTCCCCACTCAACTTGTGCATGTTGCATGGGGGTCTGCTTGTGTACAGTTTCCAAGGACGCAGCAATGCAATAGGTGCTTGGACAGTCCACACTCAGATTGTGGGTGGTGGAGGTAGTTTGTTGCTGTGCGCTTTTCTGTAGATGCCATAATGCAGATGTGATGGAGTGCAGTTGGGTTGGATTGTCACTTGCAACGCCAGCAGACACTTCTTGTCTGACGTCAGCCATGCTGTTTGTCATGTGATACCTTCCTCATTTGCCAGACACTACACAACAAAGCCAAACACCCAGACTGAGCACTGAGGGACACACAGAGCAAATACGGCCAGCTTTACCAGCTTGCACTTCAAACTGAGGTTTCTAGCTTAATTTGGTACATTTTACTGGTCACTCGCTCTTGTTTTGTCTGCCGAAGGTCAGAAATTGCAAACTGTACCTGCCAGTGTGAACCTTCAGGATGGCGGCCCTGTCTGCAAGAGAAGGCAGCCCAAAATGGACCTCTCTGTCAAAGCGGCCAGGCCTGCGCAATGCTGGATCTATGGCTTCTGGCCTGCAATCAATCAGGCAATCAAACTACATTTTCTGTCTGTAGGACACATCAGGGAAAGCAACATACACTAAGCACTGAGTATTCAGGGCATTGGACAATGCAACACCAAAAAGTTGCAGCAGCAATGTTGTACTGAAGGCAATGCAGGCAATGCCCCCACACTGTCATGTGATACAGGCTTCAGACCCACAATCACGGCTTCTAGACTTCTCCAAATCAGAGCCCAATTATGACTTGTCACAACAGCACTGCTGCTGCTGCTCAGCTTGCACATGAAGAAGATGAACTCAGCTACGCATAAAGACATCTAGGCATGCAAGAGTACAGCAAGGACGCCATATTCACACCTACTCATTTCCTCATGGCAGATCTGTGTATATTAGGCAAACAAGATGAGCTTGAAATCCGTACTGTACTGCATTTACCATCAGACTAGACGCAGCCCATCGCACCTGTTGGTGGCCCCAATGACCACCACAGCACCCCTGTCTACCACGCCGTCCATGAGTGCCAGAAGGGTAGACACCACCGAGGCAAACACCTGGTCGCCGCCGCTGCTGTTGGAGGAGCGTGCAGGCACCAGGCCGTCCAGCTCATCCAGGAAGATAATCGATGGTGCATGCCTAGCAGCCTGTGTAGATTGATACACGTGTCAATGCTCAGTGTGATTCACAACAAGGCTTGTTTATAGCAGTGCCAGAGGCAGAGCAGCAGTCGCAATGCATACAGAGACATGTTATTCCTAGTGGTGAGGAAGCCGCAAAGGCATGAGTCAGAACCTTCCACTCGCAATTACAGTATCAGCTACCTGTGTGGCAAGTGATATGTATTGCTGACAGCAAAAAAAGCTTCAAAAGGACTGATGTTGCACAGGACAAGTCAGAACGCTCAAGCAGATGCTCCCTACATTCTGCATGACAGCTTGATGTGTCGTGGCAAACAACCTGGGCCGCAGAACCCAGTACCATGCATAAGCTTTCAAGGGCAAATCTGCACATGTTGGCAATGCATGCATCACAGCTGGAGTGTGAGACCTGTGCTTAGTGTAGCCAGCAACAGCAGCTGTGTGGTGTGTTCTGCTGGCCAGCTGTGTGCATACCTCATCAAACAGCAGCCTGAGCGTCCGTTCCGCCTCTCCAGCAAACTTGCCCAGACAGTCGGCCCCCTTGCGGGCAAACAGCGTGACTGGTGTGCTGCTGCTGTGCCTGCAGGCGCCAGCCAGGGCTCTGGCCACCAGAGTCTTGCCACTTCCTGGAGCCCCATGAAACAGAATGCCCCTGCACATGTGGCACACATCAATCTGGTCATAGCCACTTCCAGGAGCCCCGTGAACCAGAATGCCGCTGCATATGTGGCACACGTAAAATTGACCATAAAACTCAAACTACTTGGCATAAGATTCATGATGAGCGACTATACGTTGCAATTTGCAGGTGTCTGTCGGAAGGAAGGCAGCTTGCTTGCACTGCAGCTAATGGGACAACACCTGTGCCTGAACTGCTTCCACTGCCAGTCAAACAGGGTCAATCATGACACACAAGCTCCCACATGATTTCCAAAATTTCCCCAAATCAATGTTCAAACCTGCCAGCATACCCCCAGGATGATGATCAACGGCACTTCAGTCTCTCATATGCTGTACAGGTCTGCCGGTTGTCACACCTGGGTGGCGTTATGCCCATGTGTTTGAAGACTTCAGGATATTGCAGAGGTAACAGCACCATCTCCTTCAGCTGCTGGATGACTGAGGCATGACCGCCAACTGCTGCCCACCCCTCTGACACCACATCCTTCTCCACCTGAGTAGGCTGGGGTCCTTGACCTGTGCCTGCGTGGGAAGCCAGAGGAGCACTGCTTGCCTTGCCCTTCTGACCTGCAGGCTTGGCACAAGCTCCATCAGCATAGCATAGCATAGCATAGCATAGCATAGCATAGCATAGCATAGCATAGCATAGCCTAGCATAGCCTAGCCTAGCCTAGCCTAGCCTAGCCTAGCATAGCAGAATATACAGATGCTATCAGATATTGCTATGCAGGACAGCATGGGGAATCCTTGTCACAACACGGCTTGGACATGCCCGTCTGCTAGCATCAGGCAATGATGATAGGGGTTGGTGTGATGTCTCCGACACCAACCCCTATCAGTACTCTGGGCTTGCTGCCTGAGACCTCTTTGAATATTGTCTACTTTTCAGGTAATGCATAAGCTTCAGCAGCGTCAATGCCTTCAGCTGCATGACCAGCAATCTGCTCAACCTCCTGAGCTCACCTTGTTATTCACCACTGGACCTTGGTCTAAATTTTGATTGCTTGTCAATGTTGCAGTGGCTTGCGGACTATTTGTGCAGAGATGTGTCTGTGACTGCTTATGCATGTTTGCTGAAGCTGTGTACACAAAGCGTTTCATGACCAAGCATAATTGATCATCTTTTTGCTGATATCAGAGCATGTTTTTGGCCCGAACGGCCTACCAAGAGTGGGGCAAGAACAAGACTGTGCAGCAAACAGAGGTACAGACCAAACAGCCCCATTCATCTATCTCACAGGAACTGCTTGGTGTCAGGCATCTTTCAGCAAACATGTGTCTCCCCCTAGGGTCAGGTTTGTCCAGTCCTGAGTAGCTCTCTGTATGAGGTCCTGTTTTGGCAGTCAGCGTGACAACCCTAACGCAAGTTGGTGTGGTCTAAGTCAGAATGGATAAGGTCACCCAGCGTGGTAGTCTCACCTAGCACGACAGGGTTGAGCCTCAGCTTGTCTCTGGCCAGGCGCGCTTTGTCCTTCTTCTGGAAGTGCTCTTCATCATCAGAGCCTGCTGCCAGCGTCACTCTGCAAGCAGACACGGCGGACATTGCACAAACAGTAGAAGCCATAGTGCATGCTCAGGTAGGAACAGCTCTGTGTTGTGCTGAGTGTAGCAGAGTTTGAGCCATGCTTGATCTTGCTGACCCAATGAGGCATTGAACGCAGGAACAACAGAGGCAGAGGGGTGGGGGGGGTTCTCATGAGACGCCTGTACTGTATTGAGCAGTTACATAGCCGCCCTAGGTGCATGCTATCATGTGTGTGGAAGAAGAGTATTGCAGGCCTTGATGCTCAAATGAGGTGGGGTTTTGACAGGGAATGGAGCAGTATCTACATCAGCTTGATGATGTTGGATAGGCATGAATTTTTTGATGCAAGTTCACGCAGACACAGTCCTTGGGCTTTGCATGGGTGCAAAGTGATTAGGGAGCGACATGTGAGCATAGCTTGCTTGGCCACTTCTCTCAGTACAAGATGACTTCCACAATAATAATTCGCCAATGTAGGCTGAGGCTTTTAGACCTAGAGTGACTAAATGTCATTGCAGTCATTTTGGGCTTACGAAAAAAATCCTACAGAGTATTCAGCCAAAACATTACTAACTCTGCCCCAATCAGCTGACCACAGACAAAATTCAGATGAGCCTTGCCACCTCTTGATGCTTGTACTCAGCAAGGAACATGCCTACTGTACCCTAGGTGTGCTCCAAAGGCAGGGCTGCTTACCTGATGTGCTCCCTGAAGGCCGGGCTGTGAGCCATAAAGGATGCATTCAGTCTGACATGACTGCATGCCCAAAGACATGGCAGATAGCATGCACGCTTGATCTGTGTGCAATCAAAAACACGACATGAATGCCACCTGATACCTCATTTCATGTCGCAGGCGTTTGACAGCTCTCCTAGCATTGCGCATCCTCTCTTCAGGGGGTGTGTCACGCAGGCGCTTGATCCCCTGAGCTGAAGACCCATTCAGTATTCCTGGGGTCAGCTGACCAGCTGGCAGGCCCCTGGGTAAAGGGTAGGGGCTGTAGGGAGACATGGGGGTCTGCCTGTAGCAAGGCACTACATTGTGTTGTCACGCCAAGTAGCAAGTCTTGTGTCAAAGCAATGCCGGCGTCACAACAATGATATGATGTTTGCTCAACAATGCAAGCAAGGTACCTTGAGCCTGCGCAGAGGCTGTCAGGCTATATTGACAGCATATTGGTTGGGGGCTCTGACAGGTGCAGCAGATATCCATTTAGATGTGAAGCATGACTCCCTCCGGTGGTGAACCACTAAGCAATCATGCACAGGTTACAAAACATCGCTGTACTGAGCATGCTGAAACGTGTGCATCCCACATTTATTGCCTAGAACATGCAAGATTGACTTTCAGCATGCGGAGTCTGACAAATGACATCAGATGCAAGCCACCAAACTTCACATGTGTGCTACATGACCAAAATTGAAGCAAACAGGGGAGCACACCCTTCAGGCGGAGCATCTGGCTTGTACATGCGAGCATGGTCCTTGCAGGCAATAAGATAGTGATCAGGGTAGAAGGTGCAACCAGCCTGCTGGGCGCAGTACTTGTGAAAGGAGCGAGGACACTGGTCCAGACGACACCCCATTGTTGCACCTCGCTTCTGACATCTTGCACACCTACAACCACAAACCGCAGAGTTGTTCGACAGTGACACACACAGCTAAAGAGGGGCTGGCACAACTGACAGTCATGCTTGAGTGGATCTCCGTATGCACATAGTTGGTGACTGGCAATGGCAAAACGCTTTGCCTGAAGAGAAGTCGCGGCAGAAGGATGTCATACCACGTGACTCTGCCTCGCTTCAGTGCCTTGCTGATCCCTCTGATGCGACTGTTGCCTATCTCAAACGCCTGGCAACAGACAGGTTCAAGTGATCATGCTATTTGAAGCTACAGCTTTTGCAAACATACAAGATGCCTGCCAGATGATGTATGGTTCATTGTCATGTCTTGATGTGGTCAAATTGACCGATTGATCGTTTTTAACTAACCTCAGGGCTCCATATAGCGCATTCACGGTGCACCCAAAGGGGTTGCTTGCTTCTTGCATCCTCACCGATAGGACCTATCAAGTGGCTGAGCACTTCATTTGCAAATCCCTCTGGATGACCACAAAGAGTGCACTCTCTGACATGCCGCATTCTAACGAATGGATGACCACAAGGTTTGTCAAGGTCTTATGTGATTCACTTGGAAAGTGACTCTAGTCAAGCAGTGTACATTTTGCAGGAGAGATGAGGAAAAAACAAAGTTGTGTCGGTCTTGCAAATGCGAGGTCGACATACTTGCAAGACAAAAAAGACTGTCTAGAACATGTTCACTGATCTGCAACTTGCTCGGGCCTCGACAGGATGAACTCAGGCGAGCGCGCTGACAATTCGTTGCACAAGCTGCCTCCGCCTCGATCCGGCCAGTCAGGCTGCTCTGGTCAGCAGTGCACCAGCAAGCTTGCATTGCAACGTTCATCGCAGTCATGTGCGAAGACAACATGTGCACATATTGCCTGACATATTACTAATCGCCGCAGCCAAAGCTGGAGTGCGGCAGCTTGTACTTGTTCCTGCTGCTTTGGGTGCTTGCAAGCTCGGTCGCGTAGACCTTCCTTAGGCCATTGGGCTCCGAAATAGCGTTGGAATGTGTATTTTGTCAGAATACAACGCATTTATGCAAAAGTTTGACCAAAATACAGGACCCAGTATTTATTATGCATGCGCGCGCGCGCGCGCGCGTGGCGGGATTTACTACAAAGTCACCTTTTCACCTACGCATTTGCTGGCATATCATGCAAAGTCAAAGAAGCAGAAAATATCAGCAGCTGTGGCAATTGTGGCACAGTAAAAAAGTCTTGTCCCCGAGGCTGCACTATCAAAATGATGCTTGCATTGGGCATAGTGATGTATCAAACATCATCACACTTAGTACCTGGAAACCTGTATCTGTGGCAAACTGTGGCAGATTATTTTCTATGACTATGACACATGTGTACACAGAATGATGTCCGCCCTTGATGTTCAAAACTCGTTGCAGTCATCACTGGAAGAACGTGCAGAGCTTTTACACTATAGGCAACGCGATGATTATGCAATTTACAGCGACACTCATGCATTACTCCGACTTGATGCTGTCATGGAGCAGATCGAAACCATTAGTCGTGCTCGTGTAGAGCAGCGCGTGAAGGACATTCAGAGTGCATTAGCAACAGCATCATCTGCCCCCAAGAAGCAGATGTCTGCTAGGCTCGTCCACTTGAGGCAAAGCTTCCCAGTTGGGACCAGCTTTGAAAGGGCACATGAAATTGCCGACAGGATCCGAAAGATTGGTATGGTGGAAAATCAAAGGCAGTTTGTTTACGTTTTCGAGCAGACAGGCATGACGACTGACGAGCTTGGCAAGAACTTCCACGTGCATGCAAGATTCTATGTCAAAGGCAAGGGTACTGATGTCTCTCCAGGCAAGGTGCGCCTTGCCACGAAGCAAAGGAGGTAAGGAAAATCACCAAGCTTGACAAAAACAGTACGCACATCGTCTTCCATGACAACATACACAAGCTCACCTCATACATGGCTGGCCAGCATCCTGACAAGAGAGTCAAGTGTGAAATGGACGTCGTGTGGCGGCAGCAACACAACCTGAAGCGAGAGTACTGCTTGCGACATACTCAAGCTTGACCATGCAGTTTGTCTTTCCTTTCACTTAGAATAGTAATACAGCTTGTGGTTGCGCTGTGCTGCACATTGCAGGCATCACTTGGCAATTGCAAGCATAGGCAAAAGTGTATCGATGTAACCACAAGAAGCACTTTTGAGCAGAAAAAGCTCTGACAGCGACCAGCAGTGGCAAACTCTGAAGCTGTATTCTGATTGGCTTTTCATCAAAACAGAGCTGTTGGTCGCAACTCAGGTCGGCATGTTCTCTTGCAATTTGAAAGCAGTTCACAGAGCCATACATGGGCTATTGCAGAAGGAGGGGGTACATAAGACCAGCAACATGCAGTAAGCACAGCTGAAACGTATTGTACAAAGTACAAGTAAGATTGGGTACAACAAGCTGATCATCATGAAGGCTTAGATCTCTTTGAACGCCGCATGTCTCTCTTTTGGTTCGCAATTGCAATGTCAACTTTTTGATGGGCCTCTGCCATTTGCTTGACATCAGCAGGGCTCAATGTGGGTTGATCTTCTCTGAGCTGCAGCATTGACTAAGCTAATCTGCTCTCTGCGAGGCACGCTCTCCTGGATGCAGCATGCACAAGTCCGTCAGCATCTGGCAAGATGCAATGCTTTTCGGAACAACATCAGCCAGCGCAAGCTCCAAGTACCTAAGGGCAACAAAGGCATAGAAAGCTTGATGCCCCTCTTGGGGCTCTGGGCAGTAAACAACTGTTTTGGTATAGGGCAGCATGTTTGTTCTATTGGATAACCTTGGACTGTATGTGCGTCTGGCTAGCTGTGCAAATCGTTGCGATGCGCACTTGAAGGCTGACCAGCAGATGCAGTCATCAGGTCTGGTGATGATCAGCTTGAACACCAAGCATTTCCTGTCTGTTGCTTGCACTTGTCGAGCTGTGCTAGGGCTATATCCCGGCTGGAGGCTGAGGTGGTAAGTATCTTCCTTGGTGAGGTGGAACTGAGTGGCCTCGGCATTTGCAGGTTCTATCCTGCAGTCTTCAAAGCCCCAAGCCCCAGATGCCTCAAGAGCTGCATCTATTTCAGTCTTGAAACTTTGAAGGTGGTCTTTTCGCAATTCCTGGAGCAGATCATGGAAGTCTGGAATGCTGTGACCATGGCCAGCCAATTCCAGATTAGCAAGCCAATAATCAAGTTAGTCTTCACGACTCGCGCCCTTATAGATCAACCACATTGGCACAGCGTCTCGCAGGCCGTTTTTCTCTAGAAAGCGGCCAATGAACTGCAATCTGCAAGTGAAACGCACAGGGAATCAGCCCTTCTGAACACACTGTGAGATCACACAAGCATTAATCCTTTTTCCCTGCTAATTCCAGAGTGTGCAAACAATAACGAGTGTGTAATGATGACCAGTTGCTTATGGCCAGGTTGGTAATGACTTTTGACCTGAAGGAAGTCTTCAAGCTAGATGATAAACTTTATGTTGAGGGGCAGCAAAACTCATTTCAAGCTTGGATGCCGCCCACAAACCAGTTTTGCCTGACTAAATGGGAATATGCCCTCTATGTCCAACACAGTGTTGCACAGATCCAGATGCGACGCTTGAGGGCAATCTGCACTGCACTACAAAGCTGATTCGCCGTGGGAAGTCAAAGCATAGTCAAATTTCAGATCTAGACTTTGAAGCAGGGGCCATCTTCCACAGATTAGGCGCAACATGGCTGTATCATCTAGCCGATTGTATGCAAGGTCCTGGTGTGAGCAGAGGCTAGTAACCTGGGCCATCATCAGCTGCAATATGGCTGGAGACTTCAGCGTCGAACTGTTCAGCCTGACACCAAAGGCCATCTCCCTCGGGACAAGATGATTAGGCCAGCAGCAGGCTGAAGTTGTGCCACCCAAGATCCAGGTGTTGCGGCAGGGGCCATTCAGTAGAAACGAGGGGCGCTGCTTTGTCACCAAAGTTATTGTTGAGAGACAGTGAGTGCAGACCAACTTGCAAGTGACGGCCTGAAAACATCTGCAGCCTTCAGGTGTGCTTCAAAAGGGCCAACGCGTGCTTTCAAAAGCATCAGCTGCATGAGCTTGTGGCCTATCGACACCAGTAACCCAGTCTACATCAGGGTTGTAGTCAGGTCTCAAAACTGTGACGTGGTCCTAACTCTGGGGGTCAAACCAGCTGGCTGCCAGTGGTAAATCCCTCAGGGAATGCCCAGGCAATAGCGCCAGGAGACTCGGGACTTGCTGCACCATGTCTGCTAGTGTCAGATATTGCCTTGGCTGATGACGACGGCCCTTGCAGCAATCTAGCGTCTGCAAGCACGACTGTCCATCCTTCACTCTGCATAACAGGCTGAGAACGACTGTGCGCCTCTTCATGACAGTGATGTCAAAATCGTGGAGTTTCCGGTACGGGTACACGCTTTCCGTAGTGTTGCAAAACACGGAGGTCAACTCAATGTTGTTGCCAAGCTCGCAAAAGCAGCTTGCGGGCCTGGCCAGTGATTTGAGATCGGTATATCATTACAGTCGCAGCTCTAGCTCCAGAGAGTTGATATCGTGATCTGACCTGGTATCGTTGTTTTGGTAGCCATTGTTCGCAGAACTAGCCTGCGGTGCAGCTCTGCGGTGCCGCTTTGCCCTATCCTGCCAGCTGGGCTGGTGTGTCACAAAGGATACCTAAAGCGAGTTATATTCGGTCAAAGCTGAATAGTTGTCTCGGCATAAGCAGCCAATCTGCTGTAGCAAGATCAACCGTGACTATTCCACCTGATTAGGTCATGGATTGTGGTTAAAGCACCCTAGGCTGCTGGAAGTTTTGCTGTACATCCCAAGATGGACTTGTCATCGGTAGTCCGGTACTATGTGGACAGGATGCTGAAAGAGGTACCAGGCATGAAGGTGCTGCTTCTGGACGCAGACACAACCCGCATAGTTAGCACTGTGTACAGCCAGTCAGAGATTCTGGAACAAGAAGTTTACTTGGTGGAACGTCTGGATGCCGATAGAAGAGATCAGCTGTTCCACCTGAAGGTGACTTGAGATGTGGGCAGCTTGCTATGAAGAACCCTCCAGAAGCACATGAAACGCTTGCAGGCTGTATGTTTCCTGCGGCCCACACGTGAGAACATTGCCAGGATACGCAGGGAGCTGAGAGAGCCTTGCTATGGGGAGTATAACATGTGTGAGTGGCGGTCAGTCAGCAGTACTGTTGTACCAGCTTGACCTCTCTTGTATTCCTCAGCATGTGCATGTACACAGCAAACACAATCCCACTAAGACATTCATGATGCAGATTTCACCAACAGGGTGGAGGACATGCGACTGCAAGATTTGGCTGAGGGTGACAGTAAAGAGCTGGTGTCTCAGGTTAGCCAGCATGCTGCCCTTTGTGTCTTCCCCACACATTGGCCTTCACCAAAGTAAGGTACTGTTGTTGCCCAATCGCAAGCTCACCATGACAAGCACTTGACAGAAACGGACCTGTCACACAAAAATAGCAAGTGATCAAAGGGGTGCATGGCTGCAGCATGTAAAGAGCTTGATTTACCAACCCTTGCTTCAATTTGACAACAAAGTGTTGTTGGATTTTCTGAACAATAGCAAAGTCTGCAAGAGCCACAGCTGCATTTGTGCTCGCAGGTCCAGGAATTCTTTGGTGACTTTGTGGTTATGGACCCCCAGCACTTCTGCATCCCCCTGCCCAGATCCCATGTAGTGCTGCAACCCTTCAGCTGGGACTATGCCAACAGTACTGATGCTGTCACACGTATGACAGAAGGCCTGGCTTCACTCACGCTGTCTCTGCGGCGGCGCTTCAACATCAGGTCTGTCACTTTGGCTTTGCCACAGCATAGCCAGGGACCTGCACCACTGCAAAATATCAAAGGTCAAGAGGTTGTCATGGTGGCTCAAGCTACATGAATGCTATGCAGCATACATCCCTCCACAAAACAAAACAAGTGCTGGGAAAAGCCGCTGAAAGAACCACTGGAAAACAATGCTGAAATGTACATTGCATAGCACTCATGTAGCCTGAGCTATCATAGCAATATCTTGCCCATCGATGTTTCAGGTTCTCCAAGCAGAAGCTTGCCTGAATCGTTGAGCTGTACAGCGCTTCGTTGCTCATTCATGATGCTCATGCAGGGCTCTTGTCCTATCTCAGAGGCATGAAGGGACGTTCTTGTGTAGCAATTGTGTGTTTCAAGCGCTGTTGACTTTGCTGCATGACTTTGCGCAGGTATCAGCGCAACAGTGAAGCATGCGAGAAGCTGGCCCAGTCCCTACATCACTTGACAACAGTCGAGGAACGAGGCCTATTTGACTTTGGCTCTAGAGGGCAAGAGGCTTCCCCTTTGGTGCTCATTCTGGACAGGAAGGATGACCCTGTCACCCCTCTGCTGCTGCAGTGGACATACCAAGCCATGGTCCATGAGCTCATTGGCTTGGACACCAACAGAGTAGATCTGTCACACATTCCTGGGGTGAGTGCAGTCTGCCTCTGTCGTGACCTGACATTATAGCTTAAGCTGTATTGTTGCCAGAACCATGCAGGAGGCAATTAGCAGTGCTGTGAAACGGTGTACCCAGGTTACAAAACGGTGTACCCAGGTTACAAAACGGTATACCCAGGTTACAAAACGGTGTACCCAGGTTACAAAACAGACCTGAGCTATACAGCCGCCATAGATGACTGCTCAAGATGACTCAGCAGCTGAAGATGTGCACTTTTCTGCTTGCATTCCATACCTTTTATCATTTCAGAAGACAGCTCTGAGCACTTCATGCCTGAGTTTTGTGCTCATCAGCATTAATACCTCTGACCAGGCAGCCATTGACTGCTGTGCAGGTCAAGAAGGACTTTCAGGAGGCAGTGCTGAGTTACAGGCAGGACGAGTTTTTCCACAAGAACATGTATGCCAACTTTGGCGACATTGGCTCAGCTGTCAAGGAGTTAGTGGATGAGTTCCAGAAGCAGACCACCAACACCAAACGCATCAACACCATTGAGGATATGCAGGTCAGCATGCAGTTTCAAAACATCTATTTGTGGAAGTTTTCTTCGTGTGATTGCCCCTCGCGCCATACATGCGACTCTCAGATCCGTTTGTTTGATTACCTCAGACTTAGAGTCATTGGTTCATGTGGCTAGCCCTTGCACCATTCATGTGATTTCCTCCGCTCCGGTAGTTTGGCTGCCTCAGATTTATGCCGCCGCGGAACCAAAATTCTGAGGTGGCGTAAAGTCATTTTGTCAGAACCTGGCTTCCCTGCACAGTTTGCAGCAGTCCCAGCTTGATCGATTTCAGATACCGCCTTGCATGCAGCAACATGAATGGCCACACTGATGCCACCACAACCTGCATTCCCTCACTCTGGCAAACCCTAAAGTGTGTGTGTACATCAGCGTGTTGTGGTTTCTGCCGAAACTCATTCTGACATCAGCTTTGCCGCTGCTGCAGAACTTTGTGGAGAACTTCAGTGAGTTCAGTGCTGCTCAGAGGAATGCTGGCAAGCATGTGACCATCATGAGTGAGCTGTCACGCCTAGTTGATGCTCGTACGCTCATGCAGGTACACCTGCAACAAGCCTCTTTGTCACTCTTCTGATACTTACACGGTGGCGCAGAGCACAAGCCAGGCCTGCATGTGTGTGACATTTTGGCATTGCAGCTCTTCTGCTGCAAAGTGCTTCTGGATGGTGCATCATGCTGCACAGTCCAGATCTGTTGTTCTGAGCATTGTCAACATCCCTGCATTGTGTTATGCACAGTCCTCTTCAAACAGGGTACAAAAGTGATGAATCAATAACTTGAAGCGCAGGCCTGGCCTTGCCAAGTGCTCGGCTGCACAACACTTGTTCTGCCCACGACATTGCAATAGCAAGACAGCTGAACAGCCGCGTTTGGTGCTTTTGACTTCTGCTCTGTGGTCATGTGCGTCAGCTCCCTTAGGCAATCAAAACCTGCCACAATGGCTTGAATTGTATATTAGTTCCCATAGGCAAGCAAAGATTGGTGCGAGGGGTGGACTCTGTACAAGCTCCTACAAGCAGGCAAAGCCTGCGTCAGACTCAAGCTAGTCATTGTACCAAGTTGCAGGAGGACACATGCCTCTGCAGGTGTCTAGCATGGAGCAGGAGGTGGTGTGCAGCGCTGGCAACCTCATGCAGCACTACGAGGCCGTGCTCAGCTTGGTCCTAGGACAAGGCCTCACTGATGCCGACAAGTAAGGCTTCCATCCAAAGGCCACCAGCCATGAGTGCTCCCCTCCTTCCCTATTGCATGCAATGGCGGCATATACTGCTCAGCAATTGTGACAGGTTTGCAGAGATTTGTTGATATATCATGGAAGAATGGGAAAACAAAGTAAATGGATGGTCTTGCAGAGCAAAGTGTCAGAAACACTCTGGCATACAAGTGTCAGAAGTTTGCAAAGCAGCTAAATCAGTGAAGCGTGCAGTGAAGCAGGGATGCCCTGCCGAAAGAAGCGTGGATAGCTCTGTTGCTGCTTGCAGGGTCAGGTTGGTGATGCTGTTCTCCCTGAGGTACGAGAGGGAAGGCAGAGCACAGACATCAGACCTGCTGCAGCGCATGCAAGAGACTGGTGTTGCGCGGCAGCAGCTGGGCCTGGTGCGCACGCTGCTGCTCAACTGCGGCCAAGAGAAGCGAGTCGGGGACCTGTTCTCTGACATGACCTTCTCGTCACGATTTGCCACTCTTGCCAAGCAGAATCTGAAGGTGTGCATCACTGCCAAGGCATGCGTAGCACTTCTGTGTGACAATGAGTGTTGATCCTCATAATGGTTGTGATGCGCTGCAAGAGGTGCCACCTGCAAATGATCCTATGGTCTTCATCCTGTATTTTGTGTGCCTGCTGCAACTGTTGTTGAGAGAAGCTACTACAGGGGCATCTTAGGAGTGCAACATTATCCAGTCTGATTTAGAGCACATCAAAACACATTGTTGTTGGTCCGCTGACTGTTGGCAGATACTTGTGTTCTAATTTCTATGTTTCAATTCACTAAGTATCAGATGACAATATCAATTGCCATGACTTCTGTTGCAACCAGGACCTCAAACAGGGGCCTACTCAGGACTGTACATACCTCACCCTAGGGGAAGACACATGGTCAATGAGCAAACGAATCAAGCAGCTTGTTTGACTGTGTTGAAAAGTTGTGCGACTGCCTTGCAGGGAGTGGAGAATGTGTACACACAGCACACCCCCTTGCTCATGCAGACTCTAGAGTCAGTTGCCAAGGGGCGCCTAAAGGATGTTGAGTATCCCAGCATAGACAAATCAGCCATGCCAGCTCAGCCTACTAAGGTTCAGGCTCCAAAGCTGGTCGTGATCTTCATAGTCGGAGGCACAACATACGAGGAGGCCAGGGCGGTCACTGAGCTGAATGCACAAAGTGAACGGCATGAGGGCTGGGCGTCTGGCATCAAGTTCGTGCTTGGTGGTACCAGTGTGCAAAACTCAACTTCATTCATGCATGACCTAGGGGAAATGAGTATGAACGAGAAGATGTACAGCACATGAGTAGCTTATGCTGGCTGCAGCACGCAAAAATTGTGTGCCAGTACAGTCTCTCTGTAGCAAGGTATGCATCATCAGAAACCTACGTAGTGGAGTATGGCTACATATAGTTTGCGTGGGTGTCCAGTACCATTTGTGTGTGCTGAGTTACTAGTCAGTGCCTCATTGCAAGACGAGCTGTTAGCCTGACGACCCATCTTGAATTAGACACATCTGAATTCTAGATTGGATGAAGGTCTGACGTTGCAGTATGAGTGCATGCACACAGTGCAGTAGCCAGGTGTGGGCAACGTTAGAGAAATAAAGGCTTGTGCATGATTGAACGAAGAGTTCTCACTTCTTAAACAAAAGTGTAGGCAGGTGCAAAACGTTCAGTGTCTGCCCTGCGAGCTTGCGCTGTGGTAGTCAGTACATACAATGGTTGTCTCTGTGTTGAATAAAGGATCAATGTGATAATCAACTCGTCTGATGTCAACAAAACAGCTCAACTTTCACATGGGGTCCTGCTACCACGACCTCACCAAGACAGAGTGCAACCATCATGTATACATCTCGCCTTTGCATTCTCGAAAGCCATGTGAAAAGATTAGGTGGCAGCAAGACGCCTGTGTCCCAAAAACACTGGCCTTCATTGTCAGTAATCACGTAAAGCTTTGGCTGCTTCCCATGGGCCCTTGCTTCCCTTGCTGGCCACAGTCACTCCTTGCAGACACTACAAAAACCATTGCATTACGTTTGATTCAAGAGTCAATGACTCGTCAAAACATGTGCATTTGCAGCATGCAGAGCAGCATTTGGCAGAATCCATGATATTTGATCACAGGCAGGCAGTATGTCCAAATGGGCTGGCAATCCAAAGCACTACTTTGTATCTAACTTGCTAACAGCAGCTGATGCAGCAAATTGTGACAAGAAGGGCAAATGATATGCAGGCATAATGTGCCCTTCTTGTCACAGGGTTTACCTATATACCTAAACCCTAAACCCTTCCTGCCTGGTTCTCCTTGCCCAGGACCCCCTGCTGGGTCCGCTTGACAGTGCTCTGCAACAGCATGTCCAGCTTGTCATTGCTCTTCCTCACATTCTCTGCCTGCTCCTTGACAATACCATTATCGTTACTGCCAAAAAACTCAATTTCAACATCCTCGGGATCAGCATACTTAGGGGCTGACCCACTCTGTGAGCCAGGCACTTGACAATGACCTTCTGTTGCTAAAATAAGAGTGCTCTGACTACCCCTCATGAGAGCGTCATGCCCAAGGGGGCCTCTTTCCTGCTGCGCCTGCTGTGGCGCACTGTTCCCGCCATGCCTCAAGTCAGCATGTCTGCTGCTCTTCCTGGAAGGCCTCTGGTGTGCTTTGTCATGCATGCCTGCCTGCCTCTGTTGCTGTGGCTGCTGTTCTTGGGCGTAGGAGGTTGTGGCAGTGTCTTGCCTCTGTGCAAGTCCTACTGCACTCACTTGCCAGCTAGCCCGACTGCTGCTACCACTGCTACTGCTGCCATACTTCACCCTCAGAGGCACATCTTCTGCATCTTCACTTTCCTGTGCAGCAGCAGCACCAGCAGCATGGCTCTGACTGCGGTGCTGCCTGTACTCAAGCAGGGCATGACCTTGCTGTTGACCACTAGGGCCAGCCTCTGAGCCCCTGTTGGCTGACTCAGCGGCTGCTGGAACAGCTGCCGCGGCAGCTGCCTTGGCAGGCGCTGGAGTGCCTGACGGGCCCTGTGGCTTTCTTGGGGGAATGGCATTGCGCTGCTCAGCAGCTACCATCTTAGCCCTGTACTGGCGGTAGTGCTGACCAAGAACAGCTTTGACGGCTTGTTTGTTCGCTGGTGTGGGTTTTGCCAAAGCTGCTGCGCTCACTACCATGGCAGCTGCTTCTCCCGCCATGGAAGCTGTCATGATTGGCAGCACTGAGCCTGGTCCAGTCAGCAGGTCGTCCACACTGGCAGGGGCTGTAGCAGCAGCCCTAGCAGCTGGAGGGCCTCCAGGAGCAGTCCTGTCTGGGGCAGCGCCACTTGCAACAGCCCCACTCACAGCAACAGGGCCGTTCAGAGCAGCCCTGACTGGCTGCATGGTGGCAGGCTGCTGTGATGGTTCTGCCACTAGTGGCACTGTTGATGGCACAGTGTGTGTGGCAGGGCCCTTTCCCTGGGGCTGTGCCACACTGACTGGCACTGCCCTGATCGGCGCTGCAGGGGGTGCTGTGCTGGACTGGCGGGAAGCTATCAGGGCAGGATCCACTTTCCCGCCTGCTCCAAGCCTGGCCTTCTGCCCCTGCTCTCTATCAGCTTCAGCCTGACTGCTGTGCTGTTGGCGCTCTTTGTGTGAGATCAAATCCTGACCATATCTGCCACATCTCAGCGGCTGATTCAGCTTGACATTGGTGTCAGGTGTCTTTCCCCTTCTTGTGCAGTCTTCTTCGTCTGCCTCTGAGTCAGCCTCTGTGGCTGAGTTGGGGTCAACACTTTGATCACCCTGCTGGTTAGCCTGAGGGCCAGCTTCCAGAGTGGGTGCCTCATTAGGCAATCTGTTGATGAGTCTTGTGGAGGTGCTGGCTACCACACTCTTGTTCACCCCTTGATCAGCAGCAGCAGTCCTGCAATGTACAGCGCAACACATGGTATGATCACCAGTACAAGAGCTGCTTGAAAGATCTCCTCAACTTGGAAACGCACAAACTGCTGTTTAGGTGTTTGTAAGTACAAAATCTTTTATTATTGTTATATATAAAGAGTTTTGCCAATCTTTTCGAAAATTTTCAAGAAACCTTCATTATGAAACAGGCGTCCTTCACCGACCAGGTGATGTTCCTGCATCCACAAGAGCTGAAGGTGCCACAGGCCAATTGGCAGCTCATAGCTATGCATTGTCCTGGCGGCGGGTGATGACATTATGCAAGGTTGCGAGTTACACACTTGGTATGTAATCTGAAACAAAATCTCGCTAGCAGAGCAGAGTATCACACAGCTCTGCCACACAAGTGGGCATTGGGATGTGCAAGATGCAAAGCTGCTGCTGCAAAGCTTGGCGCAAAAACATTATGCGCAGCAGGACAGCCAAACACGAAAATTTTGCAAAGTTCATGCACAGAAAACCCAGCTGACTGCCCTTCAGCATAGAGACTTGCATGTTCACAGGCAGCTTTTCCCCTGCTGCAGTTGAAACCAAAACACATTGTTGCCACTGCAAAGACAGCTCACATGTCACAAGCACGTTTGATGGACAATGCAAGCAGCAAGGTGAGCTGGCTTTGCTGTTGATGTGACTGCTGCAAGAACTTCCATACTAACAGGCATAGCTAAGCATGCATGCTGCAGCACTGGATGTAACACTGTAATGTAACACTTTACCTCGCACCCTTGGACTCAAACACACCAGCACTCTCATTGAGGGCCTCAGGCACGGTGGGCAGCAAAGCTGACTGGATATCCGGCTGAGCATCCAGATCATCAGGATCACTGGTGAACAGGGGATTGCTGTGACTGGACACGCTGCTGGCCCTTGACTTCACCTGCATGCCATTTGATGACTTAAGTGAAGAGAAAGCATGCAGCAGGGTTTGAAAGGGCCTCTGACACAAGTCAGGTGACCCACATGGGGGCCCTGCTGAGCAGAGGGCATGCCCTATTTTGCCCTCTCATAAGGCACTCAAATACTGCACATAGGCTGATTTTGGGAGGGCTGCCCACACCCTTGCCTGCGCAGGTGGGCAGTCAAACCTTGACATGCAGACAGACAAACAGAGCATTAGACGGCTCTACCCAAATGTACCAGTTGCTTGCATGCATTGCTGCTGTTCCCAAAGCCTGCTTGCAAGCTGGCCGACTGCTGACAAATGTTATCCAGTAAATGCTTCTAAGGCTGTCAAGTGGACAAACACAACTGTAGTGAGTGCCACTCAAGAAACGTTCGTTATGTACATTGAGTGATCACATTTCACAGCTTTGAGACATGCAAAATGCATCAACAAGCTTGCTGTCATCACATGCTGTGGCACTTGCATGGTCACGCCGCAGGAGAGCACATAAACAAATGTTCATGCGATGCAGGGCTCACCAAGGCCTGCTGTTGCTGGACGGCAGACTCATAGTTGCCAAAGAAGCCATGAGCAGTAGCAGATGCCTTGATGTGCTTCTGCAGGGGACCGACAACAGGACTCTGGCTTTGCCTGCACAGCAGATGGCTTTAAGCTGGGGCCAGAGATGTCTACATATCTTGGTGCAACAAAGCAGTGTACAGCAGCAGACAGCTCCATCTGCACCTTTAGTGTCAAGGTGCCATCTCTAATAGACATGCCTGCTGTCGACACCCAAGTAATGTGTCCCTGGTTGGGATGTGACCAAGCTGTGCTGCGGTGTCTACCTGAACTTTGCAGTGGCAGCTGCAGCATCTCTGAGAAAGAAGTCTAGGTGAGAGTCCCTTGGTCCTGCACCCACTGCTAGCCTGGACGCGGCACCTCCAGCCTGTGGACTGGCAGGTACTTGGTGCGCAACCTTGATGTGGTGCTTCAGAGGGGAGAAGTGCTTGCTTGCTGCCACGTCTCCATCAGCTGAGGAGCCGAGCTTGCCTGGGTTGGACAGTCTGCTCGGCCCTGGCTGGAACATCTTGGCCAGCTTTGCGACCGCCTGACGAGGCGGAGTGAAGCTGATGAGTGGCGGCTCGCTGGTTGTTGCAGGGCTGTCTGCCATGGAATAGTCTGCTTGCCTGGAGGGCTCGGGCAAGTTGGCAAGCAGTGCTTGGCCGCCGTTCTGTGCAGCTGCGTCACTGAAGTTGGAGGCCGTAGCACTGGTGCGGACTTCTGTCGCCTCGCTTGTGTACACCGTGCTTTGATACAGCTCCTGCGGACCATTATATTGCTCCTGCTGCTGCGTCAATGGCTTCAGGTTGAGCATCGGTAACGCACGCTTTGCAGCATCTGACGCAGGCGTGTAGGCCTCCTCAGCTACCGTGCTGAGCTGACGCCTGTGGCCTCGTACAGGTGACCTCTGTACCGCCACTGGGGGACGCAGAGGAGAGTGTGAGAACTCAGACAGAGCTGCAACATCTGCTGCGTGACCAATCTGTCCTCGGCCACTTGTTTCAGCGGGAATGCTGACGGTCTGGCCTTGACGGAAGCTGACTTCACCAGACAAATCCTCTCCTTCAGCAGTTGCCGTGGTGCGGGAAGACTTTTGCTGATGCAGAGCCTGCATGCCATCTGCTGTGTTTGAGCCATGACCAGCTGGCCAGTTACTGGCAAATGCACAAGAGAGGGAAAGCAAGGGCATGTGTTGACACATGATGCAGCAATGATTACATTATCATGCTGACTTGACATGGACAAGTTGACATCAAATCAACACCTGGTCTGATTGCAGAACCTCAAGCAGAAATCATCATGCACATCATTTTCCAGCAAAACATCACAAAAGCACTGTCTTTGGGGGAGAATATGTTTTGCTGACACTCAAGTCATACCCTGAAAGTTAGGGGAGGCACATCAAATCAACATCAAATTTGCAGCAGCATTCTGCTGATATAGAGTCCTTTAGCACACAGCAGCAGCTTGCACAATCTACAGCAGACACTGCGCGCACTGTAGGTGCTGCTTTTCACACTGCTGCATCACTCCCTAGAAACCATTCTCAGTGACCAACATGCGATGACTGCTTTGGGGGCCCAGGAGTGGGTGGGTGACAAGGGGAATTAGAAGGCTTCACCTTCAGCTTCTCTCCCGACAGACTGCTGCTCATGCAGTGGGCCCTATTGACCATGTTCTCCCTGAGGGGGGGTCCATCATATGAGGGGGACTGCACTGAGCCTTCATTCTCCTTGAAACGACCTGCACAGGTTCACAGCGTCAGGAATGGTCTTGAGCAACCTGACTTAATGATACGTACCCTTGCAGAAAGGCTCAACAGGAAATGTGACTACTTTCATTGGGCGGCCACCCATGCCACCTCTATGCAAGCGCTAGCAACTTATTCAGTGTGTTAGCGTAGCACCCAGCTTTACTGCAGCAAAACCTGCAATTTGACTGCAATGCAAATAAACAATACAATCTTTGCTATTGCGGCTGAAAACAATGCAGATTTACAGCACATATGGCGGTAAAGTGCTGCTATGGACACTGTGATCATGTTGCGGGTTCTGCATCTGATAACGTGCATGTCCTGATACAAAAGAAAGAAATCAGTCACCTGAGAGGGCATTTTGCTGGGAAGGGTTGAGGGACTGGCAGGGGGTGTCCTCACAGCGCCCATAGTACCCATATGCCTCAAAGTCACCGTCTCTACCCAGATCATGCAGTGCCCTGCAATAAACAAAAAGTGACACAAATGGACCAGAGTCTCAGATCGCATTATGCAATGCCAGACATGACACACAGCAGACGACAATAGTCAAAGTGCTGTGTTGATATGCTGATTGAGGCATCCAATGCCAAGGTAAGCCAAATGAAGCAGTAATGAAGCAGGAATGCACAGTGCAAAGGCCATTTGCTGATGGATGCAGAGTGCTGCAGTATGCATGGGGAGCAATGCGTTGAGAGCTTACTTGGACAGGGCATCCTTCAGGATCCTGTTCTCCACTTCACTGTTGTGCAGTTCAATCTTAGCATCATGAATGGCCTGTCCTCTGCACCACAGACCAATCATTTGCAGTCACTATAATGCATACAACGTCATGCTTGTCCTCATGTGTCTGGCTTGTCATTATGTCAAGTCTACATTTCGAGACAAGACAAGTGAAGCTGTATGGTGTTGCGCCATGTCTCAGTTGTCTTGCAGTGAGCAGCCTCCACGCTAGACAGCAGGAAGGACACAGGACACACAGCACTGATGTCTCAGGCATCTGTTGCTGCAACATCACCTGTTGTGCATTGTGTGGCATTGCTCAGCCATGCTGCTTGAACACAAATACTGCACCACAAAAGACACACTCTGCAGAGATACTGGTGGGGCGGGCACCTGGCAATATTCATCTGGTTGATCTTGAACCTCTCATACTCTGCAAATCTCTGACCAGCACGAGCTACATCCACCTCTGTCTTCAGGTCTGTGTTAGCCTGCAAGAAAAACACTGCACTTGAGCAGGCAACCAACCCTAGCCAAAGTATGTACCTGCTATAATGACCTAGATTTCAAGGTATGCAGCTAGTCCAGTCTGCCGGAGGAGATCACCAGACAACAACAGCTGAGGGTGAGGATGCGTTGAGCCTTTCAAAGTCCCTGACGTCTCATGCTGCTAAGGTGGATGTAACATCTATACAATAGTCAACATGGCATCTGCGTTAGCCAGTGCATGTCATCCAGAAGGACTGCTGCAACAGGCATAAGCTGCCCTGTGTCAAAGGCACTGAGATCAGATGCAGGCGTCTTCATCAGAGTCAACTTTGACTTGTCTGCATGTGGGTGTAAGAGGCCACGCACTCCTGCCCAAAGCAATGGGACACCACACCAAGTTTGACACATCTTGCAGCGGCATGAGAAAGGCCACTTATTGTTGGCATGCTGGCTGCGAAAACAGGACCATATTCAAACAGGGAGCTACTCAAGACTGTGTGTACCGGAGCCTACAGGAAAACACATTTTCACTAGATGGTGAATGAGTGAGAAGGGCATGACCTGCTGGGCCTTCTGGCAAAATTGGCTGATGGTCTCAAACATGGCCAGGACCTTGCGGCCAGCAGCGCCAATGGCACGCTGGTCAGGGTGGGTCATGTCGGCCACCACATCTACAGCCTCAGGCTCGGGCAGGGCCAGCTCTGGCGGCAGGCTCAAGGCCTTGTACCGCTCCCTGATGCCTGTGCAGATGGACTCCAACACCCTACTCTTGGCCTGCACAAGGGACAACACAATCAGGAGAGGAGCCCATCTGACTGATCGTAATCAGCAAAAGTTGCTGATGAATCATGCTCGAGCAGGGTGAGCTTTGAGAGATTGTGAACGTCACTGACGTGCATGCTGAAAGCCGCAAACTTGACTGCCAAAGCTATCAGAATGTGAACAGGACCCAAAAGCTGCAACAACATGCACAGGAACAATGATGCATCTGTTGCCCAGAATCGAGCCTGCCTGTCAATTTGTGCGTTGTCTGCATGGGTTCTAGCAAACAGGCTAGACAAGCAAGCTTGGTGATTGTACATTGGTCTTTACTAACATATATTTCAGTAAGTCACAATGCCTGCATCTTGCATAAGTGTCTCCCTGGTTGCAGAGGTTATAATAGCGCTTTAGCATTTTGCAGACAAACAAAGCTGAACCTCATGCTGTACATCAATGTTGGCTATGCTTGAAACTCACACAACAGTCAGGCCAACCTGGCTACATCTTATGCACACAAGATCCTGACTGGACAAACCTCAGCATATGAGCTAAACGATGCAATGGCTACTTTTGCATGGTTCAGACTGGCACTGAGAACAGCAAAAGCCAGGTGTAGATGACAGAATGAGACGCACCTTGAGGATGCCTTGGCTGTTCTTGGATGCTTCAAGGTCATCCTTAGTCTTCTTCAGGTCCAGCTCCAGTGCTGCACATCTGGCGCTGCAATTTGTGCACCAGGCGTCTGTTTGGTGATGCGCTGTGATCTTGCGTGCAGGGCTCTCCTGCACAGAGTTGTGATGCGCAATGAGTTGTGATGCGCAATGAGTTGTGATGCGCAATGAGTTGTGATGCGCAATGAGTTGTGATGCGCAATGAGATCAGGCAGGACTATCTGCATTCAGCTTATGCATGCCTGGCTGAGGGCCTATCAAGGTTAAATGTGTCAACAAGTGTCACTCTTTTGTAGATGACACAGCATTGCGTGCCTGAGTGGTGATGCAAAACAGATCATGCCATCTTATACACCAGCAAGATATCATATGCCTTGGTGAGAAGTTCTTGCATAGTGCATCCCATCAGGTATGTAGGCCTATGGTGTCGAGTGTTGCATCATGGCCCTCTCTGCAAGTCCAAGCTGAAGATTCAGATTTAGTGTGATGCCTTTGTGCTGTACCTGGTAAGGGGGCAAGTGGCACATGGCGCCCTTGCCAAGAGGGGGTGTCTGCCATGCAGTGGAGCTTACACGTCCCACATTGCCATTGGCATAGCTATTGAGACCAGTGGGTTTGCTGCTGCCACCTCCTGGGTAATGCAGAAGCGAGTCATCATCATCTTTAGTCTTTGGCTTCAGACAGCCAAACTTGAAGGGGTTCCTCATCCCCAGAAACCCTTAAGCCAGGTCACCTGCAATGAGTCGAGCTTGGTGGACATTTTGTATGCACGTGGAAATATAGACTGCTCTGCTTAGCCGAGTACGGAATTCAAACCCACAGGTTCTAGGCTTTCCCACTGTTGACTGTCTGGTTGTTGACACTGGACTGGTGGAACTGCTTGACTGCTGCTATGTGGTGCTGACAGCGGTCAGTGGAGTGTGAGCAAGACCTCACCAACAAGTGATGGTCAACGTCTGATTGAGACAGTACGCGTTGTGTCTAACAGGAGAACGATGCTTATCCTTCAGATTGCTCAGTGACAAGTTCGCAAACCCCGCTTGAGGCTCGTTGTTTAATCTGTCGTTGTGAGTTAATGCGTCTGTAACGAACGAAGCCGCACCCCTTGCCTCGCCATCTCCTGCTCGCGAGTACAAGTTTAGACTTTCAGCTGCAGCTGCATGAGTTCAAAACGGTCAAGAAGTGTGTGTATGGTTGACGATTTCTTCTGACTGATGAGCAGGCTAGATGCTTAGATGACTGCGTCAAGTCATTCCGGAACCGTGTCTGTTGTGCATCGTCGTCGCATTGCGCTGCAGATCCCGCATCGGAACTACTGGGACGCCGATCGAACCTTGCCGGGGGAAGCCTGCACGGAATTTTGTGCGTGCCATTGCGATTGTTGGCCGCGCTCTCTGGCTCTTGACGCAGCTAAGCCCCCCCATATCCAGGCTAGATTCTGTGTAATTCTGATGCATTGATCAGCCTGGTCCTGCGCTGATCGCTGCTGGCCCATGGAGGAGGGTGTGCACGACCATCACAACGAGGTCCCACATACCGCACCATACTTGCAAGGAGAGCTTAGGCAACTTCCGACTCTAGCAAAGGTACCTTTTATACATCAGCAACATATCTTGCTCACGCGCTAGCGTATGTTACCATTATCAACAGTGTCACTGCTGTAGGAGCTACTTGCTGGTGGTGTGGCTGGTGGACTGTCTAAGACCAGCGTTGCACCATTGGAGCGAATCAAGATCCTGTTCCAGGTGACAACCTCAAGCCCTGCATCTTTGGGCGGTCGTCAAGCAGGACACCCATGCTCCGAACTTCTGCAGCTTTTGCCTGCAGACAGGGCAACTGCAAGGCGCTGGTGTGGGAGCTACACTGTCGCGGATACACCAGCAAGAAGGGGCTGTGGCATTGTTCAGGTAGCTGACTGCTGCAGCCATTTTTATTTTGGCGTTTCACAGATGCACGATTTGTGATAGTCACTATGTATTGTGAGTGCAGGGGCAATGGTGCTAGTGTTCTCCGAATAGTGCCTTATGCTGCCATTCACTTCACAGCCTATGAGTCGTACAGGAAAGCTATTATACATATGGTGACTCAGGCCAGCTCCAGCCAGCCTGTTTCTCCTGTGATTGATCTGCTAGCTGGGTCTTCAGCTGGTGCATCAGCAGTCATGATAACATACCCATTGGACTTGGTACGCACAAGGTTAGCTTACCAAAGCGAATCTGGCAAGCGCCATAGCAGCAAAGCTGCAGTCAATGACAGAGTCAAGAGTCATACAACTGCAAGCACATCATCAGCTTCTCAGAGAATACAGCATATTTTACCCCAGTCGCCAACTAGCACAATCAGAGGTGTGATTGCATCCACCCTGAAGCAGGAGGGGTTCCTTGGCCTCTACCGGGGCATCGGTCCCACACTTGCTGGTATTCTGCCATATGCGGGTCTGAAGTTTTATGTGTACCAATCTTTGAAACAGTACTATTGGAGGCAAAAACAAGTAGATGATGCTTTGAAACGGAGTAGCTGCAGTGACACACAAGGCTGTGTCAAGCTTGGCTTGCAGAGCAGCACTGGTGCAGTCAGGATGCACAGTGTTTTGTGCATTGCTTCTGTGACAACACTGCTGGTCAGAAGCAGAATTGTGAGGGAAGCAAAAG
>JAABUP010003843.1_pt1 | contig 25925 bp, 22 predicted proteins | sample 5559201 | NCBI WGS metagenome assembly JAABUP01 (sample SAMN10711887, study PRJNA513373) | rock metagenome | isolation source: Antarctica rocks | place: Antarctica
ATTAACAATCACGGGCTATCAAAGGAATTTATCACCAACAGAGACAAGCTGTTTACAAGCAAGTTTTGAGAAACGCTCACAGCAGAACTCAGGATAAATCATAAGATGTTGACGACATATCACCCACAGATGAATGGGCAGAGCGAACAAATAAACCAGACAGTTGAAATGTACTTGAGACACTACGTCAATAGAAATCAGGACAACTGAGTACAACTGTTGTCAATGGCACAGTTTGTGTACAATAACACACAAAACGAAACCACGGAAGAAACACCATTTTGAGTGAATTATGAATATAACCCAAAGGTATGACAAGAACCGCGAGCGCACGAATCACAAAGCCAGAAAGCAATATTGAATATTGCAGAGATCAAGAAGTTGCATAAGGATCTGACGAACAGAATTCAACAGCAAACAGGACAAACAACAGAGGTAAAACCTTTTGAGGTTAAAGAGAGAGTTTATCTAAGAACGAACAACATTCATGTAAAGCAAAAAAGCAAGAAGTTGAACAACAAAAGCATAGAACCATTCAAAATCAAAAGGAACATCAAAGGAATAAGCTATGAGCTAGACTTACTCAAGGAAATGTGAATACACTCAGTATTTCATGCGTTCATGCTTCAGTGTTGCAATCAGTTCATACCACTTCAAACCACTGAAATGTCTGTTGAACCTGACAAAGAATATCAAGTTGAGAACATTCTAGAAAAATGGATGATTAGTGAGAAAGCCCACTATCTCGTCAAATGAAAAGAATACAATACCTCTGAAAACACATGAAAACCACGACAAAACCTCAAGAGCTGTGTGAGGGCGCTTCAACACTTTGAGAAAGGAAGATAGAGTTTCAGAAAGATGAAGACATTGAGTTGACAAAGTGCGACAATGTCTGAGGATCATTTTCATTCTCTGTCCCATCATTATCACTATCAAGTTCAACAGCAAGACAATCAGCCTTCTGAGAAGCACAACGGTCTGCTTGATCAAGAGTCTTTTGCAAGCATACAATCTTGAAGGCAAGCGCGCCAAGTTCAGCGTTCACAGTGCTTATTTCTTTTCAAAGCTGAAGGTGAGTTCTGTTGAGAGACTTTCACAAAATGGCTACACATGAACGACCATGTTGAGTACATTTGTTGCATTTAGAACAAGATTTCATGATAAAACAAGACAAACTCAGAAAGTGACAATACTCACAGAGGAAAGAGAAAAGAGACCCTGAGAGTTGAATCTCTTTAGTATTTCGAAGATGATTGAATTTCTTAACAGACATGCTGACATGTGAAATTGAGTGAAGAAAACCCTCACTTATATACGCTCTAGAGAACTAGTGCCTAGAGAAGAAAGAATGATGTTACAGCCAAACCTGAACAGGTTAAACCTAATGGAATCAGGACCTGATAGTTCACAATCACAGCGTACACGTAGTACTGCTCACTGGGTCGCTGATGAGACGTTGACCCAGGGTCGGCAGGTCGCTTGTGAGAGCGTGAGACATCAAGTGTATTTCCCTATATAGAAAGGGTTGTTTCTCTTATGGAAACGATCGTGTTCAACTCAATACAAGTTATCAACTACTGGTTTACCCTACACCGCGCACTGAAACCTTTATATCAACAAGCACAAACCTCTAGCTCTAATATCTGAGGCATCTCAGATCAGGACGTAACATTAAGCTCATTCAGACTTAGCGCGCTTGTTGTGCTGACAATGCTATTCACTGTCACAGAGTACATGAATATATTTTCTTTCTGCCTTTCACTTTCTTTCAACTTCTGTTTCACACAACATCAACATTAACTCAACTGTCTCACTGTCACTATCTCATTGCAACACTGTTGACCTCTCATTCTTGTGATTTCTCAATTGCACTCATTTGTTTCTGCTGTCTTCAATGCAGTAAAGTCATTGTCACTCTGTCTGACCATGAATGTAAAGTGGTGAAGAATGTTCAATGTGACCAGTGTTTCAAGAACCATAAGACCTGCAACAGCATATGTAAGACACTGACAAAACACTGTGTTTGACTAATGGTTCTACTAGGTCTCAACTGAGTTCAATGCTCAAGTCAATGGGTTATTCACTGCTGTCATCATCATATCTGAGAGAGAGAACACAGACAAAGAGCTGGTTCAGCAGCAGGCAAGCTATATTAAAGCAGTCAAGGCTCACTTGCATGTTGCAAGCTATCATGGTCTCAGAAAGAAACCAATATCAATAGTAAAGATAAAGCTTCTGCAGCTTGAGAAGTCACATCATCAAACCTGCCTTTTTGAAGACATGCTCAATTCATATTGTGCTGTGGTATGCTGTCATTTTTTGCTCGCTATACATGCTCTTACTGACATTTTCAAGAACAATCTTTCTGCTTTAAAGCACATTGTCATCACATCTGCTGAGTCTGTGAAGAAGAAAGATGACAACAAATTGGCTTTGTTGTAGAAGGTGCTTTGTTCACGCTTCACTGACACTTTTCTTTGATTTAGTTGACAGTTATCCTTCTGAGTCTCTAGTGTACTTTTAGGTGCAATTGCTCTATGAGCTGAATACAGCTTCTTGTCTTTGCCTTTGCAGTGTTTCATCTTTGATGTCTTTTCTTTACTCTGACATTGTACACTTCACATAACTCTGATGCATCATTAAGATCTTGTTCAAGAATTCACTGATCATACTTTGAAGAATAGTCTATTCATTTAACCTTATATCATAGTTTGCCTTTTCTGCATTGCTTTCTTAAAACTTTCTCAATCTTATATTCTTCTTCCTCATTGATCAGTTTTGAAGAGGGTAACATCTGTGTTATCTCATCATTTAGATGTCAATTGTAGGGTTCAAGATATGAGACATGAAAAACATTATGAATTCAGTAGTGAGTAGGTAGATATAGACAATACGCTTGCTTTTCAACAATATCTTGTATGTGAAATGATTCAGCAAACTTATGTGAGAGTTTCTTATTCAGGCGTTTCTGACTCAGGTTTTTCATTGACAACAGAACTAGATCACCCTTGTTGTATGTCTTAGGCTTGTGTCTCTGATTGTAAGCTTTGACTTATGATGCTACAGCGCTTTTTCATCGCTTTAATAGCTTTTCACAAGCTTCATGTAGTTGTTTGACTCTGTTCTTAGCTGTGAGCACCTCTTTTTCTCAGGTGTTGTTCTCAATGTTATAATGAATGAAAGCATTATATTCTGTCATCATGTAGAAGAAGCTACATCCTAGTGTAGACTGCTTTGTGTTTATATATGCAAATTTTACAAGAGGAAAAAGCTTGACTCAATTGCTTTGCTCTTCATTGCAATAGCATTGAAGGTAGTGTTTCAAGGTTTAATTTTGACATTCAGTTTGTTCGTTCATCTGTGGGTGAAATGCAGTGCTAAGTCAGCACTTTATCTTTGCCTGATAGTATATTTCTGATCAGTAGCCGCTTGTGAAGATTGAACCTCTATCAGACACTATTTCTTTGAAAGCTCTGTAGCAACATACTATCTTCTCAAAGAATATATCAGCTAGTTGCATAGCAATGAGTGTCTTACTGATAGAAATGTATTGAGCCATCTTGATATAGCAATCTACTATCATCAGAATCACATCATAAACACTATCACTGTACTTGCTTGAAGGCAAGCTAGTAATCATGTTCATGATTACCTTCTTTCAGAAACTATTTGAATGAGGTAGTGCCTGCATTTCATCATATGAATGATGTCTAGACGTCTTCATTCTCTGACATATGTTGCATGAGAAGACATACTTCTTGACATCTTTGGCTAATTCTGGTCAGTAATATTTGCATGACACTAATTCTAGTGTTCACTCAATACTGAAGTGTTCTGTCAACTCATCATCATGATGACACTTCAGTAGTTCTGTTCAGACTGATACTTCAGGGAATATATATAGCCTCTTCTCATATCAAAGCAATTCAGTCATATTGAATGCTCATCTCAGGCCTTCAGCGTTTTGACTTCGCTTATTCTTCACTATTGTCACTTTTTGCACTTGAACAAAGAGATTATTCATTTGCAAAGAATGTACCAACAATAGAAAGGATTTGCTACTGTCATCATATACTGTTTCATGACTAACCAATTCTGAGGCTAGTGTATGTGAAACAAGTTGTCTGCAGTCAACAGTTTCAGCAGCAAGGTTAAGTGATCTCACTATGCTGCATTCACAACAGACTGACAGTTGACTGCCTTCTAGTTCTCTCAGTATATGTCAACTAAGTTGAGGTTCTTTAGGCCTCATGTCAATCTGCTCTTCACAAGCTTGACAAACTGTTTTAAGATAACTGATAATCACTGAGAACTTAAACATAGTTGCAGGCATAGCTGCTAACTTTCTTTGTAACATTGACAAGAGTCTATCAATGTTTTCACTGATGGCCTCAACATAGTCTGAGCGCCTCAACAGCGCATTTGCAGAGTTTGTCTTGCTCAGTCTGTGCTTAATCACAAAATTAAAGGCAGCAAGCCTTACAGCTCATTGTATCTGTTGTTCATTCAATGTTTTAATGTTCATGAACTCATGTAGATTATTGTGATCTGTCAAAACTTTCACTGAGTGAGTACTTCTCTCAAGGTAGTGATGTCACTGCTTGAATGCCTCAACAATGACTAAAAGCTCAAGATCATGTGTTTCATAACTTTCTTCTGCTGAGAACAGCTTTTGCAACCAGTAAGTGACAGGGTGCCACTGCTCTGACATCTGCAACTGAGAGTAAATTTCTGTCACTGCATGTCTGAAAGCATCAGTCTTCATTTGATTCTTGAGCTCTGAATCAAAGTGAACAAGAATGAGTGCTGTCATAAAGACTTTCTTGAGATAGACAAATGTCTTTGCAGCATCTTCTGATCACTCAAAGGGCTCTGTCTTCTTTTCATTCTTACTGTCTTTCAATAGACTCATAAGTGAGCTCACAATTTGTGAATAGGCTTTAATAAAGCGCCTATAGAAGTTGACAAACTTTAAAAAGACTTGTACTTTCTGAAAGGTCTTGAGGGTCAGTCAGGTTTCAATAGTGTCAATTTGTTGTGAATTCATTGTCATCTCAGTGATTGACACTATAAATCTCAGAAACTCTACAGTGTCAGTAGAGAAAACACATTTTCTCAAGTTGACAAACAGCTTGTAGCGTTGCAACTGCTCAAGTATTTCACATACATGACGTTTGTGTTCTTCTTCTGATTGTGAGTATATGAGGATGTTGTTCAAATACACAACACAAATAAAGTTCATATGCTCTGCAAGTGTCTGATTGATATAGGCTTGAAAGGTTGCAGGCGCATTAGCTAGCTCAAATGACATAATCAGGTATTTAAAGTGACTGTAGTGTGTGCAAAATGCCGTCTTTCACTCATTGTCAGTGCATATGCAGATACAATGATAAACATCTTTAAGATTCAACTTGATGAAGATCTTAGCACTGCTTAGTCAGTTTAAGGTTTCACTGATCAACAGCAATGAGTGACGATTCTTCACAGTGATATTGTTTAACTTACAGTAGTTGACACACAATTGCAAGCTACTGTCTTTCTTTGAGGTGAATAACACTGGTGTCTCTGTCAAACTAACAGAATGCTGAATTCAACTCTTCATTAAGACATCATTTAAATAGCTCTGTAGAACTTGAAGTTTCTTGTCTGACAAATTGTATAGAGGATTGTGTGAAGAATTCTTCTCATTATTGTCAATGACATGATTATGCTTTTTATGTGCAGAAAGACATTCTGCTTCAGACTCTGAGAAAACATCAACATAGTCAGCATATGTCTGAGGTATAAATGGCGCTGTAGCAGTGCCTTGCAAACATACCGTCAGCAATTTGAGTACAGATCAGAGAAAAGTGCAGATTACTGACCTCTCAGCTGTCTCTTCAAATTTGTTCAGATCTTTCAGACTCAACATCTGTGAATTGATGTTGAAGCGTCAGCTGCACAACTCACAGTCAATATGAACTTGTTTCTTTTCTAGAGCTGATAGGCTCATTATCAGGTCAGGTTCATTCTTTTTCAAGACATAGAAGACATGTTCACAGTTGTGTTTCTGATCTCAGCTGTCTCTTAGTCAGTACTTCATCAGATATGCCTCATAGCAATAGATGAAGTGATCACTCAGAAGAAGAAAGTGTGGTATCTCTGCATTCAATTTGATCATCTCATTTGCAACAGTGAAATGCTGGCTAATCACATTAAATTCAGCATCAATATTCAGAAAAAAGATACTCAATGCTTGATCAGCCTTCATGACAACAGTTTCTTCAGCTATAATGCTGAGCACAGTCTTTACTTTTTTTTTTCATTGTGTCAGCATTGAGGTCTCAATGTGATGTTCTCTTTTTTTAATGAAGTCACTGAGAATATGTGAATCTTATTTGAGTTGTTCATTGACTTTGTGCAATCACTTGAGTAATGGCCTTTTTCTTGACAGTGGTAACAGATTGCATTCAGCCTTGTTCTTGAGCAAAAGAAAGATGAACTTGATGTCACATTGATGTTACCTCATTGTCTCAATGATGTCTGCTCAGATAGTCTTCAATCAATAGAAGAGAATGCTCAATCTGAAGTATTTCTTGAATGAGAATCATCAAAAGTCTTCTTCAGCTCTGTAGTGTTAGGTGTGTGAAGATTGCTCTTCAGCTGCACAGTCAGAGCTATCAAGCTGTCTTGCTTGTTCAGAAGATCTTGATAATTTAATAAAATCTTTCTGATTTCTGATCGCAGCCTTGTAAAGAAATGCATTATCAGCTGTTTCTCATTATATGACATCAACTGCACTTTCAGGGTGCTGAGATAGGCTGCAAAAGTGTGCACACTTTGACTCAGCTTCTGTTCAGCCTCAGTGTATGTCTGTGCATTATGCAACTGACAATTCATTGAGTCTTCAACAAGATTGAGAAGATAGTTGATGAAGTACTCTCATGAGATATCCTCAAAAGAGACAGTTTTCTGATGTCAGTATCATGCATTTTGTGGTTTCCTCATCAGAAACTGCATGATGTATAGGATCTTTGCTTCATCCTTAAGAAAGTTTTTGAGCATCAGATGAAACACTGTCTCTGCACTGCATACAAAGTTGAGATGCTTCTGTACTGTCTTCTCAGTATAGATGTTCAAATGCTCTGAGTGAATGTTTCTCTTCAACATCATTGTGCTGAGGTAGTTCTCTGCAGACTGCTTAATGAAGGCTATGAATTGAGTGTGCTCTGATATAAAAGAAGTATAATCAGCCTTCAGATCAAAAGAGTCATCAACAAGTGGCTTGTTGACATCTTGACTTTGCAGCACTTGAATCTCTCTTTGAACAGACACAAGATGATGTTTCTTTAAAAGCAAATCTCTTTTCTTTTCTGTCTGTTTTAACTCATTGTCTAGACCTTGTATTGTAGATGCGGAATCATTGATCTCATGTTGCATTGTTTGCAATGAATCAGCTGAAGATGAATTTTCTTCAAGAGGGTCATTGAATTCTGTGTGACTTCAAGTTGAATGAGATGAACTTGATATGTGACTGTCACTTTGATGGCGTTGACTTTTTGTCTGCATATTGTCACACAACAAACTGTCAATCAAGAGAGATTTGAGAGTTAGAATTGTAAGGTTTCACATCTATTCATCTCAGATAGGTGTCAGAACAGGTTTATGACAGTGTGAGGTATGACAATGCACAGGCTATTTGATGATAAAACAAGACCATATATCTTAGTTGATGTCAAGACTAACTCTGAAGAGTCTTCATGTGTGAAGAAGCTCTTCTTATATGAGTTCTCACTTAGCATGCTTAGTCACATGAACTACGTTCATATTCACTCTGACAGCATACAAGATGTGATAAAAGCTGAAAGAAGTTTAAGAAACAGATGAACAGTGCTCTCTTCACTATGTTAACATTAATCAATAAGAAATCATATACACATATCTTGTACAACACAAAGTACCTGTTCTATGAAATAATTACTTCTTGCTTTACTAGAAATCACAATCTACAGTGCATGAAGATAAAATCTTGTATGATTACAGAGTTTGATGAACCTTCAAATTCATCAGTAAATGAAGTAGCTGTTGTACAAATTAATATTAACAGACATCAGAAGTCAAGAACATTCTTTTATGTTGTTTTTAAGATAGCATTCTATGACCTTATACTGAGTTTATCATGAATGAAGCAGAATGAGATTATATTGAATGCAGATAGAGCCTTTCTTACAATTGAATTCACAGAAACTGTCATACAGAACAGAGAAGCTCTGACTGAAGATAAGTTCAATCATATTATGATGTTGACTATGTTCTTTTCAAACCTCATACAGAAGAAAAAAGAGAAACAAAAGAAGATTGAGGTGTTTTTGACTAGCATGATCAATATTAAAAAAGTCTTAACCTCACAGAAGAAGACAGACCTGAGAACTATACTTTTTGATTATTATCATGAGTTTTTAAATGTGTTTGATCATACAATGACTGAGAAATTGTCTCTTTTAAGAGAAGAAGGCACAGATCATCAGATTAAACTAAAAGAGATGAATGAAAAAGAGTCAAAAGTACTCTGAGATTCTTTATACAACATGACAAAAGAGAAGCTACTAGTGTTGCACAAGACATTAACAGAACTTTTGAATAAGCAGTTTATATGAGTTAGTAACTCATTTGCTGCAGTGTCTGTTTTATTCATACAGAAGTCAGAAGGTGAACTTCAGTTTTGTGTGAATTATTGTGACTTGAATTGAATCACTTAAAAGAATTATTATCTTCTTTTATTGATATATAAGACTCTGCAGAACATTAAACAAGCTTAATGATACATTAAGTTGAATGTCATAACAGCATTTCACAAGATTTGAATTGCTGCAGAGAATGAATGAAAGATGACATTTTATATAAGATATAAGTTATATAAATGAATGATGACTTTTTTTGAGCTAGTCAATGTTTCAAGCACATTTCAGAGATATATTAACTGAGTCTTGCAGAACTTCTTAAATGAGTTTTGTTCAGTTTATGTGAATGATATTTTCATCTTCACTGATGAATCTTTGCATCAGCATCAAGATTACATATAAAGCGTACTACTACAACTTTAAGAAGCTGGCTTACAGATTGACATTGACAAATGTGAGTTTGAAGTTAAGTCAACTAAGTATTTAAGGTTCATTCTGAAAGTTGAAAAGAGCATATATGTCATGAGTTAAACTCATACTAAGGTCTTATGATCTAGTTGCTTATTAAGACTCTAAGACTAAAGCACATTATTTATTCACTTCTGTATGAAGCTTTTCTTTTTCTCTTCATAGTATTCTTCTTGTATTTAGAAATTATCAATTGAGTGTTGATCTTATTGCAAACTCATGACATTAAAATACTATTCTCATTTAAATCTGATCTACACTAAAGACCTTGCTGTACAATTGTTGAAATCAGTGCAGAATGAGCACAGAAACCTCTATGACAGATGAAGTAAAGACTGTTGCTGAGAAGATTTCTTCTTGAGTGCAAATACTTATGACAAAACTACACAGTATAAAGAGTTGTACAGAAGAGAACATGTGAAACATGAAGACTCATACAAATCTTCTTTATATCTTTGTGATGAATTGAGACAATTTCACATCAGCTACATCAGTAGATACAGCTATCTCAACATCAGCTGTTGCAACATCATCTTTTTCTTAAGAATCAGTCAATTGTACAAACAGTCTCACCTTAAAGCAGCTTATTTCAGCAATGAGTGTGAATCAGCACTTAAAACAGTGTCTTTCTGATTCACTCAAATTTGAAGAAAAGAAAGTGAAATTCAGACCTTGACTACAACAAATTGTCATTAAATTGAATGTGAACATGTCAAATAACAATGTCAGTGTGCAGTTCTGATACTTACACAGTTAACTTGAAGAGTTGGCTTTAAGTCAGGTCACATCTTGAATTGCAGCTTGTATCAAGTTAAATGAAGTTTTAAATCATACAATCATTGAGAAGCTGATCAATCAGCTTTGACACACATACAATGACTCAAAATTGAAGAAAAAAGCAACTCATATCTTAAGAGCTTTAAAACAGAAAGACAAATCATTTGCTAAACATCTGACCACCTTTGAACAAATGCTGTTAAAAGCAGAAGACTTGAAATGAGATGATGCTGTCAAGAAAACATTTCTTAATAACAGTCTTGATGCAACACTCACACAAGCTTTGATTGTTATCTCAATCTCTGTGTTATATGATGAGTACATTATCTTGCTACAGTGAGTCAGTCACAACTTAAACTCAATTCAGAAGACTGTTGCTCAAGAGTGTTGTATGACAACTATCATCATCACACAACAGTCTCACACAGACAACATGAACTGAGAACTCATCAGACACATCATTGTCACAGTTACAGAAACTGAAGAAAGATGCAGAGCACAATGAGTGTCAGAGAAGAAAGTGACAAAATGTTATATGAAACAACTATGCATGCACTGCAAAGACAATGACCACTTCATTAAGAACTGTAAACTTCTGTTTGCTGTATGATCTCACATTATTAATGTTGTCACTGCTGAGACTGTGAAGAAGACAACAGAAGAAGAGAAGAACTCAAAAAAAAGTAGCTTTTAGCAGAAGTTGCAGCTGAGAGCATATGAGATGTAATAAAAGCTGAAAGAAGTTTGAGAATCAGATGAACAGTGTTTTCTTCACTATGTTAACATTAATCAATAAGAAGTCATATGCACATATCTTGTACAACACAGAGTGTCTGTTCTATAAAATGATCACTTCTCACTTTGTTAAAAATTACAATCTACAGCACATGAAGATAAGATCTTGTATGATTACAGAGTTTGATGAACCTTCAAATTCATCAGTAAATGAAGTAGCTGTTGTACAAATTGATATTAACAAACATCAAAAGTCAAGAGCATTCTTTTATATTGTCTTTAAGTTAGCATTCTATGACCTTATACTAGATCTATCATGAATGAAGCAGAACAAGATCATATTGAATGCAGACAGAGTCTTTCTTACAATTGAATTCACAGAAACTATCATACAAAACAGAGAAGCTTCTGCTGAGAGTGAGTTCAATCATGTTATAATGTCAGCTATGTTCTTTACAAATCTCATACAAAAAAAAGAAGAGAAACAAAAGAAGATTGAGATGTTTTCAGTCAGCATGATCAATATTGAAAAAGTCTTAATCTCACAGAAGAAAACTGATCTGAGAACTATACTTTCTGATCATTATCATGAGTTTCTAGATGTGTTTAATCATATAATGACTGAGAAGTTGCCGTCCTTAAGAGAAGAAGGCACAGATCACTGAATTGAACTAAAAGAGATGAATGAAAAAGAGTCAAAAGTACTCTGAGATTCTTTATACAACATGACAAAAAAGAAGCTACTAGTGTTGTGTAAGACATTAACAGAACTTTTGAATAAGCAGTTCATACAAGTCAGTAACTTATTTACTGCAGCATCTGTTTTATTCATAGAGAAGTCAGAAGATGAACTTCAGTTCTGTGTGAATTACTGTGACTTGAACTGAATCACTTACAAGAATTGTTACTCTCTTTCATTGATATATGAAACTCTGCAAAATATCAGATGAGCTCAATGATACATTAAGTTGAATGTCATAGCAGCATTTCACAAGATTTGAATTGCTGCAGAAGATGAATGAAAGACAACATTTTGTATGAGATACAGGTTATATGAATGAATGATGACTTTTTTTAAGTTAGTCAATGTCTCAAGCACCTTTTAAAGATATATTAACTGAGCCTTGCAGAACTTTCTGAATAAGTTCTGTTCAGTCTATGTGAACAATATTCTTATTTTCACTGATGAATTGCTGCATCAACACCAAAATCATGTACAAAAGATACTACTGTTGAGAAAATGACTGTTTGTCTCATTTCTAGATAATGGCAATAGACTCACAACAAGAATGATTATGAAAGTTATTTGCACAATGATGTGCTCACTGATCTGATAAAGAAGACAAAGTAGTATTCTAAACAAGAAGAGCCTATCTAGAACTGTTCAAAACAAGTGCTGTTTAATGAACTTCAACTTCTGTGTGAAGTGTATGATTCTTTCTTTCTATATGGTGAAGTTCTTCAATTTAGCCCTTCTTTGCTTTCTTTCATCATACACCCTTTTTGTTTTCACAACACTACTACAGCTTTGAGAAGCTGGTCTACAAATTGACATTGACAAATGTGAGTTTGAAGTCAAGTCAATTAAGTATCTAAAGTTCATTCTGAAAGTGAGAAAGAACATACAAATGAATTCTCAAAAAATGAAGACAATCATGAACTGACAAGCTCTTAAATCAGTAAAGAATGTACAGAGTTTCATAGACTTTGCAAACTTCTGTTGAAAGTTCATCAAGAACTTTTTTAATTTGATTATGTCAATAATGACTCTCATACAAAAGAACACACTCTTTAAGTGAACAGAGAAAGTCAATCAGAGTTTTACAAAGCTAAAGGCCATGTTCATTTCAGTGTTAATTCTAGTTTCATTTGACCACACATGTACAACAGTGATGAAAACAGATTTCTCAAATTGATGCATAGATGAAACTCTGTTACAGTTAATGAACAATGTGTGAAGACTCTGTGCCTACTATTTAAAGAAGAATGTATCTGCAAAGTGCAATTATGAGATTTATGATAAAGAGATGCTAATCATCATACGATACTTGAAAGAATAAGATGCAGAATTGAGAAGTGTGTCAAGTTTTCAGATTTGTACAAATTACAAAAATCTAAAATACTTTATGACAGTCAGAAAGCTTACAAAGCAACAAATGAGATGATCTTTAATCCTGTTGTGATACAACTTCTTCATACTATATTTGTCAAGCAAGCAGAATGAGAGAGCAGATGCTTTATTGAGATAAAAGCAGAATGTGTTAATGAATCTCTCAGATAACAGAATACAACATTGTATAACACAGATAATACATTCTGAGATAATAAGCAAGCCTATACAGACTGTCCCAATGACAGTAGCAGACATATCAGTCTCTGTGCTCATACAAGATCAGAACTTGTTCAGTGAGATTATGAATCTTAAACAGATGTGAGTGAGTGCTGAAGCAAAAGATGAGTCATATGATGAGCTTTGTCAGACAATTCACAAGAAATAAAGATCATTTTCTACTGTTTTAAAAGTGAGAATATTCATAACAAAATGCTTCTTGAGCAATGAAGAAAAGCTACTCTTTTGTGAAAGACACTGAATGCTGTTCTCAGAACCTCTTTATACAGAACTGATTCAGTATACACATAACTCAACAATGACTGAACACTCAGAAAGAAATGTAACTGATGCTCTTTTATCACAACAGTTCTTTTGACCTGAAATGCTACAGAATGTCTGTACATTCTGTTGAAATTGTGATAAATGCTGTATGAACAACAGCTGAAAAGACCGCTGACAAGGCTTCTTGAAGCCTTTATCTGTATTGAAGCAAATTTGACAGAAGATATTCATTGACTTTGTAGTAGATTTACTGTCAAGTGAGAGTTGTACAAACCTTCTGATTATTACAAATTGTCTTAACAAGAAGGTAATATTGAAACTGTGCAAGAATATGACTGCAGAATGAGTGACTCAGACATTTGTATGACATTTCTATCAGGCTTATGAGCTTTTCATCATAATAGTCTCAAATTGAGACACTCAGTTTGTGAGCAGTCTATGAAAGAGAGTCTGTCAACTTTTAAAGATTGTACAAAGAATGTTCACAGTGTATCATTCAGAAACTGACAGAGCAACTGAGTGAATGAATCAGAATGTTGAGCTGTACATTTCTACATTCTTCAATTATAGTCAGAATAATTAAGCAAGTCTGCTTCTCATGACTGAGCTAGTTATAAACAATCATAACTTCATCTTAACAGAGATGAGTCTCTTCTTCTTGTCTCATGAGTATTACATGAAGTCTCTACAACTATTTGAGAAGTTGAAGTCTGTACAATCTGCAAAAAGTTCAGTACAAAAAGCTGATCAAATTGTATGAAAGATGAAAGAAGTCACAGAGTGAGCACAAATAACTATGACTGTCACTCAGCAGGTACAGAAAGAAGTGATGAATTGAAAGAGACAGCAGTCTTATAACTTTAAGAAAGAAGACAAGATCTGACTAAATCTTAAGAACATATGTATAAACTGTTTGTGTAAAAAGTTTGATGCAAAGAATGTTAAGTACATCATTGTTAAGAAGATCAACTCACATTTCTTCTGTCTGAACACACTGTTGAGTATTCATAATGTGTTTCACTCAGTTATGCTTCAATCAGCAGTCATGAATGCTTTTTTTTTCAGTATATGACAGACCTGCAATCTCTGTCACAAATTATAAGTGATGAAGAAGAGTTTGAGATAAAGAAGATTTTGAAGAAAAGATTCATACAACATAAAGAAGAATTCAAGAAGAAGTACTTGATGAAATGAGTCAGTTATACTCAATTCACATAAAAATCAGTGTTCATTCTGAAAGACACAGTGACATTAAATCAATGAGAGTTAATGTAACCTGAGGTGACTAAATCTTAACTGTACATGAGAAGACTGAGGTGCTTTATGAGTTTGAGGAATTGTACAGAGTTTAAAATTTAGTGTTGAATTTATTTGATTTATTTCTATGTCAATTACTAATGATGCCTTCTTGATTTTGTCAAAGTTACTTATTCTGAGCATCACACAAAGATGAGGCATACAGCACAGATGTCATACACAGCTCATATAACTAAACCTATACTAAAGACAACACAAGAAAAGAAAAAGAAGTTGTATGTATTTAAAGATCAAGGTCAATAATGATCACTCTTGTCAGCAACAGAGCTGATGTAATTCATCTCAGTTTAGCAATGCACTCACTCTCATTGACACTGTTGTTATTCTCATTGTCTGAGATGACAATGAGCACATCATTGTTGTGTACAGAGCAGTGAGCAGCATGATCATGTCACTTACAGTTGTTACAACACTCACTGAAATGTTCTGATGTACAATGACATTTCAAAAAGAGTGTCATATCACATTTTTAACAGTCAGCACAACTGACAGAAATCAACATACTTTGACTTTGAATCAGAATTGCATTAATGTATGATGACTAATGAGTTCTCATCTGAGCTGATGTGATACAGTTCTGTACAAACAAAACATTGTCACTGAGCAAAGTGAGAATGATCATTGTTTGAGAAGAGTAAGTGTATCAAGCAAGCTGCTGTTGATCAACAAAGAGAACAGAATTAACACTGATGTTCATAAGAACAAGAATGACAATGTAAGTGTTATACAAAATGAGAGCTCTATAAGTTGTCAGCTCAGAGATACATACTTGTATGACACTTACATGATGATTGTTGTTGTTGTTGTTGTTGCTGCTGAGCTTGTCATACAAGAGTCAGTGCTGACATATTCAATCAAGAAAGATTTCACATATGAAAGGTGTCAGTAAAGAAGTTGAAAAAGAAAGAAAAAGAAAAATTGTACATAAGATGAGAGGTTTATAACTCACTTTACTGACAAGTAAGCTCAAGTGAATTGTTGAAGAAAATCACACAAGCAATGAAAAAATTTTCATCTGTGAATCTTATCTGTACAAAGCAGAAAAACACATGTTAACAGACATTAACAATCATACAACAACCTTTTCAGAAGCTTAAAGTACAACCTTAAAGAAAAAGAAAGAGGTGATGTCATAAGTTAAACTCATATTAAGGTCTTATGATCTAGTTGCTTACTAAGACTTTAAGACTAAAGCACATTATCTATTCACTTCTGTATGAAGCTTTTCTTTTTCTCTTTATAGTATTCTTCTTGTATTTAGAAATTATCAATCAAGCATCAGTCTCATTGCAAACTCATGACAATATAAATGAATTCTCAAAAGATGAAGACAATTATGAACTGATAAGTCTTTAAGTCAGTAAAGAGAGTACAGAGTTTCATAGACTTTGTAAACTTTTACTGAAAGTTTATTAAGAACTTTTTTAATCTGATTATGTCAATGATGACTCTCATACAAAAGAACACACTTTTTAAGTAAATTAAGAAAGCTGATCAAGATTTTAAGAAGCTAAAGACTATGTTCATTTCAGTGCTGATTCTAGTCTCATTTGATCATACATGTACAACTGTGATAAAAACAGATTATTCAGATTGATGCATAGATGAAATTCTGTTACAGTTAATAAATGATTTGTGAAGACTCTGTGTCTATTATTCAAAGAAGAATGCATCTGCAAAGTGTAACTATAAAATTCATGATAAAAGAGATGCTGATCATCATACAATGTTTAAAAGAGTGAGATGCAGAATTGAGAAGTGTGTCAAGTTTTCAGATTCATACAGATCACAAGAATCTGAAATACTTTATAACAGTTAAAAAGCTTACAGAGTGATAAATGAGGTGGTTTCTTATACTGTCACAATACAACTTCTTCATACTATACTTGTTAGAAAATTAAAATGAGAGAGTAAATGCTTTGTCAAGATGTAAGCAAGATATGTTAACAGATCTCTCAAATGATAAAGTACAGCATTGTATGTTGCAAATAATACACCCTGAAATGATGAGCAAGCCTATACAGGCTGCTTCAATGACAGTAGTGAATATATCAATACCTGTACTCATACAAGATCAGAACCTGTTCAGTGAAGTCACAGATCTTAAGCAGATGTAAGTGAATGCTGAGATAAGAGATGAGTCATATGAAAAGCTGTGTCAAGCAATTCAGAAACAACAGAGATTATTTCTCACTGTTTTAAAAGTGAGAGTATTTATAATGAAATGCTTCTTAAGCAATGAAGAACAGTTACTCTTTCACAGAAGACACTGAGTGTTGTTTTTAGAATCTCTTTGTACAAAACTAATTTAGTATACACATAACTCAATAATAACTGAACACTTAAAAAGAAATGTAACTGATGTTCTCTTATCATGACAGTTCTTTTGACTCAGAATGCTATAGAATGTCTGTACATTCTGCTGAAATTGTAATAAATGCTGTATAAACAACAGCTAAAAAGACCACTGACAAGGCTTCTTGAAGCCTTTACCTGTACTGAAGCAGATTTAACAAAAGATATTCATTAACTTTGTAGTAGATCTACTGTCAAGTGAGAGTTGTATGAACCTTCTGATAATTACAGATTGTTTTAACAAGAAGATAATACTGAAACTGTGTAAGAATATGACTGCAGAATGAGTGACTCAGACATTTGTACAACATTTCTACTGAGCTTATGAGCTTTTTACTGTGATAGTCTCAGATTGAGACACTCACTTTGTGAGCAGTTTATGAAAGAGAGTTTGTTAACTTTTAAAGATTGTACAAAGAGTGTTCACAGCATATCATCTGAAAACTGACAGAGCAACTGAGCAAATGAATTAAAATGTTGAGCTGTACATTTGTACATTCTTCAATTATAGTCAGAACAACTGAGCAAGCCTGCTTCTATGACTGAGCTAGTCATAAACAATCATAACTCTATCTTAACAGAGGTGAGCCTCTTCTTCTTGTCTTATAAGTATTACATGAAGCCTTTACAACTACTTGAGAAGTTAAAGTCTGTACAATCTACAAAAAGTTCAGTACAGAAAGCTGATCAAATTGTACAGAAGATGAAAGAAGTCACAAAGTGAGCACAGATGACTATAACTGTCACTCAGCAGGTACAGAAGAAAACAGTAAATTGAAGAAGACAGCAGTCTTATGACTTCATGAAAGAAGACAAGGTCTGGTTAAATTTAAAGAACATATATATGAACTGTTCATGCAAGAAGTTTGATGCAAAGAATGTCAAGTACATCATTGTTAAGAATCCGTATTTCAAGACGATCGCATGCACTTGCCCCCGATTCGCAGGCCGTGCTGGCAATGCGGACAAGTGCGCATGCAATCACAACAATAAAGTCCATTACGCGTAGGAAAGCTCGCGTTTTGTCGGCCGGCTGAGGGTGCATAGCTGGCTATAGCGGCGTTACGCCTGTTTGATGGGGTTGTTCCGTCGTCGGATCTTGTCGCTCTTTTGTCTGAGTGTTTGGATAAGCATGGGATGCAAGCTTGATTCTCTGATTAAGGCTGGACCTCGAGGGGAAGATATCAGATGTCGCTCATTATCCAATCGTATGCATGTTACTATATGCAAAACCACTGAAGTAGTGCTAAGGTGACCTGAGGAAATATAATAAGTGATTAGGATGGAAACTTTCAAGTTGTTAAAGCTCAAGGACAGCTACTAACGGGCCTTGCGAACCAAGCGGCAAATTTGCCATTAAACGTCCAATGGTCACTGAGTTGAAGAAGCAAAGGAACTTCATCGAGATTTTCACTGTGCCATGCCTTGTGTCACGCCTCGAGGATATGCACAGGGCGAGCACTATAGCCGTTCCGATCCCGATCCCGGTCCCAATTCCCGGCGTCGGTAGAATTGTTAGTGCGTTAAGGGTGCGGGTACGTGTAGTCCACAGAACGAGGTGTCGAGGAGGGTAGACCTGGGTTGATGATCGAGGTATGGCAGCACTTGGTGTCGAAGGGTCCCGCCCTAGCAAAAGCTACTCCCGAAAAGCTGAGAATTCAGTTTGGTGCGTCCTCAACGCTATCTTTTGCCTGCTGTATGTTCCCACTTACCGAAACGCCGAATCCGTCTTCCGCTTTGTAATCGAGCCCGGCTCATGCTATGTCGCTGACAGTTCCTAAGCCAACTTCCTCCGCCTCTCATTCTGCCTCATAATCGACTTGAAGAAGTCGCTGTGCGGGCCATTCTTCCCCTTCACCGACTTGTTCGCGCTCTTGTTCAGCTCAATGTACGCCATATCCTGCCCACCGCTGAGATCCTTCAGCGCGCCCGCTGTCCTCTTCGGCGCCTTCCGCAATGGCTTGACGTCCGGAGCGTAAAACATGTTCTCGTCCGCCAAGAGGCCGGCGCTCTCCTTCTCCTCCTCCCGTTTCCACGACTTGCTCTCAACCTCGAGGAGGACCGTCAGTAGGAGCTCGCGCCTGGCCTCGGGGGTGTCGAAGGCCAGGTCGGGCGTGTTCTTGATGTCCTTCAGCTGCGTGATCACCTTGAAGGCATAGCCCTGGTCAACGAGGAAGGCCTGCCGCTTGGACGAGAAGACCATCTCCACTGTATCTTTGGACACGAGCGAGTAGAAGAAGGCGTTGAAGCCCTCCTCGTTTCGGCGCTTGGCCCGCAAGACGCGGCCTAGGCGCTGAGCTTCTTGACGACGGGAGCCGTATTGCGCGGAGATTTGAATAAGGCAGGTCGCTTCGGGGAGGTCGAGGGATGTGTCGCCGATCTTGGAGAGGAAGAGGGTACTGCACTCTGGTGAATTTCTGAAGTAATCTAAGATCTCCTGGCGCTCGACGTTGCCGGTGCCACCGTAAAGGTACGGCTTCATTAACTTCTTTGCATAAGCTTCGAGGGCGTACACATTGTCTGAGAAGACGATGATCTTGTCGCCACGTTTTTCGTGATATTTGATCAAGTACTGGCAAGCCTGGAACTTGGACGGGTTCATGACGCAGAACAATGGCCGATCCCGCACGTTGGCCTGCAGATACTGCTCGTAGAATTCAGTCGACATGGGGCACCAAACCTCAGCACACTGGACTCTTGCAATGTGACCCTGCTGCGACAGCTCCATCCAGTTAGCCTCATACAGCTTCGGTCCGATCAGGAAGTTCAGATCCTCAATCTTGTCATCCTCTCGAAGAAGCGTAGCTGTTAGACCCAGCTTCGAATGAGACTTAATAGAACCAATGACCCTTCGGAACATCTGTGCGGGGACGACGTGTACTTCGTCCATAAGCATGAGGCCCCATTCCCGACTCTGGAGGAACTTCATCATCTTAGCCGATTCATGAGCACGCTCTCGCATGTTTGTCACCATCGAGTAGGTCGTGATGATGATTCCGGCATTTCCAGTAAACACAGACTTGTTAGCCGAAGAGAAAATGGCAATATTATCCGGATTAATATTTGACCATTTTATGAACTCATTCCTCCACTGGATTACTGAGATATTGCTAGTAGCCAGAACAACAACTCCCTTTTTAATCGTGCAAGCAGCTGTGACGCCGACCAGACTCTTGCCAGCTCCACAGGGCAGAACAATAATGCCACTCTTTGCACGACCGTTACCGAACATCTTGCTTAGACTCTGTTCCTGGTATGGCCGGATCTGAGCTGCTGGTCGCAGATCCATCTCGAGATTCGCATTGATATGATCATTCCTGAAATCGTACTCCTCGAGCGCAGGATAGTGTAATGCCAAACACCGCTGCGAGACCGTGCTCACGTTTTCATCTCTGATCTGGAATGCATGAATGACATCTCGGTCGTCGTCGTTATCCTCCTCGTTCAATGCAGCATATACCTCCTCTGCCGTCGGGTTTCGTCCGGTTTGATCCTGGTTCGGTTTGCTTTTGTCTAGTCCCTCGGCCTCGCGCACACCAGCAGCATCCTTCGTTCCGGCGATCGCGAGTCCAGCCATCGTCGGAGCGCTCGTAGTGATTTCTTCGGCGCCCTGAACTCGGCATGGACCTATTTCAGGATCCTTCAGCAGCTTTTGCAGTACCACCGGATCCGCAGTCTCCACGAAATACTTGTTGTTCCTCAACACTATCTTTACCTTGCCATAGCTCTTGCCACAGTGTGTAATGTATTTGATGACATTGGGCGGCATCTTATTCTTCAAGAACAGATCGAGAGTCTTAATGATGTCCTTTGAATTCAGGCCAACCGAGACCGCCGCGTACAGACTTTGGGTTGTGAGCCTGTACTCGTGCAAGAATGTTGGTCGTGACGTTGGCTCGGCAATCGTAATCAGGAAGTTCTGCACCTGAGGCGCCAGCGGATGGAAGCTCTCAAAGATGAGCTTTCCCCAACCATCAATCCATAGTGGCCGATTGTGGTGGTCAGGCTTTGGCGAGAGGGCGGTAAAGTCTCGCTTCTGCTCAGGCTGGAAGTACCTCGAGGCCGTGTCTATGACGCCGGGCGGGAGCATGTATGGGAAAGAGCTGATATCAAATTTCTGAACGTTCCGGGCAATCACCTTGTTGAGTTCGTCGGGCACTGCACTCGGCTCGTGAGAGTCGTCATTACCAACGCTGCGTGGCGTCGCTGGTCCTGGAGTTGAGACCTTGGAGGCTCTGCCTGCCTTGGTGGCGCCCTGGACAAAGGAGGTCGCCTTCCGCTTTGAAGACATCGTGAATGCCAGGGGGCGTCTTCAGAAGTTGTTTGCGCAATGCCGATGGACGATTATTTGAGGACAGAAAAGGAGATGAGAGGTTGATGAATGAAGTGAGTGAGGGAGATTCAAAGGCATTGGCGATGCGGTAGACGAGGTTCGGAGATACGCTATGCTTGGGAAAACTGTTAGCGTTGAGCTTACCTTAGCACATTTAGTAACGTAATCTACCCCCAAACGAGACACACCCTCAAACGAGACAGCGCCCCACCCCGACGTGTCTTTTCAACAAAACACAAAAATGCCCCCCAACCACAAAGACGATCAAGAAGCTAGAATCTCCCAAGCCATTGAAGCTATTCATAGCAATAATTCCCCAAGTATACGCGCCGCAGCCCGCGCCTACGACGTCCCTCATTCAACTTTAGCTAAGCGTCTTCGTGGACAGTCAACATATCAACAATCCCGAATGACAAATCAAAAGCTCCTCCCTACAGAAGAAGAAGCTCTTTTTCAATGGGTTATATCCATGAGCGAACGGGGGTTTCCACCACAGATCTCTGCTGTTCACAAAATGGCTGATATTCTTCTTTCAGCGCACGTTGGATCTTCGTCAATGTGTCACTCACTGTGAGAGAAAATTGAGTCCACAAATTTGTCAATTGTCATGAGCAGCTTCAATCAAAATACACACAGAAGTACAACTATCAACAGGCCTTATGCAAGGACCTCAAGACCATGAGTGACTGATTTCAGCTTGTGAAGAACACACAGGCAAAATATGGCATCTCAGACGAAGACATCTACAATTTTGACAAAACAGAATTTCAAATAAGGGTCATAGGCACTGTCAAAGTGATGACAGGGTCACAAAGAGCCAAAAAAGCATTAGTCACACAGTTGAGGAATTGAGAATGAGTGACAGCTGTGAAAGCTATCAATGTCAGTGACTGAGCCTTACCTTCTATGATCATCTTCACAGACAAGATGCATCAGACCGTGTGGTATGAGGCTATATCACTGCAGTGAATGATTGCTGTTAATGAAAATGAGTGAACCATTGACAAGATTGGCCTGATTTAACTTAAGACTGTGTTCAATGAACACACAAAGATGTGTACAGTTGAACAGTATTGACTGTTAATCTTAAACGGTCATAAAAGCCACATGACCCCTTAATTTGATTGATTCTGTCTGAACAATGCAATTATAACCTTATGTATACCACTGCATTTGTTGCATCTGCTGCAGTCATTGAATGTTGACTGCTTTTTGTCACTAAAACATGTGTATGAACATCAGGTGAAAATCTGTATGCAGCTTGAACATAATCATATCAACAAGCTTAACTTCTTGAAGGCTTTTAAACCTGCTTGTGCAGCAGCTTTAAGTTCATCAAACATTCACAGCAGATTTGCTGCAGCTGAACTAGTGTTATATGATTCTGAGCAAGTTCTTTCACATCTTCAGCTCAAGCTATGAACATTCACTTCTTTTGCATTGAAGATGGCTATAGCAGTTTGTCAAACATCAAAGACACTTTACACTGTGGCTCAATTGGCTCAAAAATATAATATGATTAAGGAGTTACTGAAACGGCATTCAAAAAGCCTCTCAAGTTCAACAAATCAGGCACTAAAGCAAATGGTCAAAGAATATCAAATGATGATGTACAACACAGCACTTATGACTAGTGAAATCAAGGATTTACAGGTTATGAGTGCACATCAAAAATGCAAGTGAGAAGCACCTCATTCATATATAGCTAGTGAGGGGGTTCTGACGGCAAAGAAAGGTCAGAAGCAGGTCAAAAGAGCTTGAATAGTTGATGAAGCTGTTTTAAACAAGGTCAGTGCACAAGCTTTTGACTGTGCTTCATTAAGGTGTAGTATGTGTAGCTCACTGAAACATAATGCCTGAGTATGCCTGACACATGTAATTTACCTTTTAGTGTAAATAGCTTGATTTTATGAAAATTCATTAATATTTCATACTTAAGTTGCATTTCAGGGTGAGGCACTGTCTCATTTGAGGATGTGTCTTGTTTGAGAATAGATTACGTTATTTCAACAGGGGTTGCAAGAAATTGTGTTTGATATTGATGCGCTAAGCTCATTTGATCTATTTGTTTATCTGTGTCAAGAGTGTATATGCTTGAATGATTCATTTGTCAATTCATATAGAATCTTTCTGTCTCTCTGTACTTCTTCATGCTATTGCTGTGTGTTTCTCTCAGTCTTTGATGAATACTGTCAAACGCATCTCAAAATGAATAGCACACTATCTTTTGACCTTAGCTATGTCAAGGTTCATTGAGTCTTGATTGAGGGTTGCTCAATTGCTCAACTTATCTGACTGCTTTGAGAAACTTTCTTTTGAGAGATTTGCTCTCAAGAAAGAGTTCTCAGAATTAATTCAGATCAATACACAGGGGTTTCTATTCTGCATATACGCTATAAATCTTTACATTACAGCTGAGTAAGCCCCTCTATTGTTTACTATCTATTAACTGATGTGTAGAACCTTTCTGCTGTCATCTTTTATAATGTGTACCACCTCACTGTTGTCATCACACACTGTCTCACCATGTTCACAATGACTGTGACTGTTCTTTTTGAATTTTCTTTGATCATTGCAGAGGCTTGCCTTCATCTCTTCTTCTTGAAGAATGAGGTTATTCTCTTCTCTCATGACTTCAAGGCCTACTGATCACACATCAACAATGTCTGATTCTTTGTTGAGACCTCACAGCATTCAAATGAAAGAAGAACAGCTTACTATTGCTGCTGCCTTCACAATACAAAGAACTGAGTGCTGAAAGAAGATGAAAAAGAGTTCAACAGTGAATGAAGCTGTTAAGAACAGCTGTTGACTGTGAAATGCACATGCACATAGTCTTTCACAAAGATTATGTAACTGTAAGTTGCACAACAGAGCATTCTCAGTACTTTTATACTTTTGAGAATTCAGATTGATTCAAGAGATCTTCTTATTTTTGAGACCTTGCTGTCACTCAGATAGTTAGTGACTACAAAGTAGCAAAAGTGACCTGAAATCTTTGTGAGGTTAATCAGTTGACAAATCAAGAAGCTCTTCTTGACACTGAAGATCATTGGTTGTTTTTAAAGAACATTTACAACATCAGTGCTACTTAAAGAAAGCAGCACTCAGACTCAAGAATGTGAGAGAATACTGAGACATAAGTGAAGCAGCATTTAACTGCTCAAAAATGACTGAAAGAGAGGGGGTGAAATGTAACTAATATTGAGGTAATATCATCTCTTTTTTTTAATATTTACTAACTATTCTATAAACTATTCAACATAATCAACCCTCTATTGATCTGGTCTTTGCAGAGCCTCAATGACTCAAAATTCTCTGTTGCTGCAGTCATTTTATAATGATGAATGTCACTTATTGCATTAACAAGCTGAGGTGGGTATTATACACTTTAATGATTCAAGACAAGAAAGAAAGCTGAGTTTTTGAGACACACATGCTTACAGCAAAGAAGAACAGTGACATTGTAACAGCAGAGTTACTACAGGTAAGTGTCTCTTATTATTTACATCTTTATTAAATATTATTATCTATAGATTAAATGTTGATGTCATCAAAGATAACATCTTCATTATATGCTCACTGATGACTTTATCAACAAGCAGTGCACTGTTCAAAAAGTGTTTTAAGATTTTAAGACTGATGAGCAGAAGGTCTTTCATCTTCTTTGTAAAGTACACTTCATCTGTGTTCTTCAAAAAGCTCTTGTCAGTAAAGTTAACTGTTAGTGTAAAGAGCATCTTTTTGCAGCTCTTTACAATAAAAAAACAAAAGCTGAATGTGAGAAAAGCATTCAGCAAGCTTTGAACTTCACTCTGTTCTCACAATAAACATATATTGAGAAGAAGTGATGAAACACTTAAGCAGACTGAGCAAATTACACTTAATGTCACTCTGTTCTACTTTTGCAGATATCTTTAATCAATGTGGTTGAATTATGACATGCCTCATTGAAACATGAGATTAAAAAGAAAATGACTAAGTGGTCTTTTCTTGAATTTGTTCAGCATTTAGCTAACATTGCAGTGCAATGAAACAGAAAGGCTGAAAAGATTCAGGTGAAGTTTCACTTTCTTCATCTTTCTAACACTGTTCTTTGATTTGAAATGCAAAAGCTGTCATATTCAATGCAGCAGCTTATTCTAACTGAGCAGCATCACAACAACAAGCTTCTTACAGAAATGGTGAAATCTTAAGCTCTGAGTGATGAACTTAAGTGTAATTGTCTTTTTTTTTAACAGTATCAGCTGTCTTGCAGTCACATGTAAATGCAGAAGCATTGATTTGAGAAAGTTTTGAAGAATGAGAAGGTATGAGACTGCTACTCATTTATGTTTGACAAGTGTGATTTTAAGATCTATGAGAACATGAAAGTCTTTTACTTCAAAAAAGAGCTTTATGAGAAGGCTGAGGCTTCAACAAAGCAAAGACTAGAGATAAGTGTCTCTTCTCTTTATAAATTACTATTAACTTTATTACTAGATTTGAAAGATCTGTGACTCACTTCTTGCTTAATACTATTGACTGAAGAATGTGACAAAGTCACTGTTGTCACAAGTAAGTGTCACAGGTTTGTAATGAGACTGACACTCAATTGATAATTTTTAAATACAAGAAGAATACTATGAAGAGAAAAAGAAAAGCTTCATACAGAAGCAAAAAG
>JAABUP010003844.1_pt1 | contig 25924 bp, 32 predicted proteins | sample 5559201 | NCBI WGS metagenome assembly JAABUP01 (sample SAMN10711887, study PRJNA513373) | rock metagenome | isolation source: Antarctica rocks | place: Antarctica
CGACGAGGGTCGACTGGGGGCTGTACTCGTCGAGGCAGTACTGCCCCCAGTGGACCCCTCACCTTTTGGAGGCGGGCAATACTGCCTCGACGAGTACTGCCCCGACGAGTACTGCCCCCAGTGGAACCCTCACCTTTTGGAGGTGTGCAGTACTCCCCTGGCGAGTACTGCCCCGACGAGTACTGCCCCTAGTGGAACCCTCACCTTTTGGAGGTGTGCAGTACTCCCCTGGCGAGTACTGCCTCGACGAGTACTGCCCCGACGAGTACTGCCCCCAGTGGACCCCTCACCTTTTGGAGGTGTGCAGTACTCCCCTGGCGAGTACTGCCTCGACGAGTACTGCCCCTAGTGGACCCCTCACCTTTTGGAGGCGGGCAATACTGCCTCGACGAGTACTGCCCCGACGAGTACTGCCCCTAGTGGACCCCTCACCTTTTGGAGGTGTGCAGTACTCCTCCTCGACCCCTCAGCGAACCCTCATCTTTTGGATGTGGAGAGTACTCTCGTACTCCTACAGATGTAAGCGAAGTGAGTCATCACTAATATGCTAAGCTCCAGAAACGTGTTAGCCTCCTAGTAGAGTAATCAGTACGAGAATTGACCAGTCAGGGAAGAAAATCGAAGGACTGGGATCCTAGAGAATGAGAAGGTAGACAGAGTAGCAAAAGAAGCAACGGGATGGTGAACTACGAAGAAGGGGGATAAGGTGATGGAGACAGACGAGGTCGGTGATTTGACGGACTACTCCTTCCATATCACCTCATCGTCTATGAGCTTCGGTATGGTGTTGGTCCATCATAGGTTGAATCACTCCGATGTCGTGCACGTTACGCTCTGCATCTAGGTATATTGCTGTCTTGGCATCATCTTCTCTTTTGTCTAATTCCCCTTGACCAACGGAGAATATACAGGACACTTGATAACTATTGCAAGGTCATTACACTTGTCTAATGAAAAATGATTCGTGAGCTTTGTAATGCTTCGGCGTTCTGATGGAGCTGGGCCAGCGCACAAGATAATAACGAAAAGGAACGCATTCAAAGTACCCAAATCGTTGTCCTCAATTGATTGACTGTGGTAATCTGCCCTCGCGCCTGAGTTGTCCCTCCCCTATTGCACCAAAACTTTGACGGACTTAATTATAGCCACGGTGTAGAACAGGCCAATCTCCTTGACGCTTGCCTATCACTGGTGAAGATTGAGCGCTGGATCCTCTACGCAGACTACGTTTGAATTCCTTCGTCGCGTGATCGATCTCCTTCATTTCTTGAAGACCTGTTTGAAAGACCGGAGTATCACGAGGAAGAGCCGATCCCGTGTGCAGAATGCGAGGGCCGGCACGATCAGAGTCAAAGGAGCCCATGATTCGAGGGAACAGCATATAGGATTTGAAGGGCAGTTGGGCCATAGGTATTTCGCTATGCGAAATCGCCGCCGTGGAGCCATTCGTCGCCACGTCATCGACCAAATCCCATCCCTGCCAATCACCTGTTGAGGGGTCGTAGACGAAATCGACCTGACAACTGTCCTTCCGAAGGGCGCTCCAAAGCTTGATAGCCACACTTATGATCTCCGTAAGCCTCGTACGTAGTTGCTGATCAGTCGGGCCCTGAAAGTAGTGAAGTAGCGCCACAATTTCCTCTATGATGTTGCTTTGACTAGGTTTAGTGGAGATATCGGTCGTTGCCGAGGGACCAGGTGAAGTGAGACGGTCAAGTTTGTCAACTGTCGTTAACCGCCAGGACAACTCTTGGCTCGAAGTCACCGCTGGGACATGGGAGATGGTGTCGAGAATCGAATCTATTGGCTATGTTCCAGAATTGCGTTCCACTGCCGCTGTTGTTTCTGCGAAATATTGTCGCCGGATGACGGAAACAATAAATCGTCGATTAAAGTTAATAAAATTAAGAAAAACCGACTGCGATTAGATAATAGTATTGGCATCAATCCCAGCTCAGAAGTTTCGTTTGCCGCTCTTCCTAGCACAACTCGAGGCGCTGGCCGGCACCCTTCCTCAGGTCTATCTGCTGATGGCGCCGGTGAGATTGCGATTTTTCTGCAGGTGACAATTTAGTATCAAGCAGGAGGAGTTCGTAGAGATTTGGTGGGGTGTTACCCGTGTACCCGGCCTTAGCGCCCTTGGCTTTTATATCCAATTTCATGCCGAGCGGCTGGAGCTGCATCAGCGTGGCGTGTCATTCGTCTTCAACATTAGTAATTGGAGCCCCCATCCAATCAGGCGCGCGGGCGTTCGCTGATGCGCGAATGTAAAACGTGGCCAAGTAGTAATCACGGCCACCACACCCTCGTTTGCTCAAGCGACGTTTGATGGGGAGAGGCAGGCTTGATTCCGAAGGAGATTACGCCGCTCAATTGAGGCGACACGCAAGCCTCTCAGCTCTCGTGCCGTAGCAGACGTCGAGCAAACGCACTCTTTCGCCGACAATCAGACCTTAACCAACGATTGTAAGTCGCAGCGAGTGAGCACTCAGCATGCCAAAACGTTCGAAGGGAAAGAAGTACTACGCGGTGATTCGTGGTTCCTACCTCACTGTACCGACCATCTTCTCGTCCTGGTAAGTATTCCACAGGCAGTGACACCATCGCATCCTAGGGTCACTGATCAGCTTCAGGGGAGATGTGCACCCTTTAGTGACTGGTTCTCGAGGGTCGAAATTTTGTGGGTTCATGACTTTAGCAAAGGCTGAAGCGTACATGGAAGACGAAGGAGTCGAGAAGTACGACTGCAAGATTACAAAGGGGACAGGGACAACGGCACCAGAAAAAGGGCGAATGGCGTATTATGCAGTCGCGAATGGTCGTCAACCAGGGATTCATGAAAACTACTAGTGAGTCCCAGAATCTGCTCACAGGTAGCCTCTCTAACTCATAGAAAGCGGGAGTGGTGGTGCGGAGCCAGAGGTGGTGGAATCTTCGGGAGCCTGTCACAAGCGTTTCCGAACATTGGCACAGGCGGAAGGCTTCATAGCGGATTGGGAGGAAGGGTATGCTTGCACCGTTAAAGCCAAGATCAAAGAGGAGCTGTCGCATGGGTATCGACCAGCGAAAATGAAAGGGCTGCCAGTCGCACTTACTTTGAAGACTGGGGGCGGCAACGACGAGGACGAGCTTACAGACGGCTTGGGCAATCTCGGACTGGAGTAGTTCCGAGTACCATCTTATATCTACAAACAACGCGTCGTCCGAGGAGCATCTCTTGCTCTACAAAGTTCTACACGGTGGACTTCCGCATGTTTCCATATTACCAACACGATGTTCCAAGACAGCCTAATTACTGCCGCTGTCACTACACTATATACTCTTTAAGATTACGCAAGATTGAAAATCCACCGCAGCATCATAACCCAAACCTTCTAGACTTTCCGTGTCAGCTCCCTCTTATCTACCGCAACGCTCTTGTTTCCATCTACCGCATCCTCCAGCCTCCATCACGTTTGGCCACGAAATTCTGCAAAGTCTCTTGATCATCTTTGTATCCTTCGTAATCTATTCCTGCACAAGTCGCAGTCATCTCCAGGGCTTTCTCTGCCCATTCACAGGCCTTCCTCATATTGCCGGAGCTGGCATTGAAATCTGCGGCTTCTCGGAAACTGCAGCGCTGTCAGCTTCTCTTTATTTCATTATGATTGGGGTACAGGGGCCCAACATACTTTCGAGTCAATTCCATATTTTCTACTCCTTCTTCACGGAGCAGCTTCGCATACTCGAGCACAGCACACAAAGCCTTTCTGTCATTGCTGAAGGGGCTCAACATCGGCAAAGTGCTGTGCATGGCCAAGTCCTGGTCGATACGGAACAAGCGCTTGCGCCTCTTCGCGCTAGCTCTGCCAAAGGCAGTGGAGGTATCGCACGCTGGACAATCACCAGTGAAGCCATATCGCTCCTACTGTTTCTCACGTTCAGCGTGATCAATGCAAATTTTGACGTACGTAGTCAAGATTTCCTCGCCAGCTGCGATATCCTTGACTGCGTGCACTGTTTCTCGCCCAATGGACTTGTTCCAGCAGTGATGGACGTTGGGCAAGCATGAATGATTGATGCGTGATGCTTCGGGGCATATGACAGATCCCTCCCCTGCTTCGAAAGTGTTCGTTTCGTATATGGCCATGATCTTTACGAGCTCTTCAATGGATAGAGCTGCTGCGCTCGGTCGCAAACTTGGCTGAGCGCGGATGTTGCTTGTTCTCGCGGCATCACGAGCGTCAAGTCGCCGGCAATGAAGTGATAGGAACAAGGCTTGCTCGTCCGGTGAAAGCTTTGCGAATTCGGCAGGAACGTCCATTGCGTTTCCTTGGGTGAGGTAAATCAATGGCCGCTCGCACATATTCAGGTTCCGCACTTGAGATCTCGAAAAGCAAAGACACCAAGGCCTTTTCCGGCTGCTGCTTTGACCTCATAGAGCTTGGTTGAGGTTGATGCGTGCATGGGGTCAGCACCGTGTCGTCTATGGAATGGGTACTACTAACAGAGTTCTTGTGCTGCATTTGACCCTTGGCCAGCATCGCCTCTGTCCTCCACTATGGCACCCTTTCCCTTACTCCCGGCGGCAGTGTCTTGATTGCCCGCTTTCGGGCCCTTTCTACCCTTTTTCTTTTGGCCACCGCGATGGTTTTTGCGTTTGTTACCCCTGATCGTTTTGAGTTCTCCCTCGTTCGACAGATTAGAAGGATTCTCGTTAGGGCCAACATTTTCGACCTCCATCGCACTCGCGAGATCTGGTTGAGATGATCTTCCAACAGGAAGGGTGAGACGCCGAGAAGGTGGGAACGAGGCATGCCGCAGCCGCCCTGCGAAGCGAATTTTACCCCGCAGGTATCGCCCGGTGGATGGCAAAGTCCATACCCGACAAACCCGAGCTCGTTCGACGGAGAGAACAATCCCTTCAAGACCGTCCGAGAAACAGGATTTGTACTACATCGGCTTAGCGTACAGCGGGGAGTCGCCAGGGAGACTGCAGGCCATAATAAAGAAGATCAGGTAGCTTACATGCGTGCAAACTGCTGTGATCAGATCGTGCTGACCAGTCTCCGTCAGCAGCTCGAATCCAGCGTCATGAGCAGAGGTACGCCGCCGGAGAAGGGTTATCCTCATATCTATGCAGGGTAGGTCAGCGCCTCTTCGACGATCGTAACAAGGCACTAAGCAAGCCGAGATTGTTCAACAACACCAAATACTCCGACGTCAGCATTTACCTAGGTTCGGCAGAGTTACTGCTGCCAGCTCATCATGCGATACTAGGCGTTCGAAGCCCTTATTTCGATGACGCCCTTGAGAGTGGTTTCAAAGAAGGCAAAGAACGCGAATTTCGGTTCCACGACTACAGCGTACATGCACTTTGGAGGGTGTTTCATTTCATGTATGAGGGATGCTATTATGATGAACCTGCTGAAAGCCTGAGCAAAGAAGGCAAAGCGTCTGTTTTTGGAATGTTGGAAAGCACGTTAATGACTCTATCAGGTGATGATCTTGAACTATTGAAGCATCCTAGAGTGTTCGCCCTTGCGGACATGTTTCGGATGGATGATCTGAAAGCCCTTGCTGTGAGGAATCTTGAGGCCCAACTTCAAAAGCATTGGATAAGCGATACATTTCCTGATTGTGTTCGGGAAGTGTACGGCAATACCGCTCAGGATGACGCAGCGTTGAGAAAAATTGTGGTCGAGGTGGTCAAAGATCATTCGGGGGAGTTATGCTCTAGAAAGGTATTTCTGGATGTTATCCGAGAGAGTGGGGATTTTGCTGTCGACGTGGTGAAGAAGCTTGCAAGGGTTTAGGATTTCAGCGGCATAGAGTCTGATTGGGCATCTCTTAAGATTGTTTGGCACAGCTCAATTGTGGGTTTAGGTCAATCTTGATCTAAACAAAGCTAAAAGTCTCTTTCCGTCTGGGCACTTGCTAGGAGGCTAAACAGAGACTATAGAATTCAAAACCATGTTGAGTCAATCTTTATAAAACATGCCAAGCTATAGATAATGGAGAAGTGATCAATTGAGGGTGGTGAGCGCAATCACGATCTGTAATAGTGACATGATATTCTCTACGGTGCAGCGCTCCTCATCACACCACGAAAAATACTCCGTCCTTCATTCAACTTCTTGATTTTGCTTTCAAGAAGATCCCTCTGTCTTCTCGCCGACGGAGGCTCAGAGGCGATTTCTCCCGTCTCCGCGTCAGACAAGCCGTTCACTGTGACGGGAGAAAAGATTTTCTCCAGGTCACGCACAATGTGTCGCTCCACGACCTGGGTGGTGACGTTGTCGATGAAGGTTTTTTGCGACAGCTAAGCAGAGTGAGTGAGGAGCAATCGACCAGGTGCATGCACGAGCTCACTGACCTTGTAAATCGAATATAGACAGTCAAGAGCTTCTTCACAGCTGTGATTCTCCATATCTGGATCTACCTCGTCAGAATATTCTCGTGCTGCTTTTCCAGCATCGACTTGTGCACTTGTATGATTCGAATTACACCCGGGAAGCGTGAAGTGTTGGGTCGCATTGTCGATACACTTGGCCAGTGACTTTTCTCCTCTTTCACGACGTCTCTTCTTGATCGTGTCCGTGTAATAGTGATTGTACGTTATCGGATAGCTTTTAATGTCTTCCATGATCTTTTCCATCTCTTTGGCCGCGCCGTCTAATCTCAGCTTCAGAGCATCTTCGATTTTGGACGACCAGAGACGGGTGTATACATCCTTGGGACATTTCTCCTTAAGCAAATCATCAAGAAATTGGTTGCAGACGTCCGCAACATCCTCAATGTGAAACTCGGCCATCTGTTGCCATTTGCTAGATTGCTCCCAGAAGAGCTCACCAACCAACAAAGGATTGAAATTACCGGGTAGCTCTTTGCCACGGGTCCGAACAAGAACCCCTCGGACCCAGTCCATCGCTCTGGGTTTGGACCAATGAATGGGCGGCACCTGCTCTGTCATTGAGATAACGGGGGCCGCGTCTGTCTTAGCTACTTCGCCGTCAGCCTTCGCTTCTTCCTGTTTGCCGATGTGGTATTTGTAGCCGCGCGTGCGCAAACGATTGGAGAATTGACCGTTCTTGGACTGGACAACAGCCCGCAGTCTGCGTATGGTCGTGGAAGAGTCTACTGAGAATGAATGATTGGTGTTGTGAGCAAAGTATTCTCCTTCGTAGTGTCCGTTGACTGCGGCTTTGCCAACCTCATAGAAGTCCAGGCTGAGCTGAGTTAAAAAGGATTTACACTCATGCGGCGTAGCTCTTGGGCTACCCATCGCTGCCAGTAGAAGTTGTGTGTCCGTAAAGGCTTCCTCGAGATCCTTTCGTAGTTTCGGGAGCTCCTGCTTCACGTGGTCGAAGAGCAGCTGGCTCAGACGACTCCTTAGGGACATAATCCCCACGCACTCTTTGGGCAGGGTGGAGAAATTCGATTTTCGGAAGTAGGTGATCTCGGAGAAGTTGCGTTGCCCAAATGAGCTCGAACCCTCTTCGAAACTTCGGTTCTTCAGTACGTGCCAGCCTAATTTGAAGAATATGTCCTCGTTACGGGCCAGACCGAGGAAGGCTTGTTCGCTCCCGGAACCGGGAGATAATCGATCGGGCTTGGTGATGATACCAAGCGTGCGATCTCCTTCGGGGTCGACTTTTCTGACCTTCTTCAGGATCCCTTGATTGGCATAGTCATTGGATGCCGAGACCACAGCCAGGCAAATCGTCCGGGGTTGGGAAATGTAATGGTCGGTGATCTCGGTGACCAGCTGGATGTCCTCTTCGGTCACCCCTTTGGTCTCAGTCTGGACGAGGCCTGGTAGATCGACCAGTGTCAGTTGAGGTCGGGAACGGCCTCCGATTTCGATACTCAGGACGTCTTTGGCGAAGGCTCTGGACTTGGAAGTAGATTTGTTATTGATACCCATAAGAGCCGTTGCCTTGTCCATCAATGACGGAAGCTCTTCGAAATCCGAGATGGATTCTTTGAAAGCTTCGATGGAAGCTCTTTCTTCAGGGGGCCTTTGATCGTCCGGTATCACTTTAACCGTGATCACGTCGTTCGTCGCACGGCGTAAGATGATTTCTGTGGCGAATCGCGTGCAGAGATTATCATTCCTGGGGAATGGGATTTCCGTGAGGGCTTCGAGAACGGAGCTTTTGCCGGCTGACTGATCACCGCAAACCACGAGCTGGGGTAGGGACAGCGTGCTCTCGAGACCACATTGGCGGAGCTGATCGACGATGTTGAGTACGTTCCGTTGTTCGGCGCTTTGAAGACCTTCAAGAGACGAAGTCGTCTCCAACGCTTGAGGCGGATGGCCATTCTCAGGTTCCACGAAACTGTCAACGTCGGAGAGGTCATCTGATTTGTCCGGATGTCAGCAGACCACTCGTGATGCAAGCAAATACACAGGCGTGAGCACTTGCCAGGAGACCTGGTCGAGAAATCTCGATGTGGCGAGTCGGACTCCGAGCATGATAGAGACATGATAAAAAACGAGGCTGTGGTAATTCGGAAACAGTTACAACGAGATAAATCCTCGGACCGGTTGGCAATAGAAACAAGCCACGAGAGGAGCAACGATATTTAAACAGGCTGTGCTGTGAATCACGGATGCAAAGAACCCAACCAAGCAATATGTACCCGCCGGCGAGGTATCCAGAAGAAACGCTTTGCCTGAAGCAAGGCAGACTTCTTGTGATTGAGTGCATCATTATGCATGACAAGTCCTGGAGAGACCTTATCAATCCACTGCGATTCCTATCCGCCTCTTGGCAAAGCTAAGAACCTGCAAAACGGCCTAAAGTTTCAACGGCATTTCATGATCGAGTAGGACAATGAAAAGCTGGATCTGCTTGTGTGAACAGCTCCATTTACTTGTGTTGCCAGCGCAGCAGACGACTCGCTGAAATCAGTAAAGGTGCCTAACGTGAAGTCCTGCATGTGATGATACATAAGCCCCGGCTCACGGAATCCTGCATCCGCGGAACACTTGCGGGTAGACTTCACACCCATGTCCTCGGCTCTAGTTTGTATCCAACGAGGCACTGGCGGGTAGATATCTGCTTCCACAAGAATCAATCGAATCTGAGGGACGAGCCATTCAAATGAATGAGACAGACCATGTGTTCTATATCAATTACAATTGATTAGACAGAGGTGCTTTACGAGTTCTAAAACGAGTGGGACTAAATGCTCGTAGCTGGGTGTTCCTGAACAACAGCCTAATTTATAGCAATCGAACCTCTTTACTGGGCGAGTTGCACTAGGGTCATGCAGGCTGGTGTGTAGAGCAAAAGGCTTATCGTCTTATCGCGATCTCAATCTTCGATCTAAAGCAAAGTCATTAGATTTGCAGTCATCCAATAAACATCATGTGGTTGTTTGTGAAGCCCCTGTCTTGGAATGAATATGGCGATGTATGTTCGCCGCCCGAATTGCTCATAGACTGGTCCTCCCAATGTTCCTTCGCCATAGAAGTTGGGACGCTTTATTTCCAATACATAACGACTTCGGCCGCGTCGACCCAGGGTTCCACTGACCTTGTTTCTCTCGGCTCCCCCTCATCGAGGATCCAAGAAGTCTGGATTCGTAGCCACGACAGTCGGACATTTAAATTTCCTGAGAAGTTGCCGCAACTGTTATGGCACTCATACTGGCCTCGACAAGATCGGCGTTCTTCCAACAATACGATTTTCCGTTTGACCCTCACGCCACGCTCCACGCCGAATTTCGTCGTTTAGCGACAAATCGTAATTGGAAACAAGGGTCGAATAGCAAGATATTCGAGAAGGCTTGGGACCACTGTTTTGGTCCAGAGGTTCCTGTCGGCTGCAACATCGACCGGAGGGAAAGTCGTACTGGAGCTCAGCATGGCACGGATGATGACGAATTTTTCTCCATGCTGCGCAGCCTTCAGAGCCTCGACCTTGAAGGAGGAACAACCAAGAGGAAAGGAAGAATTCAAAGGGTTGGGCCGGAATTTGCCTCACATTACGGTAGCGACGCCGGTATCAGGGAGAAATGGCAGGCGCTTTGCCAGGATTGCGGAGTCAACCCGGTACCACCATCTATCAACCAATGCAAAAAGGTGCAGCTCCTGCCCGCCATACACTCGACAGAAATTTTGTCGGTCTACCCGTGCTAACATCTCCTTCCATTTCATTAGGCACTGAAAAGCATATACATCAACATCTTCCATTTTCTCGACGCGAAGAAAGCCAGAAGAATCCCGCACCATTTTCAGTCTAGACGGGAGTTGGCGGTGTTCATGGGAAGACATCCAGACAAAAGGTATCCCTTGAATATGGCGAAGCAGAACAAGTTCTTGAGTGTACTTCTCATCGAATGCTGGTGAATTTTCTGGCCTAGCACCTTAATTGTTATGCTCATGACCCACCACTCAACTGCCACGACTGCGACCGCTCGTTCGGCAGTCAGCAAGTATTGCAACGACACAATGACTCGCCCGTTCGCAATAAATATGTTCCAAGCATGTTCTTATCGCTGTCGTCATAGGCTTGAACGAGACTCCATCCTCAGGGTCTTCGGTGTAATGATCGATTGCATCTGCCGTAAAACGAAGCTTTTCAGCACGATTGCATCATGGTAGTATCCATGATTTAGTACAATATTGAAACTCCATTAAGGAGTTTCGGAAGCTGTCCGAACTCAGTTAAAGGAAGAAATGTTCATACGGAAAGTAAAGACACCACATCGTCGCAGTCCCTTTGAAAAGTAGAGCCAAAGCAACCCTTCAGACCAGACGGAAATGGGTCCTTGTTGATCCAAACAGCTTGCCCTCCCCGGCTCTTAACACTGCGACAGAACTCTTTGACCAATCTTCTCGCCCCAGGGACTTTCAAGCCTGTCCCTACCACAATCACCATGTCTGGACCCGTTCGTAGATCTCGCTCCGCAATCTTTCCAATCGTGTCGCCGTTCGGGTTCTCTTCACCGTAGAGGACCACGTTCGGACGGAGCCTACCGATCCCTCGATGTCGTTTCCCCATCCTTTCTCTTCCGAGAGCTAGCTCCTCGCATCGCTGGCAATCAGGCAAATGTGGCCCGCGGAATGAATCGACCAAGAACGGTACGGTCCATCTGCAGGATTGGCATACGGCTTGATCGATCCGGCCGTGAAGCTGTACGGTCTTCGCCCAAAGTTCAGGCAGATGGCCTTCCAGGCAATCGATGTTTTGCGTGTAATGTCGAAGGAGGTGGCCACTGAGAGCGAGTCTGTCTAGGAATGTGTGAAATTCGGTCGGTTTGGCCAAAGCCGAGAGGCGTGATATGTTTCGAATCAAAGTATGAAAACGGCCTGTGGCTTCCGAAGTGTCGTAGGCAGATATGTGTAACGTATTCAGGCTCGACTTCGGCATCGTTCTGAAGTCAGGAACTACATCGTCAGTCACGCCAGCTTCACAGGGGACTCAAATGGCATGGGTACTCACTGCCTGCATTCACAGAGATTCCAGCCCCGCTGACCACAACCAATCTTTTCGTGGCCTGTATTTTTGACCTCAGTGCTGCCAATTGTGCGAATTCGTCGCTGCTGAAGGGACGATAAGCATCGATGGGAGGTGGGTGAGAGGTTCTCTTCTTCAATCTTGTGATTCGTGGCGACATCGCTGCAGGTGGTCGTCCAGGCGGCAATTTCTTTCGAGTAATCTTGCCTTTGGACATGGCCGGGACGTTTCGAAATTATTGGTCAAGTTTTGCCGAATGCTGAAAGAAAAGGTTGAAGGAACTTGGGGGGAGAGCCCTGCTTCTTATACAAGACAGCTGGGCTAGTGCCGATCAAATGCATGCACTGGGCTGAAGCAAGGTCAGGCTGCATTAGGGTGGGCAAGCACACTGGGCTGAGGGCCCTGCAAAATCTTAAGACCGGCCGAGCTCGAAGTTCTTCAATCAATGAGCATCTTGACACCAGTGGCGCTCTTGAGCCCGATCATCACATACCGCACCGTAGTCCTTGCGGTGACTTGAGGGAGACTGAAGTGCCCTGGAGTGATCGAGATTGGTGACCGAATCAAGACTGATGGATCCAACTTGATCCCAATCATGGCACTGTCATCCCGGGGCTCTCATGCTGAAGGCTTCAGCGGATCCTCCAAATCTTGCTGCTCTCATCAGCCGTGGCCATGGACCAATCTAGCCATGCACGTATCTTTGGCGTACTCTGGCCAAGTGCGACAGCTCGTCACTGCTGACATGATGCTGTATTCCGCAACGACAGGTAGACAACGGCTCGTTTGGCCTCTGTAGAAGTCCAAGATGGAAATCGGATGTAAAGAGTGTCGACGGAGACGTTCGTCCAATTTTGAGCCTCATGTGGTGATGTATTTCCAGAGCCTCTTTCTTGGATTTACGGCATGTATAGAGTGTAGGTGGAATGATTACGCTGCTTACAGTTGATGTAGACGGTGTGCTTATACTACGTGGCTGGATCCGACGTTCGGATTTTCTCTTTTGCGAGCAATCCTAACTCCTTTCTAGTCTAGGCCCGGAGGCCCGGAGGAACATCCAGGCTTTAAACCTCTTGGTCTAGCATAAACGCCGCCCCCAACTGTGAAGCGAATATGACAGCTCGTTCGGTTCCTACCATGCCTGAACGGAGGAGGCTCACCTCGTCTCGGTTTTCCTGCAGGCCATCTCAACCCAGCAGGGAAACACTACAGGCCATCTCGTCCTCAAATCAGAGTCCTCGATCAAGCCCATCAAATCGGACAAACGCACCGTCGAAGAGGGTCAAAAGCCTCCTTGTCTTTCTGATCTCATGTCACAAAGGGCTGGAGGTGGAACTTTTCACGGTGTTCGAATTGACGCCGGAAGAAAACGAGACACTGTGGTCGATGCTGGAGAGAAGGAGATTACTGTATGACTACGTGTTGGGCAAGCTCCGGTAAGCGAACAGGTCCCTCCCATTCTTGCAAAGGTATGAGCACTGATCATGATCATTATGGGCGCAAGGTTCGACTGGTCTCCACATACATCTTCATTCATTGTCAGAATGCCAACATCTACCCACGATATATTTACAGAGCTTATTGTTCGGGAGATCTGGTCGCAGCTGGAAAATGTTGCTCGTGGGGACAAAGAAGTTGCAGCTATTGTTGATCTGGTCAGATCAGAGGCAACCTCAGACGTCTATCTGTATGGACATGGTTCCATCAATAACAGATATCCCAAGCACCCACCAGACGCCTCCCTTGCACACGCCGATTCTCAATATCCCTTCATGGTTATCGAGACCTCATACCCACAGCGACACAAAGACTTGGCCAAGCTGGCTGATGATTACATATGCGGTTCCAATGGAAACATTAGCATGGTACTGGGGCTCGATATTGAATACGGCGTTGGGTCTAAGAGGGCATCGGTTTCCATCTGGCGACCTCGATTAGCGCCGGATCCGGAAAACAAGGAAGGCATGCTTCTGGAGATGGTTGGCGTTCCGGAAGCCGATGTAATGCCTGCCTCCCCATCCTTTAGTAAGGTCTTCGCTATATTGATGCTGATCAATCTCGCATTTGGCAGCCGTTTCGAGCCGACGACGGAACCACGGTTCAAGGTCATGGATTATCGCTCCAGCTCTGTGACTTTGCGCCAAGGACTCGCTTCGCCAATATGCCTCAAGATACACAGAGCGTGACTGTCGTTCAGATCACATGCAAGCAACTTTCTTCTTTCCTGCACGATGCGGAGACCAGAGATAAGATCAAGCGAGCGCAACAAGGTGCACAAATTGGCCTTCCGCTCAACTGCAGGAAGAGGCGTCGGGAAGCCACACCGCCAGAAGCTCTGAGTCCGGGAAAGGAGGCGAAATTTGCCAAACGCGAGGCAGAAGAAGCGGCAAAATCTGAGGCAGAAGACCCGGTATGGAGGTGATTGTCTATGGTCAGGATAACGACGAGTACGGGATCTACGGAGGCTGGAGTCGAGAAGAGCCTCAACCTTATTGCCACCCTTTATTTCGAATATTTAGCGTCAACAAACAGACAAGCAATCCATAGAACCATCGTTGCCGCGTCAGCTTCGTCCTACCTTCAAGCACCCGCTGTTACACCCCTCAGCATCTCGATGAGCCCACATAAAAAGGGGCAGAGAGGACAAAGAGGCGAACAGACCAGGATGCAAGAAGCTGCCAAGAGAGTCCGAGACGTCATGACCCTGCTCGCTCGGACGGTTAGCCGCGACTAACGGTTGATAAGTTCAGATATGTGAATGAGGAGGATGATGATTGCTAAGCATGACCACGCGCATTTCACATCCGCATGTTCTTCTTACTATACACTCCAGACGCCTTCTACATTGACACCTGCATAGATAATTCAAACCCCTGGCAAAGATACCTTGTACAATCGGCAGCGATCCAGGGTGCTTTGGCTTATAGAATATGTCATGCGATCGTGACCCTTACCGTGGACCTTCACTTCACGTATGGACAGAAATAGCTTTGTGGCTGTGGCGAATGTGTAAAATCCTAGGAACTGTGAAGAATCACAACACCGCGTCGGCCCATCGTTCTTCTTTCGAATACTGACCAAATATATGCGGTGTCCAAGTTACTCCTGATGTGAATGATGTTGCGCTTCTTCGGCGGGCAGGACATGCTGGTGGCGTGATAGCCAAGATTTGAGGTGGAGAGCGGCCGAATTTGGAGCAGAGCGTCATATTTAGGAGGACTGAAATCTGCAGGGGTGGGCTGCCATTATTGGAGGGCGTAGATATCTATTAAAGTACAGCTGGATCTCTGAAGCCCAGTCACTCCCCTCAACAACGGACACGATCAGGTGCGCTTACTTGGAAAGCTCGCGTCCGTTTCGGGCCGTTTCTTGACGAAGAGGGTCAATGTCTTCTCCTCCCAAAGACCCTGTTTTATTCTCGGTAGTGGGAATCCCGGTTTGGGCCGATTGATGGATTGGTGCCGGAAGGTGATCAAAATCCTGGTGTTGACCTGAATTCAAGTCATAGTGCGGGCAAAGAGCTAGTGTTTGCTCCATCTCATAATTATATTGGAGCACAAGTGGCTCCTGTGCGCTATGCCTCGAAGGTAAGGTAGGTCAAGTTGCACAACAATAGAAAGGGAGTACGCGAAGCATTTAATTTAAGGCTAATCCCTTGCGCTAATGGTGGGGCGCCGGTGTTATCGAAGGTTGCATGCTGCGCGCAACATTTGCTGTTTGTCACTGCTTTAATCCATCCAACCTGCACTTCAGAACCATCCACTCATGTCTTCTAGATCGGGCAGTGATGCTGGTAGAGATATCCTCATCATTGGAGGAGGAGTAATGGGACTGTCGACGGCCTGGCATCTTCTCAATGATGAACGTAATGACGTCACAGTTTGTGACCACCAAGATGACGTGGCACCAAGTCGAGATGTTTCCAAGATTCTACGGATTGACTACCCTGGTCCCGAGCGGATGAAAGAGGTGATAAGATCGAAGTCCCTTTGGGAGAACGACCCTGTGTTCAATGGCTACTACAAACGCACAGGTCGAGTCGTTACTTATTCAAAAGCCCACATTGAAACCCTCCTTGGCATTGACCTTGCTCGATCTCAACTGGGCTTACCTCCCCGAGTACGTCAGAGGGTTCAGCTTCTGGTAGATTTGTTTCACTCGGCGCAAGCCACCTCGGACTTGGCAGTAGTCTATAACGAAGATGATGGCGTCGTGGATTGGACTGGAGCGATGAAGAGCGTGAAAGAGGATTGCCTTAGAAAAGGAGCAAAATTTCGAGATGATCGGGTGGTTCGCATGGAAGTCAACCCAAGTTGGAAAGGTCCAAACCGTGGTGACTTCGACCAAATCCATAAATACCGAGAACACTGAAACTATCCTCGCTGCTGGGCCCTGGATCATGCAACTACTCGAAGCCTCTTCCATACAACAGCCTCCGCCTTCAAGGGCGCCGATAGCCACCGGGATATTCAGCTTTTCTGTTAAGTTGAATAACGAGCAGTGGAAGAGATATAGCGATCTGCCAGTAAAATCAGATATTGGCGTTGGTACGTATTTAAAATGTACAAGTATCTGGCTAACTCCTCGAAAGGTGAATTCCTTTGTCACCCGAAGATCGTAGGTTCTGCTAAGCTTACATGGATCAAGCCCTTCCGAAATCCGTCTGGAGAAAAGGCAATATCTATGCCATGGGATGCTTCGAATACTGATCTGGCGATAAGATCAATGTTGGAGGCTCGTGATTGGATGCGGTAGGGGAATACCGGACCTCCAGGAAAACGATGCGCGAATCCAGTCAGTGCATTCATGGTGGTAAGAACATGCGCTGTATACCTCTCCCGATATTGTGGCTGATCATTGCAGGGACGGCGTAACTGAGGATCAGAAGCCGATCATCACGCGACATCCACAGCACCCGAACATAGTGCTCGCAGGTGGATGCTCGTACACCCACGCAAAAGATCTCCCTGACATCGGTCAAACCGTCCAAGAAGTACTGGACGGGATGAAGAACCATACCCAATTCGGATGGGCCGAATCATCTTCCTACAAACGTTTCGATAATCAGCCAGCGCTTCGGACGGATCTGAACTTCAGGGAGCTGGAGCTCGAGGCATCCAAAGACGAGCGAGTTCAGCGCTGGAGGGGGACTAGCTCTGACTGGAGTATCTGATCTCTTTTAAGAGAAACATAGTAGAACAAAAGCATTAAGTCCCAGCATAGCGGTTTCATTGGGCTAGTCTCCTTTGTGGGCTAGTAAACGTAGACTTCCCCTGAATCCCAAGGTCCCAGGGCTGACCGTAGCTTCATGCTAAGTAAAATCCCATGGTCGTTAGTAACATGAAACATTGCACTGAAACAGTGGTAGGGAAGTTTCTCCCCCAGGTACAGCTCCGTTTAAGCATCCGAAACTTGATAACATTGCATCCATTTCTGTTTCGCAATCCTGGTGGCTGAGCTTTCCGATCAGGATTGCGGCATTGTTGCAGGGTACTTCAGGCTCGAAAAGTGAACTGCATAAGAGGGAGACGATACCTTCGTCAGAGCAGCTTAGCGTTATACATCGGCCGAGACACTTAGACAACCTCTTATAGAACTCATCTTCGACGTCAGTGAAGCATTCAAGATCTTGGGATGACCGCCAAACTGGAAGCTTTATCGGCTCAGGTCCATGTCCCGGTAACATCAGGACCACCGCAAGCGCCATAGCAGTGCATTCTTTCGAGACTCTCATTGACAGACAGAAATCTTCTAGAGATTGGAATGCGTGAAGTGAGGTTGGTATCGCTTTCGTTCGCTTTGCACTAAGGACGTAAGCATGTAAATTCGTGGAATCGGACGAGCTTACTTGACGGTCGCATAGCCCCGCTCCATGCACCATGGAGCATAGAAAGTTTTGTCACCACGGGTCACGGTGGCGCGCCAATGGCTGTGCATTACCACCTCCCAAAAGTCCTCTCTGTTGATGCTCGCGCTCTGGCTCATCGAAGCCTTTTCGCCTCCCGCCTTGAGAATTTCTACCCATCGAGAGGAGAGTATATATGCCCAAGCTAAGACCAGATGAGAAAAGCTTTTCATCCGTTTCGCCTGATATCCTAAGAATTCAAATCCGTTTTCCGAAGCGTCCGAGTATTCCCACCTTAGTAGTTGAAGTGCTCCCATAGTCTGGTAGTGATACGTGCGCTTGATGGGGCGTTCGCAGTCCACATTGGTTGTCGTCATCCAATCTAGAGCATACCGAAGCTGGGGGTGAGGTTGATCCAGTATAGAGAAGGGTTTTGAGGGGTGGGCAGAGAGCTCTGGAATCCGCTGGAGGAGTTCTAGAAGATTATCAGCAACGCAGAGGTCGCCCCTGCTTTTCGTTGCATCCAACACGAGCTTTGTCCATCTCCCATAGCTGTCAGCTACTGTGTCATTATGTTGGCTGACTGTCGGACAGATTCCATCCCCAGCATGCGGACCAAGGGTCGCTGTATGAGCAGTCATGGTTTGATCTTTGGGAGCAGGCCTAGGCTATTGGCTTTTGTGCCGTCGGTCAGCAATCCTTCATATTCACATCCTTTTTTGAAGGGATTGCGCCTTGAGGCGCAGTCAAGGCCCTATTCCTCCTGCTCAAAGCCCCCCGTCTGACACGTGACAGTAGTTTTTTGAGTACGGACTCAAAAAACTACTGTCATGTGACTTGGCACCCTTTACCTGAGTCCGCTGGTAGATGCCGCCAGACCGAGGAGGCAAAACGTGCGGCCAGCGCTTGGTATATACGGAGGAAGATTTCGTACGTGACTCTAGATGAGCATCATCATCTACGAGACTTGTCGGTGTCACCTTCGAGCTGTGATCGTTTGGCAGCCGTGCGGGGGAGGAGCTTATCATATTTCGCATTGAATCCTATCATGTTGGAGCTGTCCTGAGACCTGCGATGATCGAAAGGAGGAATACCGGTGGAATAGCGGGGCTATGGCGCTAGGACCGGCTGCGCCAACCGTCCGATGCTGGTGGCAAAGATGTAGTCTTAAGACGCGTGCTGTCTTGAGACGAGTATTTGTAGACGTATGATGTCTTGAGACTAGCGTCTTAGGACGATAAGTGTCCCAAGACAAATAATGTCTTCGGACGAGTGTCTTATGATAAATAGTGTCTTCAGACAATTGTTTCCAGACTTGATATGTCTTCAGACGGATGTCTTCAGAGATTATTTATCTTAAGACGCTCGTCCTCCTAAGATACTAGTCTCAAGACATCATACGTCTGGAAACACTCGTCTCAAGACAACATGCGAGACGTTGTCGAAGTCATCCTTTTGTATTTCAGAGTAAGAGCGCAGGTAAGCGGAAAGTATAGCGACTCCTATTCCCAGGAGGATGTAGGAGAACTTCTATTTTTGGGTCCCTAAATGTTAGTCTATGAAGTGGAATGTTGAGATATAGGCCCACGCCAAGTATGCCAAGCATCCTTATCTAATCAGATCAAGGTCATGATATTCATATCCATGACACTAAAAGTCCGCATACTTTTTACTGCCCTACGACCCGGAAGCTAGAATCCCCTACACGCTCTGAATCCCTACAATCTAGGAGGTGGAAGTCCCTATACTCTCTGCATTCCTGCGGTAACCAAACTCAAGGTCCCTACACTTTTCGATCCCCTATACTATGAGGACCTAGGTTCTCCCTACACTTTTCCTTCCCCTACGGTCTTGAGGCCAGAAGGCCCTGCAATCTTTCCTTCCCTGCGGTCCTAAGCCTAGAAGATCCCCATACATTTTGCTGCCCTACGTGCTAGCAGTAGGAAGTAGGGAGAATCTAAGTATTTTCGGCTGGTCATCTTCATTTGCATACAGCTTGATGAACTTCATATGATAAAACTTCGAGGCTTTGATCTATAGCGATGCCTGCTAGGCCATGCTTTGGTACCCTCCTATCTCTACCCCAGTAAGCGATGATTAATCAAACAATGCTTTTCGGATTACGGATTATAGATAATCGTAAGAGACAGACTGCCGCACGAAACTTGCCAGGAAAAAGGACTTCGCTCAACGACTTTAATGTGTGGCCATTTTCGACACATATGGGAGAAATTCAAGGAAAGACTGGTCTTTTTCAGTTACGCTGTTGATAATATTCATAACCGCCGGTACCTCAGGTGATTGGGGAGAGGGGAGCGCCCATAATAGATTGGGGGGGAGGAACCGGGTGGCGGGGATTTTTTTTTAGAAACAGGGACCTTTATAATGGCAGCATTCTCGATGCTTAACAGGAATACCTCGCTCGGTTGAAGGCAAGCACGTCCTCATTCGATCGCTTGCATTTCTGTGAGCAATCACAACATGCCTTACGCAGCAAAAGCGAAGACCCAGCAGTTCACCAGAAGGAAATCGAATCTACTGAAAAAGGCCGATCAATTGGCGCGATTGTGTTGTGCAGACCTCGCCCTGATCATCCGCAAGAATGGAAGGTACTATACTTATCGATCGACCGATCACGAACGGTGGCCTCCAACTTTATTAGAAATCGTACGTTAGAAGCCGACACACCGATCTTGAGCTGACTGAACATTAGAAGGCATCGTACCCGTTGCCTATCAACCTCCTATCTAAAGACTTTGACCATGTTATTAACGAAACCCCATACAAGTCAGAGGCGGAGGACTCGTTAAAAAGGGTATCTAGTTCGGCTGAGAAAGGATCTTCGGATGTATAAAAGAAGTGATTATACGATTCTTTTGCAGTAAAGTTGAAGTCGGCGGGAATCTGGCAAGCACGTGGAGGCTTTATCAGACCGTTCACTGGAGGTGTATTATATCTGTAAGACATCATCCTTGCGATGACCGATGCCATCGAGAGAATTATGTCTCTACACCCTCTTTTTTGCTTTCCCATCTTTCAGCGAGCTGCGATCCTTCCTGCTACTATATTTATTGGGCGCAATGACTATGACAATCTGCGGTCCCAATCATTCCGAACTCACCTCTTTGATGTTTTTTCTGGGCGCGCTTCAAAGAGTTCAACGTGATCAATGTGCAGTATACCTTGATAACAACGGCGGATTTGACGCTAGCCTCCCAGTGGGGCTGTGTGGTGTTGTGCAGTGGCTTGTCTCCAGTCAGAGACGGCGGTCCTCGGCAGTGCCACAAGCGCTGGCATCGCCGGTCTTTGGTCTCGCCGATCCGGAGCATTCCCCCGCGATGGTGTTAGACGAAGCTTCTGAACCATCTCACTCCAACACCTCTACTCTTGCCAACCTCGCTCCACCCTTTCTCCAAGATCGGTTTTTTTCTTCACTGCACTTTGACCACACAAAGTATAGAATTTTGTGGATGAGATGCTTGACTCCTTACCTGTAGAGCTCTTGCGAGCAGTCTTTGCCCACGTATGTACATCAAAGCGGTAGTACGGGGCTGATTTTCCACAGGTGCAAAATAAGAGTCATCTTATGGCACTGTCCGGAGTTTCCAGAAAATTCCGCTCCCTTGTTTTCCCACAACTGTTTGATGTCTTGAGTATCAAATCGTATGATGAGATTTTTCTGTGGGACCTTGAATCGCACCCTTATTTCGCTCACGACATGATTACAAGAGTGCCGAAAGTACTTACGACAGTCAAGGAGCTCCGCTTTAGCGCGCCATTCGAGCACACGGATCTCGAAGGGTGCGAAGATATGAAGAGATGCCCGCATTCCTTCACTCCAAACTCTAGTGCATCTTCTATTGACTCTCCAAGATCAGAAGACGACTTGCCCATTTCACAGGAGGACGACGGTGCAGTCATGAGGAAGCGGGAAGATGCAAAGTACATGGGAGAGTTGTTCGATAGTGAATATGGAGACGTTGGACTGATGAAGCTGGCGACAAAGATTGCTAGACTTCTATCAGCGTTGCCAGACAACCAACTCACCAGCTTCAGATAACGCATTTGCCATGAAGTGCTGATTGTCGGCTAACGTACGCGCTAGATGGAATATGGGAGCCTGCTTTCCCAACGCATTACTGGGGGAGGAGGGCTATCTCGTCAGTCACCAAAACTGCATACGAAAGTTATCCCTAATAACAGAGGGTGGTTGCATTTCCGAAGCTCCACCGTTGAAGGAATTCGCAAATCTCCGAGAACTGTCTTGGAAAGGCTTTCTATCTGACGATGATTGCGCTGCTTTGAAGACCTTTCTCGACCTCCACCACGAAAGGCTCGCGTCTTTGGAAGTGGATTTTATTGACTGGGCAGAGGTGGAATGTCGTTTCGATCTTCCGGATGATGACGAAGACGAAGACGATTCGACTCCGCTGGCGGACTTGATCCTCCCTAAGCGCAAGGACGATTACGAGGGTTTCTTGCCCAACCTTCAGGTCTTGTCACTCTCCGCGGCTTCTTTCAAAGGCTCGTGGGATCGCCTGATTGACGCATATAATCTCCAAAACGTGAAAGAGCTACGGCTCCTCAATTGCAAACGTGCAGTTGAATTGCTGGACTATATAGCTCGGACGAACGATTATCTTTACGCCACCAAGGCAGAGCTTGTTCTTCGCCAAGCAGAGATGGTTAAAATGGAATTTGATTTCGTCGACTTTCTGGCCCCTTTTGACGGCCTCAAGGACTTATTCCTTATGCTCCAGTCCAATTACGCTGATAAGTACTACGCCGAAATGATTCTGCACCATCGAGACACTTTACGGAGGTTGGTCTTCCACAGACGGCATTATTGCATGGCCGAAAAAGCGCCGTACTGGGAAGAGTACTGCGACAGTCCTTTGGAAGAGGCGCAGGGCGGAGGGTTCGCAGAAATCCTTCGTGAAACGAAGCTTGAAAGTGCTGGTGTCTGTGGAGAGCCTTCGAAGCTGCAGAAAAGCTTTCAAAGCATTGCATCCAGGGTAGACTCCCTGAAATTGTTACATTTGCGCTTTACGGGGAAGGCGGAGCGAAAGCCCAAATTTTTCAAAGAAGGTGAAGCCTACGGTGACTTGCCATCTTCGGAATTCAGTCGAGCCTGCTTGGAAGCACAACGGAATGGGACGACACCACCTCCACGCTCTCCAGGTCCTAGTGAGGCCGAATTCCGAATCAGGTGGGAACGAATCCAAGGGGAGAACTGGCGTGAAGATGAAGAAAAGGAGCTGGAAGCGTTCGCGAATTGGGCTTTTGGTCCCGATGGATTTCCACGTCTCCAGGTTCTTGCCTCTGGTGACTTTTCCTATGGGAACCGTTTCGCCGACACTCATACGCTCTGGTGCAGGAAAACCCGCGGCCCCAGGAGCAAAAAGACATGGCGCACGGTCGAACAGGGCGACGTTGCGGAAAACGAGCTGATCGATGCGAATATGGATATGCTGTCTGCCTGTCCGGTCAGTCCATTGTTCTACAGGTACGGTCGAGGCGACGTGTTTCCCGGTATCTCATAGGCTACATGTGTCGCCTGCGAAGGGGATGACTGCAGTAAGGATAGAAGCGGCGATGACGGCGGTTGGGGATCGCATAGTGGTACAAAACACGGGTCACATTACCTGACAAAGGGAGTAACCTGTAATCACAGCCAGAGGAGAACGGTCGACGATGGCAATAGCCCGTGTAGATCCCAAACTCTTGAAACAACGAGTGACGAATACTAGCATTTGTCAGACATGTAGATTCCATGGACCCCCGCAGCATGACTTTTAAAGTGCATGAGGCTTTCAAGCGCGAGCTGCGCACATTCATCGTTGGGAAACGGGCAGTTCTGGCCAGGCTGAAACCGGTGATGCCTGTCAAAGTGACGCTGCAGCGAATGTTTGCTGCCGAAGACGTGTTGTCGTTCGAGCAGGGGCAGCGTAGCATCGCCGATGCAATGCAGACATTGGAAAGGCCGGCATTGGAGCGGAAGTTGACATCCAACCGGGGCGTCGGAATCTGCCCATTCCGATTTGATTTCCACGTCACCAGTGTCATCCGAGGAGCTTGTTGCAGTATCATCCTCCCACGATTGACGGGGTTTCCGAGGACGCCGTTCTTGACGATTGCACAGCGAGACCAAGTCGTCGACGATGGAGATCTGCCGATCGAGGTTCCCATCACACTTGGCGGACGATGGTGGATCAAAGAAAGCTTGGGCAATGCGCGCGCGTTCCTCGAAGGCATACTCGACGGGGACCGGAGGAGGCTGAACAGGGGAGAGGATGGCATCGTCGACCGCCAGCTGGGCGAGCATATCTTGCATCGGAGCTGCCGCGTCGTAGTCCGCATGCAATTGCGCCTTGAGTGCCCGCCCTTTCTCTTTGAGCAGACGATCGATGTCCCGCTTGACTTGCTGATATTCGTCGTAGATCGGCTGACCGTCTGCCCGATAGATAAACCCAAACTTCTTGCGAATTTGTCCGTAGAGATCTTGCTGGTGCTCGCGTAGTTCTCGGATGCCCGCATCCTGCCGCAAGTGCTGCAGTTGTTGGAAAGACGGCCCGCGAGGTCGACGAGGATCGATCATGCGGCTCATCCGATGAGAGGCAACGATCAAGTCCCCTCGCGACGCGGTACCTCGATAGGCCGCTTGGGTGTCGTAACGAATCATTCGGGAGAGATAATTCCGCTGGAAGATCATCGAACTGGCGTGGTCGAGCACCAGATTGCGCACCGCCTCGTTCGAGTTGGGGTCGTCTAACTCAGTCAGCCAGTCACCACCTGCGTCAAACTCTCTGAGGCTCACCGTTGATTGCGTTACCCGCCGCTCGACGAAGGCAATAAGTGGTTAAGACCTGCACAAAGCCGGTCTCTTCTCCCAAACGCTTCACCCATTCCTGATATCGGCCGTAGGGAAGGGGCTCGTGCGGCTCTTTACCCTTTCCTCGGTCTAGAAAGCTGGATGCGCGGAAGACGGGCTTCTCCTTCATCGCCTCGTGCCACTGGATTGGCAGGCAGTTTAACCCAGGGCGGACTCCGAGCGTGAAGACCACTCGAGGGGTGGTATCGGGGACCCGAAAGGCGCTGTCATCGCAAGCAAGAGCGACGATGTGGGAGATCACGCAGAAGATTGGATTGTTGTCCACAAAGAAGGTATAGGTCTTCCTGCGTTGGAGTCAGCATCGTTGAAGGGTCGGGACAGGGTTCCCACTCACGGTCGCTTTCGCTTCTGTCGTGATTTGGTCTTCCTCAAGCGAAGCTGCAGGGTCAGAGCCACCTCACCCGTTTTTTTGTCGCGCAATACGAACAGATCGATATCGCCATAGGTGATCCCCAGCAGCGCCCCAGGGCGAGAACCGGTGACCGCGGCTAGCAACAGAAGGGTGGCGACCTGCACCCGCTGGCGTTCGTGCGGGAAGGAGTTGGTATCGGTCACCCAGTGACAACGGAGCACCTCCAAGAAGTCTTCCACGTCCAACAAGGGTTTGTCCGTCTCACTGTCATCCAAGCCATGCTCTTGTGCCAGGGGTCCAACGATGAACTGATCCATCCTCGTTAGCACCGCTCAGTACTCTTGGGTCCGTGGCAGCGTACCTCGTAGACCTTTTTTAACACCAGCGGACTGATCCGTCGACCCTTGTATTTAATGTACACCTGGCTGAGCTGGTGCCAGTACGTGGTGACGGAGCTGACTTTCCGGACGGTGTACTCGTTGCACATCCAGTGAAAGAAGTTGTTGATTCTCCCCGCGGGGGCCTTCTTGAGCGTGTGGTATGGGTCGATGTTCACCACCTTGCAGTACCTAGCAAGGTTCGTCGGTCAGTAGGACCCATAGAGCGAATGGAGGGACATTCGACGTACTCTCTCCACAGACCTTCCATCCTATTCATGTGTGATTTTGTGGAGTCCTCGTAAAGACCCGTAGCCCGACGCTTCTTGTCCACCTCTTTGTATCGCCGGTTGTAATAGTCGCGTGCAGACACATGGTCCTTCGCAGTAGGGGAGTCGGACGCAGTGGAGGCGGCCCGGTGGGCGTACCGTGGGGCTTTGCGACGAGTCATGGTAAGTGATACGGAGACTAGGGATACTGGCAAACCAGGCTAGGAAAGAGAGAAGTTGGGCAAACGTATAGAGGGAAAAACCAGAAGAGAGAAGGAAGAGGGGAAGGGTGCTGACTTATTTATGGCCATGGGCAGAGGACCAATTTTGGCTTATGGGTAAGGGCCCCGGGGGAGCCCCGGGGCACTCAGGAATCCTTCTGGTGTCGCAGTCCTGCATCTTGCAACCTCTTTACTCAGCTGGCCTATCAGCATGCACCCGTCATTGGACACCACCTCCAAGATATGAATGATGCTTGTGAAGTGCAGAGGGATGATGTCGGCAGGTGGGAAGGGCTGCATAGGTTGGCAGGGGGCTGGTGCAAAGGCCGCTTAAAACAGCGTCCAAGTTGGCCGAAAGCGGCTACCTTTTTACCCAGATCCAGGTTAAGTTAATAAATAAATAAATAACTATTTTATTTAATATATAGCCCTACGTCGGTAAAACTTAAAATTACCCCTATATTTAGAGTAAACCCGAAGGTCTAGGAGCGCCTAGAGCCTACCCCGGGCGCTCTAGA
>JAABUP010003845.1_pt1 | contig 25911 bp, 26 predicted proteins | sample 5559201 | NCBI WGS metagenome assembly JAABUP01 (sample SAMN10711887, study PRJNA513373) | rock metagenome | isolation source: Antarctica rocks | place: Antarctica
CAGGATAACGACCAGGACGCAGGATCAGGATGCCGCATCGGGCGACAAAGCGTCAACCAGGGCTCGTGAATTGTCGGGGCAGGCGTGCCCGTGTGTGCCCGTTCGGCCGCACGCGCCATAGTTGGCGGGGGTCTGGGGGGAGCCCTCTCCCCAGGTTCCCCCGGAGGTGCGCTGGGCTGTTGGACCCGCGGTTAGGGTCCGGGAGACCAGTTAGCCATGGGCGGAGGGGGCGAGGAGGGGAGAGAGGTGCGCCGGCGACTTTTCACTAGCCCTGAAGCGTCAACTGCGCCGCTATACACATGGCGATGCTATACAGTAGGATAGATGGGACGGATCGGACGCCGGCGGATGGAGAGAGGGCGGCGCGGGCACTGTGCGGGACTTGTCGCGGGCACTGCGGGGCTACCTGTGGGCAACCTATGTGGCCGCCGCCGTCCTCGTCGCGGGGGAGGGCGCGGCCCTTGTCGCCTGGCGCCCACTCGCCCCCGCCCACCACACCCTGTGGCCCGCGGCCGCCCTCTTCGCCGTCCTGGCGTATCTTGGCGAGCGCCTTGCCCTGCCGATCACGAGACTACTGTGGAGGAGCCTGGATACAGCGATCTATATTGCCGCGATCCTGCTCTTCCCGCCGCCCCTCCCCCTGGTCATCGCCCTGCCGGCCATGCTCCTGGCCCGCGTGCGCTGGAGACACCTGCCTCGCTATAAGCGGGCCTTCAACGTCGCCCACGGCCTCCTCACGGTGGGGCTCGCCGACGCCCTGTTCTCGCGCGTCGTCGCGCCGACGGCCGTGTTGCGCCCCGGCCACCTCGCCGCGGCGCTCCCCGCCCTGCTCCTCCTCGGCGCGCTGTACTACGCCCTCGACGTGGCGCCCCTCCTCGCCGTCCACGCCCTCGTCACGGGCCGGGGGCCGTGGCGCATGTGGCGGGAGCACCATTGCGCCGTCGCCCCGCTCGCGCTCACCGACCTCGCTCTCGGCATCCTGGCCGCGCTCGCCTGGCAGTACGACCCCTTGGCGCTCGGGCTGCTGGCCCTGCCGCTCGTGGCCCTCTCCGCCGCCTTGAGCGCCCGCGCCCGCGCCAACGACGCGGAGCAGCGCGCCGCGACCGCCCACGCGGCCGCCGCGACGGACGGGCTCACCGCCCTACTCAACCACCGCGCCTTCCAGACGCGCCTGGAAGAGGAACTAGCCCGCGCCGCGCGCCACGACCATCCAACCGCCCTGCTCATGGTAGATCTCGACGATTTCCGGGCGATCAACAACGGGTATGGCCATCAGATCGGCGACGCGATGCTCGTCGCCGTAGCGGCCGCGCTGCGCGCCGGCGTGCGCGCGGGCGACGTACCCGCCCGCTACGGCGGCGACGAGTTCGCCGTCATCCTACCGGAGACCGCGCTCACCGAGGCGCTGGCCGTGGCGGAGCGCGCCCTCGCGGAGGTGTCCGCTACCGCACTCGCGGCGCAGGACGAGACGATACACGTCGGCGTGAGCATAGGGGTAGCCGTCATGCCCGAACACGCCCGTACCCACGAGGAGTTGATCCGGGCCGCCGACAGGGCGGCCTACGCGGCCAAGGGCGCGGGCAAAGGTTGCGTACGTGTGGCGGCAAGGCTAGCGCCCACGCCGCCGCGCCCCCCCTCTCAGTAGGCGGCCGGCGACGACATCTACGATGACGACACGCCGCTCACGCCTGACCGGACGCGTACGTGAGGGAGATGGGCGGGGAGGACAAGTACCCCACGGGTGGCATCGCGACCAAGGCCGTCAAGTAGGGCGAATCGCCGGAGGGGGAGCGCGAATGACGCCGGCCCACATGCCGAAGGGATGTCACGCGAGAGCGACAAACGCCCGCGGCGGAAGGTACATTCTTCCGCCGCGGGCGTTGCCACAGTGCAGCGCCGTGAGGCGACTCCCGGACTTCTAGAAAAGACTCGTCCCGTTCGCGCGCTCTATCGCATCCTAACCGGCCGCCTGGCCACCCTCGGCGCGGCGCGCCCACCCCTTGCGTCCGAGGTGATGCTGCCTGTAGTCTTCCACCGCGGCGCGCGAAACGCGCCAGACGCCTCCCTCTTTATGAGCGTTGAGGGTGTGGAAACGTATTTGCATGCGCAGCGTCGCGGCGCTGAGGCCCAAATCGCGGGCGGCTTCGTCTAGCGTGAGAGAATTTTCCATTGGATTGTTGCTTTCTATAGTCATACGGGGGCTGTCCCAGTCGGGCCGGATGGCCTACTTCGTACTGTAGCACTATTAATGCCACGGTATGACTTTGAGTAGTATTTTAGCGATTGCCCAGCGCGGCGCCAGTACGCAACGAGTCGGCGTCGTTATTGGCAATGTCTTTCTCTGCTATCATATTCACAGCCTATGCCATCACACCGCCCCAGGGCAAACATCCATCGACAAAGCGTCCTTCAGTATCATAATAGCGCCATGGTCAGCGATGAGGACGTCCGTCACGCGGCTGGTGTCACGATTAACCGGTTCGCGCTCGCGCGCACGCCCGGTGGGTGTCCCCGTCGAAGACGACGACGAGGCGTTGCGCCAACGACGCCAGGAACGTCGCCCGCGGGAAATGTTAGACATGGCTTCACCATCATCCGGCAGTACGGGGATTGGAATCTTGAGCCGTTGACCGCCGCCAGCACGAGCATAATCGTCGTCTGCGGTCATTACGTATGAGGGGTTATGCTTTCCCATTCCACTCAGCATAAAACTGTTGCAAAAACTGCTCCATGAAGGAATGGCGCTCCGCGGCCATGCGCCGGGCGGTCTCGGTGTTCATGCGGGCTCGAAGCAAGAGCAGCTTTTCGTAGAAGTGGTCGATGGTCGAGCCCGTGCCGGCGAGGTACTCTTCGGCCGAGGCGTGCGCCCGGGGTGGGCGATCAGGGTCCCAGATGTCGCGGCCCTTATGTCCGCCGTAGGCGAAAGTACGCGCGATGCCGATCGCGCCGATGGCGTCGAGCCGGTCGGCGTCCTGCACGACCATGCCCTCGCGGGTGCGCATCGCGTCTGGCACGCCCGCGCCCTTGTAGGACATGGCGCCGATGATCTCGCAGACGTGCGCGACCGTTTCCTCGGCCACGCCGAGCGTCTCGAGCCAGGCGCGGGCGGCGCGCGGCCCGGCCGTCACGTCCCCACCATGGAACTTCCAGTCCGCGATGTCGTGCAGCAGGGCGGCAAGCTCGACGACGAAGGGGTCGGCCTTTTCGCGCGCGCCGATGTGCGCGGCGATGCGCCAGACCCTGTAGACATGCCACCAATCGTGGCCCGACCCCTCGCCCTGCATCAGCGCCCGCACGCGCTCATGAGTGCGCGCGAGCGCCATCTCCCTGTCCATCGCTCACGCCACCGGCACCGGGCCGAGCGGCCGCCCGGCCCCCGTGGCGGGGTCGTGGGGGACGGCCTGGTAGGCGACGTCGCGCTTGTTGGCCAAGCGGGCCACGACAGTGAGCGGACGAAGTTCCTCTGTTCCGATCGTCGTCATGCCCTCATCTCACCGTCCCGCTCACCGTCCCGCCAGGATAGTCTCGCCCGTCGTGGCACGCGCCGTGCTCCGCCCTCGTGTAGCGCGCAAGCATCGTTGAGTTCGCGCACCCGTGGACGCGAGCGATCGTACGCGGCGTATGCTACTCATTGTAGCCGGTACGCCGCTTTTCGCGGGCGGCTATAGACTCGATAGACTCGATCGGAGCAGGTCGATGAGCGGCGACGATAGCCTCTTTCTGACGGGCGCGCGCGTGTACACGGCCGATCCACGCCAGCCGTGGGCCACGGCGGTCGTGACGCGGGGCGGCTTCGTCGCGTACGCGGGCGACGAACATGGGGCGCGCGCTTTCGTCGGCCCGCGCACGGAGCGTATACACCTGCCCGGCGCGCTGGCCGTGCCGGGCCTCAACGATAGTCATATCCACCTGTCGTGGGGCGCTCGGGGCTTCGACATCCTGAACCTGGAGGGCGTGGCGACGCCCCCAGAGCTGCAGGAGCGGCTGCGCGCCTATGCCGCGACGTTCCCGTGCAGGCCCTGGATCGAAGGGTTCGGCCTGCCCTACGAGGCGTTCGCCGGGTTGGCCGGCCTCCCGCGCGAGATTCTCGACACCGCGGTGGCCGGCCGCCCCGTCTACCTGCGCGCCTACGACTGGCACAGCGCGTGGGCCAACACGGCGGCCCTCGAGCGGGCCGGCATCGCGCGGGGCGCCGCGCTGCCGCCGCCTAACAGGGTCGCCGTCGACGATGAGACCGGGCTGGCGACCGGAATGCTCAAGGAGAAGCTGGCCCTGGACCTCGTCGCGCGGCTGATACCCGAGCCGCCGGAGGAGGAGCGCGACGACCTGCTGCGCCGCGCCATGCGCCACGTCAACGCGCACGGCGTCACCTCTGTGCAGAACATGGACGGCGATCCCGCGCGTCTGGCGCAGTACGAGCGCCTGCGTGAGCGGGGCGATGTAACCGTGCGCGCGGCGCACTACCTGAGCGTGCGCGAGGACACGCCGCGCGAGGAGTTGCGCCGGCTGGCCGAGCTCCTGCCCGCCTACGCCGGCCCCTGGAACCGGCTGCGCGGCATCAAGCTTTTTATGGACGGCGTCGTCGAGAGCAAGACGGCGCTCTTGCTCGACCCCTACGCCGACGGCTCGGGCGAGGCCGGCGTCCCCGACATCGACCCGGACGCGTACCGGGACATCGTCGTGCTGGCCGACGCGCTGCGGCTGGCCGTGGCCACGCACGCCATCGGCGACCGCGCTGTGCGCCTGGCGCTCAACGCCTACGAGGCGGCGCGGATCGCCAACGGCAACCGCCGCGCGCGCCGGCACCGCATCGAGCACGTCGAGCTAATCCAGCCTGCCGATGTGCCGCGTTTCGCCCACCTCGGCGTGGTGTCCTCGATGCAGCCCCTGCACGCGATCCTGGGCGGCGACCCGCGCGCCACGCCCTGGACCGCACTGGTCGGCCCGGCGCGCGAGCCCGACGCTTTCGCCTGGCAGTCGTTGCTGCAAACAGGGGCGCGGCTCGCCTTCGGTAGCGACTGGCCCATCGTGACGCCCGACGCGCGGCTGGGCCTCTACGCGGCGATCGCGCGCACGGGTCTCGGCGGAGAGCCGGTCGAGGGCTGGCAGCCGCAGCAGAGGATCACGCTGGCCCAGGCGCTCGACGCTTACACGCGCGGGGCGGCCTACGCCGAGGGGCAGGAGAAGGTCAAGGGGGCGTTGCGCGCCGGCATGCTGGCCGACCTGACGGTCTTCGCGCGCGACCCCTTCGCGCTGCCGCCCGACGAGTTGCCGTCGGTGGACATCGCCCTCACAGTCGTCGACGGCCGCGTCGCACATAGAACAGGGTAGGCAGGGGTGACACGTGGCGACTGGGAGCGCCGGCAGGCTGTCGGCGCTCCTGGGACGTGGCTTCACACGGAGCTCTTCAATTCGGCGCTAAGGCATGGTTCAATTGGACGTGAGAGTGTTGCGCCTCCAGCAGGCGCAACACTCTCACGCTACCCTGAGCATGCTCTGAACCATGTCTAAGAAGATAGTCCTGGTTAGACGGCTACAGCGCGATCGCCCGCGCTTGCTTGGTCGTCACCACGTGGTCGTCGTTGCCGAAGTCGTCCAGGATCTCGTTGTGATACGCGATCATGTGGGCGGCCGGCAGCGTGTCGGTGTCGGTCGTCGTATGCGCGTCGCCGACCAGCGTCACGTCGTAGCCACGACTGACGGCGACGCGGCTCGTCGTATCGACGCACATCTCCGTCTTCATCCCGCCGATGATAAGGCGCCGAATCCCTCGCGCGTCCAACTCCTCTTGCAGGGGCGTTTCGTAAAAGGAGTCCGACGAGCGCTTGCGGATGACAAGGTCGCCAGCGCGCGGGGCGAGAGCCCGATGGATCTGCCAGCCGGGCGACCCGACGGCCAGGCCACCGTCGGGGTCCCCATCGTGCTGGACGTAGATGACTGGGGTGGCCGAGCGATGGGCCCTGGCGATGAGGTCGGCGATGGTGGTCACGACGTCGTCACGGCGGTAGGCCTCGTCCAGCAGGCCCACCTGGGCGTCGATGATCAGCAATGCGGTATTCGTACTCATTGAGAGATACTCCCTTCAATCTCATGTTGCTGCGTTGTCTCGCGCCCACACCGTCAAGACGCCGTCACACCGCGCGAAGCGATGCAACAGCCGTCTATCGTGTCGGGTAGGCGTTTCCAGATTGGATCGAACAAACGCTACAGCACCAAGGGAGGATACCTCTACTACTGGGATCTGCTACTGAGGGCACGCGGGCGACACAGGCAAACATAGCGCCAAGAGTATCGCGTCGTACCACGACAAGCATACCACAGGCCCTGTGCGCGGGCCTACCCCTTCCCAGCACGGTCTTAGCCTTGGTTGTCGATTAATCCTCGAAGGCGAGCGTCTCCGTCAGCCCGTCGTGGCCGACGGTTGTGTTGGGGAAGATCGCGGCGGCCTGCTCGCGGCACGCCGCCGGGTCGGAGAGCGCGGGGCTGAAATGTGTGAGCCACAGGTGGCGCGCGCCGCCGTCGCGCGCGAGTGTCGCCGCCTCGGCGAAGGTCATGTGCTGCACCTCCCATCGCTTGGACGCCTCGCTCGGGTCGCCGTACATGCCGTCGCAAATGAAAAGATCGGTCCCGGCGCCGTCGCCGCGCAGCAGGGTGACCAGCCCCGGAGTTGGCCGCGTGTCGGTGGCGAGGACGAGACGCAGGCCGCGCCGGGCCGGGCCGCGCACCTCCTCCGCCGCGACGGTGCGTCCGCCGTGCTCGACGCTCTCGCCGTGCTGCAGGCGCCGCCACAGGGGGACGGGTATACCAAGGGCGCGGGCGCGCGGGGCGTCGAAGCGCGGGGCGCGCGGCGCGTGCAGGACGTAGGCCAGGCACGGCACGGCATGGTCGAGCGGCAGGGAGCCCACCGTGACGCCGTCGACCCCGGGAGGAGCGACTGTTTCGCCGCCGGTGAGCGTGACCAGTTGGAGCGGATAGGGCAGACGCGGGGCCACGACGAGCAGGCCGCGCACGACCTCCGCGAGCGGCTCCGGGCCATAAATGGTCAGCGGCTCGCTCGCGTCCTTGCCGGCGTTGGCCAGCGTGAGCAGAAGGCCAGGCAGGCCGAGCACGTGGTCGGCGTGCATGTGCGTGAGCAGGATCGTCGTGAGGTTGCGCAGGCCCCAGCCGCGCTCACGGACCGCCACCTGCGTGCCTTCGCCGCAGTCGAGCAGGATCAGGCTCCTGCCGGCGCGCACCAGCGTGGCCGAGAGGCGGCGATTGGGGAGCGGCTGCATGCCGCCCGTGCCCAGCAAGCAAACGTCGAGCATTAGTGGTCAGTAATCAGTAGTCGGTAGTCAGTAGATACGTGAGTATGCCACTGGTTAGCGTGGCGCACATCAGGCTATTACAGTCTACCCGTCCTTCCGATTACTCGACTACCGACTACTCGACTGTGGCCTCGCGCCCCGCGAGCAGGTATTGGTCGACGTGCTTGCCGCGCGTCCTGAGCCACACATCGCCCAGGCAGCGCTGGCACAGCAGCCGCTCGCCGTAGCGATCGACCCGCCGCGCGTAACCCCGCTCGGTGAGCGTGAACTCGTCGTGACAGGTGGCGCACTCCACCATCACGGTCTGTGCATATTTGCCCACGATAAATCCTCGCCGTTTCGATTATCCCGGCCTCGCGGCCCACCTGGATTGGGGCGCGGGCGCATACCCTTATCTCTGAAGACGTATGCGCGCTCCGTATCCTTACACGTAGCGACGGGTTGCGGCACTATGTCGCCGCGGGCGGATGTCAACTTTCCACTATCGCCTCCCCCCACTATCGCCTCCCTATTGATGAGATGGTCATGCGCTACCTTTGCCCTTCGTTTGTCGGCCCGCGAACCGACGGCCGGCGGCCGTCAGCTACTACACTATCTCTATCGGCAGGGATAGTGGGAGCACGAGGGGATAGTGGGAACACGAGGGGACAGGGTCCTCAAACGCCGGGCAGTCCTGCTGGAGGGGGCAGCAGGTTACGTCGCGCGCGGGTAGCTACATGCGTCCAACGAGATTGTGCGGGAGGAAGCGGGGCGCCGTGCGATGTCGCGCCCGGCCCGCGACCGCAGTCGCCGTGCGCGGCCATGCGACCCCAGTCGCAGGCTCGTTCCGCACTTTCAACCTCGTAGCATGTAGCGGTTTTGTGGCACGAGGATATGATCGATGAGGGCGACGAGCTCGTCGAGGTCGAAGGGCTTGACGAGCGTCGTGTAGCCGGCCTCGCGCAGGGACGAGGCGGCGCCGGCCGGCCCGTCGGGCGGGACGCAGATGATGAGCCTCCGCGCGCCTAACGCCGTATCCGACCGTATCGCGTCGAGGAGCGCCAAGGCCGCTACGCGTCGCCCGACGGGGATGTCGAGGACGATGGCGTCGGGCTGCATGGCCCGTAGCTGTTGGTAGACCACATCACCCCCCGCGCTCTCGCGCGCCTCCGCCTCGTAGACGTCGGAGATCGCGCGGAACACGCGCGTGTCGTAGCCCGCATCGGTCAGCACCTCGCGCAACAAGTGCGCGAAGACGCTATCGTCGTCGATGACCGCGGTCGTCGCCATGTGGATCATCCCTCCGAGAGGCTGCGTCTAGAGGATAGCATAGTGGTGGCACACTTTATGCGCTGGTTTTCGATAGACGGGCGAAAGGGTCGCGATGGTGGCGGCATACGACAGACATAGAGCGAGAGGGTGAGCCATGGCACGACACGTCGTTTTCGTCGTCAGCTCCCGCCCCGCGCGCCTCAATGTGCGGCTAGCGACTGTGCGCGACGTCGGATACTGGCCGCTACCGGCCCCGACGATCGACCGGGCGCTTTCCCTCGCCGCTAAAGTGCGCCCCTCGCTCATCTTAATCGACCCCGAGCTCTCCGACGGGCGCGCCATCAGGCTTGTCGAGTCGCTGCGAGCGATCCCGGCCCTACCGGAGGTCCGCATCGCGGTGCTCGGCGAGTTGACGCCCGTCGAGCACGACGCCGTGGCGCGCGACCCCCTCGTGCACGTCCGGCCCATCCTGGACGGCAACGGGCTGCGCGGGCTCCTGACGGCGCTACTTGAGGGGCGCGACGCCAATTCGGTCGCGCCCGCGCCGTAACGGCCGCCCCATCCGTCGCGACCGGCCATGGCTATCACGCGACCAGGGTCTATAAGAAGTCGCCCAAGTCCCCCCTCGCCCCCTCCGCCCCTGGCTAACTGGCCACTCCCCACTTCGTGGGGTCCCCGCTGCGGCCAACGTTGGGGCGCGCCTCTGGGGGAACCCCGGGAGATGCCTCCCCCCAGACCCCCGCCAACGACAAGACGTGCCGGCGAACAGGCTCGGCGGCCCGACAATTCACAGACCTTGATCACGCGACACCTCCAGTGGCTGTCGCCGGCGAGACGGCATACCAGTCGCGCCGGCGCGGCAATCCGTGCAGGCGCGCAGTCCCCGCGAAGCGGTAGGCCGGCACCAGGTAGAGACGATGGTCGGGGCCGGGGGTGAGCACCTGCACCATTGTGACCTGTCGCACCGTCCCGTCCCCGCCGGCTCTGGTCCCCGGCGGCACGTCGTCGATCGCTGGGGGGATCTGGCCCGATCGCACCCCCGCCCACGCCGCGGCGGCGCTCCGCGGCGACACCGGGCGGGCTTCGACGACCGGGGGCCACATGCGCCCCTCGATCACATGCCCGCCCGGCGTGACCCACACCGTCGCCGCGTTCACCATGCTCGCCGCGGCCCCGACCCAGCCGAAGCGTACCTGCAATGCGGTGGCGGAGGCCGCCAACGGCTCGACAGCCTGCAGGGGCATGGCGCCTCCCGGCCAGCCCAGGCGTGTCAGCCAGGCGCGCGCTGCGGCGACGGCGCGCGCGCCGGCCGTCAGGGGCTGGACCGGGGCGACGGGTGGGGGCGCGGCGTCGTGGTAGACCAACTCGCCGGTCAGCGGCGAAACGGCGATGCTGCGCAGGGGCGGCAGCGACCGGCCTCCCCCCTCCGCGATGACGACCCAGCGCGCTCCCGCGCTCCTGATATGCGCGACGGGCGCATGGATGCCGAGCAGGCGCGCCAGGTCTCCGATACGCCCGACGATCGAGGCCGGGTCCGCCAGCCGGAAGGCGCGCAGGACTGCCGGCGGCGACGGTAGGGATGGGGCGGTCAGGCGCAAACGTCCGGGATACGGGATGCCCGGCAGCGCCGCGGCCAGGCTCACGGTTGGGGCCAGCGCCCCGGTCGGGACCGCCGGCGAAGGATAGCCCCGCGTCAGATCGGACAGGCGCGGATAGGGCGCCTGCCAGGCGACGGAGGGCGCGTGCGGATGATCCGGCAGTCGCGGCAGGACGAGCGCGACGACCAGGACAGCCGCTACGAGCGCGGCCAGGCCAGCGAGCGCCAGGGTGCGGCGCCCTCGTAGGGCGGCAGCGGGGCGCGTCCCCTGGTCCCGCGATGGGGATGCGGACGGACGCACGAACTGGCCGGGCACGACGACGATGCGCGGCGAGAGTTTTTCAGCCGTGAGCAGGCGTGAGCGCAGCTGTTGCGCGAAGGCGGGATCGGGCTCTCCCACCTCCACGCGGCGCCGCAGCAGCGGCCCCAGCTCCGTCAACGTGCGGGCGAGGGTCTCCTCCGAGGACGCCCCGTCTCGCGCGAACCGCTCCCGATCAGTCACCGCCCAAGGCCTCCTCGTGGATTCGCTGGCGTAGCGCGCCAAGGGCGCGGCGCAACAGTTGCTTGACGGCGCCCTCGCTGCGCCCCATCGCGGTCGCGACGCCCCGGAAGTCCTGGTCGTCGTAGAAGCGCAGCCGCACCACTTGCCGCTGATCGCCCGGAAGCGCGGCGAGGTGCGCTTCGAGCCAGTCCGCCTTCTCCCACTCCTCGACCCAGTGGTCCACCGGGCCGCGCTCGCCCCCGCCCCCGGTGGTATCGTCCCCGGCGCTCTCGTCGTGTGGCAGAGCCAGCTTCGGCGTGCGGCGGCCGCGGTCGGCGGCGGCGTTGGCGGCGATGCGCAGCAACCAGCGCGAGAAGGGCACGCCGCGATCCTCGTAACGCTCGATAGCCACGAGCGCGCGCTCGAACGTCTGGGCGGTGAGGTCCTCGGCCTCCTCGCGCGAGGAGCTATGCACCATGCAAAAGGCGTAGATCCGCGACAGGTAGAAATCGTACAGCGCGGCGAAGGCGGCGCGGTCGTGTCGCGCGCGCGCGATCACCTCCGACGACGCCTCGGCGCGTGTTCCTGTCGCCTGACCGCTCGACACGCTGTTCGTCACCCTTCTACATAGCACAACGTCGGACCGGCGCAAAAAGTGATGTTGTCCTGATCTATCACTTTTTCGGCGCGCGACGCGTTCTGCTTAAAGAAGAGTATACGCCCCCACGACGCTGGAGGGTATGGACCAGTGGCGCTCGCTGGCGCGTGGTGGCGCTGCGAGGGCGCGGGTGGCCTGTTTGCCCCTGCCAAACTCTTCGACCGGGGCGCCGGCCGGTATAGATGTGAAGGAGCGATAGACCGGGAATGGCCAGGAGAGTGGAGAGCACGCCGGTCGTCTGCGTGGCCTGCGCGGCGGCGTTCACGCTGACCCCGCAGGCGTACGAGCGGCGGGTCGCGCGCTACGGCGCCCACCTGCTCTGCTCGCGTTGCCTGAGCGACAGCTGGCTGCGCACGCGCGGCGCCTACCAGAAGGATGCGCTGTTGCGCGACGACGAGCTCGTCGTCGCGCACGAGTAACGCGCTATCGGCCAGAGCTCCCGGTGGATACCGTCACGGCGCAGGTGTGTCGCGCATGCTCAACGCGATGCGGCCGCGCTCCTTGTCGACGGAGAGAACGCGCACGCTCACGATATCGCCGACCGAGACGACGTCCAGGGGATCGCGCACAGGGCGCGGGCCAAGCTCGCTGCGATGCACGAGGCCGTCGTTCTTGAGCCCGATGTCCACAAAGGCACCGAAGTCGACCACGTTGCGCACGGCGCCCTGTAGCGTCATGCCCTCGCTCAGGTCGTCGAGCGAAAGCACATCGCGGCGCAAGAGCGGCGGGGGCGCCGCGGCGCGCGGGTCGAGCCCGGGCTTGGCCAGGTTCTCCAGCACGTCGAGCAGCGTCGGCTCGCCCAGTCCCACCTCCAGGGCTATGTCACGTCGCAGCCTCTCGTCGGCCTGCACCGCGACGCGGTACTCGGCGGCGCGCTCGGGCAGGCGCCGGTCTCCGCCGGCCGGCAGCAGGGCGATGAGCGTGCGCGCCCCGTCGTAGCTCTCAGGGTGAATGAAGGTGTCGTCGAGCGGCTCGGCGCCGCCGGGGATCTTGATGAAGCCGGCCGCCTGCAGGAAGGTGGCCGGCCCCAGCCCCGGCACCTTGAGCAGCTCACGTCTTGCCCGGAACGGGCCGTTGGCGTTGCGGTAGGCCACGATGTTCTCGGCCACGCGCTTCGTCACACCGGCGACGTGGGCCAGCAGCGCGGCCGAGGCCGTGTTGGCGTCGACGCCGGCGAAGTTGACCGCGGACTCCACCACGCGGTCGAGCGCCGCGGTGAGGCGCTTCTCGTCGACGTCGTGCTGGTAGAGGCCTACGCCGGCCGATTGGGGCGGGACCTTGACGAGCTCGGCCAGGGGGTCCTGCAGCCGCCGCGCGATGGAGATCGTGCCGCGCGCCGTGACGTCGAGGTCGGGGAACTCGGCCCGGGCGATCGGCGCGGCCGAGTAGACCGAAGCGCCGGCCTCGCTGACGATGACGTAGGCGAGCTCGCTCCCCTTATCCTTTTCCCGCACGCGGTCGATCAGGCGCGCCACGAGGCGCTCGGTCTCGCGCGAGGCCGTGCCGTTGCCGATGGCGACCACGGACACGCCGTGCGCCTCGACCAGTCGCTGCAGGGCTGCGAGGGCCTCCTCGGCGCGGTTTTGCGGGGGATGCGGGTAGACCGTGTCGAGGGCCAGTGGCTTGCCGGTGGGGTCGACCACGGCGACCTTGCAGCCGGTGCGGAAGCCGGGGTCGAGGCCGAGCACGGCGCGCCCGCGCAGTGGCGGCTGCAGCAGGAGGGCGCGCAGGTTGCGCGCGAACACCGAGATAGCGTGCTCCTCGGCCCGCTCCGTCAGCGTCGCGCGCGTCTCACGCTCAAGCGAGGGGGCCAGCAGGCGGCGATAGGCGTCGGCGCAGGCGTCGCGCAGGTCGTTGGCCAGCGGCGAGCGCCCGTCGGGGACGTAGCGCCGCGCGATGAGCGCCAACACGTCGGCCTCGGGCGCCTCCAGGGCGACGCGCAACACGCCGCTTTTCTCGCCGCGGTTGAGCGCGAGCGTCTGGTGCGGCGCCACGGCCGCCGCGCGCAGGCCGAACTCGTAGTAGGTGGCGTAGGCGCGAGTGGGGTCCTTCTCGGGCGCGTCGGGCGCGGTCGCGGTCACGACGCCGGCGCGCAGGAACAAGGCGCGCAGCGCCGCGCGCACGCCGGCGTGCTCGTTGACCGCCTCGGCCACGATGTCGCGCGCGCCGGCCAGCGCGTCCTCCTCGCTCCCGACCCCGTTCTCAGGGTCCACGAAGGGCCGGGCCTGGTCCTCGCGCGGCGCCGTCCCGGGCCGTTGCGCCAGCATCAGCGCGACCAGGGGCGCGAGGCCGCGCTCGCGAGCGATCGTGGCGCGGGTGCGGCGCTTGGGCCGATAGGGCAGATAGAGGTCGTCGAGCGCGGCGATAGACGCCGCCGCGGCGACCTCCGCGGCGAGCTCGGGCGTGAGCGCGCCGACCTCCTCGATCAGGCGGCGCACAGCGGCGCGGCGCTCCTCCAGGGCGCGCCACGCGGTCAGGCGCTCCGCGATGTCCCCGACGGCGACCTCGTCGAGCCCGCCCGTCACCTCCTTGCGATAGCGGGCGATAAAAGGGATGGTGTTCCCCCCGTCGAGCAAGTCGACCGTGCGCGCCACCGCCCCGCGCGGCAGTCCCAGCGCCGCCGCGACCGCCGCCGCCGCGACCGCCGCCGCTGCCGCCGCTGCCGCCCTATCCTCCGTTTCGACCGTCACCACTCAGTACTCCCCTCTTTGCTCGTACCGCACCGCATGCCACACAAGTCTAACGCGCCAGGAGTTCCCGGGCCAACGCGGCCGGATGGGTGCGCCGCGACCATGCCGTAGACTACGGGTTGGATTGTCGTGAGGAGGAAGCATGGCGAGCGAGAGGGCCGGACGGGAAGCGGTGGTCGTGCGAGGGGGTATGCCGCGCCCGCTGCACTATGCTGGCCGGGTGGCCGTGGTCGCGCTCGGCCTGTTCGTATTCGCGCTGGGGGTGACCCTCAACCTGCGCTCGGGGCTGGGGCTTGGCCCGTGGGACGTGCTGCACCAGGGCATCAGCCGGCGCACACCGCTCACCTTCGGCCAGGCCAGCGTCGCCACCGGCGCCCTCGTCATCGCGGCTGGCCTGCTCTTGCGTGTGCGACCGGGCGTGGGCACGGTGATGAACATGGCGCTGATCGGCCTGTTCGTCGACCGCATCCTGGGCGCCCGGCTGATCCCGCCCGTCGCGCCCTACGGCCCCGTGGCCCAACTCCTCGTCGACGCCCTCGGCGTCCTCCTCGTCGGCCTCGGCTCAGGCCTGTACATGCGCGGCGGCCTGGGGGCCGGCCCGCGCGACGGCCTGATGCTGGGCCTGCACAGGCTCACCGGGCGGCGCATTGCCCTGACCCGCACGGCGCTCGAAGCGATCGTCGCCGCCACCGGCTTCCTGCTCGGCGGCACGCTCGGCCTCGGCACGCTCGTCTTCGCGCTGGGGGTGGGACCCGCCGTCGAACTCGGCTTCCGCCTGTGCGGCGTGCCCGCGCACTCCGGCCCCTAACCCGCGTTATCCGCCACGGAGGCATGGAGGGCGCGAAGCAGCTGTTTCTTCTCTCCGCTCTCCTCTCCGCGCGGCCGTAGGCGATCGTCAAGCGGAAGGAGGGGACACGCTGTCGCGCCAGTCATCGGCGGCGGGCAGGACGAGGCTGATGCAGGTCCCGTGGGTCAGGCCGGGGGCGGGGCTGGTGGCCCAGACGCGACCGCCGTGCGCCTGCACCACCGCTTTGACGATGGCCAGGCCGAGCCCCACGCCATCCGCCCCACGCCTCTGCGCGCCCCCGTGGTAGTAGCGATCGAAGAGCAAGGGCAGGTCGGCCGCGGGGACGCCGCTCCCGGTGTCGCACACGCTGATGAGGACGCCTCTCTCCGCGTCGCCGGACGGCGTCGCCGCGACTGTGATCGCGCCGCCGCGCGGCGTGTGCTGGAGCGCATTCCGCACCAGGTTGTCCAGCACACGCTCGACCTGACGCACGTCGACCAGCACCGCCGCTGTCCGCGGCGCCACCCCGACCTCCAGGCGAACGTCTCCCACGCGCGCCAGGGCGCCCGCCCGCTCGAGCAGGTCGGAGAGTAGGTCGGCCGTGGGATAGGGCGCGCGGGCCAGCTCCGGCGCCGGCCCCTCCAACCGCGCCAGGGTGAACAGGTCGTCGATCAGCGCCGCCAGCCGGTCGACCTGCGCATCCAGCTCGCGCAGGTAGTGCGCCATCGTGGCCGGCTCCTCGGCGACGAGGCCGTCGGCCAGGGCGCTGGACACCGCCTGTAAGGCGTTGAGCGGCGTACGCAGGTCGTGCGAGATGCCGGCGACAAGGTCGCGCCGCGCATCCTCGAGGGCGCGCTGCATCCGCTGCGCCCCGGCCAGGCTGGTCTCCATGCGCTCCAGGTCGGCGGCGAGGACAGCCATCTCGTCCCCGCTCTCGACCAGCACCGGTGTGTCGAAGTGGCCGGCCGCTATCCGGTGGGTCGCCCGCGTCAGAATAGTCAGGGACCGCCGGATCATGCCGGCCAGGGAGAGCGCCAACGTCAGCGAGATGAGCAGCGCGAAGAACAGCAGGGCCATCAGCAGCGGCACGTCCTCGGGGCTCACGAACATGAGTCGGGCCGTGAACAGGGCGTCGCCGAAGGCGAAGAGCACGCCGATACTGGCGCTGAAAGCCATCTTGCGGCGGATGGCGCCGAGACCTACGCGCGGGCCGACGGCCAGCGCCCATGTGCCCATGATGAGGGCCAGCGCCGCGCTGCCGAGTAGCGCGGCAATGGTGGCTAGAGGCTGGCGCCCCGGTGGGTGGTAGAGCCACAGGAACACGCCCTCACCGCCGACCAGCGCGCACACGACGGCCAGGTTGGGGAGCAGGCGCCGTCCCCACGCCTCGTCCTCCCCCGCGCGCGACGGTGGGTGGGGCGCCGGCCCCCCCGGCGTCGCGCTGGGGCGCGCCACCCAATCTGATGCGGCGGCGCCGCCAGCCGCTTCCCTGTCCATCATTGATCGGCTTCGAGCTTGTAGCCGACGCCCCAGACGGTTTTGATGTAGCGGGGGTGCAGCGGGTCGGGCTCGATCTTCTCGCGCAGGCGGCGCACGTGCACCGTCACGGTGCTCCCGTCGCCGACGAAGGTGTAGTCCCATACATTGTCGAGCAGTTGTGCGCGCGAGAAGACCTCGCCGGGGTGGCGGGCCAGGAAGAGCAACAGGTCGAACTCCTTGGCCGTGAGGGAGAGCGGCGCGTCGTCGTGCGTGACGCGGCGCGTGCGCGGGTCGATCGCGAGGCCGTCGTAGGTGAGTCGCGCGCCCCCCGCTCCCCCCACGGCGCCACCGACCGTCGCCGCGCGGCGCAGCAGCGCCTTGACCCGGGCGACGAGCGCGCCGGGCCGCAGCGGTTTGCTGATGTAATCGTCGGCGCCCAGGCCTAGTCCGAGCACCTCGTCGGCTTCGGCCCCCTTGGCCGTGAGGATGAGAATGGGCACATGACTTTGGGCGCGCAGCCGGCGGCACACCTCCAGCCCGTCCATATCGGGCAGCATCAGGTCGAGCACGACCAGCCGGGGCTCCTCGGCTGACGCGAACGCGAGGGCGGAAACGCCGTCGCCTGCCACCTTCACGCGGAAGCCCTCGCGGCGCAGGTAGCGCGCCACGACCTCGCTGACGATCTCTTCGTCTTCCACCACCAGGATCGAATGGTCTTCCTGCAACCGCGCCATGACGCCCCCCTCGTCCGTGCCACACCGTGCCGCGTGATGGATGGCGCGTCCGTACCGCGTGAGGGCGCAACCATGTGGCCCTACACCTTACACCTTCGAGCATAACACCGCCATCTTACGCGCGAGTGACAGGGCTTACGAAAACCTTACAAGGTGGTGGCGCGTCCGGCGCTCAACGGCGTCTGAGCGTCGCGCGCATGAGGGTCTCGTCGCTCAACGAATAGTAGAGCCAGATCCTCTCGCCCTGCTCGACCGCCGACGCCGCGAAGGCGATGTCGGTCGCGGCGCCCTTCGGGGGAGGCGGCACGATCAAAGGCTCCTCACAACGGTCCATGACCGTCTCAAGGGTGGCGTCGAAGGTTACCCAGCCGATACGCCACTTGGTGTCCCGCGTCGCGCCGTTGTAGAACATGACCGGACGTTCGGACTTCTGGCCCACGACCGGCCCCGTGCTCAGATGCCAGGCGTCGAAGTGATCCGGGCGCGCGGTGAAGGGCGGGTCATCGTAGGTCCACGGACCGTCGAGCGTGCGCGCCGAGGCCAGCCCAATCTGGGAGCGATTGTCGGCGGCGTACTCGATAAAGAGCCGCCAGCCGCCCGCGCCGGCAGGCACGATCTCGGCCTCCTTCGTGCTCTGGTAGCGCGCCGACGGGGGTAAGACAGGTCCCCGTTTCGCGAGATGGGCAAGGTCAGGACCGGCCGCGACGAGCAATTGCCCCGTCTCCGTCTCCCCGTTCCATCCTGTGTAAAACACGTAGTAGCGGCCGTTCTCCCAGGCCACGGACGGGTCCTCGCAACCGTCGTGGTCGTCCGCGCCGGGTCCCGGCGGGAACACCGGCTCCCTGTCCATGACGAAGCGCGCGCCGTCGTCGCTCTGGCCGTGGTAGATGCGCGCGACCTTTTGCCGGGGATCGTCCGCGTGGTTGACCGCGCGCACCAGGAGGTGATACACCCCCCGCTCCCGGCCTTGCTCGCGCCAGACGTAGGGACTGAGCACATACATGTCGGCGAGAGGCGCCACGCGCTCCAACGTGATGGACCTTGTGTCCTCGATCTCGAAACCGCTCATGCGCCTTGGGTGCACCATAAAATAGTGGAACGCGCTGGCGCTGCCGTGCGACCGCGGTCGCACGGCAGCGCCCGGGCCTTGCGGTGCGGGGGACGGGCGTGGCTCCCGTGCCACCACCCGACCGCCGTCGGCGCTTGTTTGCCAGGCGACCGCCGTCGCAGGCTCCATTCCACAATAACGTGGTGCACCCATGCGCCTTGCCCCATGTTGCGCATCAGGCCCCCATCGATGAAGATGGTCGTCCCTGTGACGTAATCCGCGTCGCTCGAGAGAAGCGTCACCGGCCCGAAGACCTCTTCCGCAATCAAATTGCTGTGAACGTGAGGACCTTGAAGCCACTTGCGCCCGTCCGCCGTCAGGCCCGGCGGCACCCGCTCGCCCGTTGTTTTTGCCATCAGTCTCCCCTCCAAACCTGTGCCCCGTGGCGCCTACTTTCGATCATAGCGACACCGGCTTACGCAGTCATGACAAAGATTACGAGAAGATTACAGTCTGCGGATGCCGGCTTTTCATCCAATCATCTAGAGTGCGCGTCGTGAGGGCGCACGGCCTACGCCGGGCTCGCCAGGGGGACAGCGGCGAACCCAACGCCAATGGGCTCTCATCCGCGATGGGCTACGGTCTCGCTGCACGCTAGCGCCGTGTAGGCCACTGGAGCAGCCCGACGGCGCCCTGCGCGGGGGACAAACCCTGCGTGGGGGACGAGGGACGAGGCCCTGCGCGGGGATAGATGAACTGGCGCGCACCCAACATTGTAAGGCTTCCGTAATGTTCGTCATGGCTGCGTAAGACTCCGCCGCTATGATCGAAAGTAGGCGCCATCTTCGGGCGCCATCCATACAAGTCCCGATGGGGGGCTAAGGAGTACAGGAGACCTCGATGATACGGATATTCCATCCCAAACGCACGCTGGCGGCCGGCGCGGCGCTCGCGCTGCTCGCCCCCGTGGCCCTCGCCGGCCACCCCGCCGGCGCCGCCTCCGCGCACGCGCGCGGTGCCGCTACGACAGTCAGGCAGGGCGACCAGATGCTCCCCGAGAGCAAGATTGCACTCAAGAGCGCCCTCTTCGTCGACCTGACCAAGAACATCGTGCGCCTGCCCCTGCACAAGGGCAATTTCAACGGCGCCCCCGTCTGGTACATCCTGACCGACGCCTCCGACTTCGGCATCGCCCACGACCTCAACGTCAACTACGCGCCCAAGCTCACCAACGTCGCCATCGGCTGTCCCCAGTGCGTTCAGAACGTCACCCTCACCGTCCCCAAGGCTAACACCTTCGACGAGGCCGTCGTCAACTTCCAGGGTGTCCCCAACTTCTCGCCCAAGCGTATCTTGAACCCCGGTACGATGGGCTTCCCGCCTGTCTCGGCCCAGCCCGGCGCCGTCGGCGACGCCCACTACAGCCCCTTCATCCGCATCAAGGGCTCTCCCGTCGTCTACAACGCCTCCATCGTGGCTACCGGCGCCGGCCCCTTCGACGTGATGCGCCACTCCAACACCGGCGAGCGCGTCATAGCCATCAAGACCACCCACACCGCCACGCAGCCCGCCTACGTCGACGAGTTGCTCGTGCACGGCTCCGACGCCGGCCAGCCCATCCTCTACCTCAACCCCGAGTCTTCCGACCCCGTGGCCGCCACCTACGAGCGCACCACCTATGTGCCGCTGCTCAAGGACGCGGCCTTCCTCGGCGGCGACGACTTCCTGGGCTCCGCCCGCGAGCGCATCTTCGTGTTCGCCAACGGGCGGACCGGCCTGGGCAACCCGCAGGCGCAGGGCGAGAACAACGCCGGGCTCGTCGGCGGCTCGCTCGACGCCAACGTCCAGACCTACAAGCGCATCGCCGACCCATTCAACGTGCAGGGCGACTGGCCGACGCTGGCCGACCCGCGCCACGCCAACGCCTACAGCCCCTTGTGGGACGTGCAGCTCGGCGAGTGGTCCAAGAAGGCGATCAAGCTGCGCCTGAACACGCGGCAGACCGACGAGAACACCATCCTGCGCCTGTCCGTGGAGCGCCCGGACCTGCTCACGGGGCCAATGGGCGCGCCCTACGGCTCGGTCGGCTTCAATGTGAACTGCCCGGTCATCGGCTTCACCAACAAGGAGCCCGTCAAGTCCATCGGCGTCGACCCGCAGTTCCAGTAGGTCCGGCGCACGCCAGCCCGCCCCCGGGCAAGAACTTTGACCTACACGAGCCATGCATCCGGCCACCGATCTCGTTAGCACGGGATCGGTGGCCGGACGCATGGCTCGTCGCGCGGCGATCATAGATTCTTCAAAGTCAGGACCTTCCTGCTGCTGGAGCGCCGGCAGACCGCCCGGGCGCAGCGATAGCCGCCGTACAGGATGACGCGCCATTTCTTCGATGTCCTTGTCCTATGTCCCCATGGCCTCGTTTACCCCTTCGGGCGTGAGCACGCGGCCGGAGAGCCTGGCCGACTCGTCGCTGCACAAATAGGCGATCAGCCTGGCCGGCGTCTCGGGCGGCACGAGCAGGCCGCGGGTTTTGTAGCGATCGAACATGGCCTGCAAGACGGGGCCGTTCTCGGTCACGCCGCCCGCCCGCGCCTCCTCCTGCAGGCGCGTGTCGACCAGGCCCGGGTAGAGCGCCGTCACCGCGATGCCCTGTGGCTTACCCTCGGCTGCCATGATGCGCGTGAGGTGGTCGAGCCCGGCCTTGGCCACGGCCACGGGTCCGAAGCGCGGCAGGCCGTTGGCGGCGGCGCTGGACGAGACGTTGACGATGCGGCCCCAGCCCGCCTCGGCCATGTCCGGCCAGGCGGCGCGGGCGCACAGGAAAGCGCCGGTCAGGTCGACGTCGACGATGCGCCGCCATTCGGCCGCGTCGAGTTCGGCCACCGGCTTGTGTCCTCCTCCGATGCCCGCGTTGTTGACCAGTATGGTGATGGGGCCGCACTCACGTTGCACCTGCGTGAATGCCGCCTCGACGGCCCGCTCGTCGCTCACATCGGCCTCGATCGGGAGCGCCTCCCCGCCCCCGGCCGCGACCAACTCGGCCGTCTCCTCGATCTCCACGACCGTGCGCGCCAGCACGGCGACGGTCGCGCCCATTCCGGCCAGCGCCAGCGCTGCCGCGCGCCCGATGCCGCGCCCACCGCCCGTCACCACCGCTACGCGCCCCTCGATCGGCATGCGTCCCTCCTAGTCGATAATAGATAGTAATTGCATAGGATAGTCCCGATAGGGGCAAGCGAGTGCGCGGCTGACAAGCCAGCAGCGTCTTACCATCGATCATCGACTATCGACTCCCGGCCCCGTTCCGGTCGGGCCCAATGCGGCGGCCTGCTCGTTGGCCTCCAGAACCTCGCGCAGGAGATCGAAGACACGGCGCTGCTGCGGCAGCGTCAGCTCGGCGAATGTTTCCACGAGCGAGTGGGCCATCGGCCCGAGATGCTCCGGCCTGCCCGGTCTATCCGGTCTATCCGGTCTATCCGGTCTGTCCATTCGTGGCAATCCTTTCCCAGCGACACGGTAGTCCGTCGCGACGGCGCGGTATTCTTCCCTAGCGTACCCAGTACCGCCGCACCAAGGCAACAACAGGGGTCTTGTGGTCATGGCGCCAGGCGGGCGCGTCCGTTCTCTGGCAGGCGCGCCCTTGACAGCAGCCGCCCCGCTTTCCTACACTGCCTGACAAGTCCTACAGGAAGGAGGAGACGCGACAGGGCTACGGCGTAGACGACGCGCGGCGTGTCTCGCCCCGGCGGCACGGCATTCTCTCGTCATCCCACGACGATTCGACGACTCTGTTAGTAGCGCGCCCGACACGCTCGCTTAGGACAGCGCCACGTACACTCCACGCTACCGTCAACAACAGGCACGATGGAGCTTATGCAGATGAAGAAAACGCGCCTTTTTGCCTCGGCAGCCCTTGCCGGCGTGCTCGCCGCCGGCGGCCTGCTTCCGCTAGGACCGCATGGCGTTACCCATGCCGCCCAGCGGTCCGCCGCGCCGACGAAAGGAGGCACGGTGATCGACGGCCTCTACGAGGAGCCCGACAAGCTCATCCCCAACACCAGCACCGAAACGTTCGGCCGCATGGTACAGAAGACGATTTTCTCGCCGCTGTTCTACACCGACGACAAGGGCGTGCTGCACCCTGGCCTGGCCAACGCGATCCCGACGACCGGGAACGGCGGCATCACCAACAGCGGCCGCACCTACACCTTCCACCTGCGCCCCGGCCTCGTGTGGTCGGACGGCAAGCCGCTCGACGCGCGCGATGTGGATTATTCGTGGCGCACCTGGCTGAACAAAGACCTCATCGTGGCCGGCACGATCGGCTTCGATCAGATCCAGAGCGCCAGTGTGTCCGCGGACAAGCTCAGCATCACGTTCCACCTCAAGGCGTCCTACGCGCCGTTCATTGGCGCGTGGACGGACGACATCTACCCGATGCCGGCCCACCTGTTCAAGGCGTACAGCGCCAAAGGGCTCAACACGAGCCCTTTCACCTTCAAGCCCACGATCAGCAGCGGGCCGTTCATCATCCAGTCGCGCAAGGCCGGCGACAACATCACCGAGGTGCGCAACCCTCACTATTACGAGGCGGGCAAGCCATACCTCGACAAGCTCATCTTCCGCATCATCCCCGACCAGGTCGCCCTGACCAACGCGCTGCAAGCGCACGAGGTCGACTGCGCCTGGTTCCTGAGCATCTCCAACATCAACACGCTGCAGCACATCAGCGGCTATAAGCTCGTGGCGGGTATCGCTCCCAACATCGAGCAGGGCTTGCTCAACCTGCACAACCCCATCCTGCAGGATGTGCGCGTGCGCCAGGCCCTGGAATACGGGCTCAATCGCCAGGCCATGGTCGCGGATGTCTGGCGCGGCCAGGCTGTGCTGATGGCCTCCGACCAGGCGCCGACGCTGTTCTCCTACACGCCGAGCGTCAAGCCCTATCCCTACGACGCAAAAAAGGCGGGGCAGTTGCTCGACGCGGCGGGCTGGAAGATGCAGGGCAGCGTGCGTATGAAGAACGGCAAGCCGCTCGCGCTGCGCTGGACTACTACGGCCAAGAACCCGTGGCGCCGCCAGGACCAGCTCATCGCGCAGCAGAACTACGCCGATCTGGGCATCAAGCTGACGCTCGTCAACTACCCGGCCGACACATACTTCGGCCAGATCCTGCCCAAGGGCGACTTCGACATCGGCGAGTTCGAGAACAATTTCGCCTACGATCCGGGTCTGGTCGTGGCGCAGTACTTCTCGAGCACACAGTTCGCCCCCAAGGGCTCCAACTACGGCTACTACGCCAGCTCGACCTACGACGCCCTGATCCACCAGCAGGAGCAGACGGCCGACGTGCAGCAGCGCAAGGTTATCTTCGCCAAGATGCAGCGGGTCATGAATACGGATATGCCGTCCCTGTGGCTCTACGATCCGCCGAACCTGGCCGAGTACAGCCTCAAGCTGCACAACTACGCCCCCGGCCCGTTCAGCAACGAGACCTGGAACACCGCGGACTGGTACAAGAGTTGACGAGTAGTCAGTAGTCAGAAAGAAAAGAGTGACCTCTCGCCTGTTAGCAGCATCGGCTACTATACAGCAGGGCCATTCCGTACCTTACTGGCTACTGACTACTGGCTACTTCCCGAAGGGGCATCATGGCAACCTACATCGTCCGGCGCGTCTTGCAGGCGGTCCCGCTGCTGTTCGCCATCAGCATCGGCCTGTTCGGGCTGCTGCACTTGATCCCGGGCGGCCCCGAGCAGGTGGCGTTCAGCCCGCGCATGAACCCGGAGGCGCGCCACAATATGATCGTGGCGCTCGGTCTCGACCAGCCCCTACCGATCCAATACGTGAAATGGCTCTGGGGGACGCTGCACCTGAACTTCGGGGACACCTATAAGGACGGGCGCCCGGTAATCACCGTGGTCGCCGAGCGGCTCCCCGCCACGCTAGAGCTGCTCGGCGGCGCGTTCCTGATAGCGCTGCTCGTGGCCCTGCCGCTCGGCATCATCGCCTCGATACGCCAGTACTCGCTCCTCGACTACATCTTCACCGTCGTGTCGTACCTCGGCATCTGCATGCCCGTCTTCTGGTTCGCCGAGATCCTCGTCCTCGTGCTGGCTATCCAGCTCAAGCTGTTCCCGACCGGCGGCATGGGAACCGAAGGGGGGACGCCCTCCCTGGCCGATGGCCTGCGCCACCTGATCCTGCCGATCGTCGTGCTCTCGTTCGCCTTCATCGCGTCCTGGAGCCGCTATCTGCGCTCGAGCATGCTCGAGGTGTTGCACCAGGACTACCTGCGCACGGCGCGGGCCAAGGGGCTGGCGCGCCTGCGCGTCGTCATGAAGCACGCCATGCGCAACGCGCTGATCCCACTGGTCACCGTGGTGGCGCTCGACTTCGGCTCCATCTTCGGCGGGGCCGTCATCACCGAGACCATCTTCTCCTGGCCGGGTCTGGGTCGTCTGTTCTATGATTCCCTCTCGTCGCGCGACTACCCGGTCCTGATGGCCATGATGGTGCTCTCGGCCCTCACCGTCGTCGCCTGCAACATCGTGGCCGACGTCATCTACGGGCTCCTTGACCCGCGCATCCGCTATTCGTGAGGGAGGACTCATGGCAACCGGCAGCGAGCTGTTAACGACGCCGAACCCCGATACGCAGGGCGACGTCCGCTCGCTGGGCCTCGGGGCGCTCACCTGGCGGCGCTTCCGCGCGCACAAGCTGGCCCTGCTCGGGGGGGTCGTGCTCATTGCCCTGATCGTGGCCGCGATCGCCGCCCCCCTGCTGTCCCCCTACAGTCCCGACCGAGGCGACTTCAGCGCCTTCAGCGTCGCGCCCAACAGTGCGCATTGGCTGGGGACGGACGCCAATGGGCGCGACGTGCTCACACGCATCCTCTTCGGCGCGCGCGTCTCTCTGCTCATCGGCTTCGCGGCCATGGTCACGTCCATCGTCATCGGGACGACGCTGGGCTCGATCGCGGGCTATTTTGGCGGCTGGGTCGACAACGTCATCATGCGCATCACCGACATGGTGCTCTCTTTCCCGCTCTACCTCCTGCTGTTCGTGCTCTCGGCCTTCATCGCCAACGCACAGGGTGCGCAGAACCTGCTCATGATCGTGCTCGTCCTCGTCGCCGTCAACTGGGTCTTCATCGCACGCCTCGTGCGCGGCGAGTTCCTCTCGCTCAAGGAGCGCGAGTTCACCCAGGCCGCGCGCGCCATCGGCGCGCCGGCGGCCCGCATCATCCTGCGCCACCTGCTCCCCAACGCAGTCGCGCCGATCGTCGTCAACGCCACGCTGCTCGTCGGGCAGTGCATTATCCTCGAATCGGTCCTGAGCTTCTTCGGCTTCGGCGTGCAGCCGCCGACCTCGAGCTGGGGCAGCATGCTCGCCGACGGCCAGGCCTATCAGGCCGACGCGCCGTGGGAGACGATCTACCCCGGCCTGGCCATCCTGATCACCGTGCTCAGCGTCAACCTGCTCGGCGACGGCCTGCGCGACGCGCTCGACCCGTTCGCCAGCAAAAGGTAGGTGGTTTGGAAGGACCGACCATGTACAACATCGTCGCGCAACCGCGGGACACGCCGAGGGCAATCGACCTCACCCTCTCGCCCGACGAGATCGCCGCGCTCGACAAGGCGAGCGCGGGGCGTACCGGGTGGTAGACGCATCGAAGGGCCGCGCGATGCGCAAACGCTTTCGCAAAGTGTGACGCTATATGCGAAAGCGTTTGCGCATGGTCGTGATACATCGGGTATAGCCACACGTAACCGTGGTCATGCGGCTGACCGCTCTGGTGGTGCTGCTACTGGGTGCGGGAAGGGAACAAGGCGTCCGCGTGCGGAGGGCCGTCCGCGACGGGGCGCACGGGGCGCGG
>JAABUP010003847.1_pt1 | contig 25903 bp, 35 predicted proteins | sample 5559201 | NCBI WGS metagenome assembly JAABUP01 (sample SAMN10711887, study PRJNA513373) | rock metagenome | isolation source: Antarctica rocks | place: Antarctica
CCTGAGCCAGCGTGATAGCCTGTGAAGAAGAGGCCAAGTCCTTGAGCTGCACCCACACATGCTTCCCTATGCCTTGTGCTAGTTCTGCCACTTGGCTGCCATGCCATTTGGCCACAGACACAATCTGTAAGGACAACATCGCTGAAAGGCGTAAGGCTTGCTCATGATCAACTCTCATAATCTCTGACATGTCATTCACCCCAGCACAAAGATAGTCTGTTGTCCTGCCGCATGTTGCAAACACCCTGCGCTCAATTTTTGAACATGCAAAAAAGTCACAAGCATGTGTAATCTAAGCCAGACCATGTGCAGCTGTTGTGTAAGCAAATGTGAAATCTGCAATGCCAAGCTGGGCATAGGTTATCAAAACAGGCCCTGCCACACAGCCCTTGCATGCATGCTGCAGAGTCCATTCTGGTGTTTAAGCTTCTCAGCTGTGCCCATAGCTTGAGAGAAAAGAAAAGAAAGAAAAGCTTGCTTCAAGCAGGCACTGTTTGAATTGACTTGCTGCTGCCATGACAGGTACAGAAAAGGTACAAAAGATTGGGAATGCCTTGTAAAGGTCAACCACCAGGGATAAACTCATCAGGCAATGGATATGATTGTATGGCTTTTGTGTTGCTTGCTTTGGGTCCCTTTCACATCACAAAACACATCAGTCAAGACGCAAGTCAAAAACAGAACAAAACCCTAAAGGAGACTCCAGGCAAGACTACCCAACAGAGATGAGACACAAGGGGTTAGTACCTGGCAATGGTGGGATATGAGGCTTGAGCATGGCACCAGGCTGATGTCCTGACTCAGCTTGCTCTGAGACAGGACTGCCTCTCTGACGTTGGCCATCACCTTAGCCATGTCACCCACTGCAGACACCTGGCTGGAGGAATCTGCATACTTCTTGCTCAGGCACCTATACTGGCGAAGACACAGTGAGCTGGAGTGCAGAGCAGAGGGCTTGACACCTTGTTGGATTTTGTGATGAAGTGCCAAATGCTGCCAGCTGGTTCAGACGTGCAACTGGTTGAGAACAATGTCAAAGCTGTGCAGTAAAATGCAGACCAGACTTGCGACACATATCCTGAAGCAATTTCAAAGGCTTTTGCAACCCAAAGTGGTCCATTCCCAAATGACTAACAGAATCACACTTGTGACTTCACACGTTAAGGTATAACACATGAGAGCCATGAGGAATCTGACCTGGCATGCTTGGTCCACACAGTCAGCCTATGCTGCACATTGGGGACTGAGTCATCCCCACGAGGGACCAGCCGGGCAGCCACCGCTGCATCTGGGGATCCGTCTGGCAGGGTGGGGGTGATGGGGCCCGATAGGGCCCCTGGAACAGAGGGAATATGGTAGATGTGGCGAGTAACAGGATCCAGAAGCCTGTGCCTGGCTCGGTTTGCAAGGATTGGCTGAGGAGCCTCCAGCATGATCACATGGTCTGGCACATGGCCGGCAGCTTGCAGGGCTTCTGCCTGAGGGGAGGAACACAAGACTTTGCTTCTTGGTTGATCCAGATGTGCACAAAGCATGGCTTGCCTGAGTCATGCATCGCGCCATGACAATTGTGCAGTGATGTATTGATGCACGCATTTGCATGCACCATGTGTGAGTGCATGTGCATGTTTTAAAAAAAGCACAGTTGCAAGTCAGACTGAGCAAGATCACCACCTGGTGTTGTAGCATTGTAACTTAGATGGTAAGGAGCAACCTCAGTGGGCTGGGAACAATCAAGTGATGGCAATTGTAGCATGTCCTGTGCCTCTAGAGCGATGCAGAAGAGCAGCCCGAAGTGCAGACTGCACAGCATGAGTGGTCACATAGATGAAGTATAGAGGCCTGTCAGAGCTCTTGATGCTTTTGATGCTCACATGCAACAAGCCCTACCTACAAATGGTCCTATCCAGCAGGCAAATCAGCATACCTGGGCTAGGGTATGAGGGAAGCCATCAAGCAGCCAGCCTGCCTCTATGCAGTCTTGCTGCTGCAGCCGCCGGCTCACTGCCTCCAGGTACATGCTGTCAGGGATCAAGCCATCCCCACGAAGGGCTTCTTGCAGAGGGGCATCCCCGGCAGCTGCCTGGGCCTGTAGCAGGGGACCCATCTGGATGAGGGGTAACCCCAGGGAGGCTGACAGGGCTTGACAGTGGCTGGTCTTGCCACTCAGAGGTGGACCCATTACCATCACCCTACACCCATGCCAATGGCAGTGTCAGTATCAATCTCACATACTGCATGCACCAACAGCCTTGCTGCAGCTCTGATTGCTGGTGCTTGAGGTTTGGATGTAACTGTATGTGACATGACTGAAACATCAGCTCTGAACAAGATGCACATGATCCTGGGGCTCATGCTCAATGTGACCTGCAGGTGTTTGCAGCAGGTAGCAAGTCAAGCTTGTGACACAGCCTGCCCAGTAATGCATGACACAACGTCTCAGTGCTTCAAATTTGGGCGCGTATTTTGTGAAGTAAGACCATCAAGTAAGATACAAGGCTATGGGAAGCACAGCCTGCAGCACCTTTCAGCCTTTGCACATGCTAGCAATGGGCATAAGCATTTCTTCCTGGGGAAGCACCTGAAAGGCTTCTGGCCATGCTGGCGCACCGCCAAGTCCCAAGAGGGGCGGCCGTACCCCCACACCTGGGCCATGGGCACCGCCTGGGGGTACTGCAGGCTGATCTGCTCCAAGAGGCAATAGAAGGCTTGGCGTAAGGCAGAGGGCCCAGTGCCTCCCACTGACACTGCTACATCCAGCATGCCTGGGGCCTGCAGCACTGCTACCTCACCCTCTGCAGCCTGCACCAGGTTGTGATGTTTAGCTGGAAACACAGTCAGTGAACCCACAAGTAAGCGACTCTACTCTCCATGACTGTAAACATAGCCTCCGAGATGCATGTCAATGCATTGTGCAGCCTAAGACAACCTTGCTTGACTGCATACTGTATCTGGCACAATATCCCTATGAACCAGGCACGTTGATGAGGAGGTCCAGTCAGGTTGATTGCCTTGCGTCTCAGGTACAACAGGGCCTTGTCACGGGAGAAAGGGAGGCATCATCTGCAGGCAGAGTGCCTGACTCAATGATGTGCGCAGCAGGGCATGTTTCAGGCTGCTTGAGGCACCACTCCTAGCTTCTTTGCATGCATCAGGACACCCCTGCTTTCCCAGGATGGCTGGAGTTCAACAACATAACTTGTCACCAAACATAGGCATATACACAAATACTTGTTCAGGTTATGTACAATATTTACGTCATGTGTCAGCTCGCCATGCTATACCTGCATTCTGAGAGCGTAGTATTGCCGTTTTCAGACTGCTGCAGGCTGTCTATACACTGTAGCATTCCTGCCACTCTTCAAGCTATGCGCATTCTGCCACTCAGTATCAAAAAGCGTGCAGCAGCAGGCAAAGACTTTGGGGCTGCTGTGACCATTGAGCATCTGCTCAGGCAACGTTTTCCATGCAGATTTGAACCATTCACTGCGCGTTGTCAAGATTGTGCTGCATGAAGCGTGATTGTGTTCAACTTGAACATGTAGGCAGCAGTGATGCAGCATGTACCTTGAGCAGCTGCTGAGCTGCATCCTCTGGCTCATAGCCTGGCAGCGGTCTTTGTTGTAGACCAGCCTCAATGTTGTGCAGCATGTCCTGGCTGCTCTGTGGGGCAAGCCCAATGTAGCAGGCATCAAACCCCTTCTCCCTCAGTGCCAGTACGTCTGATGCATGGTCCATGTCAAGTAGACACACCTGCATCTCATGCATGTATTGTGACAGGCAGGCATTGGCTGATTATCAACTGTACATTGATTACTCATGAATTGATCATTTGTCGCAACGACAGGCCTGTAAGCAGCATTACCAGCTCAAGCTCTGGTTGCAGGTGTGTCGGTGTTGAGTATGGCTGTTTGTTTGAGTGCGCTGCTCATGCCGTTCTATCAAGGCTGACAATACTTGGTATGTCAGGCCAACAGCCAGACTTCGACCACATCACAGCAGACAGGTTTCTTCAGCGTGCCTCAGACATCACAGCAGGCGCTCTGTATCACATGAGGAAGATGGCATGTGCCTCATGGGCCAGATGCCGCAAGTATTTTGATATGTGCGTCACGCACACAGTAGGCTGACCTTATCTTGGTACTGCACAGCCTGCACTGCTGCTTTGGTGACGCCATACACGTATCCACAGGCTTGCTCGGACAACAGCAGCTCGCCTGCAGCCTGCAGTGCCTCTACCTCCTCCCCGGTGACAACCTGCAACAACAACAAAGCAAGCTGTCTGTTATTGTTACTGCCCAGAAGCTTACGCATAAATCTGGGTGCAGTTCATCAGAAATGACCTCTGAGCTGTGCTTGATGATGTGGTGGCAAAGTGGCATGTGTGTGACACTTGTGCAATGCCTTGTAGCTGTCAATGAACTTGCCCACCTGCTCGACAAACACTTGTGTCATCACCTCCTGCATGACATAGTCAGGCACAACACAGGCTGTGCTGCAAGTCAGGCACAAGCAGCTTTGAGCAGACCATGCAAGAGCGACTGCTGTGACAGACAGCACAGACATGCAAGCTTTGGTCAGTCAAAGCCGGCATTGTCATCAACTTGGAGGAAACTAGCTCTGTGACTGTGAACGAGATCAGCTGTGACACTCCTCATAGGTGGTTCCACACCATCTCACCTTACTGCACATATACATATATGGACCTACATCGCATCTGTCTGCTCGTGCACCTTTGGAGGCAACATGCAGCCTTGAACATAGCACCCTAAACCCTTTCTCCGCAAGATTTCAGACCATACCTTGAAGGCAGAACTGGCCACCGCACCATCTTCTCTGGGCTTGGTGGTGACCATTTCCGGGAGGGCAATGCTGCTCCCATACTCCTGAAGGAGCCACTGAACCAGCTCGCCCTTGTGGCAGGCTGCACCAAAAGGTCCTGCCAGGACCAGGGGCTTGCTGACAGGCGGCACTATTGTAGGGCTGTGCCCTGCAATGGCCTGCTTCAGGGCTATGTACATGGCATCCATGGCACCCTCTGGCACTACTGCTGCAAAAGATGCTGCTGCCTCCTGCAGACACAGCAAACTGCTGTTCTACTGCTTCAAAAGGTGCTGCTGCCTCCTGCTGGCACACCAAACTGCTGTTGTCAGAGATGCAGCCGGCATGATGACAAGCACGTAGGTCTGAGTATGTCTTGTCTTTAGGCTGTTTTTCTTTGGGTCAATCAGCAACAAGTACGACGCTGCTTGAGCCTTGCCAGACATTCACAGCAGATGCAAAGTCTTCTGCAGCACAGCTATCCATAAGAAAAGAAAAGGTTACGCTTTTCAGCAATCACAACAGGAGCCTCCTAAGGCAGCGGCCCGACACTCAGCTATCAGTACGACAAAATGCGAGTCCTGCAAAGGACTGCAGGGGCCCAAAACTGACTTTTGCTCTCTCAGCTTCCGCATTGGCTGCCTGGATGGCCTGCTGGACTTGGGGCTCCTTCGTGGTTGGGGGCAGCCCTGCCCTGACTGCCTGGGCCAGGTTTGTCCCTGGGGCCAGGAAGACCTTGAGGGCATTTGGTACGCTCAGGGCCACAGCCCTCTTCACGTCCAGTGCCATGACACACATCTTGCCCTGACCTGCCACCTACAGATTGTGCATTTGATCACAAGTCAGCACAGCTTCTTGTAGTTGTGAATGGGCACAGCACTATGAGAGAAGCAGGCTCATGCATGCATGCAACAGGCTGAACCTGTAGGGCTGCCTTACAGCCCCTGCAGTCAGGGCTGTAAGGCAAGCCTGCAATGCAAACAAAACAGAGGCACTGAGATGGTGTGTATTGTGGCATCTGTAGCAGATTGAGTGCCACTGGCCAACTCGTGTACTGAGCCCCCGACAGATGCGCAATCATGTAGCATGCACATTGACACATACATAGCTACTCAGCTCACTTGCAGTTTATCTTTGCCCCTGTTGGTTTGCAGAGACCCAGTTTGTCACACAAACAAGCAGTCAAGAAGGTCTAACTTGTGGTGGCAAGATGATTGACACGATATGGCAGTTTTGCAGCATGCAACAATCACAAGTGTGGCTTGGTGGCATGACACACGCTCTTGCGCCTTCAGGATAGGCTCGTGAGCCAATAACAAAATGGCATCCTTGTGACTGTGTGTAAGGATAGGGGAGGGTATGCAGCATGGGCACAGAGCACCAAGCAACAGGATAGTACCTACACAAGAGCCCATGGCCCCCTTCATGGGGTAGGGCTTGAGCCTTGGCAGGAATGTAATTTGTGTTGGCAACCATTGGGGTATGCCTTGTACAATAGGCCAACCACAACTACATCCAAAAAGTACCTGGTGTAGGGTAGCCGCAGCAGTGCCTGTCAGAGACCCCCCTGGGCCCTCCCCAAACTCTGCCAGCTGGCCCCCATCGGCCATCTTCTGCATGACGTCCTTTTTGACAAAGAAGAAATGCACACCCTCCACTTCACCCTTCTCAGGCTTCTTACTTGTGTGCCTGCAGAAGTCACTTGAGGGTGTCTTGTGCATGACGTAGGCACCAACCGATTGCATTTGGTTGGTGCTTGCTTGCAGATGCTCTAGTCTCAGCAGTCCAGTGGCTTGTGGACTTGCACACAGCAGCAGGGTGCGGGCATGCAGCAGCAGCAACCAGCGAACACTGTCTTCAGAAGCAAGTGCTGAAGAGGAATCAGCAGACGCTCATCTGGGGTGGACATGTGCATTGCTGCATGCTTCTCAAAGAGCATCAGCAAAGTCAAGCTAGTGTCCTATCATGCGCTGTGCATGCTGAGGGTTGCACAGCATTCTCATCATACATATGACCTCTAACTGAAGACAGGGGGCCAAGACATATCGTGCATTGTCAACCTGTAACAAAGGCAGCACACAGGCAGTAGGTAGCTACACAACGCTCCGGGCTGCTGCCTTAGGAGGCTCCTGTCATGATCGCTGAAAAGCGTAAAATGTTCTCTTCTTTTCTTTTCTTTTCTTTTCTTTTCTTTTCTTTTCTTTTCTTTTCTTTTCTTTTCTTTTCTTTTCTTTTCTTTTCTTTTCTTTTCTTTTCTTTTCTTTTCTTTTCTTTCTAGCTACACAACTGCACACTCACCTGATGGCTGTGCCAAACTTGGAGGGGTAGTCTTGCATGAGCTTGGTGATGAGTGTCTCCCTAGCAGGACCTGCCACACTGCAAATGACCAGGGGTCCAGGAAGCTGGGGCCCAGCTGGGGGGCTACTGCTGTCTGACCCCTCCCTGGTGTGCATCAGATCAGGTCGGTGCCTGCATCAGCATCACACTGGTTGCTCAACAATGTGTTTGCCAATGATGCATTTGCCAGCTGGATGCCTTTCAGCAGCAAGACGAGCTCAATGGCGCTGCGTTGCTGCATGCGCTTGATAGTGCCAGTAAGCATGTAAGCAGAGGTGGTCATCCTGCCAGACACCGCTGTCAGCTGATCTTGCAGCAAGCATGTTTGCCCATGCTCAGTCCCTTCATTCTTTGCTGCTTCATGCTGATGCTTTATTCTCTTGAAAAGGTAAATGACACATGCTTGATCACAAAACATTGATGTGTGCACAAGCAAGGTCAGCAGTGTTGCTGGCATCTCTGGTGAGGTGTGAGCAGCATTGATCTGCACAGCCATGTTTGCTTGAGGTCATGCCTGGTCAGGGATTGGTTTCCAATGTAATGCGTACCTTGTGAGGATCTGGCTCAGCTCGTCACAAGTCTGCCCCACGCTGTTGAATACCTGTGCAGCAAGACGTTGGTCTTGCCCTGGTCTGTGTGATGTGACATGCTGCTGAACAACCAGATCAAGGCACAGAGCAGCACCTGTTGACACACCAGACTGACATGCAGGTGGTGGAAAGCTATGATGAAGGTCAAAATGTTGCAGCTTACATAGGCACCCATCATGATTGTTCATCTTGTTTCGTGTCTTGTCAAGCATGGAAGCCAGTCAAGCGCAAGCAGCATACCAGCTTGTGGTCAAACAGAGTGCTGCTCTGCGCCGTTTCCCAGTCAGCGTTTGCTGTTGCAATCTGAGCATTCAAAGATTCCTGAGGCCTCTGCAGCCACTCCCTTGTCTCTGCCTCAAATGCCTGAGCACACAGTGCAGACTTCAAAGATGCATAGCCAAACTCATGGGTCATACCATGACTGTTTCTCAACAAACAGTTTACATTTCCTGTCTTCAAGGCTCATCAGGGAGGACAATAGACAGACTCCTCTTGTGCTCCAAGGCAAGGACCACTGTAAGGTGGCTGCACAGATCACTGTTCATCATATTGGGAAGCAGGGTGCTTGCTTTGTCTGCACAGATTGCACAAGGCCTCTGTGGCTCGTAAACATTCGTTGGACAGCCATAGCCAGAAGTCAGTGCAGCTGCTGAGTGGATTTGGAGCTCCCAGTATCACCCTGGCTGTGACCCTTGCGCAGCCTGACTAGACAGGGCATACACCGGACCACAATACAAACACAGCGAGACACAAGTCAGGTGCTTGTCAAACACAAAGATGCCTTGAAGACAGTACAACAGACACTGCTGCTGGTCAAGTACTCGTCTGGTGTACCTGAGGGCTTGCAGGAGCTAGGAAGATGGACAGGCAGTCCAGTCCATCAGCCTTGGCCTTTTGCGCCCCTTCCACATCTGTGAGCAGCACAGGAATCTTGCCAGCTGCTACCACAGCAGCTATGCTGCCCTTGGTCACTCTGTAGCGCTGTCTGGCCAAGACATGGGTGAACGGGTTGCTGTGCTGCTCCAGCAGCTCCCCTTGGCCTTCAAGCCTCTGCAATGAGCAAACAGGCTCACAACAGGTGCATGTTGTGATTCAGCAGTGCATTGTTGTCAGCAGATGCTCTGAGCCGCTCAGGGCTTGGCAGTATATATATCTGCTGGCTGGTTGGCAAGCTGCTGATGATATGATTGTGCGCACAGATGGAATAGGTCTGCACAACATGTCTGCATGAATGTACCTGCTGTGTGTTGCCCAAGTGTGACACTGTCAATTCCCCACTTGCTACAGCACTACATGCAATATGGCCTGACAAATATGCATTACCTGCACAGGGATACATCGGTTAGACTGCCTCTTTTCTTTACCTCTTTGCATCATATGAGACTGTGGGAGTTGCCAGGTGTGGTGACTGATTTGATGCTGATGGGCAGACTTTACCTTCTTGCATGCACCAGCCCGTAGCATGAAAATATCAGCGTTTTCAGAAATGCCCAAATACATCCCAGCTGATTCTATCAAGCTTGTCTGGAGCTTGTTGCGGGATGAGTGAGATGCTCACCTTGAACTCCTCTGTTGACACAACTTCATCCGGGTCAGATGCAGTAGGTTGCCCAGGTGAAGGAGCATCCTGCCCATACGCAGGAGTGGCATGCCTGGCTGCTGCTTGAAATATCTGTGGGAACTCCTCTACCAGCTTCTGGACCAGCTGCTCCTTTCTGTTTACAGAAGGACCTAACGAAAGGAAGCATCTGTTGGTGATAAACTGACTTTACATGCCGCTTGACAGCACACACACATTTTGCCAGCCTGAGCAGGTATGATTTGTTTATTGTATGTGGACAAGGGCATGTCTCACAGGCTTTTATCCTGTCAAACATGGCTGACGATTGCAATGCACTGCAGCTTGGGTGTGATCAGTTGTGCAATCAACATGAATGGCATCACATCAGCCAGCACTATGCCACACAGCCTGCTGTCTGCGGCCTGAATCCAGTAGGGCATGCATGAGAGCACAGACGCAATGTGTATCTCACCAGCAATGACGACAGGCTTGAGTATTGCCTGCTCCACAGAGCTGCTGGCAATGAGGTCTGCATAGTCCAGCACATCAGCAGGCAGCCCTTGCAGCTTGTTCCTGACAAAGGGGCTGAGGGCAGCCACAGCATGCTTCAGGGCATCATAGGCAGCATCTGGTGAGGCGTCTTGAATGGTGCAGCTAAAGAGGCCAGGCATGGCAGCCGCTGATGACTGCTGCTCAGCCCAAGCCAGTCTCTTCTGAACCGTTGCTTCAGATTCAGTCAGCCTATCAAGCAAACTGAGTCTGAGATGCATGATGGCAAATACAAATATACTTTGTGAGGCAGCAAAATGTGGCATGAAATCTTCCATGGGCTGCTCAATTGGGCACACATGGGTTGATGTCAAGGACCAGTCCCATTGTCAGGACAAGTCATGTGTAAGAGCAACTTTATAGTACTCTTCTGAGGGTAACTTGCTTATCATGCGACACATCGAGCCATTTTGCCTCTTGCTATTGGACACACATTGAAAGTCAGTACTTGCCTGAGGCTCTGTGCATGAGCCCAGTCCTCCATTGATGCAGGCCTGAGATGAATGTACACAGCATCTACTGCATGTTTGCTCTGCAATGCCTGCACTCCTTGAAGGTCCACCCTGAAGACGCCTACAGACCCTGCAAAGTGAAACACATCATATGTGCGATGTTAGCAGACCTCCCGGGCTGCAAAGGACAGCAGTCATTGCGCGCTTTTGGATAAATGTCGGTCCTATTTTTGCTAAATTCTGAAGGATGCAGGCAAAAGCAAATCGTTCAGTCATCCACTGTTGCATGCCAATATTGTCAAGCTTCTGCATGACTGCATGTGTACAGCTGCACGCAGCATGCATTGGTACGTATGGCGCCTACCTGTTGCTGCCACATCTCTAATGCCATCATAGCTGACACCAAACATGCCAGAGCCATGTAGGCTGTTCAACTCACTAGCCTCTAGGAAGTTGCCAGCCTCAATGCCTGCTTGCATGCTGGCTGGTGGGACAAAGACATATGATTGGCCTTGCACCTCATCCTCCTGAAACATTCCAGAACACAAACTGTTAAACATCATATACAAACTGCATCAAACTCGACCAACCGTTGTTTGCAGCTCTGCAGCCCAAGAATTGGCACCAAGCACAACGGGCTACATCAGAACACGCACAATACAAGCCTTGTCGCAGACTCATCAGCCACACAACATTCTGGAACAGATCAGGCTAGCCGTACTTGAGCGAAGTCAATACGCTTGATGCCTACATGCATGCCAAATAAGCTGAGACTTGTTCTGCCGGAAAGTATCGCACGGTTGATCATGACTTACCATGGGTTTGCGGCTGGTGCATGTGAAAATCCTGCCTAGTCCGTCAGAATGTTGGGCCACCAGCTGTTGCATGACGTCATCCACAGGCAGGCCAGATGCACAGCATAGCACCAAGAACTGTGGCCGTTGCAGACTGTCCCGATCCTGAACCTTCAAGTGTGCGATGGCTGTTGAATGGCCTGCTGCTAGTGCGCCATCCTGCTTGCAGGCTTCGTGTAGTCTCTCAAATAGGCCAGAGCCCTGTGGCAGCAGGATGAACAATACCTACCAAGCTGGTCATGAATGAGGGAGCATTGCAAGTAGTATGTGCAGATGCTCATCAGAAACAGCATGAGGTGACAGCAAGGTCAGCAAGCTTGTTTGCACACCGGATCACGGCTCTTTGCCATGCTTGCAAACGCAGTGACAGCCAGAAACGCACGATGAACATGAAGCTTGCACAGATACAAGTTGCAACAGCCGTAGCGTTTACGGCCACTTTCCTGATGGTTGTGCAGAAGAACTCAGATGGCAGACTCAGATGGCAGGTCCTTACCATGATGCTTGGGCCATGGAGGGGGTCCATCAAGTTCTCCTGGGGCCAGCCTGTCAGCCATTGGAAGGCCGCCACCTGGTGCCATGAAGGCCTGTCCAACACCTGTGTGCATGCATAACGAAGACTGCTGCCTTGGCTGCGACTTGGGCATCTTCTGGCCAGACAACCATGTCAAATTGCCATCTTGAGGATACGATTGATGTTGGCAAGCCAACATGGCACAGGTGTACCTGTACAGAATGAGCGCATGCAAAACACTTTGCGGGGAGATGGTACACAGCAAGCAAAGTCAAAAATGCAGTCATAGACCATGTTGATGCCGTTTGCTACCTGGTACAAGGCCATGAGCTTGAGGATGGCCTTGCTGAGGATGAGTGGCCACAGCTGTGCTGGCATGCTTCCCACCAGCAGTGGTGCACCATAAGCATCTACAGGGATGCGGTCATCCACTGTGACTCTGCGCCATTCGTCCATCACAAAGCACTTGACGTGATACTTGCCAGAAGCTGTCTTTGTGGGCTGGCCACTGGCATCCTGAGGGAAGATGAGCTCCCACAACAGCCCCTTGGGAGGCAATTTGTCCTGCGAGGCCGTTTGGTTGTGTGTAACAATCAAGCAATGAGTTCAGTGGCTGTGGTTTACAGGACCAAACTGGGGCTTGTTTGCTTACCCTGAGCTCATGCACAGCTACAAAGCAAGCACACAGCCATCTCAGGGAGGGGTGGCCAGCAAAAAGTCGACCCGCAAGTGCTCTGCTCGCTGATGGTGTTGCAACACGCATTGGCACATCTGACACAGATAATAAGTCCTTTGGCTGCTTATATCCTTTGACAACACCTCGAGTCTCCAACAGTACTGCTGTACCATATGAGTCTTCACGATCTGCAGGAGTCACTTGCTGTGAGCAAACATAAGGCCAGCAACCCTCTCATAGCATCTTATCGTGCAATTGTATGACACGTGGCAAGACTTGCAAAGCAAAGCATAGCAAAGCAAAAGCATAGCAATCACGGATCAGTCGACGGCAACCAACAGCCCTGCCTGATGGGGCAGGTTCCTGCTGCGCTGTTGCATCGCTCCAAGTCGGCAGCAGGAGCTCTAACGCAGATGGGGGGAGTTCTTGGACAGGTTCAACCTTTTTGCCAGCTGGTTCAGCCTTTTTCGGCGCCATCGCACCGTCAGACCACCCTTCAAGACAGCATCCGAGCAGCGCCCGTCAAGACTGTGGCTCGCCAAAATTATACTGCGACAGCTGTGGTTACTGCAGTCACTGCAGCTGTGTGAGCAACTATGATCAACGCTGATCACTGCTTGTGCAGTTGGCGTTATAAGTGATTAGTCATCGATTAGCGTCGTTTAACACTTGCACAAAGTTTTGATAGATTGAATCTCAGATACACGTTCACAAGGATACACTAGTTTGCAGAGCTTCGTAAGATGCCTGGATCATAGGGATATGGTGTCAAATACAGTGCGTTAAAGTGTATCTTTGAGGCTATGTTTACCGTCATGTGGAATTGCTCAATTCGAAAGCTGCTGAAAAACAATCGTAGCGTTTGCTTCTGGCTGTTAGGTCGAGGCTGACACTCCTGACAGCCAGTCACAAGCGCAAGCACGACGCATGTAGAGCTGAAAGTGGAGGTCGTGTTACCTATATCAACACCAAAAAATCTCATTTACTACACCATTTACTCAAGCAACAAAAGGTGTTCCAACTCCAGCTTCTAATCTAGAAGCCACGCCCTCCAAATCCAACATCTTTGAAGCGACAGCCTATCTTAGTGGGTGACATGCAGTCTATCAAGGTGCCAAGCTGCAGGATGGCTTATGCTGCAGCACCGTGCAGCACCTTCTTCCATGCTAGACTGCACAATTTTGGGCATTGTAAGGTCTTTTGCCCACTGCAATGGCTTGGTCTGTTAAGACAATGTCCTTGGCAGCGCTCAACTTTGATGGCTGATAGCAACTTGTGAGCTGTCAGACAAACAGCATTTGTATCTTCCACCATGAGCAGCCAGCCTGCGTGTACTTTCAGCCGTCTTAGTTGTCTTCTGTGCATAGCTGACTCTGTGCATAGCTGATTCTGTGCATAGCTGACTTCCAAGTGCTCAAGCCTCTCCAGCAATGCTTCCCCAACAGCTCAAGTTGCACCACCAGCAATCTCTTGCATTGTCTGCTGCAAGGCCTGATCTTCGTCTGGGCTAGCAACCTCAGCAGGCTCTGCTGGCGCGCCCTTTCGCTTTGCTCCAGCCTGAAAGAAACAGACCAGATGAGTGATCATTTGGCTGCAGCTTGTGGGGGCGCTGTTACTACAGATCTGCATGCACAGGGTTGCAATGTGCACCTGCTTCAGGGCTTGCTTCTGCTCTTTGCTCAGCTCAGGAATCGCAGCTGTGATGAACCTATTAGCAGCTTGTATGTTGACTTCAGTAGCTCTCTTTGACTTTTTGAGTAAGGCTTCTGAGTTGACCTTGCTGACTTTTCTTTTGAAGCGGCTGATGCGTTCCTGTAAGCAAAGTCATGGCTCTGATAACCCAGCAGGAGCCTACAAGCTTTCGAGAAGTCAACTTGCAGATCAAACAAGTTTGTGTCTGGTACCTCCTCTTTGGCAAAGGCGTGCTCCTCAGGGGATGTGCCGTGCGCACGCAGATACAAACAAAAAAGAGTTTGGATGGCCTGTGCAACAGTCAGATGAAGCTCCGCCCTTTCGAAAGGGCTGGCCTGCAGTAGGTCTCCATAAAGTCAACAAAGGCGTGAGCGAAACGCAGTCACGGCTGGAGGAGGCACTGTCAGCACCTGTGCTAAGCTTTCCTCCGATAGGCAAGGAATCAAGCTTTCCTCGAGCTCCGCCAATGCTTCCTACGACGCCATAACAGGAGTGTTGCAACCGCGAGCTAAGCACTTGCGGCCAATATGCTGCAGCCAACATGGGCAAGCAACAACTTGCGAAACAGCTGCAGCAAACCTGAAATGTCTTCAATTGCCTCTTCACTTCTGATGGCAATGCAATGTCCATAGCTGGCGTAAACTGCTGTGGCTTGCTGTGCATCCACACTGCTGTGACTTGCTGGTCGGTGTTAGGGTTTGAGCAAAGCAGGCGAAGCATGGCTGCACGGTCTGTGGAGGCTCCGACTCGGAGCCCGCAACAGTCAGCGATCAATTCCCGAAACTTCACCCTTCAGCAGTGCTCGGTCAACCGTCGGGATCAGTGTGTACGTACGAAAGTGTCATTGCAACATGTGTCGGCAGGCACTTAGAGGTTTCATACGCAGGTCGGAAGTATTGTTTTATGCTTTAAGCTTTGCATTGGCCTGCTGCGGAAGGTCGTGTGGAAATGCGAGTTGCAGAGCATATCAGTATGTAGGAGTTGAATGCAACTTGCATGTAAGTGTGACAGTCCTTAAGCTGCAACTGCAGTCACTTGACTGTCAACTTGATCAGGCCTGCATTCAATTTGTCGACAAGCGTCTTGCAAATTTGTCACAGCTCTGCAAGATTGCTTTGCCTGGGCAGCCCGGTATAATACTTGGCTTCTCATTAACTTGACGCCGAAAGGCGTAGTCTTTTCTTTTTCTTTTCTAGATTGCTTTGCAACGGAGTGTGCGTATGCTGCACAGAATCGCCTTGACACAGATCATTCTGCTTTGTCAAAATTGCCTCCTGAATTGCATCCTTTGTCAGCAACTGCTGCCTAGAGCAAGCGCATAAACTTCAAACTCTGCTGGCCCATCAACTTTGCATTGACGGGGTGATGACGCCCATACTCAGACCCATGCTTGCATAGCAGAGCAAATTTGCAGTCAGTGCCTAATGTTGTGTGTTCAAAGGGTAGTGACAAATGTGGATGCAAAACCTAAGATGTGTCCACCTCAGATGCACAGACATGCATGCATCAATGAAACTGGGCTGAGCAAGTATCGCCAGCGCGCGTTTATGACTTGATGATACACCTGTATGTGTATGCTGCTGACCTGAACAGCTTACTGCCCAGACGTTAAAAGTCATCCTGGCAATGACACAATCCTCATGCATCAGTTGCATCAAGGTAGTGCAAGGCAACAACACGACCCAGAAGTGCCTGCTAGGGCTCCTTTGTCCACGTGTCCATGCTGTGCAATGCTGCCTGTGACAGAGCTGCCTGCGATTGTGTCAGCACATGTTGGCATACTGCTTGCACAGAACTGTCAACAAATTCATGCTTTGGGTACAGACTGTGCTCCGGCGTCCCAAGCTTCACGTCAAGCGGATTTGCACAGCACTTCCATGGCAGGACCTGTTGTGAAGTGCTCGACGCGCCTGAGCTAACCATGCCAATATGAGTGTATGCTGTGCAAGGTTGGTCATCTCTGCTAGCCCAAGTCAGCAATCTTAGGCGTGGCACCGCCACAGAATGTACAGCAAGCAGGCGTACAGGAGCACAGCAGGAGACATCAGTACAATGAGACAAGGCAAGTGTGAAGCACACCTCAACTGGCAATCCTACTGCCTTAGAGCATGTCAAGTGCTGCTTTGCTCACAAGCTGTTCGTGGAGTATGTTGGTGAGTACCACAATGAGCTTTGTGAGCTTGTGCTCACGCTGCTGATTGCCGGACACGCACTTGGAAGCAGTTGATGACCGTCAGGTCAGAGGGTTGCGCATACCTTAAACACAATGAGTAAGGACGGACCAAGAACTGGCTTGGTGCCCGCTAGCACAAATGGCAAACAGCGGGACTACCTCGATTCGTCAAGCGCTCGGTGTTGTCGACTTTGCAGACAAAGTAGCGACGGGTGGATCAAGCAACCGCAGATATTTTGTAAGACATCAGCACAGCAGTGCGCGATTATAAGATTTTGGCTGCCTGACGGCCGGCAAGTTGCAGGCAACGGCATATGAGCGTGTACGCTGGCGATGTATTCCGCGATAACTACTGGTTGATAGTGCAGACTGCTCGGCGTCCACTCTTTGTGCTGTATGCACTGATCACTCCCGGAGTGGACATCGACTGCACCCTCTAGTAGCATGTGTTGTGCACAAGAGCAGGGAAGCTAAACCCGATAGAAGAGATTGGTGGTGCGCTTGGATGGCACATGAAGGCTTAAATCGCCTGCAAACATAGGATCACCAATAGCAGTAGGCATCAGTAGCTGCTGTTCAACAACAGGTTCGGCTGGACTGCCAAGCAACGCTGACGGCAACGCAGCAAGTCCACCAGCTAATCGCATAGGTCACCAACCTTGCTATAAGTCTTTTGCTTCCTGTCTCGGCTGCAAATGCATTCTACAATGTCGGCTAGCCGGTCAGGCGCACATGGATTGGTATCGCCCTCTCAGCGGCCAAGACCTTCTCTAGGGCCCATAAGCCGTTGCTCGACCTCACGGTGTCGAGCCTTTTCTTCTACAGCGTCTCTCAGTACTTGGCAATCTACAAAACAGTTCAATGCTTTGTATACTCCTGTAAGATCAGGTGAGGCATGAGCTGTAAGAACAGACAGCGCAATGACCGATCTTTGTGTTGGTACCACGCATGCTCGATAAGCATGCAGAGCAAACATTTCTGCAAATGACCAGACTGCAGCGAAAGCCCTGTTCATCTTACAAGAATGTGGAAGATATTCGAGCTGCAGATTTGAAACAATCAGTATACTTCATGCAGGTTCCAGCTGCCGGCAAGTGACAAGAATGGGCAACAAGTCAACAACTGGCATATTTGTACCACTTGTCAAGCTAGTACGAGCAGCAGTAGGGAAGAGCCAATTCAACCAGTTGCGTGGAAAAGGCATCTCCTTGCATTCACAAGGTAACAGTGCCATGTTGCTGAGTCCTGTAGTGCAATAATAGCTCAATTGGTTTCTGATAGGTTTCGCTCATGTGGCGCCATTCACTTTCTTTGTGATGTGCAGTTATCAAGAGCTTTGGTAAGAGGATAGGAGCTGACAACAAACAGGTGCAGGGATTGGTCAGGCTTGCAAAGCAGAATGGGGAGAAGCTAGGATTCTTAGCATGACAATATGGGAAGTCTCAGCAGCTGCAAGCAAACCAGCTGGCTTGCTTGTTTGCCACGCAGCAGCAGCACCCTAGGCGTTGCATGGCTTCAAGTTTGCTAGAGCCGCCCAAATTGGGCTATTGGCTCCTGGAACTAACGTATTTGTTTGACATGAGAGTGTGTTGATCTCAAATGCATTGACATAGATATGAGTGCCGGCAACAGCCCATGAGGTGGCAGTGCAGCATCAGTTGGTAGGTGAATATGTGTGCATTTGACCAATTTGTTGGTATGAGTGGCTCAAGGGCTTGTTGTTACAGCGTACAAAATCAGCAGCATACTGGGCTGACATTAGCAAGAATTCAGGCACACTATGCTGAGAATTATCAGCAGGCAGTTATGCCTCTGTATACTTGGTTTCGTGAATTGTTTTTCTGAGAGTAACATGTGGTGAACACTTGTGTGTGAATTTGCGCACAGTGTATGCCATTCCACTACTGTACATGTAACTTGTGCTGTCCATGTTCGTCAACAGAACTTACAGATCTGAGTGGCAGCTGGCTGCAAAAGGTCCTGATGACTGTTGCCAGAATGAAGACATCATGCAACATGCACATCAAGATACAAAGCTGCTAAGTACACGAAGCAGTGTATGCATATTTTGAGCAATGACATCATGGTGAAGTAGTTCCTTATGCCATACAGCGTCAGCAGCGCCTGCTAGTTCAACTCCTGCCTCTGGTTTCAATGAAACCAGAGGCATGACATGCAATCTTAAAGAAGAGAAGGATATTGCCAAAGACGCCTATGACTATGCAATGTCCCAGAGACGCAACATTGTGAGATGTCAAGCAGGGCAAATGTGTGCTCAAAACATCATTTGCCAACGTTGATGCTGCCACCTCCAGCAGGAGTGTGCTCAGCTGCACTGCTTGTGGCTGGTGCTTCTGGTGAAGAACTGCCACCAGTTGATGGTGTGCCCTCCGCTGCACTAGGTGACGGGCTAGCAGCATTGTTGAAGACCTGATTTCCTGCTGAAGTGCTGCCGTTGAATGTGGAGCCAGAAATGTCGGGCAAAGAGCTGTTCAAAAACAATACTGGGCCCTGCTGTGCTGTATTATTGTTGAAGGTGCAGTTGGCTATGTTGGCATCCTGGCAGTTGTTCTGCAGCCAGCATGCAAGCTGTCATTCATGTCTGCATGCATGTTTGTCAGGCACTGCACCTGGAATATATGTAGCAGCAAGTATAGAAGGTCAAGCCATGAGCATGAGCACATCCTTTGTGCCAACAACACTTGGGTCCAAACTTGCAGAGCCTTTTACCTGGTATATAGCGCCACCCTTCTCAGCACCATTTCCATTAAAGGTACTATTGCTAGTCATACCGGTGGCGGCATTCTGATAGATGGCCCCTCCGCTCCTCGCAGAGTTTGTGTTGAACACACAAGCAGCCACATTGCCCCTGTAGTTGTTCTGGAACAGCCCTCCGCCACTGCCTCCGACTCTGTTGTTAGTGAAGGTACAGTTCTGCACTGAGCCTGCAAAGGAGTTTTGGTACAGACCACCGCCGCTGCCTGTGGCTATGTTGCTGTCAAACAGGACTCCTGTGACATTGATGTTCCCAATGTTTTGGTACATGCCAGCCTGCAAAACAGACAACTTGACTTCAGCATGCAAGACAATAACTCCTTGCCTCTCCTGGAAGACGCATCACCTGACAGGATGTGTTGACACACACGCAAGACTGTGCCTTTCAGAGTTGGACGCACCGCACACGCATGGGTGAGGCGGTCCAACCAGTATTCAAAACACATTACACCAGCCTCAACCAGACTCCAGGTGATGACTACATCAGGCACAGAGTATGCAACCTTGTGCCCAGCTTGGCAGCAACTCACCCCTTCCTTTCACACGACAATGGAGTTACAGGAGCATACCCCAGTTGCTCCAGAGTTATTGAGGAACGTACAGCTTGTGACAGAGCCAGTCATGTTGTTCTGAAACAAAGCTCCTCCTTGAGTGCTGCCGGAGTTGCTGTTGAACTGGCAGGTGTCAATCACGCTCACAGAGTCTGCCTGTGAGACTGCACCCCCTGACTGCCCTGCTGTGTTGAAGCTGAAGAATGAACCTGTGATGTTGGACTGGCTGTTGGAATCCACAAATATGGCCCCACCTGCATGCACCACCTGTTATACTCCATGCAGTGGCAGTTTGGATAGTCAAATACACTATGGATGACTCTCAGCATGGTGAGTGCGATGCACCTCTGGCAAGAATGAGCGTCCTCGTTGCTCACACAGGCAAATTTCGTTTGGGCTCTAATGTTATACCTCAGGCTGCAAGGCATTGACTGCAACCTCATCTGGGCCAACTCAGTGGTTAATGGCTTTGGGCTGTTGGGCACTACAAGAACCAATGAATGACTAGTTGCAGCATCTCAAGGGCAGCCAAGTTGGCAGACAGCCAAGTCAGCAGACAGCCAAATCAGCAGGCAGCCAAGTCAGCAGACAGCCAAGTCAGCAGACAGCCAAGTCAGCAGACAGCCAAGTCAGCAGACAGCCAAGTCAGCAGGCAGGCCAGCATCAAGACAAGTTAGCTGACAAGTTAGCTGTATGCAGGAGTACCCCACCTGCGCTGCGTGCTGCATTGAAGGTGAAGTTGGTGGCTTCAACAGTGAGGGAGGAGCTGACGATGTAGATGCCAGCGCCTCTGGCTGCAAAATTGCTTTGGAAGGTGCTGCTGCTCAGGATTGAGGTGCTATTGCCCGACACCGCCAGTGCACCTCCTTGACTGTTGGCAGCACTATTACCGGTGAAGTTACTGCCCTGTAGAGCAGCAAGCAAGTCTGTGCTTTGGTGTGTCTCTCCATACTTGCTCTGCATGCCTTTCATGTGAGCTGCTGTCACATTACTGGCTCATTTCTGGTCCCTGATGCGCCTGAACAATGGGAAGTCAAACATGAAGTCCTTCGTGTGCTGGCCGCATTTCACATCATTGCTAGCCAGCAAGCCCAATGCATGTAGCCAACAACAACAACCCAACAGGCCCCCAACAACACGTGTTCTGGCACATACACACACAAACTCTTTCCGCCGTGTTGCACCTTTGCTGGTTGAAAACTGGTACTACATACAGAACATGTTTTTGTATGGCTTGCACAGTTCTGTATGTGCTGCTCACATGCTGGGCACATGCAGGCAGTACTGCAGCCTGCCAAGATGCATACCTGAATGATGCTGCCACTGTTGCCTTCTACCACAATTGCCCCGCCTCTGGCACCGGTGTTGTCCACAAATGTGCTGTTCTGGATGAAAACAGCTGCACCATTCTTTATGTCCATTGCACCTGCAGGTGGTGGGTGATGTGACATGTCTGGCACCTTGCCACTTCAGGTACATGGGTTGGTGAAGTGCTCACTTGCTCGGGACAGGGGACGCAGCACTGGTATTGAGTCACTGTTCCAGCCAAGCAGGAAGATAAAAACAGGTCTGGAGGCTTTGATAATTTGCAGTGTGCACTCACTCTGAACCTCCCTGTACCAGCAGTGTATAGTGAAATCTACATGAGGCTGAGTTTTGCTCTCATGTGCCCAACCGTGGTGATATACATATACAGGTCTGCTACAGCATCCAGGTGGAGCTGATGTGCTTCTCTACTGCAATGGGCAGGATGCAGACAAACAGATCAGAAGGGACGTTGGGGTGGTAAGCACCTGGCCCGTTAGTGTTGCACTGGCTGAAGGTGACGTTGCTGAAGCGCAGAGTGCTGTTGCTGACAATGACGAAGCCGGGCAGGCTGGTGAATTGGGAGTCCTGCACTGCCACATTTCCTGGCAGGTCTGCAAAGCTCAGCACCAGTCCATCATCTGTACACATACACACCATAGCTTGTCAGCAGCCCTGCTGCCTAAGAATTAAAATAAACTCTGAAGCGCGATCGCGAGGGATCGTGTGTGAGCAGGAGCTCGGGGACCACGCCTGAAGAATTGCAGCGCGGCACACATGCTACACTGCACCTGCACTTGATACGATGAATGGGCATCAGTGTACAGATGTAGCAACTGATTATATAATATATGCAGGAAAGGCATAACATACAGGTCCTGCATGCATACTCATGTGTGCCTATGATCTGTCATGATGTGTGTAGTCTGCAGAAGTTGTCGTCTGCTCACTCACCATCAGGATCCATGTCTTGAGTGAAGGCAACTCCTTGAAAACTGCTGGAGTAAGCTGCAAGGCTGCTGCTACCCAGCAAAGGCACTGGCACTCCTGGACCTTGGCATACAATGCTGGCTGAGACTAAAGTGGTACCTCCAGGCGCCCCTGCACATATGCTTGCGGCTCATTTGCATAGCGTATCAAATTTTACCAACAGCGCCAAGGAGCATCAAAAATTCTAGACAGTGTCAAGTTTTGGACATTACTTGTGATCAAGTCCAAGCTCACAATGCTGCCATTACCTGCTAGATTGATGACACAGCTTGTGTCGAAGGTGGGCACTGCAGGAGGCGCGGGAGTTGGAGCAGCAGCGGGGGCTGGTGCTGACTGGGGCAAACCTTGAGCAAAGCTTCCGCCAGATTCGGGGCTGAGTGACACAAAGGTCGGCACAGGCGCGCCTGGCGGCACCCCTTCTGTGTCTGGCAGCCCGCTCGTTGCCGGAGCATCTGTTTAGCGTGTGAAACGACAAGATAAGCAACAGCAGATACGGCGTTGCAACAGCAGACTAGCAAGGGATACACAGCTTGACGGCGGACCTTGGGCATAACACAACGGCGTTGTTGTCACGAGCAACACAACACAACCAAAGCACACCGCGCAGCAAGGTCTCCAGAGCCGACCACACATTCGTGTTGCCTGCATCGATATTTCAGGTTGCACGTGCAACTGTGCTGTTGCCCCTCCACAGTCCACAGTCCACAGTCCACAGTCCACAGTATAGTGTGTTCCCAGCCTTGCAGCATCAGCCTGATCCGTTAGCACGGCATACGATGGCACGACATCCGTTGGCACGACATGCGATTTGATCAACAATGCACGGGAGCGGCCTATGCAACGCCGGCCGGATGTACATCGGACCTTTCTTGGTTGGACCTTCCAAGCCTTGTTGCACCACGCGTCATGGCGGTGATGTCTTCTAAGCGGCGGCCAGAATAGCAGCTACTCCCGAATAGCATTTAGGGATCAGTCTTGCCCGCGTTCTCTTCAGGCAAATTACAGGGACTCACGTAGCGTACTGCCTCGAACGTTGGTCGGCCTCTAATTAAGGTCGTGACCCCTCGGAATATTGCAAACGACTTTTTGCGCAATTTAATGATTTAAAGTTTAATCGATTATCTAAAATGTGGGTCGGCACCTATACCTAATACTTTTAATGATTTTAACTCGAGTCGGCTGCTGATTGCGGTGGCGGAAAATTGCAGGTTTGCTATACTATGACACATATCGACGCAGGCATGTGCTTAAATCAAAGGGTATTCACTTAGCTTACATTGCATTTCACTCAACCAAGCATGATGACTGTGTTGACACGATGCAAATCAGCAGATCGCAGAGCACTGCTTTTCGCACTTGTTGTTGCATTATTTATTATTTTTAAATGGGAGTCGTGGACGATAATAATACTTTATATGTTTTTTAATCGGGGTCGTGCAAATATGAGTTAAATAATTAAACGACTAACATTCGAGGCAGTACGGTAGTAGCTAGCTGGTGCATTGACCATGGCTGGATGAGATGCACCTGAACCAGGTGGTCCAACAGAGTGGCATTATGAACATCCAGACATATCGGCGTCATTGTTGCAACAATTGTGTGATACAGAGGTTGTATCAGTAACATCCTTAACTTGGTGTGGACCAGGATGTAAGCTCTGACAACGCAAAAGGGACATGAATGGTGCTGCCTTGACTGGTTTACAGGTCATAGTTGTACAGCAGCGACTGCAGCAATTTGTTATACAGGGCGTCATTCTGATACAGAGGGCAATTCAGTGCACAGGCATACACATATTGTGGGTTCAATGGGCTCAACTCATGGGGACAACTGCACAGCGGAGGGAGGGTGATATGTTTCTCCTTCACCTGCAAAAGCACAACGTAAAACAAGTTGCTCTTCAAATCTGTCCATTGATTGTCAGTTCTGACAGCGCAGCACCTCATTAGTTGCAGCAGCAAGCAACAGTGTGCCATATTGTACCAATCACAGCCAGCTCACCTTCTTCTCTAGGGCTGTCTGCTTTGCATCTAGCACTCTGGCCTTCACAACCTGTTCACGTCCAGAGGCTTATGTCAGAAGCTGCATGACAACAGCAGGCGTGCAATTTCCGCATGAACATCAGGCAGAGTCATATACGCTCGGCAAGGTTGCAAACAGCGTCCAGCCAGTGTACAGCCAGACTGGCTTAGGGAAGTTGACAAGGCCTGATGACCACACCAGACATGTCAGCAGCATGCTAATGTTTCACAGCAAATTGCAGATTGCGTTTGCTGACTCAGGGATGCGGCAGCCGTACCTGGGGTGTTGCTGCGGCTGCTCGGCTGCTCAAGCCATCCAGGTAGTCACAGGAAGTTACACCCCATATCTACACACGGCATGTATTGATTTGATACAGGCAATGCAATCCAAAATGGTTTGGAAAGTCTACTACCAATATCAAATACATGTATGCCTGTCAGCATGCCAGGGCACACTATCTGCAGGACTGGTGCTGGAGTGGAGTTTGACTGCAAGCATGTAAGCCCATCTGATGCCACTGGCTTGCCAGCTTGCAATACGGACTTAGAGGTTGCAGAGCTGCATTGATCTGTGGCTGTTTTGATCATTGAGACGGATAACACTCAGCATATGATACACGCACCTGAGAGCCTTGGTGATGCAACTCTGGCTGCTGCTGGTCCAGCGAGGGTTGTGCAGGCAGCTGGTGGTTGGGGGCGTGGCGGGTCACCAAAGGGGGTCTACTAGAGCTTGCCTCAGGGAATGCCCCTGATGTGCAGCCTGCCTTGTCTACCAGCACCTTTTGTCTGTCCTCTGCCTGCTTCAAAGCCTGCTGCAGGCCAAAGGTGGTACTATGACACTGCAGCCTCTCGTGAATATGATGTGCACATGCGTGTTACAAAGACGCAGCAGTCTCAGCTTGGCACCATGACGATAGGGAGATTATGCATGACACTTACTGCACAGATAGGCAACATGCTAGTCTGGCATGGCATATTGCTGTTGGTGCATGACAGTGTGCTTGTTCTTGGCATGTACGTCGACTGTAACAGGTGCATGAGGCACACCTTCTTGGCGTTCTCTTGCCTCAAGCTGACTTTGAGCTCCTCCACATGCTGATTGAATCTTTGAAGGCGTTCCTGCTTGGCCAACTGCTGCTTTTGCTGCACAGGCAAACTGATGATTGTAATTCAATGGTCTCAAATGAGCATTGCAATAAGTTGTGTAGTGTATGGCTTGGTTGGACACTGACCTTTGAGTCAACTTCCTGAAGGGCAGCTGCTTGCTGCTGCAAGTGGTTGTGAATGCGGTGTCTGAGGGCGTCTCTTGACCCCAACAGCTTCTGCATCTTTGCTTGCCTCTTCTCCTCGGCCTGCATAGTCAGTCAATGCCTATGCAAAACAGAGAGCTCAAATATGCATCTGAGGCATCTGACACTGACCTGTTTGTATTCCTGCATAGCCCTTTGTGCTGCGTCCACCTCAATGCTGTTGTCAACGATATGGCACTGCAAGCAGATTGGCACACTCAAGACACCAAAGTACTTGCTCATAAACAGGAAAATACTGCGACACGCAGTATCCTCCCAGACCTGAACGAGCGAACGAATGGCTCCCACAGGAGCATTGCACTCTGCCAGTTTTGGCAATTTTGGTGGCACCTTCAGTGCTAGCCAGCCCTGCAAATAAGCAGTGCTCTGTTGCTGCTTCGGCTTTAACACGTCAGCACTGTTGAAGAGTTTGGAACAACATGGTGTCATATCATGCTCATGTCTCACCGGCATTTTCTGCCTTCCAAGCTTCTGCAAACGACTTTGTTCTTGGGCCATGTTTGACCCTAGGCAAGATCAAGGTCACGTACACAAACAAGTGCGGGCGGGTTTCCTACGACAACGTGACAGTGACTCTGGACTTATGCCTACACGCGAAACTCCGAGCACAAACACAACTTACTGGCAAATGTGGTCAAACATATCTGATCTCTTGCAGGCAAAATTCAACAACGAAATGATTCTGAACTTGACAAGCTTGAGCTCAGCATGCTCATTGCATGCTTAAACTTG
>JAABUP010003848.1_pt1 | contig 25893 bp, 33 predicted proteins | sample 5559201 | NCBI WGS metagenome assembly JAABUP01 (sample SAMN10711887, study PRJNA513373) | rock metagenome | isolation source: Antarctica rocks | place: Antarctica
TTTGTCTTGAACAAGATTGTATGAGGGCAAGACTTGAACAATCAAACGCAAAGACAATGAGTCTGCAGCAGAAACTTCAGAGCGTCAAAGACAATCTGCAGCAGAAGCGGCTTCTGCGCAAAGACCTATCAGACAACCTGAAGGTTGAGCCAGGGCGTGCATCAATATCACCTGTCTCTGAGAGCAATGAAGAGCTGCTGCAGTGACAAAAGCAAATGCACAATTGAAATATTGATGAACCAAGTTTTGCCAGCTCTTTGCAGACATGTACTTTGCTTGCAGGCGCTTAGTTAGGTTCATTGATATGGTTTATTTGTCATTTTTAGTTACTTTGCTTTTCTAGTCAATTGATGAGTTTCTTTACACCATATTTTGAGGCTATAAGCACAGCTTTGAGATGCTGGGATTGAGCTTCCTTCATGATTGTGGGCAGATCTGTCAGCTTGAGTTGTTTGCCTTTCTTCGCCAGATAATGAGAATTGAACTCCGCTCATAGAGCCGCAAGAATGGCTGCTTTATTATGATGATTCACATGATGCCTTCAGAAGCTTTTGTTCTCTGTCAGGAAAAGTACTGTAAAGTTTCAATGACCTTCATTGACCTGTGTGTGAAAGAGTAGTTGAGAGGCCTGATCAAGTGATAATATTGTCTCTTTCTCACGTTGCCTGTCTTTCTTGAGTTGGTGTTCTTTGACTTTCATGTGTGTTGGCAAAATGCTGTGAGTGTTTGCTTGCATGGCTGAGAAAAGTATTGGCTTTGAAGGAACAAAGTGAGCCTCATTATTGTTGCCCATAGAGCCATTTGTAGTAGGGTTCTTGTCAACACCTTCTGAACTGATTGCAGAAGAAGTTGCCGTTCTAGGACTAGCCTCTCTTAAATTACCATCAGTATCTCTCATCAAGTTCACTTCAATTCTTTGTGCCTTGTTTTGAGAAGTATCAAAGAAGAAGTGAAACATGTCTCGCTTTCAGACAAAGCTAGTCATATACTGCTTGAGAACAGTCGTAAGAAACTCTGAATATATATGGTTGAGGAAGAGATTCTCCTCATCTTTTTTGACTGAGTGTTCTTGTGGTTGACCGCATCAGTTCTCAATGTCTGACCCACAATCATCATAATTTGAGGTCACTTCAGGATGTCTTGTCTTAGGTTCAACTTGTTCAATGTCTTTCAATGCCTGACAGATAAGCTGCACCTTCTGACGCAAGCGATCACTTCAAAGCTGATAGTACTTGAGAGGTCGTACGTTGAGCAGAAAGTCTTTGGCCATGATTGCGTCAGCTGACCCTGGCTCATGGTCAGCTTGCTGTATTTGCCGGTACCTGTTGGCCGATGCCAGTAAAGCAAGTTTGCGTAACCACTGTCGCTGAAAGCCGGATCTCACAGTTTCAGATTGATCAAAATTTGGCCGGTCATTGTCTCATTTTCACTTGCCTGTCACGTGGCTAAGTCTCTTTCACTTGACAGAATCTTTTCTTGACACAGGGAAATGATGAAGAGGGAAAAGCCACAGCTGACAATAAGAGAGCCATTCAACTTCGAATCCGGTTGATAGATCCCTGTGCTGATACAAGAATGCACCTGTTTGCTCTTTAAGCCTTGCTTGTCTGTTGTGAAGGGCACAAAAAGCTTGAGCAAGTGAGCCCTTGCATTTAGTTGGTAGAATATTTTTGAGTATTCTAGCACTCAGCTCAAGACACTTTGTCTCTTCAAGAAATGTGTAAATGAACAGGATGATATGCTCTACTAACAAGATTCATTCAAGTAAACCTTTTTGCAGATCTGGGGATCTCACAGCTGAGAATATATCTTCTTTAAACAACCCTGCTTCAACGTATGTGCGATCATTCAGTGACCAAAATGGACAGCGACCTTGTAGAATATGTACAGTGTTCACATCAAGCCTGTTCTGATGATACTTGTCTTCGTCAGTAATGAAACACCAAGTCTGCTTGACTCGACTTAGATAGTGAGCCATTTCCTTCAAAATGTCAGAATATCAAGGAAGACAAAGAGAAAGGGCCGGTACCTTCAGGCAATGAATGTTCAGAAGTCTTGAGAATTGATCAATTTTCATAGAATGTCAGAGCCCTCTGAAGGGGATCAAGGTGTTCAGGTCATCTCTAACTTTGTGCATTACAAATGATGACTTCATGCGTGATATATTGTGTCTCTTCTCAGCTGATAGCCTTGCAAGCCACTTATTCTTTTGAGCGGTATCTTCGTCTAAGGCTGAGATATGGATTCGGCAATAGATGTCTCCATTGAGGTATTTTGCTGAACCGGAGTCTTGTTCACGTAATGCATTCTTACTCTGAATATTGATGTCTTGAAAACTGTTAGCGGTGAGTCAAGCAGTCACACTCAAAGTGTCACACCATCAGAATACAGATCTGAGACCCACCATCGTTCATCCTCAGCTAGAAATTGCCGTGCGGCTTCTAAACAGTGTTTTCCATGTATACAAACTAGTGAGTGCTGAGGATCAAAGTGCTGCGGCTTCTTGAAGAATTTGTTATCAGGTTGAAGGGCTTGCAGTAAGTCGGCCCTTGATATCAGAGCAGATACATAGTTCTCTGGATTCAACCTGTTGCAGTCTTTCAGATTAAATTTCTTCAGCAGGTTTGCTACATTCTTAGAATCAAGGCCTTATTCAGCAAAGCAACCTTGTCAGATAGCCTATAGCTGTGAGATAACTCAATGTAAACAACCTGATCAATAAAGCCATAAAGAAACGCGGTAGTGATGTTCATTTGATTCACTTTAAGGTCATAATGTGCTGCAAGAACAAAAAGAGTCTTATATGTCTGCAGCTTGATGACAGATACAAAGGTTTGATCATAGTCTATGTTAAACTGCTGTTTGTAGTCTTTAACAACTCAGCAAGCCTTATAGTGACTAACCTGATCATGAGCGTCATGCTTGATCTTGTAAACCCAGCGTTCTTTAAGAACATGCTGATCTGACAGCACATTGACAATGTTCTATGTGTTATTATTCTTCAGTGACTGAATTTCATTCTTCATAGCCGTCTTTCATTTGTCACACAGAGGTGACTTCACAGCCTGCTTATATGTGGTCAATTTGACAATGTCATCAATAGAAATTGCAGCATACACATATGAAACATGTGTGTCAGACTTGTTAACAACTGAGTGACTGCAAAGGTTGTAGTGTAATGCAGCTGAGGCTGAAGAATTCAATGAATTGAGTTCATCTGAATCAAATGACTTGTTTAGAACTTGTGAGTCTGAATCTGTGAGTTCAGACTGACAACAGAAATAGGTAAACACTTCTTTTAAAACAGAAGAAGATAAAGAATGCATGCTGACAGAATTTACTGTGCCGAGCATGCTAAGTGTTAAACAAGGTGTTGACAGATAAGATCACTGTAATAGTGAGAATCAAAGCAGTAGTGTAGCTGATGCAGACACTTTCTCTGAAATGAAAGAAGATCACAACAATGAGGGTGAGAACACAGAAGAAAGGTTAACAGTATGATTGCTATTGCTAGTTGTCTTTTTCTTGCTGTGAACCTCTATGTTAGCCATGTTTTCATAAGCAGTAACATTCTCATCAACAAAGCAGTTATGGGACTCTAGAACCTGTTTCAATTCAGGGTCTTAAACTCAGAAGATTGAGCTTTCTTTCATGTTTAAATAGTGGCATTTAAGGCTGTGGTCCTCAAATTTAACTTCTTGCTGACATTGTTTCTTAAAAATGTGTGCTCAAGCAATGATACTGAAGATGTGAAGAGTTAAGAGATCAGAAATGTTGTCTGTTCATGCTTCATAGAGTGTCATGTCAAATATGCAAGTAGAAGACTGATTCTTGATGTAAACTGCAGTCTTAATGGCTTTCAGTCAGAGGTGTGAGTTCAGGTCAGAGTCTTTGAGCATAGCTTGTGCAGATTTGCAAATAGTGCAATTTAGCCACTCAGAAACGCTGTTTTCTTCAGGTGAATAGGGTGAGGTAGGTTCTCAGATGATATTGTTAGCTGTAAACCAGTCCTTCAAGACAAGATACTCACACTCAAAATCAGTGTGAAGGCATTCTAGTGAATAGTTAAAACAATCAGTTTTCATCAAGATGACAAAGTTCTTGATATACTTAACTGTTTTGTCTTTGATTTTCATGAAAAACATTCAGGTAAACCTGCTGAAGTCATCAGTAAGGGTAACAAATCATCTTGAACTGTTATAGATGATGAGGATTATGAGTTCAACAACATCTGAATGAATAAGATTTAATAATTAAGTTACTCACTCAATAGAAGCATTATAAGAGCAACAAGTCTGCTTGACTTTAATGCACAGTTTGCAGATATCATGTTGTTAAGAAAGATTCTTAAGATCTATGCTGTCAACAATCTTAAACAGACACTTGATGTTTATATGATCTAAATGACTCAAGCGTCAATGTTATGTATTAAATGATACCTTAAACCCACAATTAGCTGCAAAGGCATGAGACTGAGATGTATCATCAAGGTGTAGCTGAAAAATTCTGTTGACCTCAGAAGTGTATCTGATGATGTTGTTATTGTGATGCAAGGTGCAGTCACACATGTTGAAAGAGACATCATCAGCGCACATGCAGTGGTTGAAAACAAGGTTCACAGAGAAAACAGAGACATGCATAATGTCTTTGAGGATAACCTCTTGTATGTCACTGTCAAAACAAACTAAACATAGTGAAACCATGTTCTTTTCAATGATCTGAGCATGTCTATTAACCATCTTAAGAGATCTAGAAATAGGCTCATAGATAAGAAAGAATTCATGTGTAGAACATAAGTGATCAGAGGCTTCAGTATTGACAATTCACACACTCATAAGGTGTAATTCTATGATGAACATAAAGCTGAGTGTTGTGACATTGTCATCAGCCTTATCAGAGGTCAATTTGACATTGTCAGACAACTTGTCTGAGAACAACAATTTGCCCTTGTTCTTTACAGCTCAAGCTGCATTGTGTTTCTTTCTCTTATGAGGGTATTTAGTGTAGCACATGAATTCCTCATGATCAGTCTTTTTACAGTATGAACACTGAAGTGACAATGACAATGACGACATTTTTGGTTTGTCACAAAAGGTCATCACAACAGAGCTCTTATTATTCTTCATTTTAGTCTTGTCAATCAACTCAGCAACTAAGAAATCAAAGATAGAAGTTGTAACATGAATGAACTGACATTTAGCTGTGACAAAGACATTAAATGTAAATTTAAGGTTGTTAAGAAGAACAGTGAGTATAACTCAGTCTGAAAAGATAGAATTCATCTCTTACAAATGTTGTGACAAAGTCTTTAGCTGATTAACATAGTTCTCAATAAACTTAAACAAATCATAGTGATGACTGAGAAGTGTTGTAAATGTAAGGTATCTGGCATTAAAGCCCTGAACCTCATACAACTCCTTGAGTTTCAACCACATCTGACATGCAGAAAGGTCTTAAATGAACCTTTTAGAGCCATTCTGACATGACAGTGCTATAGTAGCACATGCCCTGTTGTTCTTTTTACTTCAGATGATGTATTCAGACAAGAACTTCAAGTTCAAAGTGTTGACATCATTAAGTACAACAACTGGTTCAGAAGATGTGTCTGAGACAACAGCTCATAGGTCTTTGTTCATAAGAACAAACTTGACATTAGTGGTTCATGAGGCATAGTTACTAGCATCAGCAAGATGAGAGAAGTTAAAAGTGCTGTTTAAGAAAGTCATGATTATGTGAGTTGTTAAGAACAAACATCAAAACACAGAGGCTATTGAAAAAGCAAAGAGATGTTGACTGAGAATATTGTGATGATGAGTCATTTAAGAATATTGAAATGACAAGGTGTTGTTTAAGAAAGCACTTAGGTAGGCTAAAACAACAAAAGAATGTTGTTCAAGAATATCATGACAACAAGTTGTTTGAGAATATTGAAATAACAAAGATGTTGTTTGAGAAAGCACTTAGGTAGGCTATTGAAACAACAAGTTGTTCAAGAAAGCACTCAGGTGAGCTATTGAAATGATGAAAATGTTGAAACTGAGAATATTGAGTAACAACAAAAGGGGTTGTTTGAGAAAGCACTCAGATAGGCTATTGAAATGACAAAAGACACTGTCAAAAGATGGTGACAGAAAGGTCAATAAATGATTGACTAGAGGTATAAAGACAGAATGCTGAGCTCATAACCTATTGAACAGAAAGACATCAAGTCGTGCGATAATCTGAAGGGCACGATACCTGTCAAGAAGAGTCAACAGCATTCGACCAACGGCACGACAACTAAAGTACCCAAATACGGCTGTATCGTCATCGAGACCCAGCAGTGGATTGATGGTATTAACAATCCTCAATGGGGTCAGGATGAGTACCAGATCTATACTGTGGAGACTGAGCCGGCGGTTGTGTTCGCGACGTATGATTTTAGTATTGTGAAATCCGACAGCAACAGCAACAGCAACACCAACACCAACAGCAATAACAACAACGACGTTGACTGCAATAACGGGGTCTGCACCACCGCCTCCACTATCTGTTCCGTTATGCCGACCGGCACAACCATGGCCGCTAGCGCAAATTCAACAGGCGGCCTTAACAACGGCAACCGTAACAATTGCGACAACGGCACTTGTTCCTCCACCACCATGGTCGCCACTCATCCTAACGCCACCTCCATGGCGCCGGTGCAGTTCACCGGTGCCGCGGTGCCCTTGACGCAGGGCCAGTATGTTTCGAGAGCTCTCGTTGCGGTCTTGGTGGGCGCTGCTGTGGCTTTGTAAACAGATATGGATCAAGGCTGTCGGAGAGGAGCTGGGCATTCGGTTGACGAGCTGGAAAACTGCTGGAGCGGGAGACTGTTACGCGTGGAGGTAATACTGATCATGAGGGTTGGATTTGACCTGTAGTTGATATACAAGACGTCATCACTAAAGCCTCATATTCGCTAGGTCTGACTGATCCCCTGCGCCGGACCTAATCGGGCTATCACCTGGAAATGTGTCGATTTCTAGCAGCCGTGCGCTTGCCGACCCCACGCTCCCAGAACTATCCCTCCCACTATCCCCCCTTCGTGTTGGCGGGGAAGCCTCCTGAAAGTAGCAACCCTATTAACATGTCTTAAGATATTGAAATATTTTTAGATACATTTCGAGGCTACGTACCGGTCTACCATATATGACAAGGTGAAAGACGACGTCAAAGCTGCAGATGGAGCTATTCGCGAGTCTTTGGACAGTGTGGTTGCTGACCGTCTGGAATATCTGGCCTTTGAGTGGGGTGTACAGGGTATATAAGGCTGCGAGTGGTGGCTATATACTTTCTCGGGATTGGTCTTCGCAGTTTCTATTGTTCTGCAAATACGAATAGAACTTTCTTTGCAAATTACAGAATACGAATAAGTTCAAACTGTTTCTACCCCGTCCCAATATTTGTTCCAAAGCTACCCCTGTCGCCTGCTACAAACAGCTTACTCCGTCTTGCCGGATGACGGCAGAAGCTTCTCCTTTGGCGGTTGAATTACATGAGGCGGGGTTTCGGGTTATCTGATAGCGCGGTTAATCTCGAAAGTATCGTCTGCCAAGCCATCCGATGAAATGGGTTACGGTATGGGGAAAGTATACTATGACGGGACACACGTATAACTCGGTGACAACGATGGTATAATAGCGGGCATTGGGGAACAAAAGACGGCACTTGACGTAAGAGGTACTACGCTTGTAGTTCTGGAGATCAAGCAGCATATCACCTAAGTCATAGGTCACAGGTCCCAGAATAGCCGCACATAAATCATTGGGATTAAAATCTACACTAAAAAAAGGAAAAAAAGAAAGATGAAATAAATCTGAATTTCTTTCTATTCCTTACACATTTATACCTTCCATTCCTATCCCATCCAGAAGGGGGTTAGGCGACGCTGCTCGGTGTTATCTCGGTGTCATCTAGCCTGTTTGGCTGTTCGCTCGGCCACTTCTACCCCGCACGCTTTATACCCCACACTCACACTACACTAGTCCAATGACCCCAGCCGCATCTCCTCCACTCAAACTTTCCATTAGCATGAAAGGTGGCCTCCGTCACTCTCCTTCTCTTCCCTTGTCCTCTTCTCCTTCTCCTTCTCCTTTCCCATACTACTCTACACGTTATTCATCCAGGCAAACTCCTGCCAACATGAGTAACCCTGTCGATGCGATATCATTGGGCAAGGGCGACGCCCCAGAGGTCGAGCTCGAGGGGGGCTTCTCCCAAGTGGAGCATGCCTATGACCTTGACGAAAAAGCGCACGTCGCCGATTACAAGGCGGATGCAATCGAGGCAGAGAACGCCGAGCACAACATGGGTGTGCTGGAGGCCGTTCGAGCCTACCCTATGGCTTCCTTTTGGGCGTTTGTCATGTCCTGCACTATTGTAAGCCGCCTTTAAAGGGCTTAACCGGGCCTCCGACGAGGAATCGCAATTAACACCATCTTCAGATTATGGAGTCATACGATGTCTTCCTCGTCGGCAATTTCACCGCCCTACCTGCGTTCAAGAAGCAGTTCGGTGTGAAGGACGCAGCCGGCGTATATTACCTCGCTGCCAAGTGGCAGTCTGCGCTTCAAGTGTCTGGGCAGCTCGGTGCGCTCGTCGGCGTCTTCATCGCTGGCCCCCTCACCAGCCGTATCGGATACCGTTACGCGAACTTGACAGGCCTCATGCTCTTGAACGCCTTCATCTTCATCTTTTACTTTGCCGAGTCGCTGCCAGTTATTTTCGCGGCCCAGATTCTCGAGGGCATCCCATGGGGCATCTTCATTGCCAACGCGCCGGCATACTGCAGCGAGATCGTACCGATACAGCTGCGAGCCCCTGCTACCCAGATGCTGCAGATGTTCTGGGCGATTGGCAGTATCATCGTTGGTGCCGTCACCTATGTTTACAATCCTGTCGATCACGCATACGCCTACAAGTACGTGCTCATCCGCATTTCAAACAACTCCATCGCTGACGAAAAGAAATCAGGATTCCCATTGCGCTTCAATGGATTTTCCCCACCCCGCTCGCTATCCTCGTCTTTTGTGCACCCGAGTCGCCCTGGTGGCTGGTGCGAAAAGGACGTCTCGAAGAAGCAGCACATGCGGTCGGGCGCCTTGGACGCAGGTCGAGGCTGAAGCCTAGTGAGACTGTCGCCATGATGCGCCGTGTCGTTGAGCTCGAGAAGTCCGACAAGGAGCCCAGCCATTGGGAACTGTTCAAAGGCACTGACCGCTACCGCACCTTCATTGTGTGCGGTGTGTACTTGGCACAAAACCTCACGGGTAACCTTATCGCTAATCAGGCCGTCTTCTTCTTCACGCGTGAGTTGTCATCATCACTGTTTTTAGGTGAATCTATGTGCTGATCCAAGCGCAGAGGCCGGCATTGGGACGAACACTTCGTTCGCCCTAGGTCTTATCACCTCGGCTCTACAGATGATCTTCGTTATGTTTTCTTGGATCCTCACCACGTACTTTGGCCGACGTTCTATCTACCTCTGGGGCTCGTTCGTCAACCTCGTCCTACTGATCGCCCTCGGTATTGCAGCCTCTGTTGGCAAGTCGGTTGCAGCCTCTAACGCGCAGGCGTCTCTGGGCCTCATCGTCTCTGTCTTGTTCACCTTTGCAGCTGCGCCCGCCTCGTGGGTCATTATTGGAGAAACGTCGGCCATCCGCCTTAGGCCTCTAACGACTGGAATAGGACGCGCTTCGTACTATATCGTTGAGATTCCTTGCATCTTCCTAGCAAGTTATATGCTCAACCCGACGGTAGGATTCTTCTCCCTCCGAGACTTGCGGTAACAATTGCTGACATAGTGCAGGGTGGTGGATACCTTGGCGGCAAGTCCGGCTACGTCTGGGGTGGCACCGCTTTGGTTTGCTTGGTCACGGCATACTTTTACTTGCCTGAGATGAAGAATCGATCCTACCGCGAGATTGACATCATGTTCAAGCGTCGTGTCCCGGCTCGCAAGTGGAAGAAAACGGTTATTGATGTGCAGGACGACGAGTAAATGGAGATGTAGTTAGGAAGGCAGTGGCAGGACGTGACCTGGAGCGACACGTCGGTGGGTGCGAAACGAAGCACAAAAATCGGCATATAAGTATTCACTATACATATCGGTATATAAGTATTTACCCTAAGTCTCGGTATAAGTATAAATATTCTATCATTATCAAAAGTCCTTTCCTTCTTTTATTATATTAAAACCTGATACTCAAGACTATCAAAATAGCTGGGGGCATAGCGTATCTGTCTTTTATATAACTTTATATTAGGGTATCTCAGGGTTAGTGAATATAGAGTCACCTTAGCACCTTCTGCAATATATATATAGCCCACCTTCGCGCCTTCTAAAACATATATCTGCAACGTGCATCCTTTTCATGTCCTGTCGTCGCCCGCCAAAGCCTCTTGAAAGTGGTTCTCGTCTCAAAACTATAGCCCCCACCGGCTTGTTCTTTCCAACTAAGCCTGACCATTATAGGCTCGAATCTCTTATCTTTCAGAGCAGGATCGACGGCGTCCAGCGGGTTCAACCTGCCCGACGGAAGGAAGACCCCTTGAATTGCCTTCACATCGTCCTTTCCGTACTGGTATACCTTGGAGCCCGTCTCGAAGCTGTGCTTTTCTCCTTTCCGGGTCTGAGGATCACTAATGTTGAGTCCTGGGTATCTTACGAGGTCCTGTTTCGAAGCAAGTTCCAACCTATACTTGGCACAATTATCGGGCCCATATTGGACGAGAGCCTGAACGACGCCTCGCAGACCGGTCTTGTACGCGAGGACCTTGCGTTCTCCACCTTCTGCAGATACCTTTGCCTGCGTGTCAGCCGCGAAGATATCTGCAGAGTCCCCGTGCAAATCTATAGGATTTCCTTTGGTTCCGTCAGTGTTTTCGCTGGATGGGATTATGGACGGGTTTTCCGTATTTTCTTCCTTGATGGCTGGCTCGGGCTCCCCACTATCAATCTCCATGGCGTCGATATCCTTCTCCTCCTTCGTGGCTTCTTCAAGTCGTTTTTTGAGTTCTTCGATCTCTTCATCTTTGGTTTCAATCTCCTTGGCCTTTGCTAATTTCGCCTCTGCAGTCTTTATCTTCTCTGCTGCGATCTTTAGCTTCTGATGTTTTTCGCCCTTCTTTATCTTGGCGCTCCGAGTTGGCAGCATGGTGGGCAATCCTGTTTACAGAAGGTGGGTGTTGCAGACCTGCTGCTAGAATGTTCTGATGGCAATTTGTGGATCAAGTTGTATGTATTGGATGCCCGGCGAAGTGCTGGAAGAGTCCAATATATAGTGTTCGACACGCCATTATTGGCTTGCCGCTTTCTAGAGGCTACGCTTCTGTTGGAAGTGAGCGATTCGCGACGTACATTTGATGTCAGTACTCTCTTCATCCTCCTTCCCTTGCAAGCTGGTTGAGCCATCTTTGGCGTCAGAACACGGCGCCTAATTTGGCTCGTATGTTCCAAATAGAAAGCTATCTTTGGTGATGAAATCATCTCTGCAATAAAACGAAACATTTTTGCGCCTTTGAATTGATCGTTCACCGAACTCAGCTGAAGATGCAATTCGTAACATTGGTACTCTCGGTGTTGCCTGTTTTGTGCTCTAAACACGAAGTGTCAGCATCTACGTGCTCAAGCTCTCCGACGATTGCTTGCCCGGAGGACTCCGTAACCCCGGCGCCCGCGATTGTGGTTCACATAGAAGCAGACTCGGGAACTACAGATGGTGGACTCCACGGCTCGGCGATTGTCACGCTAGAAGAAGACACGAGCGCAAGCATTCAACCTTCGCTGACACAGGGCGAGCCTACAGGTCCCAGGTCAACAACTGGTTCAAACCCAACTCCTTCCATCCACGATCCTCCTTTCAACTACCCGTGGGGTTTGGCAACCGCAGGCTCTGTCTCAGGTGTCTCACGCCTATCATTCTCCAACGCTACCTCTTCTCAGCCTTTTCCTTTCTCCAGTGCGGCTACAAACGCACGGCAACCGTCTTCGATGTACCCGACGGCGAGCGCCGGCTTAGGCCCGGGGTTCCACACCCCATTTGTTGGCTCAGGGTCACGCAGGATGGAGTTCACGTCACATTCTGCTACTTTCTTGGTCGGCATCTTACCAGCGGTCGGATTACTTTTCACGTAGAAAGCGGGGATCGGGTGGGATGAGCGATCAGGTTTGAACGGCGATTTAGATAGATGTAAATGCGATAGCTACTACACCATGGGCCAGCCCAATGGGTTACACCCTCTCCCACAAAGCAAATGATAACAAATCAAAGCTCAAAATCTCCCCTATGGCGTCCGTCCTTAAACCCCTCCATACCCGCGCAGCGGATGCATTTCTCGCTGTTGCACCAAAACCGTCTTGAGCGCTTTACATTCATCTCTGAGGTACTGCTTCCGTCCGTCGGAGTGTCCAGGCGGCCTGTCGGCGAAGGAACAGATGGATTGGACGAACATTCTCGTGGTGGCCCTCTCCTGCTCCAGAACCTGATGGGCCCGGCTCAGATCGCTCTGCAACAGTTTTTATGCCTTCTCGAGATTTCTGTAAGCTTGACCTCTGGCGTTGTATTGTTGATTGAGACCAAAATATTCTTGCCTCAACTTCGCGAGCTGTACTCGGACGTTCACTTCCGTATCGTAACGGTGCTGTATCTCTCTCAGTTGCTGTGGCGTGTTGTCGACTTTGCTAGGGCCCGGAGCTTCTTGGGGGGAAGGGTCCGTGCCCTTGGAACTCGAGGCAGAAAGAGCTCGCAAAGGCTGAACCTGTTCCCATCAGGTCCGAACATAGCAGCATCATTCGTACTCACCTTGGGTTTGTGATTGCCGCACATGGCCTGTAGTGTTCCGAAGGTCAAGGCGTGGGTTGGCGCGTGGTGGTGGTGGGATTGAAACTACAGATCGCCGTAGGGTGGACATGGCTTCTTATAATTTGATCTCATCCCCACACCACCACCTCGAAGATGCGTTTCGAGGAGCTGAAACCCAAGCAGTCGCAAGGATGGGAGCATGGTGATTGGAGCTAGGCGATGCACTTGCTGTTATGGTGAAACGCGGCGTTAACGCGGTTAAAGTGGAGCGCTGACCATCGATGCAGTGTCCTCCCCCGCGCACAGCGACGAGCAAAACCAAAACGATCATGCACGTACCCTAACTTTAGAGGTCAAGCTCAGCTTGCGGTACTCACCCCTGTAGATCACCTACGACATAGATCATCGGTTTCAGGTCATCTGGCGATTGGACATGAAAGGGTAACACATAGAATTGCTAGACTAATTGATTCACAATGTGCGACTCGAAATACGACCACGATCAAGTCCAAGCTTCGAAGAACTGTGGCAGCACTGGCAGCTTCGGTATGCTAAAATAACGTCTCTTAGGTTGCCTCTTAGGTCGAGTGGCTCCCTGAAGTCGACGGCTTTCATCGTCGATCGTCTTCTCGTCCTGCTTGGAAGTCACGATCTTCCGCGTCTCCAGTGCACGGCCCCGGCCAACCTTTCTCGCCTTTCTAGAATCACATGGCCCCGGCTGAGACTCAGCTTCATGTCGGTCGCCCGCCACGGGTCGCGTCCGTGCCTGCTTGGCGGGCGAGGCTAAGGTCATGTCGGGAGTATTATGGGCACCGCGTGTCTCGTTCCACTCGGGAGGATGTGATTCGACCTCGGAGGGTTTTTCGCTCCGCGAAAGGATGATCCTCTTTCGCCTGTTCGGGAAAGGGATTGATTTGAAATCCGAAGGCCGTTTGCGTTTCGTAGGTGGGGAGTTGTTTTCCTGGACCATCAGCCACGCTGGAAGGGGGCTGGCTCTAGCACTTACAATGTCTGAATTGCTGGGTGGCCAATCGTCTCGTTCTGCGGAGCTATAGGTATGGTATCGCCCAGCTCGAAACATCACAAGATGAACTTCCGTTCGAGTGAAGGATGACAGCTCGTGCGCCTTCTTTTCGAGACCGCGTTTGCGTTTCAACCAAGTCTCCTGCTCCTTGCTCTCCGCCGTCCTCGGTTTCGTACTTGGGGGATCCATCTTTTGGGTGAACAGCGGCGGCGAACGGCGATGACGGCCAAAATTGGACGACGCTTTTATAAGTGAAGACAGAAACATGAAACCATGGTGAGGGGCAAAATCCGCAGTCACGGACCGCCAATTTTGGCTGTGTCAAGTTACCCCGACGTTTCAGAATTTCTTTCACCCTTCTCCACTTTCCCTCCTATACCACCCTTTCACATCAAAGCCATGGACGTGACTCAGCTATACGCGATCGTTGCTGGCGGCCTGTTCGCGCTGCTGACGGTCCTCAACTTCTGTTTCCGTCTGTGGAAGATCACGCAAAAGTGTAGCGCCGTGGTTTTGCGTTACATCGTTTATCCTCTCTTCCTTCGCCGCCACCGCCTGATGGGACCATGGTCTCGTAGCGGATTCCTGTTGCGATTCGCCTACATCGCAGCCAATATTTTCTGCAGCGGCTTCCGGATAGTTTCCGTTCCTGAAGCGAGCAATCGTACCGGTACCCTATCGTTGATTAACATGTTGCCTTTGTTCTTGGGGCCGCATTTGAGTTTCCTCGCAGTCATGATGGGCCTCTCATTGCATAATTTTCAAGCCGTCCACGGTTCTTCTGCTTTTGTGTCGGTCCTCCTAAGCGCTGCCCATACGGGTTTAGGCCTATCCGGCAGCGGTGCATATTCCTTTCACGAGCCTTCTCACCTGTATGGACTGATCGTACGTATCCCTCGGGCAAACGATATCAATCGACTGACACCAACGTGAAGGGCGTGTGCGCTTTGGCGGCACTGCTACTTTTCTCTCCCCGGTGCTTCCGCCGACCGTCGTATGAGCTCTTCCTACGAGCCCATCAAGGCTGTGCCGCACTCGCAGCTTATGCCATATGGCGTCATATAACGAAGCGGTCAACCTTCCCAGGCATCTGCTTATACATTGCCCCAGGCCTTTTTCTTCTGACAACCCTTGCGGAGGGTTTGGTGGCCGTGTACAGGAATTTCACCCTTCGCCGCGGCTACTCTCGTGCATCCGTCAGCAAGCTCCGGGGAGCCATCCGCATGAGAATCGACGTCCCTCGGTCGTGGAGTATTCGAGCCGGGCAGTACGTCAATGTTTGGTTCCCTGGCGTTGGCTTCCGGGCCTGGTTAGAGACTCATCCATTCATGATCGTTTCCTGGACGACCAACACCGAATGGAGCTCATCCGATTCTGAGACGGCAACCCTCATGTCGTGGACGGCGGAAAAAGGCAACTCGTTCGATCCTGAAACGGCAACTCTCGGGTCCCGGACGGTGGGGAAAAAAGGCGGCCCGTCGGGAGAAAAAGGCAGCTCATTCAATCCTGAAGGGGCAACCCTCAGGTCCTGGGCGGCCAGAAAAAGGCCCAGATCTCAATTGACGACCATTCAACTTCTCATCGACCCACGCGACGGCTTCACTCGCAGGCTCCTCCGCCATGCCGAGACAACGCGAGACACACGCAAGCGTCTGGTGCTCTATAGTGGTCCACACGGTTCCCCGGCCTCGATGAAAGAGTATGGGAGTGTTCTTATGATAGCTTCCGGGTTCGGGATCGCGGCACACCTCCCGTACATCAAAGAGCTCCTCGATGGTTCCCAGGCCTGTCAAATCGTGACACGCAGAATTCATTTGGTATGGCAGTTGAGAGAACAAGGTAAGTATGCATCTACCGCCTGTGGGATGGGGCCTAAGCATTCCAGGTGATGAAATGGTGGCAAAGGATCTGATTGATGATCTGCTGGTGAAAGATTCTGAAAATTTCGGCTGGGTGAGTTTGAAAAGGTCATTGGTCGCTCGTGTCATCTAACGCGTGGTAGATGCTCCAAATATCGATCTACTATTCCGGATCGCATGAGCAACGGACAGAAGTTGAAGGGGCACACGGGCGTCTGGCCCACCACGATGGGACGTTTGACGCGGAGCGGATCCTCATGGCGGAGGTCAACGGTGACTATGATCGATACATTGATGGGGAGAAGCAACGATGGACGGGGCAAGAGAGGGGAGATATATTGGTTGCAGGTATTTGTTTGACCCATTCTACAATTGGAAGATATGTCACTGACCATGGTAGTCTCTGCGCACGGTCAGCTAAGGGACGATATGCGCACTTTGGTGGAGGCCGGCCTCGATCAGGGGGTACGATTTTTGGAGCTCGAGTACCAGCCTCAGTCTTGAGTTTATTCCTCCATCGTATTAGGTAGCACATAGTCGAATAAAGGCCCTGACAACCAGTTTGCCGCAAATGAACCTGTGACCAAGTTCTCTCCCTGCGCTCCAGTAGGCCCGTCAGCATCCGCCGATGCCTTCGTTATGTTTGGGCCATATGCTCGTGACTAAATGGCAGCCAAATTTGGCGGCAAGCCTTAGATTTGGAACCATGGTGCACCGGACTGGTTCTATCAGCCAAATTTGGCGGTAATCTCTGGGTACCGTATTGGACCATAGTGCACGTGACCGACTGGAATTTCCGGCAGCCAAAATTGGCGGTAGCCCCGCCTATCTTGACGACAAGCGCATCACCTAGCGTGACAGGGCTCAATTAGCATGACAGGGCCCAATTAGCATGACAGGGCTCAATTAGCACGATATTTAGCATGACAGGGCTCAATTAGCACGACATTTAGCATGACATGCCTCAATTAGCATGACAGTTAGCATGACAGGCCTCAATTAGCACGACATTTAGCATGACATGCCTCAATTAGCATGACAGTTAGCATGACAGGCCTCAATTAGCACGATGGTGTATACCTCACGTAGTTTGACTGCTCGCGCATCGCCTGACTCGACAGCATGGGTATCGCCAACTTTCACAGAGACTTCTGTCAGAGATGCGGGGTGCGATGACGGGATGGATGGATGAAAGCCTATTTAACCATCTGGCTGCTTTCTGTTCATGTATACACTCTTCTCTACTCTCTAATTTACCAAACCCTCCCATATTGATTTACTCGCACCCTTTCTTATACCCGAGGTATGGCGAACAACGGATCTTCAGCGGCTGGATTGCAGGTCTTCCTGATTATCTCCTCCACGAGCATCACGGCTCTGCGTTTCTTATCACGCAATCTTTCTCCAGCTGGAGTTTGGTGGGATGACTACATGATATTGCTGGCTCTGGTCGGTGAACGCTCTCTTCCTTCCGATGTGATCTCTTACAAATCAGACAGCCTTTTACCTGGGCCCTCAATATAGGCCTTGTCTGCGGTCAAAAGCCAAATATACCCGGGAGCCGCACTTTTGTTGACACGATCCATCTAGGCAGCCGTTTCGGATTCGGGAATGCCCTAACGGTCTCCGACTCGAATACCGAGAGGAAAGACCTTCAGCTACTTTACCTGGGTGAAGTGTTCTACGTCGTCGCCATGGCCATAGTCAAGTTTTCAATCTTGTTGTTCTACCGCCGGATCTTTCCCGTTCGAAGATTCAAGTTCGTCCTTTGGGTGATCGCAGGTCTCGTTTGCTCTTGGATGATGGCGATGGGGCTCGCGATGATCTTTCAATGTGACCCGATCCGAAAAGCGTGGAACCCGATATTGGCTGGCAGCTGTATCGATATAAGCAAGCTCTATCTCGGAAACGCCATTCCCAACATCATCACGGACGTTATTATCATCATCGTCCCGATACCCATGATATGGGATCTCAAAATCACCAGATCCCAGCGGATCGCCCTCTGCGGTGTATTTTTGATGGGTAGCCTGTACGTCTACAACTGATCTTGAACCCTCAGTGGCTTCTAATCTGTCATCAGCGTGTGCGTGATCAGTGTCATCCGACTGACGACCGTCGTCAACCTACCCCCGATTGTGACGTGTAATCAGTTGAGAAATCTGTTCCCGCCGAGGCATTCCGCTGACCTTTCAACTCAGGGAGCTACTCGGACGCGACGCTGTGGTCAGCCATCGAACCGGCCGTCGCACTCATCAGTGCATGTCTACCAAGCCTCCTGTACCTGTCCAAGCAATGCGTCGTACACGTCCATCGTGTCTGGGATGCCCATCTCCTGGGACGCACTTCGAAAGAAGAAGCGCCTCAGGGGTGGACACGCAAAACCGCTGCGGAACCCGGAGCTGGCCATTTCCAGCGACTCGAAGACACTCGGAGAGCCAGGGATCAATGCGGGTCTGATTTCCTCGTCGAGTCAAGGACCCGTCATCCCGTGGTAGCAGAAGAAATGGGCATACCTCTCAACACAATCCCCGTCCGAACAGAGCGCAAAGCGCATCGAGGTGACCGCAATCGTCGAGAGCAGGTATGTGGAAATGTGATCTGACGGGGGCCCCGGGCATAGGACGCGTTGATTAGTGCTAGGATGGGAGGTTTAGGATGAATGATTGAAGCGAGTAAATCGTACAAGAATCTCAAAATATATTCTCCTTCATATTTCCCCCACTCCGATGAAGACGCCAGTACTCTATATAACGCTGCTCTGAGATTGCAACCCCCCTGGAAGCTTCCGCCAGTGTCTCGTGCAGGGCTTGGTGGGATTCGTGGATGGAATGGAACGATTTCATCAGGACCTTCCTGGTGTCCTTGTAGTACGATAGCTCTCTTCGCAGATGTCCATTCTCCCTTTGCAGTTCCTCGATGCGTTGTTTCGGGCTTGGGATCGGTCGCACTTTTGAAATTCGCAATTGATCTGGGAGACACTCGATGGTGGATGTGACGCCACCGTAGCCTTCAACTTTGTGATCGATAGGTGTCATATCTGATGCTCTGCCGGAAAGAGGACGAGGGGAGCGGCGGTACGCGGGGTGGACCGATGACGAATTCCTTTGGGGGAGTTCATCTTGAAAGGTTACGCGCCGACCGTAATCGTGGCCTTCGGCGCCGCCAGCGTTCGTGCGAAGTTTACTTCTGAGGCCTTCAGAAGCTGCTTGGCGGACGGCAATACGCTCTTCGGAAGTCTTCGATTCGGCCGGATTATTGTGCGTCACTGGAGCGGTGCGTCTGAAACCATCCCTATGATCCATCGCTTTTGCTGGCGGTATATACGTGCGTCGCGGCAGATAGGAATTCCCGCGCACGTCTGGAGAACGCTGGCGGGTTTTTCGCTCGCCCGGAGAACATCCCTTGTCCATCATCGTGTAGAGAGGCCAAACAGCCGATCTTTGAGAAACAAAAGTCATGTGAGAGCTTACGCTGATGGTAGTCGGAAAATTGGGATTCCGCTAACATTGGCTTCCCCTGACCCCTAAAATAGGCTTCCTCGTCCTTTACATACCACTGGCGTGGGCAATCACGCAAGGATTGACAACTCCACCGGCTATGAGTCTGCAGGAGACGACCAGACCCAAGTCGACGGTGCCAGAGAGACGAGTCACCCAGCTGAGAGGTAATTCCGCTCGCCAACTCCGGTTGCCCGAAGGAAAGTCCAAAGACTATGACATCCCCCTCCCAAAGCAACCCCCGAGGACTCTGCAGAAACGTCTATTCCCTGTAAACCCCAGCAAATTGTCGTTCGAGCCTAAAGCACCGCCGGAGCAGCCAGCGAAGCGAGTCAAGGCAAACCTCAGAGATGAGTCTCGCGCTGTATATCACAAATTCTTGATATTGGACCAGGCTGGACCGGCAACTATTGCGAGCGGCAGTACGGAGACCTGTCCTCTCGTGGCCATCAAACGCAGCAGTGTTAAATCCAACGACAAGCTCCCGCCTATCAAGAGTTTCCCAGCCACCAACATCGTCAATTTGATAGACATGTTCCGCGAGCAGGAGGAGATATACATGGTGTACGAGCAGATGGATGTCTCCCTACGTTGCGTAAATGGAATCTCTCAAGGCTGGAACAGCCACGAGATTGCAGCAATATGCAAAGAGGTCGGCTGAAGAAGCATTCTCCATCAAAGCGACGTCGACCGATCCACTGACATGAAAATAGGTACTCAACGGGTTATCGTATATTCACACCGAGCTCCGTTATTACTACGGGCAACTCGATTGTAGTACGGTGTTATTGGATCATAACGGCCAGATCAAGATAGGTAGGACCCTTGCCCGCCGTCGCTGTATGATAGCTAATCTGCCCGAGCGAATATCGGAGAGTGTTTCTTGGAGGAAAGGCGGTTGACCGAGGCTACGGCGAGCGAAGATATTCGAAGCCTTGGGTACATGATGATGGAACTTATGGAAGTCGCCACCAGTGTGGGAAACCCTCGAACGATAGAACTCCAGCGACCGGCGGAATGGAAGGACAACACGGGCATCAAGGAATTCCTTTCAGCGACTCACACCGTGTCACGGGAAGAGCTATGCAAGGTGGGATGCCGTAGGCACCTTGGTGTCAAAGCTGACGAAAGCAGCACAGGTTCCTTCCTCGCGAGTCCCGTCCGGCGTATCACTTGAAGCCGCACGTATTAACAGCCATGATCGCGGCAAAGACGGATTGGAACATCATAGCATCACCTAGCCCGAAGCGGTCGCAGTCTAAGCAGGTCCTGGAGGAGAACTAGAAAGGTGAACAGGGTAGAATGTACAGTGACAGGAATTGGCCTTCAAAATCGAGGACGAACGGACAGTATATTGATGCTTCTTTGCTTGTGCAGGATATTCGCCGTGGCGTCTCAGGGCTAGGGCTACACCGGTGGAGCACCACTACAGTCAGCCCTGCGAGGCCGTGCCCTACAAGCGCGTCGTCGCGCCGTCCTCCCTGTCTATACCCAGAAACCACGATGCTGAGATCCTCAAGCTGCTGATCATACGAAAGTGCACAAGGTAAATTTTGCGCCGTGCTTGGCATTTTCACCCGAGACCTTAGAGCGTCCAATGTATTCTATTGCCAACCAATCTGTTATCTCTCCGTAAAAATATTCATGTCGAGTTTGAGTCTGTTGATGTATTCCTCCAGAGACTGTGCTGTCGTGGCTCTAACATATTCGACAAGGCCTGTTAGGTTATGCACTTGTTGCTGTAACATCTGTTTTTCCATCTCAGCTGCTTGTAAGATTGATTTCAATCGAGTCGCCTCTTCTTCGGCCAGTTGCGTGAGTTCTGTTGCCTTCTTTGCCCGATCACTCGACTCCTTCAGCTCAGCGGCCAGATTGGACTTCTCCGTTTCAAGCTGTTCGATCACTGTGGTGAAGCTGACGTCGGGGTTGGAGACATTCTATTCATTTCATCAATTGTGGTCCGGCGATGGCAAGTACCCATACCATAGCTCCCGAGACTTCCTCCAGTGCTTTTCCATCCACAGGTTTCTCTGCCTCAGCTGCCCGGATGGCTTCAAATGATTCACCAACTCCTCGGTAGAGTTCTCTATAAGCCCCGATCGAATGCTTGCTTAAATGTTTCTTGAAGAGGTGCTGCTTCTGGGGTAGTGTTCGCCACGTGTATGGATCATCGCTATGTGTGATCAGCCGGACGTCAGCGGGCTCGATCGAGATTCCGAGCTTGGTCACTTCAGGACTTTTGTCAGCCGTTCGCCTTCTCCACCGGGCAACCAGATCTTACGAATGTGTTCGGACAATTTTTGGCGGCACTTTCTCCTATAAGCCGCGCGGTCTAAGTTACTGGATCGGAGTGTTGCCATAAGGTCAGCGTTTTACGTATATGCAGAAGAGTCGTGCGTGTCTTGAGCCTCGATTGTGTCGTGCAAGTTTAATGAAACTCTCCCCTGGCTCGCCAGCTCCAGAACCGTCTCCAGCTCCACCTTTAGCAGCTTCGCCAATTCTGGCGCTTCCCTCTAATTCTGGCACCTCCGCCAATACTAGCACTTCCCTCCCATTTGAGCAACTCCGCAGATTCACTAAATGTATTAAGGGTGGCGACTGATGGATACGTGTTCACTTTAGTAGGCCTCGAGAACCGTCCGGCGAGGGATTGTAACAATCCCGTCATCTTACCCGTCCTTAGTCGCTATGGCTGATAGAAAAAAAGGTTATCACTTGCTGGGAAGATTTCCTTATATGACGAGCGGAAAAGTCTTATATCGAATATCTATCGAATTTCATCCGCAGAGGCTATATATTGAGAAGGAAACCGCTCAGCGATTTCAAGCGGCTGCGGCTAATAGATGCATAATAGCAGATCCTCCAGCGCCAACGTTTCTACGTACTGCGTTTTCTGTTACGCCCCGTTTCGTCCAGCACACTCCATTTAAAAAGGATATGCCAGAACACAATCGATCGACGCCCAGATTATCGTAAGCGAGAGGTGCGTTGTTGTTCAGGCAGTGAGTGATACAGCCGTTCAAGTCACTTCCGGAAAAAGTGTCAAGATCATAAATACCCGGATTGGAGTATTCTGGACCAGCGCCGAAATCGACTCCACAATGAATCTTAAAGACCACAATACTTCCATTCACCGTGTATAGTTCGTTGGGAGTTACTAGCGTCCCAATGTTCGACGTTGCCGTAGACATCGGGACGTGATAGAAGTCGAGATTATTTGCGCAGATCGACGGAAGCGCTATAGCCCCAGATGTCGTTGTTGGGTTTGCGGCGTTTGTGGTAGAGCCGGTCGAGGAACTACCGGTTTGCGTATCACTTGCCGCGGTTGATGTTGTTTGTGTATCGCTCGCGGTGTTTGTTGTCGTCTGTGTTATAGCCAAGGTGGCGTAGAGAAGTAGTGCCATATACGGAAGGATCGAGTTGAAACCCATTGTCAGATGAGACGAGATATAAACAGCAGATGAAGTATTGTGTGTCAGATGGAGAGACGTAAGTAACAGCCGAGAGAGGTATGGGAGTAGAGATAGGCAGGCTCAAAGCGAAGCTGGCCCTATCAACCTATATAATTCCCTTGGCTCCTCCTATTCCAGCGTTCTCCTCTAATTCTAGCATTATCCGCTCATTCGAGTTGTGTCCGCTAATTCTAGCATCGACCGCCAACTCTGGTATCCTCCTCTAATTCCAGCGTTCTCCTCCAATTCAGGCGATCCCGCCAATTCTGGCATCCTCCTCCAATTCAGGCGTTCTCCGCCAATGCTGGCAACGCCGCTAACAATGGCACCACCCGCCTATCCAGGGGCCGGCTTCCGCGCCGTAACGGAACATCCCGAAGGTGTAACCCTGAACTGACGTACTACACGTTTTACACTTCTGTCGGAACCTGTGCTCTTGGATTCATTGGGAACGCACGTTTCCCGATCATCTTCGATGGCGACATGACGGGAGGAGTCCTGGGATTCCGAGGCGTGCTGCCAGGAACCCCGCGTGAACCTCGCCAAATTTAGCGGAAAAGTGGGGGGCCCGCGCTTGTGCGTTCTTAGCGAAAGAATCACTCTTTGATCAAAGGATCCAGTCCGCTGGGAACTCCCACCCCTGCCACAGCAAACGAATTCGCTTCGATCTCGAGCCCCGCACGAACTGCTGTTTTGCATCGGTTACATTTGCGTTCTATCATTGCCTTTTCCGGCGTTTTTAGAGGTTTAGCTTGTTATGGTTGACCAGAAACATCACTAGCGCATCAGCCGCAATTGAGTCCTCCAGACCACGTACATCACATTGTCCCCCAGCGTCACTCACGTCCACCGCGTAATCCGCGTGCCGGTGAACTCCCCCTTCCGGGATGGCGCCCCTGATCTGGTTTGGCGTCCCCTCGCCGCCCTCATCATCCACCCCCCCCCTCCTCCGCATCCTGCTGCCCTCCTAGCCGCCCGGTGAAGATGCCACTGTATTCTGCTTCCCCTCGTATCTTACCAACCTTTGCCGTTTGCTTTCCTGCTCTTCCAAACATTTCCGTACCTGATGGGGGCCCCTCTCAGCTCTGCTGTTATGCTCGATGATCCAGATGATCCAGGCATCCCTGCCCTGGCGCCAAATACCCATCACGCCAGTGCGCGATCACCCTCCGCCCCAGGTGCGTGTCCTCCCTCTTTGTTTAAATCGCGGCCATCTCCCACTCGTTCTCTCTAAATTGTGCCCATCTTCTGCTTGCAAACTCACCGCCCGGTCCACGTCTGATCTGCAGCACACTGCCCTGCGCCCACCCACAAACCCATCTCGCACGTTGTTGTCATCTGCTATGCCGTCGTTCCCTTTCTGCGATCCGTACCCAGAGAAGAGGCCCGACTCCTCTGGTGGGCCTTCGGACGACGAGATCAGTTTCGATATTGACTCCAACGTTTCTGATGCCGACTTGTTGAAGCTCCGTGCGGAGCTCAAGAAGCTGCAGCCAGAAAAAATCCAACGTGATCTGGCAGATGCCACACGGGCCTTGCAGGAGTTGGCCCTGCAGAGATGGACTCAGTATGGATACCTCCTTGTCCCGTGGACTTCCAAAGTTGCATGAAGCTGACTCCCGTGTGCTGTTATTCCAGATACTGCCACCATGTGCGTTGTTCAGAGCCCACCAAGCTGCTCAAGAAGTGCGATTCTTCAGCATTTATCGGCTTCCTTATCTGGTACGCGAAGAACCATCCTCGTGCCCGGAGACTCAACAGCTACGAATCCCTCTGGAAAAGCTTGCGACAGCTATACTACGATGAGGCCCAGAAGGTGATGGACGAATCTGTGGGAAAGCTTGTTACGAGGGTGACTCCCTCTTCGTCGCCAAATCTGTCTGCAGCAGCTGACACGGGAATATTCAACAATAGTATTTGCACGGGCCATTCTGTACCCAGCGCCAACTAATCAGAGGGATGAAGCCGAAGCATGAGATCGGTCATAGTGGCCTCCATGGGGCGCTCTACTATCACTGGGCTTATGACACCGAGATATTTGACCTGGAGCGGCACCGGGTTGCCCTCCCGGCAGTGTACCTCTCCTTGTCCTACACGGGATGCAGGATTGGTGCCATTGTCGAAAGCGACTGCAAGGGCATTGCCGGCACGAATGAAGCGTTGTGTTACAAGGACCTGAAGCTGAAACTTCTCAATCCCCCTGACGGGGTGGCGCTACTAGTTCTGGAAATGACAATTCGATGGGATAAGGGCAAACGCAAGCGGAACTGTCCGTGAGTTGCTCTCCTCTTCCCATTCCCCGGTTGTTTGGGCACCACCTTTTCGGGGCTCCCCTTGGAACTACAAATACATCAGAGAGCAGGCTGACATGTCTTTACAGGAAAACTCTAACCCTCTATGAGTATCGGGACTGCCCGGCCATGTGCCCGATCGTCCATTTCGCAGCTCTCGCCTTCGCAGATAACGCTTTCCATCCTGACTTAGTTAATGCTGGGCTGACACCTTACAACATGCACGACTTCTGTTCACCTTCTGGCAGGATCACCATTGATTTCAACTTCCGTGATGACATCTTGGATGTTCCGGTCTTTCGCCGCTTCAAGCAGAACTTGAAGGACATCAATGTCGATCCGATCAAGGCCCTGTCGGCCAGCTCCATCGCACACTGGACAAGAAGACTAGGTCAAAGGGCCGGCTTTGAACATCCTTTCCGCACCTATTGCATTCGACGGCAGGTGGGGACTGAATTGACAGGTCTGTCTCCGGCTCCGCGTTAATCCGTCCAGCATTTGGCTGACTATTCGTCGTAGATCACGGTGTCAGCGACCAGCTGCGGAACCAAATCCTCGGCCACGCTCGCTCGGAGACGTTCCTCAAGCACTATCTCTCCACTCATGTCGTGGTGGACGTGCAGGCCGTTTTTCTCGGAACGGAGTCGAAGTCAGACCTGATCAAGGAGATGGGCAAACTCTGTCTTCGCCGTGATCCCAACCTGCCAAAGCGCCTTACCAGCAAGCAAATTACCCTAGCTCATCAACATCCCGATATTGTCTGTGCAATGGAGGCAAAGGCCAAAGCCACAGACCGCGCCGAGTCCCAGAGCCTAAGTAGAAAGATCAGAGCCCTGAAGCTGCGAGAGGAGCGTCTGGTCTTCGAGCAGGCACTTCGACGACGGCATGTGCTATCAGCCCAACACAGGAAGGATCTCTCAAGAGCGTCAAGCCCTATACTCAC
>JAABUP010003849.1_pt1 | contig 25887 bp, 35 predicted proteins | sample 5559201 | NCBI WGS metagenome assembly JAABUP01 (sample SAMN10711887, study PRJNA513373) | rock metagenome | isolation source: Antarctica rocks | place: Antarctica
CTTTTCCCTTGCCTGGTACTGTCAGGATCTCAAAAAGCGGCAGGTCCAACTCACGTATAGGGTCAGTCCCAAACACGAATTGAGCTATGGTAGTTGGAATTTCCGGTTCATCGGGCTGATTCAGATTTAGAAACCCTCAACAGTCATATTGAGTATACCATAACAAACCTGCTCATAGGATTCGATCGAGGTATGGACATCTTGCCAGTTGTAAAAGCCCCGTTCATCGGCAGCCTCGTTCCAGTATTGGACCCGAGAGCCAAAAATGACCTGTGCGGCCCGAGTGACTGTATCGATGTATATCTCTACTCCCTTGGCGTGACTTCCTGAAATCTTTGAGCTGAAGCGCAAGAGCTTATGACCCTCGAAAGGGAGCCGTGGATGCTCGCCCGCTTTGAATTTGAGGTAGTTGGATTTGATCTCTACTAGGTCATCGTTCTGGTAGCATTCCTTTATGACCTTGATGAACGATTGCCACTTCTGCTTGTCCACTGCTCCTTTAGACAGACATGGGACCATATCAAACCCGGCGTCGATTCCCATAATTGCTAACTGTGGTAGTAATAAAACGAGTGCAAGAAATGGTTTGCCGAGTGGTCTTATTACGACCGGGAGGAATTGCTACCAAACGACAAAAAGTCTGAGAAGTGGCGTGCTTCGTCGTTGCAATGGTGACAAATTCCTTGGGGAGGTGGTTTGCGGCTCAAAATAGCGGGGTAAATGTGGCTGAAGAACTTATTCGCTGGCGTTTGGGCATTTAGATCACGTGAATACACTATGGGCTCTTTCTTTACCTCAGGCGCGTTCATAAGGTAACTCCGGAAGGATAGAACTTCATCACGTGATACACAGCCACCAGTACTGGTTTCTACAGCGCTGGCTCTCATAGAGAGAGTATTCTTTAGTGCTTTCCTCTTGCACCTTATACGATGACGACTCGTTGCCGTCACTGGGGTATTTCGAGCTCCGAGAGCGATGGCCCCGCGGTGGAATGGTAGAACTGCTTGGAAGAGGGGTAAAAGGAACAAGAGGAGTATAAGGAGGTAAGAGCGGGAGTAAAGAACGATTGTACGCTATAAAAAGATATAGAAAGATCAAAAGGAACTTCTACTGGATGGTTTAAGAGGTGAGCAGGTAATTTTGATGATTTAGCGGAATGGTCAAGAAGCTCACAAGACAAACAACGGGGATGTCCAGCGATTCCGAGAGTTTGAAAGGTTGACGGCTCGGAATAGCCATGAGGACGCAAAAGTTGGCCTTTCTAGTGGGCTATGAGCTTTAGAAGGCTACAATTCGAGAATGTTTAGGAACTTCAAGAGCGTATACAAGTTAGAGAGATAACCTTTCCGCTTCTATATTTGTCATTACAAGAATAGCATGAGATAAAAATAGAAATGTTTTTATCCTTTTCCCGGTCAAAGAGAAACATAAAATCATTCAGTATAAGTGGACTGAACGGAAAGCATTCCGCCACAACTATGGCGTTTCACGAGCAAACTACTCTCTCTGCCCTACGGAATTTCATGTGACTGACTGGCACCAAAAATGGCCCTTTGTCGGGGTTAAATGCTCGCCCACCTTCTTTCTCATCTCTTTTTCCCTCCTACTTCTGCCTCTGGCCCTCTTGCTCGTTCTTCTGCACCTCCCTACTACTTCTGCTGCCACTGGAGTATCTACCTCCCCTAACGTCTGTCCTGCAGCGTCTACCTCATAGCATTGAGCCTTGCCGCATCTGCCAGTGCTGTCTATCACCATTTCTTTTAGTCGTGAGGAGACTAATATTGATAGTGTCGGCATTCGCGGTACAGGCCTCTGCGGTGCTACCTCTCCCATACAGGCTTTCACGAACCGCTAACAACGGAGATCTCCAACCAATGTATTACCAACCAGTAGAAGAGTTCAGGTTTGGCTTGAGTCTGTGTAGGAACTTAATTTGCTTGTCCATCTTCTTCGGCCGTTTCCTTGAGTTTCGTCGCCTTTATTGCCTGGTCCTTTGACTTGTTCATCTCAGCGGCCAGTGTGGGCTTATCCATTTCTAATCGTTCGATCACTGCGGTGAAGCTGGTTAAGCTGCCACTCCTAGGCCCAGTCTCCCGGGAGCGACGTTCACAATTGGCTCTTTTATGGGCAGCATCCCTGGACCTACACTATCGTAGGCAGAACCTCCTGGGGCTCAGTCATTCCGGTAGCAGTGCGGTTTCCAAGCAAGCCAGGAACCACCATCCATCCTCCTTCCTGGGAGAAGTCTTTTGAGAGAATTGATAGGCCATTTGCCACATCTCTCATCGATGATTTGTGACAACGCCTGCAACGCTGGGTGTGCCCTCGCGGCTCCTAGGAGAGGGGTGCGTCACGTCCACACCGACGACTATCGTTTTCGAACTCGAAAAGATCCCCATTTTGTAGGAAGGAGTCTGTTGATTAACCCCGCCGCATGTTAGGTTCCACTTCAGAGCCAAGATGGCCAGGTACCGGGTCGTAGCTTCGATATGACGGAGCAGATAGTGCATAGTCCAAAAACATAAAGGAGAGACAGGACCCGTGGAATCCAGCACCGGCTGTGAAAGTGAAATACTATCGTTGAAGACTACCACCAAGGAGACGCCATACATTCATTGTTTCAATTTCCAGCATGTCTGAACCACTGAACCCCGAGAGAACTCATCTGGATCGACTGATTGCGGAGGAGAAACTGCTTTGGAAATCGAAGGTAGAAGATGGACTATCCTGGGAACAGACGGCTACGGTGTTCGAGGAGAAGTTCCATCGACCCAGGGGTTTACCAGGTTTAGAACAGCGTTTGAACAGACTCAAGGAGACAAAAGCACAGATGGCCGAGGTAGATCTTACGCTCTTTGTTTCTTCGTGCTGACTATTGAATAGTGGCAGTCTCAAAAGAAACCCCAAAGCTAAATACTGAAGCTTCAGTGCAGTCTTGCTTACTTCCGGCTTGGAACGTAGGGCAGAAATGAGAAGAAGTGAGGTAAAAGGGAGGGGATGGGAACACAGCGGCAGTGGAAAATCTATTCCGGGTGGAATTAGGACTGGGGAAGATTTGTGGCGTCGAAAGGACAACCTTGTAATTCAACAGTCAATCATTACTTCACAGTGGAATGGGGATAGCGCTCGAGCAATCTTTGTACCGTAACTAGAGATATTTGTGCAGGGAAAGATGGTAGTAGCAATGATCAGCAAGTCGGCCAAACGTCCTTGAATCTGACCTACTAAGAAAGGGATGGGATTGTTTGGTTTCTCGCTGACGTGGCTAGAGGTGTGGGACTCTGTTCATGTTGAGATCCCGCCTTTAAGTTGCGTTTGAGCTTCCTGAACACCACTCTGACCATGAACATAAATGACAAGACCCTAGCCTGAACAACAGCGAAATTGGTCGTGGAAAACATTCTACTGCTGTTTCCAGACATTCAAGTTAGCCATACATTATCAAGCATTCCTTCTCTCGTAATTTTACGACTGTCTATTGGGAGACTCTTATTTATCGTCTCAGCCTACCTCTTGCCCGTGAGAGTTCGTTCTGCATTATTTGGAGGACCGGAGGATCGGGTCCTAGAAGCTTTAGGTAACTACCGCGACATCGATCCCCACTGTTTCTTATTGACTTAGTATGTGTGAAGGCAAGTCCTAAAGTAATCTTGCTGAGAGACGAAAACATCGGACAACAGGCAAAAGATCGCCGCAATGTTCGAACTTGAGATTCCCAAAAATGCCCCACGGAAACGCACAAGTACGGATGCTATTAGGGAAGGCGGAGAGAGTCGCAAGAGAGCCTGTGGGACGGCAAAGAAAGGGGTCACACACGACGGTATGGCGGAAGATGAGGCAGTTGCGAGGGAATCATTCATGTATCATCAAAAAGCTGAGAGAAGGACAGGAGAGGAGAAAAGGTTTATCGAAAGAAAGCCACGCCAAAGAGTGCGACTACTTTCATGCGACCAGGAGTGCTGCAGTTGTGAAGATAAGAGCAGGTTTCGTACTAATGGAGTCTGCAGCTCATGTGGGCACCGGCGGTGTGCCGAGTGCTTGATACGGCAATTGGAGACAACGGACAAGAGGATAGGGGAGAGGACAAGCAGCGGAGGGAATATGGAAAAGGCTTGATTGTGAAGTGATGGAGTCATATTCGTACATGAATGGTGGCTGGGAAGATAACAATGTATGAAGGAAGTGGTATAACGATCACCAAACTTTGTCTTTGCGAGCGGGTCTGCCCCGTTTGGGTCCATGCTGTGCTCGGCCTTTTGCCTCATACTCCCGCAACAATCTTCGTGCGTTTCCTAATTCACTTCTGGGCAGCCATGTACTCTTCCAGCGTACTCTGTATTCCGTTCCCGACCTGGTCTCTCTTTTGTCGAGAATCTCGGTGACTTCCCACTCCTGCTCCTCAACCTCTGCTGCGCCACCTTGGCCCTGAGGTTGCTCGGAAGCAAAGGGTCTGATGGCGATAGCGCTGTCGGAACCGACGGTTGCTGATGCTCTCCTATTGTGGTCATTTGCGTGAACAGTTCGCCTTTCTTGATCCTCGAATGAAGTGATGCTGAGAGAGCATAGGCGATCAAAAGGCTCGGCGGTTGCATTAGGATCCGAGCAATGGTGTGTCTTTGGCTCTTTTGTTGAACTAGGTGTGTTGAGCTGAGTGTCTGCGGTATCAATCTCCGACAGGATGAACGGGTTATCTGTGGAATGTCAGACACCGTTTCCTTTTGGGTTAGAGGTCCACGTTCTGTACCCACCTTGACTGCCACCAACCTCACTCGACCGATTTGAGCTTGCAATGTACTTGTGGTCTTGGAGCGCTTGGTTGTAGTAAAGTTCGAGTCCAGGAGGAACTTTGAATACAGGTTGTAGAGTCGCTTTCTCAGGTCCCCTATGCTTCTTCAGTGGAGGGAGATCATGGTCATCGGTGTCGGTTCTGTCCTCGTCGATATCGTCGATCACGATCGAGTCTTCTAGATTTATCAGACGTGCCCACAACAATCGAGACATGCGCACTGACCTGAACGCTCATCCTGCGCCTCACGCTTGGAGTTGAGTCCACCCAGTCCCGAAAAAGCCCATACCTGCTTGCTCGGTAGCTTGGAGGGCGTCCTGGTCGGCATGATGTCTGAATTCTTGTTCGGCCCATCGCTGGGTTCGAAGGTCGGTTTGATGACCGACTTATCGATTCTGTCATTGACTCCGGTATTATGAAGAACTCTGGGTGAGCGTTCTGTAAGATTATTAGACACGTTGACGTTGAAGTTGAAGTGAGTATAGCCTTACCATGAATCCCGACTCTGCCGCCTTCGTCCAAACCGACTGTGTCTGCCTTGCGCTTGTGGGAATCCCAAATTTCCGGTGTGGCCATTGCCGCCATAGGCCCGTCCTCGGTAGGGAGCATTGGGTTTGACATCCTCGATGAAGGACTCTGCTTCACCGGTTGTTGTGCGATACCTCCTTGAAGATGAAATTGGTCTGAAGCTAACGAGGCTGTCCAGGCGTCAATGTCAAGGAATTCGTCATCAGACAGAGCTTGATCAATCTTCTCCAGTAGAAGAGGTGTATTCTTGTCGGCTTCGGACGAAAGGTTGTGATGGTTTCCGAAAGACTCGATGGACGGAAGGCAAAGGTCTCCCTCGTTATTGGTGTCACGGTCGCCGCCGCCCCGATTGTTCCCTGCCGTTTCCGAGATTTCTGCATCCGTTAGATAAGTTTCTCATGACGCTGAATTCCAACAATACCTCCATCCCCCACTCTGGCATCTCCAGCCAACTTGCGTTGGAGCGAAGGCTCGATTTCGCGATTCGTCTTGAACGGCTTGTCCCACCAGTCGCGCTGTAAGATCGCTGTGCGTTTTCCGCCAGCATTACCCAATCTTGGTGGCTTGAGGCTGGGGCGTGGGCTCGGTTGTGGTTGGTAGAAGTGGATGGAGGTCATGTCGACGGCAGCCATCGTGGAATAGAATTGCGAGGGGGTCTTGTAAACATGAAAACAGTGGAAATCGCTGCCTTTTCTAAAGGGGAGCGCAGAGGGATTATATGTCGAGGCCCGTTAGCCGTTCTCGGCGCAAAGGTACTCCCAATCCCATCGCGAGCCACACCATCTCTGCGCTGTTCCTCTAAAGCTTCGTAAGCCCCCTCTTGGCTGCACCCAACCCTCAAGGATTGCCCAGCCCCCAACAATTCCAGTTTCCCCTCCTGTTCTCTTGCCGTCCAATCCACGCGCTGTATCCCTTGGAACGATGTGCATCCGGAGGTCTCCACTGTAGCAGCCAGCTGGATCGTCGCCGATCTCCATGGATCAAACCTCACAGAACGCCTCGCAGAACGCCTCGCGAGACACTTGATAGAGCACAGGCCGCGCGGATTTTCCCCTCCAAAGCTAATCGTCGATGATCCGCCAATAGTCTATGGCCCGGCATCGGCACGACTGAGACAATCTCCTCACGAGCTGGAAGCTTCTCGCTGCAGACGGCAAGGATGAAGGATGTTCGGCAAGAGGGCACAGGACGGCACAGGAAAGTGTCACCTCTCCCACAGCCCAACTCCCGATCCAGGCAGTGCTGTGCAGTGCACATGCATGCCCCCTCTATCGAACCGCTGCCACGTCAGCACCAACTGGTGCTTGAAACCCAGCCGAGCTGAACTTAACGAGGCTGCCCAATTACCGCAAGCCAGGCTCCTGCAGGAGATGTCACCAGACCGCTAGCAACAGCATAGCGCCATCCATTCGCCGACGGCGCAGTAGGAAACACGCTCAGGGTGGTGTGAGGCATTTATTCGATTGGTCTAGGCGCACAGGCGGTAGCTATGTGCAGGCTCCACCTTGCTCGCGCCCTTTGTTGTGGCCATGGCAATCGCCCGACACCCGGTGGACAATAGTTGCCATGCTAATGGAGCGAGGAGTAAGAGGCCAGCTGTGGACAGGAAACTGAAGGACGCCGAGAAAAGGAGACCGGAAGGTCGAAGATCACTCTAGGAGGCGCGGGTGAGGGACGCGATGGCCAGTGGTCCAAGAAACCAAAGGGAAAAGTGCGCGCCATCAAACGGGGGCGACCGTGAGCAGAACCGCGAGGAACAAGTCTCGGGCCAGATGGGCGGCGTAGAAACTGGGCCAATGGAACCAATCATCGCAACGATTGGGCCTCTCCCCGATGTGGGTTGAGGTCCGAGCGAAGGGTCATGAGACGGAAACGAGGAGCCGACAAAGAACCCAGGTGAAAAAGACAAAGAAGATAAGGAGGAATGATGGAAGACGAGGGGGGACGGGCGATTATTTATGGCCTGGGAAAGCGGCGATGGGCTGTGCCGGCGCGCTTTGCCCGATTCGAGGGGGTGCCAAACCCGACATGGCAAACACCTGAAAGTAAATTACAGATTAAAATTAACTTTTTTAACTTTTTTAAATACTTTTAAGATTTTTAAGTACTCAGTTTTGATTATTCAGAAAGAATCATTCTCAATTCAAAACATCAACATTATCTCTTTTCAAGCATTAATAAAATGATCAAAGAAGAATCATACAAAGATTTTTGCTATATTCATCAAAGACATTGATAGAAAAATTGTTTATAACACTCAATTAGACTGATTGCATCAAGTTAAGTACTTAATCTGAAAAGTGTTGAATCAAGTTGAAAGATTTTTGAATTCAGATCGCGTCGAGTTGAAAAGTTGAGCTTAAGAACTCAAGTCGAGTTGAAAAGCTGAACTTAACAACTCAACTCAATAACTCAACTTGACTTGACAAGAAGTAGATAGATAGATGTAAATAACTTGATTGAACAGTTTTCATGATTTTTCATCATGACTTTCTATCAAATCTTTCTATCAAATCTCTCTATTAAACAGTCTTCATGATTTCTTATTATAGCTTTCTATCAAATCTTTCTATCAAACCTTTCTATTAAACAGTCTTCATGATTTCCCGTCATAGCTTTCTATCAAATCTTTCTATCAAACAGTCTTCATGTTTTTTCTTCATGACTCTCTATCATGACTTTCTATCATGACTCTCTTTCAAACAGTCTTCATATTTCTCGTCATGACTTTCTATCATGACTTTCTATCAAACAGTCTTCATGTTTCTCATCATGACTCTTTATCATGACTCTTTATTAAACAGTCTTCATGTTTCTCGTCATGACTTTCTATCAAATACAAAAAGATAATGCAAAAAAATAATGCAAAAAAGCGGAAAAATTTCTATATTTAACTTTCTTAATATCAAGCTCAAGTTCTTGACGAGTCAAGTCGAGTTGAAAATATGCTCAATTCAACTTGAATTAAGTTGAAAATGTGAGCAATTCAACTTTGAATTGAGTTGAATTCAAAATATCAACTTGAAACTCAACTTGATGATTAATCTACACTTAATGTGATTTAAACATCATAAATGTGTCATTTATTAATAAAACAGCTCAGAATTTAAAAGATATTAAAGTTAAGTTATTATTGAAATATCAGAATTTTTTAAATGTCTTTGATTGAGTTCAAGCAGACAAGTTAACTGTAAGACAGCGAAATCTCTTTACATGAAACTAAACTGATCGCGTCAAGTCGAGTACTTGAGTTCAAGTCAAGTACTCGACTCGAAAAGTGTTGAATTGAGTTGAAATTTTTTTGAAAAAGTGTTGAGTTGAATTGAGAAGTTGAATTCAAGAACTCGAGTCAAATTGAGAAGCTTGACTCAATAACTCAATTCGAAAACTCGACTTGACTCGACAAGATATTAGATAAATGTAAATAGCTTGATCAAACAGTCTTCATGATTTTCTTCATGACTTTCTACCATGTTTTTCCGTCATGACTTTCTATCAAAGTCAAACGATCTTCATGTTTTTTCTTCATGTTCTTCTTCATGTTTCTCTTCATGTTTCTCTTCATGTTTCTCATCATGACTCTTTATCAAATGATCTTCATGTTTCTCTTTATGACTTTCTATCAAAAGATAATGCAAAAAGGTAATGCAAAAGTCAAAAATCGGAAAATTTTCTATATTTAGTTCTCTTGATGTCAAGCTTGAGTTCTTGACGAGTCGAGTTAAATTGACTCAATTCTCAGTCGAATCGAGTCGCATTGAGTTGAAAATATGAGTAATTCGACTTGAATTGAGTTGAAAATGTGAGCAACTTGACTCAATCTCGATTCAAGTTCAAAATGTTAACTCAAAATTCAACTCAACAATCAGTCTACATGAAACTGCGTAGTAGAAGATAATAAGATAGCATTCTATTAATGATAAAACTAATTACTAAGAAATGAAAGTAAAAGCTTGCAAAGTTTTCATCTTCTGTCAAGTCATTATTTTTATTCATTCATTAATCTCTTTGATTTAATCTTGTGAACTAGTCTTGCAAATATGCATCATTCATAGTCAATGAGATGCATTCTCACAACTGCATTTCTTCTTAAAGACTCAACTTCTGAGTCTTTATAACATCATATTGTCTTTTTGCAGCTGACAGCATAACAATAACTTCTTCAGCGCTTTAACATCTGTGTAGAAGTATCGTGAGTTAATCATGTTAATGAGCATAAACAGAGCTAGTGCAAAATTGTTGATGTCAATCATTCTTAAGTCTTCATAGCATTATTATGTCTTTCAATAGCTGATAGCATAGTAATGACATCTTCAACACTTTAGTATCTGTGTAAAAGTGTTGTAAATTAATCATGTTAACAAGCATAAACAGAGTTAATGCAAGATTGTTGATATTAATTCTTCAGCTTTATTTTCTGTCATGATGTCAGATCATCAACTCAGTTTAAAACATAGATCATTGATATTTTAAATAATCTCAATTCATTGAATCTGCTTTGCAGTTCAATGAATCAAGTCATCAATTTAATCATCATCATCTTAATTTAGTTTCAGCAATTCTGTTTCAATCATTTCAGTCATGTGCATGAACTTTTGCAATCTTAAGTTAATAAAACTACTGTCTAGCCTTGATTCTGCTTAATTCATGTATATAAAAGTTGAGCTTTTATTATTTTCTTTCACTCTTTATCTTTCATCTTGTACATTATTTGATGTATTGTCTTGTATTTAAATTCTATCAAGTCACTCAAGTTGATCGTGATCATCTTGAGTAGTAATAATAATATCATTCTTTTATATTGATAGTTTCTAGTCTAGTCTTTGACATTACAAAAGATCAACACTTTCTGCAATGTTTTTATACGTTGAAATCTCATCTAGTTATTCTTTCGTTTAAATGAAGTTATCTCACAATTTCTTGATTGATGATGAGCATGCTGTTGAACAGTTCACTTAAAGTATGATTGAAAATTCAGTTGAGATCTTTCGTGCAATGCAAGAGCTTCAAAATCAAGTTCAACAACATGATATCATCATTTCATTTTCATTCATTGTTTTTAATTCTTCAATTTATATAAAGTTGAATTCTCAGTTTCTTGTGATGATAACTCAGATCATTACACAAATCTTGAACAATCAATCTTTCTTCATTATTCACTTTTCTGCAAACTCTGTTGCTGTCTTCATCGCTTCTAGATTCAAGAAACTTCTCAACATATCTGAATATGAGAGAAACAAAGATTGATTGAATGCATGAAAGCAGAATCTGACATAATGCATGAATGTGAACGACAATCATTATTTCTTTCATTGAGTCAAGATCATCTATATCAAGTCATGATTCATCATAAATAAGAAGACTTACAATCTAGTGAATCAATATCAAGTCAATGATCTTTGTATCATTTTCATCTTCACAAATTGATAACATAAGTTACATCATTGCTGTGACAATTCTTTCAAGATAGAAGATGCTCATTTATATCTTCGCGAAATTTTGAAGCAAGACATGAATAACTTTGTTGATTATTACAATCTTTTCTATCAAAAGAAAGAATGTTCTTTGATGAAAGATTTCTCATTGATTGATTGTTTGAAGCACAATGTCAATTATTTTATTCAAGTCATTGTTTTTTTCTGATGAAATTTCAATGAAACTCAATCATTGATTTTTCATCAATGAATTCAAGCATTCTCTGACATCAACGAAGAGCTTCAACAGCTTAAGCATCATTAATCTCACTTCATCTTCATCATTGTTTCATTCATCAAAGTCAAGAACATCTTTGCATTGACTAGTAATTCTTTGAGTTCAAAGATCATCATTTCTGTGACTGTTGTTTTAACAGTATCTTCATCTTTTTCTCTCTTGTTTCTTAATGAATCAATGAATTTAAACTTTGTCATTGTCATCATTCAAGATAAGATTCTGATCATTTCTGAAATCAAGAAAATCTGCAACAAATGAAAGATGTGCTACTACTGCAAGTTGCAACATTCAAGCAAAATTGTTAAAGAATGCTCAAATAAAAAGTTCTTCACTCTGCATATCATGAACATTTACAACAATGACATCATCAGTATAAATAAAGAAGTTTTGCTGTTTGCAAGAATAGTTTAGTTTCTGAGTTAAATCACGTTCAGAAATCTGTATATATATCATCTTGTCTACTAGTTTCAATCTTTTCATTCTCACTTCAATCATATAGAAAGTTTTCTGCTAAATCTGTTTTGAAACTCTTTGAATTCAATTTGACATTCAAAAATAATCACATGATAGTATTTTGTATTCTACGTCAAGCTCAATCTAAAGTTCTCGTTCTCACTTTGATTAATAGTGAAGTCTCTGCTTATGTCTTTATGAATAAATTCTTCACACAACAACATTATTTCTTCTTGCATCAACTAATTCATTCTTGCAGACTTTGAGAATTTGATGATCAAGTCACTTTAATTGATGACATTATTCATGTCATTGAAATCACAATGATTCTCAATAAACATCTCAAAAGACTATTCTTTTATGTTATTGAATTAAGTCAATATCTCATCATCATGAGTTTATCATGACTTCATTATCACGTCATTGATGTTAATTTTGAACACAATATTCTCATTTTTTTTCTTCTTCTGTCTTAATCATTGTTGTTAATCTCTCATCAAGATCTATGATTTTAATCAATAAGAAGAAAATTTCTCGCTTGAAGTTAACAAAGTAGCTTCTCTTCAGTCTCGCTCTCAATTCGCTCACAAGAAGCAACTTAATTCATGAATCATTTACAAGAAGTAATTCAGTCTACAGATTGCTCACAAGAAGTAATTCAGCACTCAGTTTACTTGCAAGAAGTAATTTAGTTTTTCATTCACTTGAAAGAAGTAACTCAGTTTTCAGTTTGCTCACAAGAAGCAATTCAGTCTTCAATTCACTTGCAAGAAGTAACTTAGTTTCTCATTTACTCACAAGAAGTAATATAACTTTTCATTCACTTACAAAAAGTCAACTAATACTCAGTTTGTTTACAAAAAACAAATCTTATTCAATCTTGTCTTTCATCTGAAACAAGAAGTTTTTAGTTGTATTCTTCAAGTCATTCAAAAAGAATACTCATTAAAAATCAAGTGTTGAAATTCTTTCTTCTTTAAAACTTCTGTTGTTCTTCAAGCAGATTAATTCAATCAATCTTTTATACAACTTGACATAATTAAGTTGAAAGTTTGAAGCTTTGATCATGTTACTCATGTCAAAAACATTGAAGTGTTTAACATCACTTTAAAGAAAATCGATGTCTTCTTGAATTTTAAGTCAATCTCGTCTTTTAATCTAAATTCTGATGAGTCAGAATCACGTCACACAACTTTGACTATCTGTTCAAAGAACAGCTCAACTCTTGCTCAGTTCTCATTTCATTCTCAAGACAGTATGTATGATAAGAATCATCATTTGAATCTTCATCAAATGAAAAAGAAATTTCATTTGACTGCATTTATGACACAAGAAGATCTTGAAGTTTATTAACAAAGTAAGAACATCGATTCAGTTACAATTTTATCATTCAGATATTTTAAGTTTTTAAATGTCTTCTTCAAGAAGAATGTTGATATCATGTTTTTGCATCAAACTCATGATCATGTCATACATTTTAAAGAAGATACTCAATTCTCAGTCTTTGCTTTGTATGACATGAGTCATGATAAAATTCTAAAACTTCAACGTTATCTGAATGAAAATCTGAACAAAGATTTCATTCAAGTCAGTCACTTTCAGACAATCATCTCTATTCTCTTCATCAAGAAACTCAAAGAAGAACTTTGCTTCTGCATGAACTATTGAGATTTGAACATTATCACAGTTAAGAATCAATCTTCTCTGTCTCTGATTTCAGAAACGCTGAATCATTTAAATTGAGCTAAAAATTTTATTAAGCTGAATATCATTTCTGCGTTCAATTAACTTCAAATCAAAGAAGAAAATAAAGCTTTCATCATCTTTTACACTTGATTTGAATTATTCAAGTATTTAGTTATGCTCTTCAATTTATGTAATGAGTCTGTCTCATTTCAGAAGTACATCAATAATACTTTTTGCAAACATTTAAATAAGTTCTGTACAGCTTATCTGAATGACATCTTGATCTATTTCAATAATGAACTCAAGCATGAGATTCATGTCAAGCTCATTCTGCGAAAGCTGTGAGAAGCAAATCTTCAGATGAATATAATCAAATGCAAGTTTCACATCACTCAAGTCTCATATCTAGAATTGATAATCATCATTGAAGAAATTAAGATGAACTCTTTTAAGATAAACATCATTGTCAACTCATTCATCTTAATCAACGTTAAAGATGTTCAAAGTTTTCTAAATTTCATGAACTTCTATAAAAGATTCATCTATGACTATAGTAGAATAACTATCTCGCTCACTCGTTTTATCAGAAAAGATGTACTCTTTGTCTGATTTCAGAAATGTCAGATTGCATTCAACATTTTTAAAATCTTCACTTTCAAGATTATTCTTCATTACTATAATTCAGATCACAAGATTGTAATAGAAATCAATGTTTCAAACTATGTATTCAAAAACATTCTTTCTCAATATGATGAAAATAAAATTCTTCATTCAGTCGCTTACTTTTCAAAGAAGCATAACTCAGTCGAGTGTAACTACAAGATTTACGATAAAAAACTCATGATCATTATTTGTGCTTTCAAGAAATGATAATCAGAACTTGAAGACTTTATCTATTCTGTTGAAATGATCACAAATCTTAAAAATCTTAAGTATTTTATGTCAATTAAGCAGTTGAGTTATCATCAAGCTCATTGAAGTGAGTTTCTGTTTAAATTCAACTATCACATCACTTATCATTTCAACAAGATTGATGATAAGTTGAATGCTTTGACACATTGCTCAGAAAATTTCTTTAAAGAGAAAAATACATTCAATTCTTGACATCAATATCAACATCAGACAATTCTGAAAATTCATGTTTTAGATTTCAATATTGTTGAGAATCTCATCTTTAACATTTTTAACATTAAAGTCATGAAGCTTCAGTCACAAATCATCACTTTAGATTCAGTTCAGTTACATCTGTTTTTAATTATTTCAGCATCTTTGTAAATTTTAATCTTCATGAATTTAGAAATTAAAGAATTCAATGTTAAAAATATCAAGTTTCAGCTAAATCAAGACATTCTGAATCTTGATGAAGATTCTGCTAACATTTTCACTCAGACATTGTAAAAGCAAGTTGAAATCAATGACAAATTTGCAGCTCAGATAATTGAAGCACTTCACAATGAAGCATGACATCACAACAAGATTTCTTTAGTTGAGTGTAAAGAACATGAGAATCATTTGTACTTTCAAGAAAGAAAGTATGTGCTTAACTCAAATAAACTATGTCTTCATATCATTCAGCTTACTCATGATAATATCATCAATGATCATTCAGAAAGAGCAAAAAGTTATGAACTGATCAATTAAGTTTACTGATGATCAAACATTTATAAATATGTTCAATGCTTCATACAAAACTATCACATGTACACATGTTTCAAGTTCTTTAAACAATGAACTTAAGAATGATTGTGTTTTCTTTCAGTCTTTAAACATCGTTGATGTAATATCTTCATGAATTATATAAATTCTTTATCGCTCAGTATCTTCATGAATATCACATATAAATATGTTCTAGTCTTCATTGATTATTTTATCAAAATAAGACATTTAGTTCTTATCACTTTTATGAAAGTTGAAGAAGTTATTAACTGCTTTTATGCTTATGTTTGAAAACATCATGATTTACTTGAGTTCTTCATGTCTGATTGAGACACACAATTCATCTTCAATATTTGAAAGCATATGTGTAAAATATTGAAGATAGATGCTAAGTTATCAACAATGTATCACTTTGAAATCAATGATCAAATTGAGAAAGTCAATGCTGTCATGAAGCATTATCTTTGAGTCTTCGTCAACTACATGCAGAATGATTAAGTTAAGTGACTTTCTGAAGTTGAATTCATCATTAATAACACATCATCATCAATCACTTTAACATCATTCTTCTTGATCAATTTGAATCAGAACTTACGTTTAAACTTCAAGTTTTCTGAGTCTTTGTTCAAGAATTTTACATCTCAAGCTTGAAACAAGTTAATCAATGTCAAAGAGTTCATTAAGAAGATGAAGAAATTAACTGAGTATCTACATAATGAGATGCTTATAGCTTAAATCATTTACAAATTCAATGTTAATCTCTCTCATTGTTCTTGTTTTAAATACTTCGTTGAAGATGAAGTCTGATTGAATGCTTGCAATCTCAGCATTGCTCGCTTTACTGTCAAGTTAAATGATCATAATGTTGATTTCTTCAAGATCAAGCGTGTTTTCAAGAATAATTCTCTGATCATCAAGTTAAATTTTTTAACATTCATGAAGATTCATTCAATCTTTCATGTCATTCTTTTGAATTATATTACAAGTGACTTTCTTTCAAATCAACATTAGAAATCTTAAGAACTCATTATCATCAAGAATGACAAAAGATTCTGATATGTAAACAGCATATTAAACTTCAAGCATGATAGATGCTATAATTCATTTCTGCTTAAGTATTATGTTGATTGAGAAAATTACTTCTTTACTTGAAAGTCTTTTCATCTTCTGAATAATTGTGAGCAAATGCTCAATGAATATCATCTCGTCAACTCTGTCGTCGAAGAATCACATGTACTGTCATATGTAATATCTTAATGTCAATGTCAAGAACTTTAAATTCAATCTTCATCATTTCAATTTAACTCAAATCTGACTCAGATCTTGTTTAAATTTAACTCAGACATTTTGTTTAAATTTAACTCAAATGTGACTCAGATGTATTTTAATTTCATTTGTGCATCATTATATTAAACTGCATTTCATTTCTTTCTTACTCAGATCTGACTCAGATCTTGTTTAAATCTGACTGAGACATTTCATTTAAATTTGATTCAAATATGACTCAGATGTATTTCAACTTCACTGTGCATCATCATATTAAAATGCATTTCATCTCATTTCATCTTTCAGATCTTGTCAAGATTTGACTCAGACATCTTGTTTAGATCTGACTCAAATGTGACTCAGATTTATTTCAGTTTTATCTGTGCTTCATCACATTAAAATGCATTTACATCAATTCTTGTTTCATTTCAGTCTTTGTCTTTGATTTTTTCTCATTTCATCTTGTTTCTTCTCATCATCTTGCAAAAGCTTAGTCTTGAAGAGAAAAGCTACTGTCATGATGTCAGATCATTAATTCAGTTTAAAACATAAATTGTTGATATTTTAAATAATCTTGATTCATTAAATCTGCTTTATAGTTTAATAAATCAAGTCATCAATTTAATCATCATTATCTTAATTTAATCTCAGCAATTTTGTTTTAATTATCTCAGTCATATGTATGAACTTCTGCAATTTTAAGTCAATAAAACTATCGTTTAGTCTTGATTCTGCTCAATTCATGTATATAAAAGTTGAGCTTTCATTATTTTCTTTCACTTTTTATCTTTCATCTTATACATTATCTGATGTATTATCTTGTATTTAAATTCTATCAAGTCACTCAAGTTGATCATGATCATCTTGAATAATAATAATAATATCATTCTTTTATATTAATAGTTTCTAGTTTAGTTTCTGACATTTTCTTTCTTTCTTTCTTTTCTTCTTGTCTCATCTCAGCATACTATTTCATGAGTATTGTTTTTTTAAACTGATGAAGCATGAAATCTGCTATGCATATTTTGCATAGTTTGCAATTCATGATATAAGCTTCTTTTGTTGCAACATTATCATGATGTAAGTCAGCTTATGAATTAACATGAATGACATAGCAGTATCAACATCATCATCATCATCATCATTGCTGCAACGTTTATTACATCTGCTTCTTCTGCTTTTCTTACATTTGCTGCATTGATAACTGAACTCATGATTTCTGATAAACATATTTATCTTTGCATATTTTAATAAATGTTGATATATATTAAATCATCATGATCAGAAGATTTGATGTTGTCGCTACATTCATCATCTGAGCGTAGTGATGATTCACATATGTCGTGCTTTCATCAAACATGCTTGCAAATGCAAGCATTGCTTTAAAGAAAAGTATGATTGCATGATGAATCTAGTTTCACGTCTTCTTCAGCTGATAATGCGTCACGCTGTGCAAGTGATGACTCAACATCTCATCATTTACACTTGAAATCATCTTGCTTTTCATCTTCAATAATGAAAGAATGAGTAGTTTTTTCTTTCAGCATATGAGATTGTATTTAACAGTTGAGTAAAGATTCTCATTTCTCTCATTTTCATCACTTCTCATCATCATCACGTCACTTTGCCTTCATTTCGTAAGTATTAACTGAAGTAAGTAATGCATGATGAAATTTGCTGATGAATAAATAACTTTTCTCTTCACTTCAATGTTCTCATTTGCAATCATTGATCACTTCTTTTCTTCATTCTTTTACAACATTCATCATCTTCTTTTTTAAAAGACATATGTTACGTAAGATTTTATAATTGTAGTTTAGTATTAACTTCTTAAACTCATGTCTTTATGCTTTTGATATTCTTTCAATCATGATTCTTATGTGATTTATTTCTCTTTTTTTTGAACTTTTTTGCAGTTAATTGATGTACTTGTCTTTCTATCTCATAGTTTTCAATGATCTTCTTCACATTGCTAAGATTTTTCATTGATTTTCAGAAGTTTTCATAGAAAGATGAATCAGTTCATTGAATTAAATACTCAATCTTTTCTTTCTTGATTCACTGATCAAGTATCTTCTTTATCTTTCATTTTTCTTTTTCTTCTACAAGAATAATCTGCAACTTCAAATTCTTATCACGCAAGTGTCAGAATTTCAATAAAGAAACATGAAAAATTGAGTAAATTGCATCATATTTCTCAGATAATTTAAGCTTATATGCTTGCATGTTGATTTTCTTCAATATTTTGAATGATTTCAATTGTCTATGATCAATCTTCTTCTTTAAATGAAATGTATGAATGTTTATACTTTGCAGAAGCACTTTATCTTTCATTTGAAAGCTTGCAGCTTTATGATGAACATTATAATACTTTGCTTGCTGCTCTGCTACTTACTTTCATAGTTTCATTAAATGTTCTCTGATACTTCATAATCATTCTGCTCACTTTATAATCAAGAATGTTTCTTTCTTTAAAACTTTGTTCTCAGATGTTTTTGCAAAGCTTGCAGTGTATTTCTTTAGAAGCTTATGTGAAGTTTTTTCAATACTAGTGTATACGTTGTTATTATATGTAAACATCATCATTGATAAAAGCTTTGATCAATTATTCATCTTATAATTGAAATATACTTGCAGATAATGCTCAAGCATCTGATTTTATCTTTCTGTTTGATCGTTGATTTGTGAATGAAATGTAATGCTTAACTTTCACTTCATTTCAAGATGTCAACATAAAGTGATTCAAAAATGATTGATAAACAATGAGTCTTGATTTGATATAATGCTTCGCATCATTTCATGCTGAAATACAAATTTTCATCATAGCAAATTCACAAGTCTTTTGACATTCAAATCTTTGATCATCGAAATATAAATTACGTGCTTAATTAACTTATTTATTATTATCAATATAACATTGCTTGTTTTTTTGATGTATGAATTCTTCGCAAAGAGCATATTTATTATGAAATTCATGATCATTATGTGAAATGAATTCACACTCTCTGAAAATATAAACATCAGCTCTTTATAAAACTTATGATGATGCATTTGCACTTGCTGATAATCTGAATAGATGCAAACATATTTTGTCATCTTTTTGAGCATTTTCAATCAATAATATTTTCTTCTTATTGCAGTCTTAATACAAATGCATGCAAAATGATCTGCTTTGAAATTATCATGATTCATATGCAGAATTTCATCTCTTGTAGCAGAGTCATTGAATACATAGACTGCAAGATCACGACGTAGCAGTTCATCATTTTTTATACTTCATTTTGAAAGCTCATTCTTTCTAAATGCAAATCATTGATGTCACTTTTCATTCACAACAAAAACATTTCTTTGTTGTAACTTCAGTAATCACGCAGTCATTGATTCACTTATCTTCAAATAGAATCTTTTTAACTTCATAATTTGATGAATCAGAAGTTAAAACAACGCAGTGTTTAAAATTCTGCAATATTTAATGAGTACTTTTTCATTCAAACACATGACTTGAATATCTGCAATGACTATGTTATTCAATTGTATTATTAATGCTGCAAGTTTGATTGTTGTTGAAACTTCTTCATTTTTTAGCAGCTTAGATTGACATTTCTGATTGCAAAGTTTGTTTCACAAAATAGATAGAAAATAATTATTATTCTTCTCATTATCATTTAATTTCATGATGTCGAGTCTTTTTGATGATGCATTCGCAGAGTTTAATTTGTCTCTGCAATATTTTATACGAAAGTCAAATGCAGCTAATTTCTCAGCTCAATGCATCTGTTGTACATTAAACTTCTTCATCATCATAAAGTAACAAAGATTATTATGATTTATTATTATACATATGAATCGCTTGTTACTTTGAAGATAGTATCATCAGTTTTTAAAATCAAGAACTATAGCATACAGCTTTTTATTATGCATGTCTCATCATACTTCAGCTTCTTTGAACTTATAACTATAGTATACAATGAAATATCATTGATCAGTCTTACTCTTTTGACTAAGCACGTCTTCAACTTCATGATTTGATGCATCAATCTTCATGCAAAGATTTGCATTTCAATCATAATGTTTCAAAATGAAAGCATTAATAAAAATTACTTTCAATCTTTCAAAAGCTTTTCTTGCTTTCAACATCATTGCAAAGAGTGAATACATCACTCTCTTCTTTACATTCTTGATTAAATTTGTTAAAAGCACAATGATTTAAAAGAATTTTCTTATAAATTATTGATAAAATCTCATAAATTTCAAGACTATGAAAATGTTCTTTACAGACTTGAACTCAAATCAGTTAATGATTGCATTAATATAAGATTATTTCATCTGAATATTTCTTTGCTTTATTGTGAATTTCAGAAAGATAATTTTATCATGATTGAAAGTGCATTTTGACAGCTTGATATACAGTTAATATTTCAGCAGCATGTAAAGAATCTTGCACACATGCTTTCAATGCTGCTCTTTCATCTCAAAGTATATTAAGACATCATTTAAATATATCATGCAGCAAATATTTATGAATGATTTAAGTGCATGATTTACATAAAACTGAAAGATCACAAAAGCATTTGTTAATTCAAAGAGCATCATCTGATATTCAAACTAATCATAACATGTATGAAAAGTCATTTTTCATTCATCATTCTTGGAAATTCAAATGCAATAATAAATGTTGCAAATATCAATTTTAATAAAATGTTTTACATGAGCAAAGCAATTCAGCATCTCAAACAGTAGAGACAATGAGTAATTGTTCTTTACTGTTATTTCATTGAGATCATGATAGTTCATGCATAAATGAAGACTTTTGTTCAACTTCTTTATAAACAATACAGATGCTTTTGCAAAACTACTTGATGAATAAATTCATTTCTTCTTTAGCGCGCTGTTTAAATAGTCTCATATTGCAGTGAACTCATCTTGTGTTATTTTATAAATAGATTCAATGCAAGACATTTTACTCTTCATCAGATTAATAAAATATTTCATCTGATCATGCATGTTCAAACTATCAGAAAGAATCTCAGAAAATACTTTCTTAAGATCTTGAATAGCAAAGAATATCTTTGATTCTTTCACTTGAAGCGCATTGCATCTTGCAGTCTGATGATTTGCATTCTGTAATAAATTATCTGTAAATAGCAGTTAATAAAGCAAAACTACATAAGTTTCTTCTCTTTTCTTAGCTGCAAGCATTGTCAGCTCAATAAATTTCAATATTTTGCACAGATTAATTTGTATTTGCTTTGCACGCTGAGTGCTGTTTTCTCAATATGATCAGCAATGCTTACGTCAACAAATATTCAAATCAATCTCATTTAATCATAAATAATCAAGAATCATATTATATTCTTGCATGTTCACAGCATGAAACTCAATGTTTCAGCTCTTATGAACTTTCTTGTGATTAATCAACTTGATATCAATTTGATGTGTATCATAGCAGAAAATTCAATGATCATTGATCATCTGAATCTGTTTCAGAATTGCATGATTCTTTGATAACTTATGCTCTTTTACTCATGATTGCAATATAAAGTTTTGCTCGATCTCAAAGTCAATAAAACAGTGAGCTTTGCATACTTTCTTAAAGACATTTGTCAATACTGATATCATCAATGTATGTGATAATCATCTTTTCATAATTATATTTAATGATTCAACAATGAATATCAGACTTTCTCTTTTTTCATCTTTTCATCATGATTACAAGTTTCTTATCTGAATGCATAGTTAAAACACATTAAATTATTGATTTTGTATCTCAGCTTCTTGCATGATCAGCATGTAAGATTGAATGAAGCAGCATTTTGCTTGAACTCATTAAACTTAAGTGTTGCATCATCTTTAAACTGCGTGCTTGAAGCAGAGAACTTCAAATTCTTTGTTACAACGATAAACTTCATCTTTTCATGCAAGAATTGAAAACTCTTCTGAGATGCTGCACTTTCACTTTGCTGCAAATGTAACTTCAACAATGTGTTAATGTCTTACAAATGCAAGTCAATGTTTATAAGATGCTTTAATAAATCAACATAATTGATAAAGATGTATGAAATGCAAAGAAACTTATTCATGATAATTTCATTAATCTTTATTTGCAAATACATCATGCAAATCTCATTAAATATATAATAGTTTAAATCTGCATACAGTCTGATGAAATACTGTTTGAAATTTGCAATGCTTTGATTGACTCACTACTTTGCAACTTCAAGTCAATATTTTATTTAAAAGTTATGAATTTCAGAATTACTAAGTTTAGCATGTAAATATTCAGTATAGTACTTTCAGTTGAGTTTCTCATCATGATTATGCATGCTCATCACATGATTTCATCATTGATTGCAAGACTTCTCTAACAAGTATGATGCAAATCATTGCAGCTTCTCTTGTTTCATGATGAAATCAAATGATGTCACAACTATGAAGTTTTTACAGTCTTGCAGTCAGAATATCAAGAAGTCATAGTTTATGATGCTTTGCTCTTTAAACTCGCAAGATTAATTAGCATGCTTATGTGCATTACTTCAATAGTGATCATCACTATGTTAATGTTGATGATCAGAGATTGATTGAATTTTTTGCTTAAGTTTCAATATGCAAAGTTGTAAAACAAGCAGTATGTTCTGCATCTTCAGATTCTTTAACTGCTTACATACTGCACTTGTCAATCATTGAAAAATATGATCTGTCTGTTCGTTAAATTTTCGCGACTCAAACTTCTTATTTGCATGTTTAAATGCATGATTAATAATAAATTCATACACTCTTGTGATATCGATTAGATTGACTCATGAGAAACTTTGTGTTATGTGTATCAAGTGAATAAAACTCTCTGAGGTAGAAAATTACTCGCTATCTATACGACTGCTTCACGCAGTCGAAACAACAAGATTAAGACTATGTATCAAATTTGTTCGCGTTGATTGCACGTTAGAAAATGAGTGTTCTAGTCACTTTAAATTGCTTCAGAAACTTCGTTTTCATCATCATTCTTGCTGCTGCTCTGAGATCTTTCGTGATCGCGACGATTATTCGATAGTTCAAGAAGTTGATGTCGCGTAGCATTCTTGATCGCAGATGCGTTCAGTTCGAATCTATCAAAAATATGTTGTATACGTTGCATGCAACATACATAGAGCACAATCTTTATGCTAATTTCTCTCTTAGACTCAAAAGATTACTCAGAGAGTTTTCTTGCAACAAATTTACAGTTCAAGAGAAACGAGATCTCTCACTGCTCAAATTTCGACAGTTTACTTCTTAAGCATGAGTTGCAGACGTTTCATCTGTGATATGCATGCATATTGCAATCGATTTCTTCTTTAATCACATTGACATGCACTACTGTTCTTTTGAACTATACAGATGATGTTTTTAATTAAAGATTGATTCTATCATCAAGACATTCAAGAGTCAAAGTTCAGTGAAGAAATAAGATTCTTAAAATCAACAGTTATCATCATTGTATATCATGTCTTGCAGACACTCACTTCGCTTGTAAAGCATATGATTCATCTGTTTCATGTTATTTGTAAAGATGTTTCTTATGCAGATTGATCATGTCTTACAAAGATGTTCATATGCTACACTTCTAATCAGACAGCGTAATTCAATCATTCTTTATTAACTTGTTTATGTTTCTCTTCTTTTAACGAAGTTTTCTCATCAACATATTATTTATGTATAAAATGTCTGTATCTGAACATTTGTTAAACGATATTAATGAGACTCTTGAGTTTGCTCATGTTGAACTTAATGAAACTTGTGAGTTACTCATGTCGTAGTAACAGACATGCAGTCTTAACAAGATCTATATGTAGTTAGCACGTAGATTTAAAGAATGTTCGTGATTTAAGTTCTTTCTGCTAATCATTCTCAACAAATCAAATGCAAGAGTTTTTAATTTTTTTAATTTTTTTATTTCTTCATTAAGTGCATGCAGTCTATGACTATGATACTGTTTAGACGCTGTATGTATGCTAAGTTATATGTAATCTGGTCAAAGTCGTTGCTTTATATCTTTTCGTTGATCAATCACATCGATAGTTTGCACATACAAGCGCTCTCGCTCAAACTCTTGCGATCATACTTTTGTTTTTCTTTGTTTCTTCTCACTCTTCGCGTTCTACTCTTTCGTTTCTAGTAATCATTTTCTCGTCGCAATTCGAGTATTTTTCAAATACTCTAGTGTTGCGATTCTTTCGATTTTGATGACGAACAGCGTCACTATGATGTCTGTGTTTTTGAGCTGAGTCTTTTTCTTAAGTTTTATTTGCTCTGATCTATAGTGCTTGCAATTTAGTAGTAAATGCTCTGACGTTTGACTCGCATTGCATATTTTATAGCATTTGTTCGACTTATTCTCTGATAATCGATGCAAATAGCTCTTGAAATAGTCGTGTCTCATTTTCAACTGAATAAAGATTGAAAACGTTAGTCTATCGATTTTTCTAAGCTTTTTTAGTGATTTCTGACTTAGATTCACTTTCGATATGTGCTTTCAATACTGATTTTCCTTCTTGATGCTGCTTTTTCAGACATTTAACCATTGTAATTTCGTCTCTTTGTCAATTTGATTTTTGACAAAGATTATGATGATTGCTTTTGTGTTGTTGATAACTGATACTTCTTGAGCAGCAATTTTGATCAATTAATCTGCTTTTTCATTTTCAATAATGCTCTTGCGACTCGATATTCACTGTATGCGAATTTGACACTGTTTCTGACGTAAATTGATCAAATTTTGTCGTATGTCATCAAATAATCTCGCATTGACGTTGCTCTTTGCATTTAGTCTTTGCAAAGTCATTTGACTGTTCATGTACATTCAAATTTCGCTGTTCTTGAATGCTTTTTCGCTGCACATTGCGATTGCATCGCTAATAGCTTGCAGTTTCGCTTTCGTTATGATGATTTTGCCTGAAACGCTTGTCGCTTTGCTGCATCTAACGAGTTCATGCGTAAATATCACTGTCGTTTCGATTTCTGTTTCAACTTCTGCTATCTTTTTTCGAATTTGCGATGCGTCTGTGTACATCACTATGTTTTTCGCCTTTTTGATAATTCTTTCTAATTCCCTATAGTGTGTATTGATCGTATCGCAAGTTTCGTCTTTTGCAAATTCGATTTGAAGTTTTGCTAAATGCTCAATTTCTTGCCCTCACGATTTCTTGAAGTGAGAAATTTCGATTTCTTTTATTGAATTCAGTGTTTTTTGCACTTTGTTTAATATTCAATATATCTGCGTGAGTCTGTCTTTGCACTTCTTAGCTTTTCAAGATACATTCGCCTTCGTCTCGTTTCAGTTCAGATATCTCGATGCGTTCAGATCTAGATTCAATTCGATAGAGTATTGAGATGAGTACGAAATAGATGTTCTTTTTCTGATAGAGTGTTTTTTCGGTAATTCAACTATTCAAATTGCATAGTTCTTGCACTTTTGATCTAATCGTATCTTCATCGATGAGATTTCGACTTCTATTTGCATAACATCTATCGATGATGTTCGAAATGCACTCAGAATTTTTCGTAATGCAGCGTTTTGCAGTTTGCGAAATTTGACTAAGTAGCTTTTTTGATTATTTCACCATATTTCGGCGTCATAATCGCTAATAGACGTGACGCATGTCAGATATAACTGCTTTTCTGATTTGGCATTTAGTTTTCACTCGCTATTCATTAATCTAAACAACGAGTGTAGCGTTCTTGTGACTGTCGCGATTTTCGTTTGCACATGAACTTTGAAGTTGAGCTTTCGATTCAGTCAGACTTCTAGTCATCGTACGCATGTC
>JAABUP010003850.1_pt1 | contig 25885 bp, 37 predicted proteins | sample 5559201 | NCBI WGS metagenome assembly JAABUP01 (sample SAMN10711887, study PRJNA513373) | rock metagenome | isolation source: Antarctica rocks | place: Antarctica
ACCTGGTCCAGATGCGTGCCTCAAACTGCTGGGTGGAGGGGCACCAAGTCACCCCCATGAACCGCCTGTCCTTCAGGGCCAGCCCGGACCTGCCCTTCACTGGCTCATTGCGCGTGCTCACACTGGCGTAGTGGTTAGCAGGGAAATTCGTGAAGGCGGCTGGACCCCTGTGCATTGACCAGTTTAATTGATGGTGTGCTTCTACCTAGCAAGAAAGTTCTGGCCCCATTTGATGTGAGATGTCTAGAATGTGTTTTGTAGACAGCACTTTGAAGGTGTGGATTCACAGAGCACTGAAGACAGAAGCCTCATTTAGATGCGCACTGAGCTGTTGTGGCCGCTCATTACTTGTGGTCCTCACCAAGCTGTGGTGGTTGTTGCAGCTTGCAGATGTGGTGCTTTGAGGCACGTTGTTTGCAAAGGTGGGACAGCAGCAGAATGTGGATGCAGGGCAAATCAGCAAAGTCTGGGCACACAAACAAGTTGCTATCAGAGCAGATGCGCATGTGCCCAAGACAAGTCAGGAATGGTGAGGCACACAAATGACACAGCAGCTGCCTCTGTGTGCCTTGTGATGCTACTAAGTACTGTGCAAACTTCTGCGTGTTTCTGTGTCTGTGGATGCGTGTGCTTCCACCAGACAGACAATCCTGAGTTCGAAAAAAGGGGGAGATGGTTGACCTGAGAGTGAGTGCTGCCTTGTCATAGGCTTCTGCCGCCTCCCTTTCGCTGGCAAAGCTTCCTAGGCAGCGCTTTCTGCGTCCTGTATGGTTGTGCACACGATCAGGTTTGAGGCATGCTGCTGCAAAGACAACAGCATGTGTGATGCATGGCAGACCATAGTTATAGACATTGGACCAAACCCATCAACTTGCGGATGTTCAAGGCTCCTTTGCATGCAGCAGAAGTCAGCAACCACTTGTCTCGCTTCTTTATGCATCATTCACTTTGGACAGCAGCAGTGAATAATCAGCAAAATTGTTGCACCTGCTGTTATTTCAGCCCTCCACTTGGTGTCAAACTTGCGCTTGTACACCCCTCGAAATGTGGATGAGACATGCTTGGAGCTGTCATCTTCATTCATGGCATCTGCCTCTGGCACCAGATCTTCAAGCCCTGCACAAAACAGCATATACCTTACATACGGTATAAGAGCTACCAGCACAGATGAGTCCAGTCTGTGCTGTTGGGTAGGGGATGCAGGCCACGCATGTGATCACACACTGCCATTGCTTGACCTGAAGAAAGCCTGTGTTCCATGACATTGAGTGTACAGATGATGCTGGCATAGGTGTTGGCATGAGGGCACTATCAGCCCAGGCCTTTTCAAGCACCAGGCAAGCTCTATATCTCCATGCATGACGGGGGACACATCATGTAACACGCATGACACTTAGTGGAGCTTACTGCTTGACCGCTTGGTGCCTGCTCTGCCTGAAGTCCTTGGTCTTGACTCCGGGCTGAACTGCTCAGAGTCTTGAGGCTGCGAGGCAAGAGTTGAGCCAGATGGCGGTGAGACAGGACTGGCGCTGCGCTCATTCCCTGGCAGCATTCCAGGTACTCCTGGTGCTGTTGGTGGCAGCAGGGTAGACAGTGTTTGCAGCTCTTCAGCTGCAAACTCGTCTAGTAGAGAATTTGCCCTGTCAGGCTTTCTTGCTGATGCTGAGCGCAGGCTTCTGTGAGCTGCTGAGATATCTGCTGTCGGTTGGGAGTTGAGTGTGGGCACAGGCTGGCTTGCAGGGGGCATAAGGTCTTGGGGAGGTTCCATGTGCTGGCGGAAGTACTCTGGAATGCTGTCGTATAAGGATGCACTGGATGTGAAGCTAAGACTGTGGTCACTGACTGCTTGTCCAGCCCTGTCTGCGCTGGTCGTAGAGGAGTCCGATGGGTGTGCAAGAGAAGCAGCCCTACAAGAAGAGATGAGAGATGCAGGAAGTGATGGCGGAAATGTAGACTGATACAGACCTGCGCAGCAGACAACATTCACAGCTGCAGAGGACTTTGGGCCTTCTGCAGAGCATATGGCAATGCTTAGGAGGGAGACAGCACATATACTTTCACATCCAAGTGAACTGATTCCGCAGCAACTGCTCCACCTATCATTCGCCAAGCCGACTCTGACTTGCAAGGACCAGATGGTATAGATGCTCAAGAGCGGGACGAGCTCAAGTAGCTGTGCAGCAAGTACCTGCTACGTCCAAAACTTGGGAATGGCCAGACGGCAATGAGTTACTGTAGTCATGCTCGTGAAAATCTTCGTCATACTCAGAAGCTGTTGCCGCTGCGTTTAAGAGCGCGTCCAACTTGACCGCTGCTTCTTGGCCGTGCGTGAGAACTTGACCGGAGGGCCTGCAGTCAAGCACAAATGGTCAGCAAGGCCGGGTGTCGCCTGTAAGCGCCGCACGCCTTCCATGTTCACGAACCGTGCCGGGGACAACCCTCCCGCTGGTGTCAGTTAGATCGTAACTGAAGCAGCCAGCACTGTTGCGGCTGGCGCGGCAGAGGTCAGGACGGTGGGCGAGCAAGAATGCAGATGTGCAAGTACGGCAGGATAGGTGCGCTCACATTCAAAGTCTTTTCGACCAAGATTTTGACAAAGGCGCAAAAGCTGTGGCAGCACACAGGCAGCAACTTCTATGGCTAGCTGCTGATTTTCGCTCCCCAGGAAATGAAAATTGTGAAAAGTGCTTGCAGACAGGATGTAGTATGAGGTGCTGAAGGCCAAGCTGCATTCAGGAGCAACACCTGCTGTGCCTACTGCTTGACACAATGTGGGAACACTCATAATGCGTTGGTGATTAGGCATGCAACAAGTGAAGTGCAAGGCACCCCAAACAAGGCATGCTGTGCAGCTGAAAGAGCATACTGTGGCCAGATAGTTGAGAAGCTCATGTCATCGCCGTGCAGCTCCCCGTAGCAGGCAGGCTGGAGGTATGTCTCTCGAAAACCCATTGTGAAGCACCACTTGGGTTGAGTACCAAGGGCTGTCTGACTCAAAAGCTACAGCATCAGCAAAAAAGTTGGTCTCGACCAGCAATTGGAAACTGAGCATGCTTTGGCGCACTTCCAATATGCAACGTAAAGACACCATACCTCGCCAGGAATGTGCACAGGTCAGGATAAAGATTCCACGGCAGCATGCGAAGTAGCGGGCGGGGACATGCTAAGTCTTTCGTTATTATTACTGAAGGTCCGGCAGTGCTGGCAGGTACTGAGCGTGACCGAAGTGACAAGTTGTTTGACTTGGATTGTTTTACTTCGGGCTGCTGCGTGGACAGTAAGTTCAAAACTTGAGAAAAGACTAGTCGATCACGGGCTCAGGTACACGCATGGCAGCATTGATTCAAAGGTTCGATTGGGAGTGTCATAGTCAGAATCGAACAGCACACACGGTGAGATTGCAATGCTTGCTGCCGCACAGCGCAGCTGGTCTCAATGCCTACAGCTCCTGTGCATCGCCATTTTTCAAAAGTTACGTAAGTACGCCGTACTACAATCAAAACTGCATGTTACGCCGCAGAAGCAGTGGTGACATCTTACACGGTCAGTTGACCTAATGCGTCACTGCACGCCTTCCCCGATTTTATTGAGGAACTTCCGTAGGTTTTTGAGCTCAGCAGTTGGATTGCACTGTGTCATAAACGCAGTCTTTTGGGAGCTTATCAGACTTTTCGCGATTCGAAGTCGTGGCTGATCGTAATCCATGATTCTGGCCCGGCTTGCCCGCTCTGGCTCCACCCTCATGCAACCTGAGGGTTGTTGTTCTGTCTGTCCTCAAATGACAAGCTTGTTCTGTGCGCACGCAACCCCCCAAAGGAATTTCGTTCAAAATTACAACAGTGTAGCAACAGCACTGCAGGATCTCGTTACAACTGGCCGACTGAAGCCCGATGCATCTCAAAGCTTTGCAGCCACAGTTCTGAATGCTTTGCAAAGCTCGATCAAGCAATGCGAACTGGGTCAAGATCTTACAGAATCGGGCACTCCTTTGGACCCAAGGGAGGGTAACCACAACCAACAGCAGCCTATAGGTCTCACATATCCACGAGGTGCATACCTATGGGGCACCATTGGCAGCGGCAAAACGATGCTCCTTGACTTATTTTGCACCTCCTTCTCAGACACTGACCAACAACAATTTGGTCTTTCTCGGTTGCACTTTCACGAGTTCATGCTCAAGATTCACAGCCAGCTACACAGCTTACAAGAGTCGCTGCCCCGCATTAAAGGTCGAAGCCAGTTTGGACTACCAGTCTACAGGCAAGCAAACATCAAGCCGCTATGGCAGATCTCACTCTTACAGGTTGCATGCAGTGTTTCAAACAACATTGCAAAATACAGCGCAAAAACTTGCTGAGATGTACCTTTGATGATGGTCAGGGCTACCCCTGCAGGTATGCACAGCTGAAAGGAAATCCTGTGGACATTGTTGCTCAGGACATTGCTAGAGGCACCAAGATATTATGCTTGGACGAGCTGCATGTCTCTGATTTTGCAGACGCACTGATCCTTGGTCAGGTGACTTCTGACTTCTAGTCAATGCATCTTTGCTGCACAGGGATGCTTTTGTTGCTCAATGTCTCAACAGGACATCTGAGGTGTTGTGCATACATTTTCTGGTCTCTGTAGGGTTGCCAAGCTTGACTTGTTCCTGGTCCAAATAATACACCTGAGCGTTATGTTTGCTGCAATGACTGGTCCTCTTTGCCAAAGCACCTTGTCATGTCGCAGCAGCATCAAATTCAAATACCTTGAAGTCCTGATGCTGATTGCCTCGGTGCTATTATGCAGCTGTTCTCAAGACTGATACAGCAAGGTACTTTTGTGCTGTTCACGTCCAACAAGACACCAGCAGAGCTTTACAAAAATGGCCTGAACAGGCAATACTTCCTGCCTTTTATCAAACTGCTTCAGAAGCAGCTAGCTGTTGTAGAGGTGAGACTTTGTGCTCTATCTATTTTACAAGGCTAGCAAGACAGCAATGCCTGTCACTCCCTTTAATTATAGCAGACATAATGCAGCCTGCACAATATGCAGCTGGATGTGCATGCTGAAGGCCAGCGCTGTTGCAGTCACCTATTTGAAGATAGCCTGCAGCTATTGAGCTATCACCTCCTGCCACCTACTGCTGCTGCATGGACATGTGGTAGGCCAGAACTGTCGTGATAAACCAAAGACTGCTTGGAACACTGTTGTACTGACTGATGTTCCCAACTTGATCGTGAACCACCACATCTGTGATGCTCAGAACAAGCCTGTTTGGAGGGGACTGCCTTTTGTCATATGCGCCTGATGCCTGTTGGTTGAGCCCATGATCTGACCATCCCCTCCTGCCAATGCAGGTCAGTGGAGCAAACGACTACCGACTGCAAGATCAAGCTTTGGAAAGTATCCTGGCAGCGCCATCTGCAGCCAGATCCAGCCATGCAAAACAGGGCATGGTGAAACAGGTACAGCAGGGGCTGATGCTGCTAGGACCAAACAGCAGTGCACAGCTGGAAGCTGTATGGCGCACCACTGTTGGCTCTCTCCAGTCCCAGGTATATCAGCATATACAAAAGTCCTGCAGTGAAAATGCAGCAAACAGCATTGCAAGCGGCAGCCCGCTTTGACTTGATACCTATCTGTAACAAACTGTGTCATGTAACACCATGGCGAGATAGTAAGGTGTGCCATGCTATGTGCACCGAATGCTTCATGACGTCTGTTTTGCTTCTGCCTGGTAGATTGTGTACAAGCATTGCATGTTGTGGGGACAGGCAACGCTTGATGTTGGCTTTGGCAGGCGGCTGCATGTGCCACAGCAGCTGTCTGGGCACCAAGTTGTTGAAGCAGAGGGTGCAGACAGTCACCACACCCTGCCTGCAGCCTTCTTCACCTTTGATCAGGTACTGAGCCTTTGACCTGTGGGTCATGTCTGTGTCTCAGAGGGTGTCCTGAGAGACACAGCTCTCAAGGCATGAACCTGCTTACAACTACCCTGTTATTCATTGCTGTCTTTGCGTTTCTGCAAGCCAGCTCAGAGGGACGCTGCCCTGCCTTCCTGCTGTGCATCACTGGTTTGTCATGCTTTCACCAGCATTGTACTGCATGTATGGCAGCACGCTCATTGCTACACTGATAGGTAAGCAAACACCACAAAGCTCATCAACAGCATATGATCCATCAAACACAATGAAAACAGGCTAAATGACATTCAGCGCAGGATTGACTGTGAAATGGTCATTGTGTCTACTGCTTGACATGACAACGGTGGCGTGGCATGATGGCAGCCAGCTTGTTGATGCGCAGCACCACATCCAGATCAAGTGAGTACCTTTGGTGGCAGCTGCAAGTGTGATGGATGCGCTGTTGATGCGACAGGTGTGTGGGCAGCAGGGGTTGGCGCAAGGGGTGGATCAGGGAGGAGCCTTAGGCCCCGCAGACATGGTTGCTTTGGCTGCAGCTTACCCTCTAGTCTTCATCCAGGTATCTCACATCCCTGACATCTTATCCACACATGAAAGGTGATTGTCTTGGGGCCAAACATGTTTAATGTAGCTTTCAGTCCTTTCAGCTTCAGTCAGGCTTTCTCTAATGTCGGCAAGCATTCACAATGTCATGCATGCTTCTCAAAAGAGCGAGGCCATTGCTCTTGGTGGTCCTCACATCTGCATGTGTCCAATTTGACCTGCCTCTTGCAAGCAAATGCACTCTGGTTTTCTTCTCGTAAGAGCAATCACTCTGCCTTAGGTCAGATACATCGACATATCACTCATATTTCTCCATGCACAATGCAGATAAGCATGATGCATGTCTGTTGTGCATTTTGATCAACATGCATCAGTGATGACACAGGCAGGTGGTGAAAACGCCGGTCTGACTTGTTTATATCTGTGTCAAAAACTGTTAATGTCAGGCATGCTTTATGTGCCTATAGGCAATGCACTAGATACATATGTTGCAGAAGCCTGCTGCTGCAGAACGTCCCAGTGTTGCAATGGTCTCAGAGGAATGAGGCCAGGCGGCTAGTGACCCTCATCGACACGCTCTATGACATGAGGTGTCGATTAGAGTGCTCAGCTGCTGGCAAGCCCAACCAGGTACTAGACACCAACCTGTCAAAGAATGTTGCTGTTCATTGCCTCTGCTCCTGCCTGGTCACCTCTTTCAAAGACATGTGGGTCGCTGCTCACTATGAACATAGGAACCCCAAGCATCAGAACCCCCTTTTATGCATCCCTACTTATCCGCTGTCTGCATCCTGCCATTTCCAGCTTTGCAGTTGGCTTTGTCTGATTCAATTTGTCCCCTGTTCTGCAAGTGCTTGATAGGTGATGCAGATGACACTGTTTATCACAGTGTTTAGTCAATCTCTGATCCCTGGCAAGGTTTTTTTCAACAAGCTGCTTGCTAGAGATCCCGCAGAACCCGATTTCAAATATCCAGTCACATTTCTCTGGCCTCCATGCAGATCTTCGGGGGCTTGTTGGGTCATGCCAGGCGGCTGGGTGTGGTCACCAACAGCGTGCTGTCCTCTGCATCAGCAAAGCTGCAGCAAGCTGGAGAAGCAGCAGCTGAGCTAGGTCCTGCAGGCAGAGCAGAATTGACAGAGCATAGTGATGATGAGGAGCCCATTTCGATGGCATTGCTACACGAAGAGGTTGTCATGTATCAGCGAGCCATATCTCGGCTGTCTGAAATGTGCAAAGTTCAGACTGCATAGCCACAATATTGTCTGAGCTCAGCATTTATTTCACATTCGCTGCGTTTGCTGCTGAAAACAGTAAAGTTTGTCTCTTTTGCATCAGAATTCCTGTGCTGTATCTGCACGGAGTTGCTGGTCCACATCACACACATGAATGCTTGACCAATTCCAGACCAATGTGGCATGCGTCAATCGCCATGACTCTGGCCACCTGACTCCCCACAGTGTGCCAAGTGAATGTGCAATATCGAGACTTCCACCAACGAATCAAGATTGCATGTAGACCGTGCATGCTGAGATTCAAATTCTTCCTGCATGACTAATGGTCAGAACCCAGCACTGCATTCAGTGTTCGTTTTGCAGCTTTGCGTCACACCAATTACAACAGCGATTGCCACAGCGACACTTTCAGCACAAACTGATGCGTTGAGTTGGGCAGCTTCCGTGTTGCTGATGATTGACAGCCCCGTGCACACTGGTAGACAAACCGCCGTGTCCAGCACTCGGTGACCTAGCAAAACAGGTGGTGAGTGAGAAGCAGGTCATAGACCTACCGCGCGCACTTGTTCAGCATCAATGCTCCCTTTTGTAGCTCCTGAAAAGCGTAGCCTGTAATGGCAGCACCATTGTCAGCTGGGAACTTTGCAGAGGGCATCAGAAACAGCAGAAGTGCTCCATTCAGTCTGCACTCAAGGGGCGTCCAGCTGCTGGACACAACCAGACTTCTCGATGTTCCCCATCAGCTCAAGTCAGCATCACGACATTTGCGCGATTTGCTGTCCAGCTTGTGGGTCTTTGTGCTCATACAGAGCTGGCTCAGTGTGTACAATGTGTTGATCACCATCTCTTCCTGCGCCTTCTACTCCTACTATCACATAAATCACACCACCGTAGCATACAACTTGGACTGGACTCTGGTGGCATTCGTCATCATACTGCCTATGTTGGGCTTCACTTGGCTGGTGAGGCTTGACTGTCAGCTAACTTCCCACCAAGCCCCATAATTGTCTGTCTTGCTGACAGCAGTTCCAATGCACCCACCTGCATGTCACATGCTTGTCACGCATCTCAGCCCCTGGTATGCACGCACAGGCTTTCAGACGACGAGAGGAGGCGCTGCAAGACCTTGTGCAAGGTTTGTCTCCCATCCCTGCTGATAATGTCCCTTTGTGCTGCTCCTGCTCACGCTCTCATTTGGTACTGCCACAGCCACAAATATGGTGTCAACAGAGTATGTATGTGCTGCTTGCAGTGAAGTCACTTCTGCTGCATATCTATCTGGCGCATCGTGACTGGCTACCGGCAGGCTCGGTCTCTTCCATGCATCAGGCCACCGTGCAACAGCTGCTGTTCTCCCTAGTAGGTGAGGTCGCTCAATCAACCTATTGATCAATTGAGTGACATTCAATCGACCCAATCAGTCGACCAATCAATCAGTCAATCCTCCCAATATGTGTCATCAACAGAATGAAGCAGACCTTGCTAACAAAATGTCAAAATAGTAGGAGCACATTGATGCGTGTTTGTGTGCTTGCCACTCATTGTGTCCTGTGTCCTGCTTCTTCTTGTCGAGGCAACCCTTTTGGCGTATGATGTGACTCATCTATCATGATGCAGATGGCATGAGAGCGTACTTTCTGCCGCCCAGGTTCTACAGCCGCCATTACCCTTACACAGGCGTCAAGAAGAAGATGGTAAGCTCACTGCTGGAATGTGACTCATGCCAATCAGCTTGCTGCAGCAGTTGAACTAGATGTGTGCAATTCACTCATGTCAAAGCCTGGATGCATCTGACTCTTTGCCGGCTTTGTCATGCACATCAGCCAAACCTTGATTTCATCTCAGCTTCAGAATCATGTTACCAGCAGACTGTGAGGCTTTTCACAAGATCCCTTGAGATGCATGTCCTGCTACCGTACAGCATGCTGTGGCCAAACTGAATCTGATCTCACCAAGGCCTCAGTCCAGTGTGCAACACAAGCACACTTGTGGTAGCATGAGATGACTGGTGTGCGTGAGTGTGGATGACTGGTGTGCGTGAATGAGATGCTAGATACTCATTGCTTTGTGTGCGCGAATGACTGTGGATGAATGGTGTGTGTGAGTGTGGAGAATGTCAGCAATGGTATGGTGATGCAGATGAGGGTTGCAACAGAGAGGGCCAAGCTGGTGCGAGGCATCACGGCCTCCTTCAAGAAGCTCTCCAAGTCCTCGGAGGTCAGCCTGGCTGGCCATGCACCGCCTGACATCATGCTTCATTGCTGTGAAGTTCATTGCAGCGAATTTCATTGCAGTGACCAAGCAGCACTCATGCCTGCAGCCTGCTCCTGTGCATCCTTGCAAGAATCTTTAGGCAGGGCAAGACAGCATCTCATGTTTGCAAGAGTTATGGGAGCTTCCCTTTGTTGTTGCCCTATCAGAGCATGTCTCACCACTTGACAGCGAGTTCTGCTGAATACGCATGACACCTTGACAAAGTGCACACATCACTATGCATACCACGTCCTGCTGGACACATGTATGAACTGAGCATTCAGAATCATGCATGCTTGAATTCCTACAGGTACTGCAGAAGGCAGGCCTGCCAGATGCACAGCTGATGCACCTCAGTACACAGGTCTTTCAGCTGCAGTGTGCCTTTGAGCGCATGGCCCTGGTGAAGGAATACAGGTACTGTACCCCTAAGTTTCCTGTTTCTTTGGCATCAGCATGCACCTGCTGTCTACTTTTTCTGTGGTTGTGCTGTCCTGTGTTCAAGATGTGTCGGATCAGAACGCTGGTGTGGCAGCTTGCCATTGGTCAGGCTTGTGTAGCAGATGAGCGTCCAAGTCACTTGCTTGAGTGAATATCTAGTGGCTGGATGACCCAGGTGGAATGATTTAACAGTGCAGAAAGAAACGGTCTGCAGATGTAGTTTACGTGTTGCAGCGGCGTACTGTGCTGCACAGAAGGCAGCCACCCGACCAGCCCAGAACTGCAGATGCCCCCATGCACTGTCTGAGAGCTGCAGGATGCTGTGATGACACCACGTCATTCTGACTTGTGGCAACAGCATATCACAAAAGCATGTGCTGAAGAACTGTATGCATGCAGGACGCCACAGGGCATCCGGGCGCTGGCGCGGTTCTATGTTGTGGTTTTCATTCCCTTGTTCTTTGGGCCCTACTACGCTGATGTGCGAGTGGGCGCCCACAGCTTTGCCTTTGCCCTCTTCCTGGCCATCCTGGTACATTCCCCATGCCTTGCTACTTCATCGCATGTGTCTGTGAGTGTGCTTGGCTCACCTGTTGTGCTTAGATGGGCACCTCTGAGGATGATGCATTGTGTGCAACGCACAGCTGCACAGCCCTCACTATGATAGCTCAGAACATGGGCATGCGCTTACAGCAGAAGTTGGCAGCCTAGCAAGGGTATGTGTGCAACCTATTTCCATGATTGCCCTTGCTTGCAAGAGGACCTTCGAAAGAGTTCGTTAGAGGGCGTGGAGAACAATCTGACATCAAGCTGTGAACTTGTGTATGCTGAACACGCCGTGGTCTTGCTTGCATACAGTGCATCAGACGAGGTGATGTTGCCTGCATCCTGGCTTTCAACTTGGCTGTGAGTGTGTAGTAGGTCATGATATGCAACACCAACAAAACTCACCGTCCAACTGCTAGATGCTGTGGGCACAGCTGTGCTTTGGCTTGCAGGAGTGCAGTGCCAACATGTCTCAAGCTTCACAGTTGCATCTGCTCAGCACATTTGTATGATGCGTGCAGCTGAATCTTGCGCTGGTGGGGCTGTTGAATGTGAGCCTGGCCTTGGAAGATCCCTTTGACAACCAGGGACTGGATGGCATCTATGTTGATGAGGCCCTCTTTGAGGCTGAGCAGGTACACATCTTCGTGTGGTTGCTGAGCCTGTCGTGCAACATGGCAATCCTCCCACTTCTCTCACGCCCATCAGATGACTCATAGCCCAGCAACGTCTGGTCTGTGTGCCTACACCATCGCTCAGGTCCCTGCATGTGCCAAACTCATGCTGGCATATGTGTACATGATGGTAATGTGTATATTTGTACACATGGCTGGATTGAAATTGGTGGTGTAGGCAATTGCCATGGATGAGGATGCTGAGCTGGCAGGACTGTCAGATCAGGTGGGCCCTAAGGCAGGGGTCATCCCAGCTGGGGCCATGATGGCAACCCCTGGAGATCAAACCAATAGGAAGGTGCCTCTGGACACCGCTCCATCAGAGAGCAAGTCAATGCTGGGAACCACCTCTCGGGAGCCAGCTGCCTTGTTGCCGGCAAGCTCAGGTCAGCATTTGCCTGATGCGCAGAAACTGCAAAGCACTGCTGCCGCTTTGTCCAACGCTCAGGAAAGCAAGCTGTGCCTTTTGACTGTGAAGTGATACACAATGTGCTCACTGGTTTTTTATTGCAAGGCAAAGGCAGAATTTTAATTTCAGCGGCTCTGGCATGGCTCATATTGCAGGCCATCTTCCACTTGCAACACATATAGAGGTGGAGTCATTGGTTCTGTGCATGTGCAGAGCCTAAAGCCTTTCATGTGCTGGTTCATCAGCATCAATGCATGCTGAGTTGCATGACATCTTGCAATGTTTTCTGATGCAGCTTGTGTGCTGATTCAATGCAGAGGCTGCAGACATCCAGACCATGGTGTAGCAGAGCTGTTCCAGTGAAGTGCTTACTTACAGACAAGAAGTGTTCCACTACAGTGGCACCAGCAGTACATGGCATCCACCTTTGCTGCAATCTGAACACACCAAGCTTGTTGCTCTCGCCGAAGCAGTGTGAGCTTGTTGCAGCCAATTGACCCTCATGAAGATGAACATTGTGTTGATCCATGTGTCTTTTCTAGTGCCATCCTTTGTGTTTGGAATATATGCTAGGCTGATCAACACATTGCACTACTAAATGTTTTTGCTTCTACTGTACAGATTTGATCTACCACTGACAAAATTGCTGCCTTTGAGGTCATTCTGCTAGGTGTCAGCTATATTTTGGTAGCAGGCAGCACATGCCATGAAGCGATTGCCACAAATTGTTAGTTCAATGCTGCACTGAATATGCCAGCAATTTGAGGTCAAATTCAGATCCTAGGGCCATCCCTGCGCTGTAGTGCTTGAATGCACCGGTGGTACCACAATTACCAATGTATTGTACCTCAGTTACTCTCAGCCTGTCGTTGAAACTGTTGAGTTGTCGCGTAGGCCTGCTTGGATGCCAACAGACATGTGAAGGCTGACAAGAATGGTGCTGGTATGTTGGAAATTGGGGCTATGCAACACTGCAAACAGCTGTCATGTGAATGCAACTGTCTGGCGATGTTCACAGGTCACCTACAACCAGTGAACAAAGTCCTGCAACTGCAAATTCCAATATATATGCAGCACTTATGCTGCTTTTGCAAGTACTGCTGCTGTATTGATAAGGTGAAGCAGCCACAAGACAGAGATGCAGGGTACACAGCACATATTTGTTTAAGCAGGTACGAAAGACAATAGCTGCCAGCAATATATACGCAGTACTGTGCTAAGCAGGGCTTTACTTTTTGTTCAAAGACAGCAGGCCTTGACTTGCACAAAGCAACAACAAGATGTTCACTCACTACATGCAGCTGAAGCAAACACCGGGCACCTGCACAGTGCTATCAGCTCGCTTTGTATCATGTGGGCAAGGCATGCACAGCTTGCGTGCATGCTCGATTAGTCACATGCAGGCCGAGTGGGAGACAAAAGACTCGCAGCAGGTAAAGGCAACGTGTCCATGCGCTCATGTGCTGCTTACTGTGCTGACCGATAGTGTTCAACTACATTTTGCTTGCACGGATGTGACAGCTGTCGGAGTGGACTTCCCGCGAAATCTTGCATGTATTGCGCAAAGTACCAGTGTACAGATGAATGAAGATTAAAAGCATGCAGAGGTCCAGTCAAGCCCCAAGTGCGTTTTATTACACTAGTGTGTGTGCCATAGCACGCAAGGTTGCGAGCATACTGGTTCTGTGCACTGTGCAGAATGCATATATCGCGTGTCTGATCGTTAGGGATAGTTGACAGGTAGGACCAGGAGGCCTCGGCCAGTAGCAGAGCCATAGTCAGCAAAACACTTATAGCGCAGCGGAGCTTCAAGGTCCTGCAGGCATTGCACACTAGCGTTGTAGGTTGTCAGATGTCGATGACGGGGGAAGCAATGGCTCCTCCTATCTTCGGTGCCGAGCGTGCATCGTTCAAAGTAGCTGGAACAAGGAGCCGTTGTTGCTGACATTCACTTCGACCAGCACTCAGCGAAACATACCTTTTGTCTCGTTGACCCAGCTTGGTGCAAGCCCGTGACAGCATTCTTGACTTTGTGGCATTGGCCCTGCGCCAGTATGCAACTTTCAGCTAACACACAGCAACAGACAGGCAACCCGAGCCAGCGTGGTGAGCGAAGCTGACACAAGCGACAGTCTTCTCGCCGTCTTTTGTCAGCAACGATTCATCTGGACGCCTGCACAGGCTTTGATGACAATAGTCGTGTTGTTTTTGCAGTGACTCGGTCAGTTGTTTTATTCGCCAAGGCTTTGACCGCCTCGGATTGCTGCACTAGCATCTCCAAAGGAGGTCGAATTACAATACCTCGAGTTGCTGTTGAGAATAACTTGCCCTCAGTAGCAGACAAGAAGCATCACGAAGTGGTAATCCTTTTTGCCAAGCAGGACGTTGCTGCAAGCCAGGCATGCGCAACACTTAGGTTGCCTTGGATGCAAATGACATAGAGTGGACATTTGTTATCAAATCTTGGCCCAACGGCGGAGAGAACAAACGTGTGTATGTGATGGAGAAGACAGGTATTAATTTCAACTCCTTTGACTTCTGTGGAGATACACTGCTGGCGCATGCATTGGCATGCACTGCATGCTGACAATCAGAGAAGCTGAGAACACACATTGTGTGCTGGTACAGCCCCATACATGCGGCGTAACAAGATGAAGATTGGAGATGTGATTGCCATCACACGCAGGCCAGATGCACAGCTGGTGAGCAGTGATAAGCACTGAGCGCATCACTTTGCCATGTCAACTTCTGCCTTTGGCACGCTTTCTGTCAGCATGCTGTGGTACTGTATAGTGCCTGCTTTCTGGGTTCAGCCAAAGATTGGTGTGATAATTGCAAGCACCCCTTCACTCTGCCTGCTATTGTTATGCCCGCATGAGTCTGTCCTTTTGAAATTTTGACCTCCAAACATGAGACGACATGCAGTCTTGTTTTGCTCACATGATCTTGCTTACAAGTCCTGAAGCAAGCTGGCTAGCTATCATGCTGGCTTTCAAACCTTGTGACACTGTGCCTTTGCCTTGCAAGCAATGTTGTCATGTTACTGCTGTTGGGTCATTGCTGATGTGTTGCTGTCAAGCTGATGTCGGTCAGTGCTGCTGGGTCGCTGTTGGGCAACAGTCACACAGCAGCAATGACCGACAGCAGCTTGACAGCAACACCGCAGCAATGACCAACAGCAACGCATAGCCCGGCAGCTGGAAATCTTACTACACTGCTTGCTTACAGGGCGTGGAGTTCAACTCAGAGGCAGCTCTGCATGCAGTCAGCCAAGGGCGAGGTAGAGCAACAGGCTGTGCCAACCTGACTGCAGCAGAGACCATTGCAGCGCAGCGCTGCTTGCGCAACTCAGCTTGCAGTAAAGCCCTTGGCCATGCAGGCTTCTGTGACAATGGCAAGCCTGCAGCCGTGCTGAGGCACAATCCCCTGGCAGGGCTGGCAGCAGTTGCTGAGCAGGCCTCAAATGGGTCTGCAGGTGATCATGGTCAGACTCATCACAAGGCAAAAAGCACATCCACAGTGGTATTGAGCCGAAACACATTTACTTGGCACATGGCTGTCAGCAGATCCAAGTCTGGATGAAGGGTTTGCATGCCAGCCAGATGTCTAGAAGGGAACAAGATGCAACTGCAATGCATTAGCAATGACAGAAATAGAAGTAGCAAGACTGCGTCCGTTGCTGTGGTGCTATGGAGCTAATCACAAAGACAAAATTGTTGATGCATAAACTTGACATGATGCAGGATATGGTCAGGCTCATGCCAGTCCCAAGGGGCGCACCCTGGCTGCAGATCGGCCCCCCTCCAGCCAGTCACCTCAGGTCATTGCCTTGCCTGCTCCCTGCATCTGCCTGTGCTGTTATGGCATATGTGATTTCAGCCTGTAGCATCAAGCACAACAGTGCAAATGCACTGTACCTGCCATGATGGGCTGCACATTGCAATGCAATTTTACTGGGATTGCATTCATTGCATACCAGCCTGGCTTGCATGCACTTTCTTTCAGCCTGGGAACCAGTTCTTGTGGCAGAGACGCCACACAGAACTTTCCTAAAATTGCTGTTTTATCACCCCCTGTCCAGATGTATGCATCTGTTCTTGGCTTAGTTTCCAGCAGCGGCTGCGACATCTGCCTTGCAACCTCATGAAGCTGTTGCAGAAGCTAAACTCAGTTGGAGAACTGTACTCTTGTTTGTGGAGTCATTGGTGAGCCATGCTTAGCTGTGACATGCCACTGCTAGTAGAAGACCGAGCTGGTGCCTGCTGCAGGGGATCCTGGTGGGCAAGATTCTGACCAAGGCTGATGTGGAGCAGTGTCGTGTAGTGTTGCCCCGCATGGCCATGGAGGCAAACATGCCAGAGGTGGTAGACGCCAATCTGCTGCATGTGGTGAGCCGTGTAGTTTTACGTCCTCTTGCTATGCTGCTCATTCTGCCTAGCATGTGGAACATGCAGTGGATGCTTGTTTCATGCTGTGCATTTGCCTGGACATTGTTCCTACATTGAAGCACTGCTGGTCACCATTGGCGTGTAGTGCTGTGCAGCTGTTTGATAGCAACTGGGGATCTCAGGAGTGCACAAGTGGTGTTGCTGCATGATCCTTGAGGCGATCCTTGGTGTTCAGATAGTGCATGTCATTGTTGGAGGCATGCTAGACAACACTGCCTTGGCCTGCAGGACCTGCTGGATGAGTCAGGCATCACATGGCCAGTCATGTTGTCAATGTCACGCTCGGGCATTGCCAAAAGAATGTTCATACTTGAGAAGATAGGTATGGTCGCTCTCACAGTGCAGGAGCAAGCCTGCACCAGCTGTTGTTTCCAATCCTTTTGCTTATGCTTTGTTGACCTACAGCTCTTGCCAGGTTGTGATGTCAAAGTTCATCAATTCCTGTGGGCTCTGGCTGTTCTCAGACCTTTGTATGTCACTGGACAGCCTTGACTGAGGGCTGCTGTGGTCCAGGTGTGTACCTGCAGCAGCACAATCTCAAGCCTGGCGACTGCATTGCCATCAAGCGAACATATGACGACCTGCTGCACATTGTCATCAACCCAGAAGCCCCTGCTGATGTCCGAGAGGTAACCCTGCCAAATCCTGTTGCCTCTGTCATGTTTGCTTTTGGCACGTCACAAATGAATTTAGGTTCAGCTGGTGGACATTGTGCATGATGTCATTGCATGTACCATGTGGAGGAGATGCAACGTGGGCGTCTAATGCAATCTTAGTACTTCATGTGCACATCAATAATCTGCTGTAGTAACTGCTGTCTTGGATGTGTCACTGTCTTGATTGGGAAAACATGATGTGCTGCACCTGCTGCTCCTCACCTCCTGCATGGAGTTCCTTTGAATGTCTCCAAACCTTAGCAAAGTTGTGTCATGTGATGCAACCTCTGCAGAGGCTCTGTCAGGCTTCACATGTGCATGGGTTGCTTGTGAAAACACATGGCTGGCATGCAGGGGCCAGCAGTCTCAGGCAAGGACGTTGATGCTGTGCCTGGTGTTGGATTGGTCAGTGACTCAGCTGACTCCATGGACGTCAGCCGCCGCCAGTCTGTCAGGTGCGGCATCTCTGTGTGTTCATGCTGCATGCAATAAGTTTGCAACCTGAGTGCACAGTTGTGTCATGACTAGGGATGCATGCAATGCATACATGCAGATGCTTGTCATGTCATGTGCTACATAAATGTCACGACCTGGTAGGGCACTGATGATCCAATACTAGGCTATTTTGTCATCAGAGCTCTGATGGTCGGCCAGTATGTGAGCCACCTGCTTGCCTGTGCTTTCTCAGATAGGATGTCTGGTGAGTTGCAGCTGGTTTCACAGCCCTGACTGCAAGAAACTGCATGAAGGAGGGTACATAGTAGCTTCAACCAGCCAAGAGCAAGGGCACACAAAGCAAATCAGGACTGGTGTATCACATACTGTTATGTCATGGGACCAGCAAACATTTAGCCTTTGAGCTGTTTTTGCTCAGCCATGCCCTGAGTAGTAGAAATCAGAATAATGGCATCTGTCCTGGATGGGCAAATTCAGCTTTCTTTACACCTCTTGCAGGCGACGCCGCTTCAAGTCAGGCTGCGAAGTCAACTTTGCCAGGATGCTGTGCGGCTCCCTCAACAGAAACGGTCTGGCTGACCCCTTCAAAAACAACGAGGATGACACATTCCCAGAGGAGCAGCTTCCCCCGCCACTCCAGGAGCATGACCCCCCCGCTGCCTCAGACTACCCCCCCAGAAAAGCCCGCCATGCTGATGCGGCCCCTGTACATAGTCAGCACCTGATGCACCACTTTCCTTTAGCTCAGCTCCAGCACCAAGCGCTCCAGCTTCAACACACTGGCTCCTTTCCAGTGCAGTTCCCCTCCTTCTTTGACATGTACCCTGCACATGCTCAGGCAGCGTCCCAGGCCTTCGCTGCTTGCGGTGCAGCACCTCACACAATGCACGGACCTGTTGCCAGTGTGAATGGCAACGGTGATGCCTGCCCTTCAGCCATTTATGGCATGCTGCCCAATCACCAGATGGCAGGTCTGCCTCTGCATATGCCACTGTCTGGCACGAGTGGGGCTACAGACTCAGCGCAAGCTGGGGTCAGTCCTGCTGCCCCTGCTGCTCTTGGCCCTGTGGATGCGGGGGTTGGTGCAGGGGTCAACCAGCCGGCAGCCCCCAGCATTGACGCTGAAGCTGCTGCTGCTGCTGCTGCTCCTGTGGGCATTGATGAAGTGGGGAGGGCGCAGCATGCAGGCCCCAGTTCGTTCATGGTGCCGCCGTACCCCTCGACAGCAGTGGGCACCACCGGCATCATGCACAGACCCATCCATTACCCAACCCCAACCAGCGGGGTGCCCTCCCTCTTCCACACCAGCCTTCCCCCTGCCGGCATCCCTCAGCCTGATGCTGCCCTCCCCCAGGGTCTTGGCCCCCTGCCAGGGTTGCCTTCCAGCAGCTTCCCAACCAGCTTCGGTTTCCCGCCGAACTCCTCTGCAGCTGACATGTTCCCGCCAAATCTGTACTACGGCGCAGCAGCCGACGCAGCCAGGCTGTATGCTCACCACATGGCCCCGTTCGCGAAGACTGCAAACATCTCTCCCTATGGTCCTGCTGGCTTGAGCACTTTCCTCCCCACCCCCTTTGCTGCAACTGGTCTCCAAACACCCAAAGTTGAGGGCGTGACTGAAGTGCCAGCTGCCCCTAGCCAGACTGACCCTGCAGGCTCAGCAGCTGCTGCAGCTGTCGAGACAGGCAGGAAGCGCAAGACTCCTGGGTCTTCTCAGAAGAAGGCGGGCAAGGGTGCAGCAGCAGAGGCTCATGGGCCTGTCATTGCCCGCAGAGCTGCCAACAGACCTCCCCCTCAAGTCCGCCTTCTTGCTCATCTGTCATCCTTTTGATGCTTTGGGTGCCCAGCCTGTGCCAGTCTGTGTTGCATACTCTGCTGCTTTGCAAGACAGTCATGTCCAACTTGTTGAGGTTCAATCTCTCTCATGCTCAATCCTGCAGCTGCCAGCTGGTCGCCAATGACAACTGCATTGCTGCATGCACCTCTGCGCATATTTTATTCAGAAATCTGTGGCTGTCATGAAATCCAGCATAGTGCCACACCAGCCCAACCCAGTGAAATGTAACAAAACTCAATCAAATCACTGGAGCAACAACATACATTACAAGCCATAACGTACGCCACAAACTAGGATCCAAATATCCCCCTGTATTATAGCAACAGCTGTGGCATCATTAATCCTCGCTGGCTACCAGGCGTGGAACAAGCGAGTGTGGTTGCAGGTGCCGCATGGCAGCCTGGGGAAGGGCAGTGGGACCCCCAAGAACCTGGCACGCTCCCATGTGCTGGTGGCCAAGGTGCTGACCAACAGCGACACCCATGGCCGCATCATCCTGCCTCGCGTCTCTGTGGAGGCCAACCTCACTTTCCTCATGGGCTACAGGTGCCCCCTCCCCCCCCCCTCCCCCAACCTATCATCCTATTGCACCACCTTGTCCTGCGTCTTCCAGTTCCCCTTTGCACTGTCTTGCTCTGTCAAAGTTGAGCCTGTTTGTCCGCCTGAAATATTTCCTCAAATGTAGAAATGCGTTTTTCACTTGTCCCCACGCAGTTTCTGAGTTTGGATTTTCATCTTAGGATGGACAACTCTGAATCAAAATAGACATTTTGGGATTGATGAGAGCTGCACGTCTCTGCGCATGAGTTACTGCAGGCTTCAGTTGACTCGACAGCGACATTGCCTTTGGCTGTTGCTCATCTGCAATTTTTGTTGTATGCATGGGGCCATCAAGTTTCCATCCAGGCGTCATTACACCCTGTCACTTGCCACCACACGCTTTCCAGCTGAGCGCGCTGTTTTCTTCAGACCTGTGTCTCTGGATAGTTGTCATCCATGATGCTGATATACATGGTTTTGAAGACACTCAATTCCCAAGCCCTCTGTGAGGGTAAGATCAGCAAAGTATGACAGTGTTGATGATGGTTTCCAGGTCATACAGCTTGCCCGTGAAGGACCGTGGTGGGCGCACCTGGGAGTTTGTCATCAAGTCCTGGGCCAACGGCACTGAGAACCGGCGGGTCTATGTCTTGGAGCAGACCGGCGAGTACCTCAAGGTATCCTGATTATTTAGGGTTTAGGAGGTACTGAGGGTCAGCACAAAAGGGTCTTTGTGCTACCCACCTTGGCTATGCCCAGGTTGTATTACATTGCAGTACCCCAGCTAAGTTGTCAAACAGTGTATTGAGAAGGTGCAGTGTGCAGTGCAGCCATGCTGCTGCTGCGACTTACACTTGTCTCCTCCAGAACCTCGGGAGCCTGTGCCGTAGGTGTTGCAACTATCATGTGTCACGCCACAGTTTGCTAACAAACCAGTCTATTACACAGGCAGCCTGGGTTGCTGCTGCTCTGGCCAGTGCACAAGTGGCAAGTCTCTGGGTATATATGAGACTGCCATGAAAATATCACACCTGCAAGGCTGTCACTGAAGGGCTGTGCTGGGGTTGCAGGTGAACCGGTTGGGTGTGGGAGATGCTGTGGGAATCTGCACCAATGAGGACGGGGACCTGGTTGTGGCCTCCAACAGCGAGGAAGTACGGCAGGCCACGGTGCGACCCACCTATGGAGCGGCAGCAGTGCAGCACATGCCACCCCCACCCCCCGGCAAGGCTGAGTCCTTCATCAACGGTAACTTCCCAGCCCACATCCCGTTCCTTTCCCCGCTTCCCGCGCCTTCCCTTGTCCTTCCTGTTCATTGAATTCCGTGCATTGCCTTCAAACATGTTCTGATTCTATGCCTAGTCCAATTGTCTGCATGGCATACCATCAGTTGGTAGTAACACACAGGAATGGGCTTGTTTGGTCGCTTGGGCAGATGCTGTCCCAGACGCTCTGGCAAGCCTTGCTGCACCACATCAGCATCAAAACAAACTTTGTATCTTCCTATCATTATCACCTATATCTTTTGTTCTTTATTAATCTTCAGCCCATGCTTATTCCTAATACAGCGAGCTGTGACAAGTGTTGCCATGCCATGGCAAAGATGTGAGTGGTGATGTACAGGTGCTCCAGGCCGGTGTGGGCGCAGCCCCTGCTGCACCAAGTTTGCGGGCCACAGCGGCTTCTGCTCCGGCCCACGAGCCCTGAATGAGGCCAATGGGGCAGCCAGGCTGAGGCAGGACGAGCCTGAAGATGAGCCCACAGACCAGCTGCAAAGAAGGTCTTCCGGTAATGCCACCTTGCTTGCAATCAGAGGTTTGCAGCGTGAAGGATGCCATCTGCACATCACAGCAGTCAAGTGCACTGCTGCCCTCAGCTGCAAGCGTTTGCATAGCTGCAAATTCTGATTCACAGTTGACAAGCTGATGTCCTTGATTTAGGCAACAGAGGCTCCTAGTGTGCATGTGTGAATGCTGGTGACACCATGCACCAGGTTTGGCTGGTAGATTTGAGGCTGCCAAATTGTGGCACTGGCATTCAAACCTGCCAGCCAAAACTGGTGCATGGTGTCTATGCGGCTGCAGCACATGCATCAACAGGTAGAATTGCATTGACCCAGACATGTACAGAGCGCACTGCACATGCCACCCTTCTATAGTGACTTGGGCAGGATCAGACCAGCTCCAGCAGCACAATAGCATATTGTGATCAAAGGTTCCCCTGGACAGACATGGCAGGTTCCACTTACAGCAAGTATGCATGAGTCAGACTCTGGGGTCCAGTGGCAGATCCAGCTGGCGGCTTGGAAGGATGGAAGGAAGTACAGAACAGTAATAATAATACTAATATACAGTAGTATAGTGCAGTGTCAATCATGCACATGCTGCTTGACAGACGCTTGACAGCAGCTGAAGATGTTGGTGTACATGCAGCTGCAGCGGCGCAAGAGGAGGCAGAGGACCTGTCAGCAGCTGAGGAGGTGGTGGCTGGGGACATGGCAGTGGGGACCCTGGTCATCACCCACCTCACCCCCCAGGACCTGCGCGCCGAGGAGATTCTGCTGCCCAAGAATGCTGTGGAAGCCAACATCCTGCCGGCCCTCACCTACCCCCTCCTCAAGTTCAAGGTGACCCCACCCTCCACCCTTTGCCCCCATAATGCTGCTGTTGCTGCCCTGGGCAGCCCGGTACAATACTTGGCTTCTTTGTGAATTGACGCGGAAAGGTGTAAATTTTCCTTGCTGTTGCTGGAGAGCATAGTGGAGTGTCTAGTTGTGCTGCTAATTTCCAACACAGCAGCAAGCAACCTTTGCGCCACGCCTGTGCTTGGTGAAGCAAAGCACCGGGAAAGTTGCTGCTGTGCTGTGTTTGGCGTGTGCACAGCTGAGGTGTCCAACCATGTAGCATGCGAGTGCCAGAGCCTCAGCACGCACACACTGCTACAGGAGACACTGTATCGCCTGGTGCAGATACTCACTTAGTCCAAAGAAATCGGTCAAGCATTCAGTTCATCTGGAAAATTCGGAGATGTACTGTTGTAAGCTGGAAAGCTTGGAGCAGTACTCAGTTTCTGGGAAAATTTGGACTGTTTTGCCTGCAGGTGGTTGATGACAAGGGTAGAGAGCACGAAGTTCTGTTGAGGAGCTTTGTGCATGGGCAGGAGACCATGTACTTGCTGGACCGCTTGGCAGACCTGCTGCACAGCGTCAACGCTCAAGCAGGGGACATGCTCATGCTGACTCGTGATGAGACTGGCCCCGTGGTAATCCCCTCACCCCTTGTTTGCACAACAGCTAAGACATTGCAGGGGCATTGTCAAACAGCTGCTCAACTAGCTGTGGGGCACTGTCAAGCAGCTGCTCAACTAGCTGTGGGGCACTGTCAAGCAGCTGCTCACCCAGCTATGCTCTGCTGCTGACATCTAAATTTTGATGTCATGATCTGTGTCACGCTTGTAACTGAAGCTGTGACATGGCTGTGGCCAAGGCAGCTGTTTGTTTGTCCTGTTGTCAATTGCTGCTACATTGGCATTGCAAAGCATGATCTCCATGTTGGCATTGCCTAAGAGATAGACTTCTTTTGGCACTCAAGTGGCAGAATTTCACATCTCATATCTCATATCAGGTCAAAAGAGTCATGCTGCAGGCACATGTCCTCATACTTTGGGCGGATGCCTGTCATGCATCGCTGACCTTCAACCTCTGTCAGGACACCGTGTGCTGTCTGCATTGCACCAAAAACTCCTGTCTGCTGACAAGCTTCTGTGGCACTGCTACAGAAGGTGCACTTGGAGTCCATCAAGTATAACCACCGGGCAGCAGACAGCATGGCCCGCCGCAGTGCCTTCCGCCAAGGTCATGAGGATGCAGATGAGTTTGATGATGACAAGGCGGAGTTTGGTAGCGTGTTGGTGTGCACGCGCACCTCCGGCTGTGCCAAGTCAGCAGGGCACCAGGGCTTCTGCAGCGGGCACAAGGGCTTCCGCAAGCGCTTCTTTGAAGACATGCCTGTGCATGCTGATGACCGCTCTTCAGGGTGAGTTCCTGTTCACCTCACTTTTTCCTGGATGCGTGTTTGTTAACTGTTGCCTCCTGAAGTACTGCTGCACTTCTGTAGCGTTGGATGTCTCCTCAAGCAGAGGGGCCTAAAAGTTTTAGCATGCTTGCCTTTTGTGATGATTGCTTCTATTTGTGAGGCTCTTTGTGACAAAAGCTCCAAGGCAGTCTGTTGGTGCATCAGCAGGAGGCAAATCCCCTTTTTCAACTCTAATGTCAGCAAGAGTCTTATCTACACATGTGCTCTTCATTCATCCAGGTGGTTTGTTTGCAGGAATTGGTCGGACTGCGGCAGTGGTACAGACAGCGGCCAAGAGGAGGATGATGATACAGCCCACCAGCTTGGCCCTGGTGCCTCTGGCTTCTCTGGCAGCCCAAGGTACTCTTGCTGTGGTTTCCAACATGCTTATTGGCTTGTCACAACGGCGTAAACCTCTCAATGCACCTGTTGGGTTTGACATTTTCATGATGCGCGCACACCTTTTTGTACCAGTTTGCAAAACAACGTGCCACCTTGAATGCATGCTCACAGCTTGTGGCTGGCATGTGCTTGCATGTCAGATTGTTGCCTCTCTAGCTGCTAGTCCTGCTCATGTTGCCTCTGCTAGTTGGATTTGTTTATGATGATGCGTACATATCTTATTGTACCAACTTGTGAAATGATGTGCCACCTTCAATGCATGCTTACAGCGTGTGGCTGGCATGTGCTTGCATGTCAGATCGTTGCCTCTGCAGCTGCTAGTCCTGCTCATGCTGCCACTGCTATCATCCAAGCACACATCTTTCAGTATAGACACCCAGCAATGGTATGCTGGCAGATTCAAGCATTGACTTTTCCACAAGACTTCATGGAAAGTGGGCATACTGTAAGAAGACCTGTGCTTTACTGCAGAGCCAAGCTGGGCAAGCGGAAAGGGCAGTCACATGGTGCGGGCCCCTCTAAGCGAGCAGCTGTGAGGCAGGAGGTGCGCGTGACATGCGGCAGCTCATCTGGGGTGTATGACATCACCAGGGGCTGCATAGCTCTGCGTGCAGCCCAACACGGCCAGGTATGCTTCTCTCACTCACTCACTCATCCATACACTCATTCATCCATCCATCCATCCATTCATGCATTCATTTTGTCTGCATTCTTCCCCTAAAGTGAGGCGTGTACTCTCTATGCATCAGGTATGCACCAGCATTTGTTTTGCACAAGTCTCATGTGTTATGGCAGCTTGATACTAGCTTGTGCTTTTGTGGAAGTTGTGGTATGCAAAAGTCATGAATTTGTGGTGAGCAGTTTTGGTGGTGTGTAGATTGTGAACCTGGAGCTGAGCCCGTCAGAGTTTGAGGAGCATGTGATGGGGCGCAAGCAGGACTGGAAGCAGTCTCTACTGGTGGAGGTGGGTCAGCAGGACAGGGCAGGCATGCAGCAAGCCCTGCCCCTGGGCACCTGGCTGCGCCAGCACAGCATTGCAGTGGACCAGCACGGCATGCTCATTGCTGCCAAGCCTTCACGCTTTGCCCAGGAGGCCGGCCTTCAGCCTCAGCCCTCCCTGTCTGGCCCACCTGCTCACCACACTGCCAGGTATGGGTCGCCCTATGTGCACCCTGCCCCACTGGCATGAGCTGTGTCTGTGGCCATGTCACAGACATGTTCGATGCTGGGGTTTAGTGCTAGTGCTTGTGATAACTTGCAGCTGCCTGGTTGGTCTAGCACATGATCATGCATGCACCTAGTTCATCATGAGCCGGAATGTGTCAATATGATTTCAGTGGTTGGCTGCACGTGCTGATTGTGGCATGTAGCTCTGTCTTGATCAAGCTGTGCACTCGATGGCGAAGTGCATAGCACCAATTGATCAACTTGTTCTAAACATTGGCATCAATTGGGACCAGTAC
>JAABUP010003851.1_pt1 | contig 25884 bp, 27 predicted proteins | sample 5559201 | NCBI WGS metagenome assembly JAABUP01 (sample SAMN10711887, study PRJNA513373) | rock metagenome | isolation source: Antarctica rocks | place: Antarctica
CGCAACTCCACCCAGCTCACCACAATCCTGGCTTTGGCCAGCACCGCCCGCTACTACGCCCGCGACCTGGCCCACACCACACCCCACCCCTACCGAGCGCACCCCTACTTGACCACCGCCACCGAACAGCTGCTCAGTTCTATGAACACCATCCGCCGGCGCCTCGAACACAACGAACACGGCACCTACACCCCCTCCACCGACCTGCTCACCACCACCGACCCCGACCCCGACGACCCCGACGACCTCGACGACCGCATCCTCATCGCCGACCTCATCGCACTCGACGCCACCATGGCCACACTCGCCCACACCCTCGGCATCGATGTCCACGAGACCGCCCACATCGACGCCCACCCGTCCGGAGCAGGGGGTGCGTCGGCTGGCGGGGCCGTCGGGCGTTCGTGACGTGACCTGCGACCGCTACCTGTCCCGTTGTTTGGTGCTCGCTCCGCTTTGGTTAGCTGATGGCGGCGCCGAGGAGGGCTCCGATGCCATAGGTGAAGGCGAGCCCGGCGGTCCCTCCGATCAGGACCCGGATCACGGCGCGGCGAGCGTTGCTTCCGCCCAGGCGCGCCGACAGCACCCCGGTGACCGCCAACGCGATGAGCACCACGGTGCCCGAGCCCGCCGTGACGAACGGTCGCATCCACCCCGTCGTCGACCGGGTGCTCGACCTCGCACACACGCCGCCGACACCCGCGCCCTGCTCGCTGGAGGCCGGGCAGGCAAGATCGTGCTGCGGGTGCCCTAGGGTTCCGCATTCACCGAGGCAAGGGAGACGACCGCCATGATCAAGCACCATCTGGGCCCCATCGAGGTCGGCAGGATCGGCCTCGGCGCGATGGGCATGTCCACGGCCTACTCGGCATCCGAGCGCGACGACGACGAGTCGATCCGCACGATCCACCGGGCGCTCGACCTCGGAGTCACCCTGCTCGACACCGCCGAGATCTACGGGCCCTACGTCAACGAGGAGCTGGTCGGCCGCGCGATCGCCGACCGACGCGACGAGGTAGTGCTGGCGACCAAGTACGGCCTGGTTTCCCACGCCGGCGGTGGACCGGGCCATGTGGACAGCAGCCCGGACAACGTCCGCACCGCGGTCGAGGGGTCGCTACGCCGACTCGGTACCGATCACATCGATCTGCTCTACCAACACCGGGTCGACCCACGGACCCCGATCGAGGACACCGTCGGTGCCGCGGCCGAGCTGGTCAAGCAGGGCAAGGTCCGCTACCTCGGGTTGTCAGAAGCGTGGCTCGACACCGTTCGCCGCGCCCACGCGGTGCACCCGATCGCCGCATTACAATCGGAGTACTCGCTGTGGACGCGCGACCAGGAAGCCGAGATGCTGCCGCTGCTGCGGGAACTCGGGATCGGCCTGGTGGCCTACTCCCCGCTCGGCCGAGGCTTTCTGACCGGGGCTATCCGCTCCTACGATGACCTCGCTGACGACGACTTCCGCAGGACGAATCCGCGGTTCAGCCGGGAGAACTTCGACCGCAACCTTGCTTTGGCTGACGAGGTCGGCGTGCTTGCCGGAGAGATTGGAGCGACACCCGCCCAGGTAGCGCTGGCGTGGCTGCTCACACAAGGCGACGACATTGTGCCGATCCCGGGCACCAAAAAGGTCTCCCGGCTCGAGGAGAACCTGGCCGCTGACACGGTCGAGCTCACACCCCAGCACGTGCAGCGCCTGACCAATCTTGTTCCACCCGCGGGTGATCACCACGAACAGTCGCAGATGGCCACGATCGAACGGTGAGTCTCAACTATCACGTCCATGACTCATGTTCGATGAGACCGGACAATTACCCAGGGCAAAATAAGTCGGGCATTTCGGCTAATAGGTCATAAGGTGGGTTCTTGGCACTTTAATCCTCGTGCGAGGGAGTCGTTTTCGGCTTGCCGTCATATTTTCGAGGGGGGGACGACGGGGTGCGGCCGCGTCTCTCGCCTCAGAAGGGGCGGAGCCCGAACTCGTCCACGACGGTGGCGAAGGCCGGGTTGCTCAGCTCGATGGTGGTGCGTTCCAGCTCGACGATGGGGGTGCCGTCGAAGACGGCCCAGCATTCATGCTCGCCGAGGCGGGACAGGCAGCGGATGCCGGAGTACTGCGGGCCGTCGGCATCACGGGCGGCGTAGGCCCAGGAGGCAATGGCGCGGGTCAGCAAGCGGTTGCGGCCGCGGACATCGCTGACGTCGAGCTGGGCGATCCCGAACCCGGACAGCTGCTCGGGCAGCGCCGCGGTCAGGTACTCATGGGTGCGGGGATGCTCCACGTCGAGGAAGGGAAGGCTGTCCGCCACGGTGACCGCGAGTTGGAGGCGGCGCGTGCGCCAGTCGCGGGGCACCGCACCACAGACCATGAACTCGGGGTCCTCGTCCTTGAGCAGCGCTCGCATGGTCGCAGTCGGGCGCAACCGGGCCAAGGTCTCCGCGTAACAACCCCGCGCGGTGCTGCCCAGGTACAGCACCCCACCCCCGAGCACGTCGAAGCGGTTCCCGGCCCGCGCCTGCGCGGCGTCCTCGACCGTGATCTGCGAGGACGCCAACGGCCGATCGGAACGTCCCACCCGATACAGCGTGCGCGAACCCGGGGTGAGCAGCGCGGGGCCGCTCACGTGCGAAGCCACCATCGGTGAACCAGTCCCCGGCCGGCTCAGCCGCCGGCGACAAACGCCCGCGCGGCCGCCAACACCGCCCGGTCCTGCCCGCCCCGCAGCGCCTCAGCCGGAGACAGATCATCCAGCTGCGGGTTCATCCCGGTAAACCAGGCCCGCACCGTGTGCGGGGACTCCACGCTCACCAGCAACTGGAACACCTGAAACGCCGCCCGCAGCCGCTGCTCGACTCCGGCCCGCGGCTGGGTCTCGGCCCGCGCACACCGCAGCACCGTCTTCTTATCCACCCCCGCGATGTAGGCGGTCAACGTCGTCCCCAAGTTCTCCACCAAGAACGCCGCAACCCCCGCAACATCAACCTTCACCGCCCGCGCATGCGCGGCAGCCTCCGCCGAGCGCACAGTCACCACTGCGACCACCACCCCGTCCTCCTCCTCAGACACCGCCACGCAACCACCCCGCGAATGTCGCGGAAATGTCTGCATGCTGGCACAGAGATGACGTTACCCCTGTGCCGCGTCTCAGGACAGCACCAGACAACCGACCCGGCGGCCCACGCCCGCCGGCTGTCGCCGAGCAGGCGCACCGCCCCTACTCGGCCAGTGCTCCCTCAGCGGTCGGGGAGAGGTGCATGAGGTGACGGACGGGCAGGGCGTTGGCGGCGGCGCGGACGTGCCGGCCGGCGGCTTTGGTGTAGACCTGGGTGGAGCTCAGCGAGGCGTGCCCGAGGAGGTCCTGGACGACGGTGGCGGACTCGCCCAAGCCGATGAGTTGCATGGCGACGGTGTGCCGGAAGGCGTGCGCGGCGGCGCCGCGGGGCAGCGGCACGCCGGCGCGGGCGAACCAGCGCCGTACCGAATGATCCAGCGCCGCGGTGCTCAACGAGGCCAGGCGGGTGTTGAGAAACACCGGGTCCGTCTTCCGGGCCGGGGTGCCGGTGCGCGCCGCGCGGCTGACCAGGTAGCTCTGAAGGACGCCGACCAGTTCCGGGCTCAGCGGACAGTCCCGGGTGACGCTGCCCTTGCCGATCACCCGCACATACGGTTCCTCACCGCCCAGGACAAGATCGCCGATTACGAGCGAGCAGACCTCTCCGGCGCGGGCGGCGGTGCCGGCCAGCAATCCCGCTAACGCCAGGTCTCGCTGCGGCCACGGATCACGCGCCCCCGGATCCGGGGTGGCCGCCGCCCGGATCACCTGCGCGAACTCGGCGGGCTTGTCCACGTACCGGGGGAGGCGTTTACCGACCTTGGGGCGCTCCACCCCGGCGGCGATCAACGGGTCCGTCTCGAACAGGCCCTGCTGAATCAGGTAAGCGAACAGCCCCGTGAGGGTGCCGTGCAGCCGGGCCCGGGTCTTGTCCGCGGCGCCACCGGCCTGGATCGCCGACAACGCCACGGTCACTCTTCCCGGCGTCAGCTGGGACAGTTTGACCCGGCTCGCGACCCCGCGGTCGGTGGGGGACACCCCGTGAAGGTGCGCGGCGAAGGTCGCCACGTCGGCGCGGTAGGCCCGCACGGTGTGCGGGCTCAACCCCCGTCCAGCGGTCTTCACCGTCAGCCACTGCTCCACCGCGTCCGCGAGGGTCGGGGGAGCAGGACAGGGGGAGACCACCGGCCGAGGATAGCGTCAGGACCGCGGATAGTGTGCGCTATCCAAGTCGGCAGAGTTCCGCACGCCTTCGGGTTGCGCCTCACCGCCAGGCAGCTGCTGCTCGGTGCCCTGCCTCGGTTCTCCGGAGAACGGGACGTGGCCCATCACCGAGTTCTCCGCCATGATGGGCCGCACACCGGTGACCGCTCGATGAGGCAAGGCAGGGATGCAGCGATGGCAACTGACTACGACGAGCCACGACACAACGAGTCCGACGCGGTGGTCGAGGACTCCCTGGAGGTACTGAAAGAGCGACACCGAAAGGCGCAGTCCCCGGTGGTCGATGTCGAGGAGACCGACACCGCGGAAGGCTTCGAGCTGCCCGGAGCGGACCTGTCCGGGGAGGAGCTCTCGGTGCGGGTCGTGCCGAAACAAGCCGACGAGTTCACCTGCTCGGCCTGCTTCCTCGTCCACCATCGACACCGCTACGCCGGCGAACGCGCAGGCCCTTGACGCCGATCTGCCGCGACTGTGCTGCCTGATCGGGCACCCGACTGACCCGAGGCCAGCGAGGACAGCACGGCCCCCGCAGGTCCCCCGCCGCTGCATCAGCAACCAGACAGACACCCCCGACACCGACCGGGTCACCGGGGGGATGGACGGCACCGGCTGGGCGGTTGCCGACCTTCCCGGGTCAGCCGCTGACCGGCACGGGCGACGGCTGGGGTGTGGTGTCAGGGTTGCCTGCGCCGGTCGGGGGCGATGGCGGATGCGGTGTCGGGGATCCCGAGTTCGTGGGCTGCGCGGTCGGCCAGGGCCACCAGTCGGTGGAGGCGACCCGCGACGGCGTCCTTGCTCAGCAGTGGATCAGCAAGGCGACCAAGCTCGCGCAGCGAGGCGTGCCGGTGGTGCAGCCGCAGGGCGCCGGCCGCGGCCAGATGGTCCGGGGGGCGATCGCCGAGAATGTGCAGGGCCCGGCTCACCCGTGCGGCCGCGGCACCCGCGGCTTCCGCGGTGCGCCGCAGGTTCGCGTCGTCGAAGGTGGCCAGCCGGTTCCCGGTACCGCGGAGGTCCTGGCGGCGCAGCCGACGCTCCTGCCACCTCGCCCGGGTCTTCGGCGCACCCATCCAGCTCAGCAGCGCATCGATCACTGCACCGTCGCGGACGATGACCCGTTCTGACCGCGCACCTCGCGCGGGTGGGCGGTGATCCCCAGCTGCCGGGCTGCCCCCACCAGGCCCATCGCTGCCTCCGGCCCCGGACACGCCACCTCCAGGGCGGGGGAGCGGCCCGGCTCGGTGAGGGAACCCTGCGCCAAGAACGCCCCCCGCCACACCGAGGCGGCGTCGCATGCCCCGCCGGCCAGTGCTTGCGTCGACAGCCCCCATACCGGTCGCCCACGGTCGTCGATGAGCCCTGTTCGCCGGGCCAATGCCGGCCCGTCGGTGGCCACTCGCACCAGGTAGCGGACTCCCGTGCGTAATCCTCCTGAGGTGAGCACATGGACGTCGCAGGGATAGCCGTAGATCTCCCCGAGGGCCCTGCGGAGCCGCCGGGCGAGGGCGCCGGCATCCAGCTCGGCCGCGACGACGACCCGCCCGCCGACGATGTGCAGTCCCCCGGCGAACCGCAACAGCGCCGACACCTCGGCGCGTCGACAGCACAGCTTAGGCAGGCCGAGGCCGCTCAACTCCTCTTTCACCGCTGCGGTCATCACCACGCTGGCAGCCTCGCTCCACTCGCCTGCAACACCGGTCGCCTCCGGGCACAGCGACAGCGCTGACGCGCCCGGTCGGCGCTGTCGCTGCCACGTTGGGCCGGTGGACGGCTCACCGCTGGTGGGGGTCCTCAGGTTGCGGGCTGGAGATCGCTCAGCCGCTGATGGGCCAGCCGTTCCAGCAGTTCCGGAATCGACCCGCAGGGCACGCTGTCCAGATCGGCGCGGCACTGCTGGACCACCGCGGTGATCACGGGCAGCTGGTGCACCTCTTCGAACGTGCGAAACAGACGTTCAGTGACATCCGCGTAGGACTGATCACTCATGAACCTCACCTCGCCCCGAGTGTGCCGCCACCGTCAACACCACGGGAGAGGCAACAGGCATGGCCAGTCCGTGAAGGGTAGGAAGTTTGGGTAGTGCGCTATCCCAGAATGACGAGCAGCTGCGACACGGCGACTGCGGGCATGACCCACGGTGGGGGTGAGTCCAAATTCCGCGTGAGCTCGGCGTGCAAGCGTGCCCTGTCGCGCAACGCTGACAGATCGCTCGTCCCGGTGAAGTGTGCAGAGCTCGATGATGCGGAAACGTTCGATCGGTTGGCTCGCTGTGGGCGGCGGTGATCATTACCTCGAGGGCATCAGCATCGACGGCGCGGAGTTATCGTTGCGTGAGGCGGTACACCCGGAACGGTTCGCTTGTGCACGGGGCGGGGGTCAGGAGGCCTTGGCGGTCAGCCAGCGGATGAACCAGCGCAGGGTGGAGAGCATGCGCTGCACGGTCGCCTCGCTCCAGGTCGTTTGGCGGTGATCCCCGCGTGGACGAGGCGGTCGTGCTCAGTCGGAACGGCCAGGCGTGCCCAGCTCGGATGCCACGTCCAGCCGTGCCTCCTCGTCCGCCGGACTGTGGTCCGCCAGGTGAGCAGCTGGCCCCAGTGGGCCAAGTCGGCCGGCGGGCACTGTCGTTGTGGCACTTAAGTCGCCTGCTCGAAGGATTCCATCGCCCGCTTGGCGGCCAGCCACCTCTGCGCCAACTCCGCCAGCGACGCCGGCGCGCTAGCGGTGGGGGAGTTGCGGGCTTGGGCACCTCGGGACTCTACCGCCGGGTGCGCCGATATTCTCCTATATCGGCCGTCCTTAGCTATTCGGTCTTCAATCGATCGCCGGTGCCGCCCATGCGGGCACGAGGTCTTCATGTTCCCGGAGGAGAGCTTGGGTGCGCTCGGGGGTGTGCGCAGCCATCGCATGGATGAGACTCATTGCGAGTACTACAGCCGCCGCATGGGAATCGAACACCAGACCACTGCCGACAGGTGCGGTGAGGATTACGTCAGCTTTGTCGGCGAAGGGAGCGAGGGGGTTGTCGACGACGACGATCGTGTGTAGGCCGAGCTGATCGGCGTAATCGAGTGCGCGCAGCGTCGCGAGGGGGTAGCGCGGCATCACGAAAGCGAGAACCGTTGAACCGCCGGCGGAGTGCAGTTGCAGTAAGTCGTCTTCCAACGCGGCGCCGTCGGACATGACACGTACGTCCGGATGAATTCGTCGAGCGAAGTAACCCATGTACTGGGCGAGGGCGGCAGAGGCGCGAATACCGAGGATGCCGAGGGGACGCGAGCTGGACATGTGCAGTGATGCGGCGCCGAGGACCTCATCGCCGAGCTCGTGACTCAACGTGGACAGGTTTGCCTTCTCCCCGCTGACCGCGATTGCAACGGGGTCTGTTGTCGCCAGGGGCGTCGCCCTTCCGGGGCTGTGGAGGACCGAACGCCGCAGCGCATTTCGGAACTCGGTGTGGCCGGTAAAGCCGAGCGAGGCCGCCAGTCGGGTGACCGACGGCTGACTTACCCCCGCGCGTTCGGCAAGTTCGGAACTCGACAGGAACGCCGCATCCGGAAGGGTGTCCAGGACGTGCTGGGCGATACGCCGCTGCGCCGGGGGAAGCGATGCGCCGCGAAACAGAACGGCTAAGCGCTGATGCACTCCAATGGCGGACTGTTCGCCGGTGTGATGACCAGCTTCGGGCCACTCGTTCAGAGAGGTCCATCCGTCGGTGTCGTGTTTCTCAGGCACGGGCAACTCCTCTCAGTACGTCGAGCCTTACGGTGCCTCATTGCTCGGCCAGTGCGGCCAGTGCGGGCAGGACGGTTATGGCCTGCTCGAGGTCGCCACCGAGTGGCCGGTCGGCGGCGTCGCCGTCGATCACCGCGGCTGCAAGGTTGAACGCGGCGCGCATTGGCGGGGACGTCAGCCGTTCCGGCGCGGTGCGCAGGGCCCGGACAGCGCACACCAGCTCACACGCGAGCACGACGGGTGCAAGGCTGCACACCAGGGCGGTGGCGCGGGCGGCTTGGGCGGAGAAGCTGGCGTGTTCCTCCAGTCCCCGGGACAGCACTGCGCCCGCGAGCGATACGGGCGCCGAGGCGAGCCTGCACTCCGCCAGCACGTCGTGTGCGACGTATTCGAGGACCATTGTTCCAGAACTGCCGGCGGGGCCCTCCGAGAGGAAGGGCGTGAGCCCGGTGAGAGCGGGTTCCTCGAGCGCCGTGAGCCGGGCGACGGAGAGCGCGAGCACGGGATGCAAGGTGGCCCGCACCGCATCCAAGGCGGAGGCGACCGACGCGGTGTAGAACTGCCCGTGGTGGAAGACCGTGGCCTGCTCGACCGACACAAGAGGGTTCTCCACCGCTGAGTTGATCTCCCACGTGACGATCTGCTCCAGGACGCCGAGCGCGTCGAGGGCTGGGCCGTGCACCTGCGGCAGGGCTCGCAGCCCGAACGGGTCCTGAATCCGCCGTGGTGGACCCACCGACCCGGCTTCCGAGACCAGGCGCCGCATGGTGGCGGCGATTCTCATCGCACCCGCGAGAGGGCGCGGGCGGTGCACTTCCTCGGCATAAGCCTCGACCGAGCCCTGCAACGCCGAAAAGCTCAGCGCAGCAACGACGCAGCTCGCTCGGCCCAGCACCTCCAGGTCGACACAGGCCAGTGCTGCAATGGCCACGGTCAACGCATTACTGCTGATGAACGCCAGGGCATCGGTCGCCTCGAAGCGGACCGGCGCTGGGCCACCGGCAAGCCAGGGTCGGTCACCAGCGAGGGTCAGCGCGATCTCAGCCAGCGGGGCGAGGTCGCCGGTGCCGATGGTGCCGTAGCGGTGCACGGTCGGCAGGGCGCCGGCGGTGAGTGCGTCAGCCAGCGCCTGCACCACCTCCGGCGATGTGCTGGACCCGCCGTTGAGCAGCTGGTTGAGGCGGACCAGCATCGTCGCTCGCGCCACTGCGTGTTCTTCAACCGGTCCGAAGCCCACGGCGTGACTGCGCAACAGTCGCAGGCCGTGCCCGGTGCTCGATCGTTCGTCCACCGTGATCAACCGGTTGGCGCCGACGCCCGTGGTGATCCCGTACACGTCACGGCGGGTGCTCAGGTCCGCGGCGAAGGTGTGAGCTGCTGACACCCTGGACATAGCTTCGGCATCGACGGTGATGACCGCGCTACCGCGGGCAGCGCGCGCGAGGGTTTCCAGGCTGAGTGCGCCACCGTTGAGATGCAGTGCGAGGCTCTCGGTCATCGACGAGCGTGTGCCCCGTGTTGTCTGGCTCGACACGATCTCACTCCAACCCGAGATGTTGACTTCTCATTCAGCGCAAACTACGTTTGGATAATATCATTCACGTCAATAATGCAGTGGCTGCTGCGAAAGGCTCGGATATCCCGGTGGCAACGTGGCTCTGGGCCGTGCGTGCCCGGGGTGGCAAGTGGTTGCCCACAGCGACGACGGCGCGAATTGGCCACCGACGATTACCGACGATTAAGGAGCACCCCCTGTGTCGGAATCCAGAGGAGCAGCAGCCGGCGGGGTATCACTCTGGCTCAGGTTCCTATCAGCCCAGGACATTGATGGCCTGGGGCTGAGCCGGTCGGAGATCGTGACCGCTGTGGAGGATGTCGTACGGGCGCACGGGGAGGGCCACACCGTCTTTGAGCCCCGTATGCACCTCGTGCCCGACAATGGTGGCGTGGGCCATTTCAACGTGTTGCGTGGGCACGTGTCCACGCTCGGCGAACGGGGCGTCAGCGGGGTCAAGGTGGTGGGTGATTTTGTCCCCAACTACCTGGTCGGATTGCCTAGTGAGCTGGCGATGATGACGCTGTTCGATCCCGGCAACGGGACACCGTCCGCGGTGATGGATGCCACGATGATCACCGAGGTGCGTACCGGGGCCATGACGGCGGTCGGCGCGAAGTACCTCGCCCGTCAGGATGCCAAGATCCTTGGTCACGTCGGTGCTCGAGGTACGGCATGGTCGAACATCACGATGCTCGACGACCTTCTCGATCTCGACGAGATCCGGGTGACCAGCCGTAGGCCGGAGTCCCGTGAGGCCTTCGCTGCGTCGCTGTCGGACGAGCTGAGCACCCCGGTTCGGGTCGTTGCCACTGCGGAGGAGTGCTTCGACGGCGCCGATGTGCTCGTGGAGGCGTCCAGGTTGACCGAACCGACTCCGTTGTTGCGCACCGGGGCGGTTTCCCCTGGTGCCTTCGTCGTGCCCTATGGGACCGTGAGCGCGGTGGAGTTGGACCTTCTCGATGTGATCGACAAGGTGGTCGTCGACGACTGGCGTGAGGCGCAGTCGGGTCGGTTCGGTGCGTTGCGACGCCACGTCGATTCCGGCCGGCTCTCCGAGCAGACGCTGTACGCCGAGCTGGGCCAGATCGTGGCCGGTGCCCGACCCGGCCGGGAGAACGCCCAGGAACGGATCCTGCTCTGGCACCGCGGCCTGTCCATCCTCGACGTCGCCGTTGCGCACCTCATCCTCCGCCGGGCCGAGGCGGCCGAGGCCGGCACGATGCTCCGGTATCGCTGATCGTGCCGGCGTCGAATCTTCCCGGGGCGGGTGCCGAGCGGGCCGGCCTCCTCGCAACGTCCTTCGTGGTGGACGAACCGGCCGACCTCGACCGGGCAGCGGTGCTCGCCGTCGCCGAGGGTGGCACCATTGCGCTCGCTCCTGAGCTGGTCGAGGCGATGGCGTTGCGGCGTGCGGAGGTGCTCGCTGCGCTGACCACCGGCGATGCCGTGTACGGAGTGAACACCGGGATGGGCGCGCAGAGCAAGGTGCGCCTCACCACCGAGGAGCAGAGCCGACACCAGCGCAACCTGTTCCTGGCCAGAGCTGTGGGCGGACCTCCGTGGTTGGCCCAGCGGGAAGCCAGGGCGGTCGTCACCGTGCGGCTACGCATGCTGTTGTCCGGCGATGCAGGCGTGTCGGCTGAACTGTGCCTCCGGTTGACGGAGTTGCTGGCCGCTGATATTCATCCGGCGATCCCGAGGACCGGCTCTGGGTCCGCGGGGGAGATCATCCCACTGGCGCACGCCTTCGGTGTGCTGATCGGCGTCGGGCAGGTGCTCAGGTCGTCCGACACGTGCGCCGGTCCGGTCACCGGTGCCGCGTCGGAGGCGTTGGCGGCGGCGGGCCTGACACCGTTCGTGCTGGGACCCAAAGAGGGTATTGCGCTGCTCGCCGGCGTGCCGGGAGTTACCGCGCTGGCCGCGCTGCGAGCGGCGGAGGTCCGGGACTGCGTCGATCAACTGCTCACGGCGGCTGCCCTGTCGACCGTGGCGATCGGTTCGAGCCGGGACCCCTACCTCGCGGCGACCGCCCGGGGTGACGCGGTGCAGGGCGAGGTGCTAGAGCACTTCCGGGACCTCGTCGGGCCTGAGCCTGCTCCTCGGTCGCTGCAGGCGCCGATCTCCTTCCGCGTGGTGGGGCCTGTGCTGGCTCATCTCACCCGAGCGGTCAATGCGTTGGAGGCGGCGGTCGATCGCAGCTTGGAGTCGATGACCGATTCACCGGCCTACTCCGAGGGGAGGTTCATCGGTACGGCGGGATTTCACGGCGTGGACGTGGCTGCCCATCTCGACCTGGTCACGGCGGCGTTGGTGCATGCGGCCGAGATGTCGGCCACTCGACTGCACCGGCTGCTCGACCCCCGCGTCACCGGGCTGCATGCCCAGTTGGCGCAACTCCCCGGGCCCGAGGCCGGGCTCGTCGTGGTGCACAAGCGCGCCGCTGCCGTGGTGCACGCGATGCTGCCGAATGCAATGCCGTCCTACCTCGGCACCGTCGAGACCTCACAAGGGCAGGAAGACGTGCAGTCCTTCGCCTGGCAGGCCGCCGAGTCCTTGCGGTCGACGATAGCGGCGGTGCGGGAAGTCACGGCGTGTGAGTTGCTCGCCGCCCACCGCGCGGTCGGGCTCGCCGGGCGGGCGCTGCCGGCCCCGTTGGCCGCTCGAGTGGCGCAGCTGGGCGCGCTCGTGCCACCGATTACCGGAGACCGGCCGTTCGGGGTCGACATCGAGGCCTTGCGCGGTGCGCTCGCGGCCGGGCTGGCGACCACTCGGGGTGTCCGGTGAACCGTCGGCTCGCCTACGGTCAGCCCGCGACGGCACGTCCGGCGGCTTGGGTGGAGGCCCTCATCTGAAGCTCGGGCACGAAGGTCTCTCGGCGCTGCCGATTCCCGACCTCGATCGCACTGACCATCAGATCGACGCCGGCGGCGACGATACCGGCTTCGTCCCAGCTCAAGGTCGTCAACGCAGGAGCGACCAACTGGGATGTCAGATGGTCGTCGTATCCGAGAACCGACAAGTCCTCCGGGATCCGCAACTGTCGGCGCTGTGCCGCGAGGTAGACGCCGTAGGCCATCGAGTCGCTCATCGCGAAGGCCGCGGTGGGGCGATCTTTCGCGCTGAGGATCGCGTCGGCAGCAGCCGCGGCGGACGTCGCCGACGCCTGGGCGTGCACGAGCGTGACCTCCAGACCCAACTCGGCGCCGATCTCGGTCGCGAGCAGGTCGGCCGGGCGTTCGGGTGTGCGAGGCAACGCCGGGGTGAAGACCGCGACCCGGTGATGGCCCAGTTCGGCGAGGTGTCCCAGTGCGATCGCGACCCCGCGGCGGTTGTCGAACAGTACGCACCCGGCGTCCGGCATCGAGGGGAGGGCATCGCCGATGGTGACCACAGCGGTCGCTGCGGTCAGATCAGCCCAGTAGTCGGCTTCGGGATCGAGAGGGGAGACGAGGATGCCGTCCACATGCTGGTCAAGCAGTTGTCGGACCAGGCGTTCCTCGCGTTCGGGATCCCCGTTGGCGTCGGCGATGATCGCGTAGCGCTCCTTGGCCAGCAGGGCCCGTGACAAACCCATCGCAAGGTCCTGTTGCCAGAGGTCTTCCAACGATCCGAACAACACGCCGACCGTGCCGGTCCGCCCACTGGCCAGCGCGCGTGCGATCGGATTGACCTCATACCCCAACTGGCGGGCGACCTCACGTACGCGGGCTTGGGTCTCTTCGGGGACCTGAAGGCCGCGAAGGGCGTAGGACACCGTCGCAGCCGAAAGCCCGGCAGCTTCGGCGACATCGTTGAGGGTCGTTCGACGACGGCGCTGCGGCACAACGAGGAGCGTACGGCGCGGCGGGCTGGTCCGTGTGGTCACGACAGATCACTTGTCGCCCCAGACGGCGTCGCGGTGTGCCGAGTGACGGGCAGACTTGCGATTTTGCGACTGAAGCGCTTAACTGAAGCGGTTAACTTGAGCCCCTCACTGAAGGGCTACCCCTCGAAGTTTCGGAGCAAGGGAGCGGCAATGCGGATCGACTGTCATCAGCATCTGTGGCCGGCACCCTTCGTGGAGGCGCTGCGGGCACGGACCACCCCACCGAGGTTGGTGGGATGGACCTTGCACGTTGCCGGCCAGCAGCCCTTCCTCGTCTCGCCCACCGATCATGATCCGGTCACCCGGGCCGAGACCGAGGGACTCGGGGGGACCCAGCGTGCCCTGATCTCGATGTCCAGCCCACTGGGTGTCGAGCACCTTTCGGCCGACGAGTCGGCAAGCCTGCTCGAGGTGTGGCACGAAGGCGTTGCCGCACTGGGTTCGCCCTTCGAGGTCTGGGCTGCGGTCAACGTCACCGAGCCCGACGTCGCGACGCTGAAAGCGGTACTTGCCCGAGACCGAGTGGTGGGACTCCAGCTCCCGGCGACCGCTCTCGCCGACGCTGCCGGCGTGCAACGGATGGGCGAGGTCCTGGCCGTACTCGCGCAATCCGGGCGCCCCCTGCTGGTGCACCCGGGCCCCGTTGCCCCCGACCCGGACGGGTCCCCCCCGTGGTGGCCGGCAGTCGTGCCCTACGTCGCTCAGCTGCACGCCGCGTGGCACGCCTGGCACATCGCCGGCCGCACGTCCCACCCCACACTGCGCGTGGCGTTCGTGGCCTTGGCCGGTCTCGCTCCGCTGCACCACGAGCGCTTGACGGCGAGGGGAGGTGTGCTCGGGGAGATCGATCCACAGATCTACTACGAGACCTCCTCCTATGGCCCGCGGGCCATCGACGCCACCGTCCGCGTCGTCGGCGCCGATGCGGTGGTGCACGGTTCGGACCGGCCTTACGCCGCTTCCACCGACCCGGGGCTCGGAGATGCCTTCGCCAAAGCCATGTTTGTCACGAATCCCTACCATCTGTTGTCTGGAGAAACGAAATGACGACTGCGGCCCTGAAACCTGCGGCCCTGAAAATCGACATGCCCGCCCTGCCGGGGCGCACGCTCTCGAGAGATGAGCTGACGGTGCTCGTGGAGGGCCTCGCCTGCCGCCCCGAGCTGTGGAGCGATCGGGTGGCCTTCGACACCGGCGGCCGCCACTTTGCCTCGCTCTACCGCGACGAGGACGTCGACGTCTGGCTGCTCTGCTGGAACACGGTGGACGACACCGGTTGGCACGATCACGACACGTCCTCAGGTGCGGTAACGGTGACCCACGGTGCGGTGCGGGAGACCAATCCGCGGCTCAACGGTGAGCCGGTAGCCAAGGTGGTCGACGTCGGATCAACCTTTTCCTTCGGTCCCGAGCATATTCACCGCATGGCGGGTGCGATGGACGGCTCGGTCACCCTCCACGCCTATTCCCCTCCGCTGTGGCGGATGGGGCAGTACGCGTTCGGTGCGGACGGGTCGCTGCGCCGACGGTCCCTCAGCTACGCCGAGGAGCTCCGCCCCGTGGATCCCGTCGTCGGGATCGCCTGAACCGACCGCGGTAAGAAATATCCCCGGGATCTTGACAGGACATTCATCAGTCTTGGACTATGAATGAACTGATTCAGGAAGGGGTGACCGTGATCACCTTCGACGCCGTAACCAAGCGCTACCCCGATGGCACCGTCGCCGTCAACGCGCTTGATCTGGTGCTGCCGGAGGGACAGATCACTGTGTTCGTCGGTCCCTCGGGGTGCGGCAAGACGACTTCGCTTCGCATGATCAACCGGATGATCGAGCCGTCGTCTGGCCGAATCCTGGTCGGGGGACAGGACGTGATGGCGCAGGATCCGGCCAAGCTCCGGCTGGAGATCGGCTACGTCATCCAGCAGGTCGGGCTCTTTCCGCACCGCACCATCCTCGACAACATCGCGACCGTCCCGTTCCTGTTGGGATGGAACAAGAAAAAGGCCCGTGCCCGCGCCGCCGAGTTGTTGCCGCGGGTGGGCCTACCGGACTCCTTTGCCTCGCGCTTTCCGATACAACTATCTGGCGGGCAGCAGCAGCGCGTCGGCGTCGCCAGGGCCCTCGCCGCCGATCCGCCCTACATGCTGATGGACGAACCCTTCAGTGCGGTGGACCCGATTACGCGGGAGAGCCTGCAACAGGAGTTTCTGCGTCTGCAGAGTGAACTCGGCAAGACCATTGCGTTCGTCACCCACGACATCGACGAGGCCATCAAGATCGGCGACAACGTCGCAATCTTCGGTGAAGGCGGTGTCCTCGCCCAGTTCGACACCCCCGAGCGCCTGCTGAACGCGCCGGCGAGCGAGTTCGTCGCCGACTTCGTCGGACGCGACCGGGGATTCAGAGGATTGTCCTTCGTCTCGGCCGCCGAACTGCCCGTCGACCAAGCGATGACGGCGCACACCGACGAGACCCACCGACACGACGACTGGGTGCTCGCGGTGGATGCCGCGACCCGACCACTGGGGTGGCGTCGTCCCGGCATCAGCAACGATGCCGGTAAACACGAGCCGCTATCTGGCACCTTCACCGTCACCGACCAGTTGCGTTTGGTGGTCGACCTCGCACTCATCTCACCGAGTGGGCTGGCGGTGCGGGTGGACGCGACCGGTGCCGTCGATGGCGTCGTCAGCCACGAAGACGTCGCCGCATACCTGAGGCGACGCCGCGGCGACGTTGTGCCAACCCGATGATCGACTACCTCGGGTCGCACCGTTCGGACATCCTGGCCGCACTCAGCCAGCACCTCGTCCTTGCGCTCCTGCCCGTCGTGCTCGGCTTCCTCGTCGCCCTCCCGCTGGGGTATGTGGCGCACCGGTACGGGTGGCTCCGCCATCCGCTGCTCAATCTGAGCAGCATCCTGTACGCCATCCCCTCGTTAGCCCTGTTCGTGCTGCTGCCGACGATCCTCGGTACCCAGATCCTGGACCCGATCAACATCGTGGTGGCGCTGGCCGTCTACACCGTCGCGTTGCTCGTGCGGACCGTCACGGACGGGCTGGGGGCAGTGGACCCCGCAGCCGTGCAAGCCGCTACCGCCATGGGATTTCGGCCACTGCGCCGGTTGATCCAGGTCGAGCTACCGATCGCTGTGCCGGTCATCGTCGCCGGCCTGCGGGTGGCGACGGTGTCCAACATCAGTCTGGTCAGCGTGGGTGCGCTCATCGGAGTCGGCGGCCTCGGCGCCTTGTTCACCCAGGGCCTGCAACTTTCCTACCTTGACCCGATCATCGTCGGAATGGTCCTGTCCATGTTGCTCGCCGTCATCTTTGACCTGCTGCTCGTTGTGCTCCAGCGAGCGCTGACGCCCTGGATGCGGGCGGGGGTCCAGCCGTGAACATATTCGCGCAGGTCTATCAGTACCTGACGACCGGCAGCAACTGGTCGTTGAGTGACTCGATGAGCATCAGTGCTCGACTGCTGCAGCATCTGCAGTACACGGTTCTCGCCCTCGCTATCGCGGCCGTGATCGCCTTGCCCGTCGGCTTCTACATCGGTCACACGGGACGGGCCGCGTTCGTGGCTATCAATGCCGGCAACGCGGGCCGATCGTTGCCGACCTTGGGGTTGTTGACTTTTATGGTCACTCTCATCGGCATCGGCCTGGTCCCCGCCATCATCGCGTTGGTGGTCCTGGCCGTGCCCCCGTTGCTGACGAACGTCTACGCGGGGTTGCGGGCGGTGGATCCTGCGGCGGTCGACGCCGCACGGGGGATGGGTATGAAGGGCTGGCAGATTCTGTTCCAGGTCGAATGCCCAATGGCCCTGCCCATCATGTTCAGTGGTCTGCGCAACGCCACCCTGCAAGTCGTCGCCACCGCGACAGTGGCGGCGTACGTCGGTCTGGGCGGTCTCGGTCGGTACCTCATCGATGGTCTCGCGCTGCACGACTACGTGCAGGTGGTTTCTGGCGCGATTCTCGTCGCCGTGCTGGCCGTCGTGCTGGACGTCGTATTGTCCGCCATCCAGCGGCTGGTGGTCTCGGCCGGTGTGACTGGCCGGGCCGCGACGCGGCGTCGGCGTTCCGCTGCCGCAGTTGTTCCCTCCGTAGCAGCCATCGAAGTGTCCTGATCGTCTCCTATCGCGAACGACTCCACAGAAAGGCACCGACCATGCGTACCACCATTCGTCTGCGACCCCTCGCCGCCGGGGCAGTCCTGGCTGTCCTCGGCCTTGCGTTGACCGCTTGCGGCGCCTCGAACAATGCCCTTGCGCCGAAACCCGCCACCGGTTCAACCCCCGGTGCGATCACGATCGGTTCCGCGAACTTCCCGGAGAGTGCACTGCTGGCGGAGATGTACGCCGGTGCGCTGAAGGCGAAGGGGATCAACGTGTCCACCAAGCTGAACATCGGTTCTCGTGAGGTCTACATACCGGCGCTGCAGGACGGCTCGATCGACCTCGTACCCGAGTACAGCGGTACGCTGCTTGCGTACTTCACAAAGAACAAGATTCCCAACGGTGTGTCGAACTCTGACCAGGTGTACTCCGCCTTGGTCAGCTCCGTTCCCGCCGGCCTAAAGGTCCTGCAGCAGTCCCCGGCGGAGGACAAGGACACCCTGGCTGTCACTAAGGCAACGGCGGACAAGTTTCACCTGAGCAGTATCGCGGACCTGACGGGTCACGCGCAGGACATGACGATCGGGGCCGGCCCCGAGTTCGCTAAGCGACAGACGGGCATACCCGGTCTGAAAAGCGTCTACGGCTTGACGTTCAAAAACTTCAAGGCGCTCGACGCCGGGGGACCACTCACCGTCTCCGCACTGAAAAGCGGTGACATTGACGTCGGCAACATCTTCTCGACGGACTCCGCGCTGAAGACAAACAACTTTGTACCGCTGAGCGACCCGAAGAATCTGTTCCTGGCCGAGAACATCGTGCCGCTGATCCAGCAGTCGAAGAACAACCCCACCATCACCGCGGCGCTCAACGCGCTCTCGGCTGCTCTGACGACACAGAACCTCACGGATGCGCTGTCCAAGGTGAAGGTCGACAAGGCCGACCCGCAGACGGTCGCCGCGGACTTCCTCTCCCAGCACGGACTGGGCTGAGCGGGTCGAATCCCCGCACAGGGACGGCCGCGCATCCGGCTCGGTCGCCCCCTCCATCGCCTCATTCGATCTCTTGGAGCCCCTCATGCCCGGTTTCTCCGCCCCGGTATCCGGACCTCGTCCTGTCCGGGCCCCTCGTGGCAGTGCGCTCAGCTGTCAGGGATGGCCGCAAGAGGCAGCGATGCGGATGTTGATGAACAACCTCGATCCCGAGGTCGCAGAGCATCCGGACGATCTGGTCGTCTACGGCGGCACCGGTCGGGCCGCTCGCAGCTGGCCGGCCTTCGACGCGATGGTGCGCACGCTGCAGACCCTGCGTGGTGACGAGACCATGCTGGTGCAGTCGGGTAAGCCCGTCGGTGTCTTCCAGACCCACGAGTGGGCGCCCAGGGTGTTGCTGGCCAACTCGAACCTTGTCGGTGACTGGGCCAACTGGGAGGAGTTCCGGCGCCTGGAGGCCTTGGGTCTGACCATGTACGGCCAGATGACTGCTGGCTCGTGGATCTACATCGGCACCCAGGGCATCCTGCAGGGCACCTACGAGACGTTCGCCGCGGTTGCCGCAAAACGGTTCGGGGGTACCCTGGCCGGCACGATCACCCTCACGGCCGGCCTCGGTGGCATGGGCGGCGCCCAGCCGTTGGCCGTCACCATGAACGATGGCGTGGCGATCTGTGTGGACTGCGACCCCTCGCGCGTGGAGCGGCGCATCGAACACCGCTACCTGGATGTCCGGGCCGACACATTGGAGGAGGCGCTGCGCCTGGCCGTCGAGGCCCGGGACGCCCGGCGAGCCCTGTCGATCGGGCTGGTGGGCAATGCAGCCGAAGTGTTCCCCGCGCTGCTGGCGATGGACGCGCCCATCGACATCGTCACCGACCAGACCGCCGCCCACGACCCGCTGTCCTACCTGCCGCTGGGCGTGGATCATGAGGACATCAAGGCCATGGGCGAAAAGGACCCGGCGAAGTTCACCGACGAGGCCCGCGAGTCGATGGCCAGGCACGTCGAGGCCATGGTGGGCTTCATGGACAAGGGCGCCGAAGTCTTCGACTACGGCAACTCCATCCGCGACGAAGCCCGCAAGGCCGGGTACGGTCGCGCCTTCGACTTCCCCGGCTTCGTCCCCGCCTACATCCGACCACTGTTCGCCGAGGGCAAAGGACCCTTCCGCTGGGCGGCGCTGTCGGGCGACGGCCGCGACATCGCCGCCACGGACCGAGCTGTGCTCGAACTGTTCCCCGCCGACGAGCACCTGCAGCGCTGGATCAAGATGGCTGGCGAGCGAGTCGCGTTCCAGGGACTGCCGGCGCGGATCTGCTGGCTGGGCTACGGCGAACGCAATCTCGCCGGGGAGCGGTTCAACGACATGGTCGCCTCCGGGGAAATTACGGCCCCGCTGGCGATCGGCCGCGACCACCTCGATGCCGGCTCCGTCGCCTCGCCCTACCGGGAAACCGAGGACATGCTCGACGGCTCCGACGCCATCGCGGACTGGCCGCTGCTGAACGCCATGCTCAACACATCCTCGGGCGCGTCCTGGGTGTCCATCCACCACGGTGGCGGGGTAGGGATGGGCCGATCGATCCACGCCGGGCAGGTCTGCGTGGCCGACGGCACCGAACTGGCTGGGCAGAAGCTGCAGCGGGTACTGACCAACGACCCGGGCACCGGCGTCATGCGACACGTCGACGCGGGTTATGACCGGGCTATCGAGGTGGCCGAGCAGCGCGGCGTCCGCACTCCGATGCTGGAGCGGTGAACGCCGTGCAGCGAGAATTCGCCCGTCTCTGGGCCGAGCTCGCGCCCATCGGACGCTGCGATGCGGGCGGCGGGTACTCGCGGTTCGCGTGGAACGCCGAGGACCTGCAACTGCGCGCCTGGTTCCTCGCGCAGGCCCGGGCGCGCGATCTGACCGTCGATACCGATCGGAACGGTAACCAATGGGCGTGGTGGGGTACCCCGGCGCCTGGCGCGGTCGTGACCGGTAGCCACCTGGACAGCGTGCCGGGGGGCGGGGCGTTCGACGGGCCGTTGGGTGTGGTGTCCGCCTTTCTCGCGGTGGACGACCTGCGCTCCCGCGGTGTGCATCCGACGCGCCCGCTCGCGGTGCTGAACTGCGTCGACGAGGAAGGGGCCCGCTTCGGCACCGCGTGTCTGGGTAGTCGCCTGCTGACGGGGGTACTCGACCCCGAGCACGCCCGCGCACTCACCGACCACGACGGCATCACCTTGGCCGAAGCCATGGCCGCCGCCGGAGCCGATCCCACCACCCTCGGGCGGGACGAGCCGGCGCTGGCGTGGATCGGAACGTTCATCGAGCTCCACGTCGAGCAGGGTCGCGCTCTGGTCGATCTCGGGGCCCCGATCGGGGTGGCCAGCGCGATCTGGCCGCATGGGCGGTGGAAGTGCAGCTTCCACGGCCAGGGCAACCACGCGGGTACCACCGCGCTGGCCGACCGGCGCGACCCCATGTTGCCCTTCGCCAGCACTGTGCTGGCCGCGCGGGACGTGGCCGAGCAGGCCGGTGCGGTGGCCACCTTCGGCCGCGTGCGCATCGACCCCGGGGGGACCAACGTCATCGCCTCGGCCGTGCACGCGTGGCTGGACAGCCGCGCACCAGATGAGGACACCGTTGCCCAGGTGGTCAAGGAAATCACGGCCCTGGCCGAGCAGGCCGGCCAGCGCCACGGCGTTGAGGTGCACGTCGGAGCCGAGTCGTTCTCCCCGATCGTGACCTTCCAGGAGGAGCTCCGGGACGAGCTGTCGGTATTGCTCGACGGCGCGCCGGTGCTGCCCACCGGCGCCGGACACGACGCCGGTGTGCTGGCCGCCTGCGTGCCGAGTGCCATGCTGTTCGTCCGTAACCCCACGGGGATCAGTCACCACCCCGCCGAACATGCGGAGCTCGCCGACTGCATCGCCGGCGTCCATGCGCTGAGTCGGGTGCTCGAGCACCTGGTGTCGCGGTGAGCGATCTCTACTGGTGTGAGTATGCGTGGCTCGGCGGGGACACCGCCGATCCCGGTGTCCTCCTGCAGGTCAACGATGACCGGATCGCCCATGTCGTGGCAGGGGTGGCCGAGGCGCCGGCCCGGTCGGCGGTGTTGTGGGGCGTCACCTTGCCCGGTCTGGTCAACGCCCACTCGCATGCTTTCCATCGCGCCCTGCGCGGGCGGACGCAGCTGGGACGCGGGAGCTTCTGGACCTGGCGCGAGCAGATGTACGCCGTCGCCGCCCGGCTGACCCCCGCCAACTACTACGCGCTGGCAAGAGCGGTCTACGCGGAAATGGTGCTGGCCGGGATCACCTGCGTCGGCGAGTTCCACTACCTGCACCATGATGTCGATGGCGCCCCGTACGCGGACCCCAACGCGATGAGCCAGGCGCTGGTCGACGCAGCCCGTGACGCGGGAGTGCGCCTGACGCTGCTCGACACCTGCTATCTCACAGCCGACGTCGGCGGCACCCCGCTGTCCGGCACGCAGCTGCGTTTCGACGACCAAAGCGTCACCGGCTGGGTCGAGCGGGCAGATAACCTAGCCGCACGCCTGGCCGCGCGGGCCGAGGTGCGGATGGGTGCCGCGATCCACTCGGTGCGGGCGGTCCCCGCCGATGCCCTGCCGGTGGTGAGCGACTGGGCCGTCCGCCACGGTGCGCCGCTGCACGTGCACCTGTCCGAGCAACGCGCAGAGAACGACGCCTGCCAGAGCGCCTACGGCTGCTCACCGACGGCGCTGCTGTCCAAGGCGGGCGCGTTGGGATCACACACCACCGCGGTGCACGCCACCCACCTCAGCTCGACGGACATCGGGTTGCTCGGTCTCAGCGGAACGGGCGTCTGCATGTGCCCCACCACCGAGCGTGACCTCGCCGACGGCATCGGGCCGGCACGCGAGCTGGGTTCGGCGGGCTCGCCGGTGTCGCTGGGCTCGGACAGCCAGGCGGTGATCGACCTGTTGGAGGAGGCGCGCGGGATGGAGCTCGATGAGCGTTTGGCATCCGAGCAGCGGGGACACTGGAGCGCCCAGGAGCTGCTGCTTGCGGCGACCTCGAACGGTGCCGGCGCACTGGGCTGGTCCGAGCTCGGCCAACTCGCAGCCGGTCAGCTCGCGGATTTCATCACCATCGGCTTGGACTCCGTGCGGACGGCCGACGCCGTCTCCTCCGGTGCCCTCGAGACTGCAGTCTTCGCCGCCACCGCCGCGGATGTGCAGTCCGTGGTGGTCGGCGGACGGGTCGTGGTGCGCCGAGGCCGGCACACACTCATCGACGACGTGGCAGGGTGCCTGCGTACGAGTGTGCGGGCGGCGCAGCAATGAGCCTGCTGATCGACAACATCGGGACCCTGGTCACCAACGACGCCACGCTGGATCACGGCCCTCTGGGCCTGCTTTACGACGCGGCCGTCGTCATCGACGGTGTTTCGGTGGTGTGGGTCGGGTTAGCCGCACATGTTCCAGAGGGAGCCGCGACCGCACGGCACGACGCCGGCGGGCGCACCCTGCTTCCCGGCTTCGTCGACAGCCACGCCCACCTGGTCTTCGCCGGTGACCGCACCGCCGAGTTCACCGCCCGCATGTCCGGTCTGCCCTACAGCGCCGGCGGCATCGCGACGACGGTGGCAGCGGTGCGAGCCGCGTCCGATGAGGCGCTGTCCGCGACCGTGCGCCGTTTGGTAGCGGAGGCACTCCGGTCGGGAACCACCACGGTGGAGTGCAAGTCCGGCTACGGCCTTACCACCGCAGACGAGCTTCGCAGCGTCCGGGTCGCGGCGGAACACACCGACGAAGTGACGTTTCTCGGTGCGCACGTGGTGCCCCCCGAGTACACCGGACGTCCCGACGACTACGTAGACCTGGTCTGCACCGAGATGATTCCCGCGTGCGCGCCCCACGCAAAATGGATCGACGTCTTCTGCGACCGCGGAGCGTTCGACGTCGACCAGGCCAGAGCCGTGCTCACCGCAGGTGCGGCCCACGGGCTGCAGCCCCGGGTGCACGCCAACCAGCTCGAGCTCGGCGGTGGGGTGCAGCTCGCCGTCGAGCTCGGAGCCGCCTCGGCCGACCACGTGACGCACACGAGCGACGCCGACATCGAGGCACTGGCTGCGGGCGCCACCGTCGCGACCTTGCTTCCCGGCGCGGAGTTCTCCACCCGCGCCGGCTACCCGGACGCCCGTCGGCTGATCGATGCCGGGGTCAGCGTGGCACTCGCCGCGGACTGCAATCCCGGGTCGAGCTACACCACCAACATCCCGTTCTGCATCGCCGTTGCTGTCCGCGAGATGGGAATGACACCTGACGAAGCCGTCTGGGCGGCCACCGCCGGTGGAGCACAAGCACTGCAGCGCAATGACATCGGAAGGGTGCTGGCCGGCGCCCGAGCAGACCTGACGCTGCTCGACGCACCCTCGCACGTGCACCTCGCCTACCGGCCCGGGGTGCCTCTGGTTGCCGAGGTCTGGAAGAGCGGTCGTCGACACCGGTGAGCAACGGCCACCACGGCAGTGCTCCTGCAGTGCGGACAGAAGTTCTGCGTACCGCGGAGTACCGACAGATGTCGTGGAAGAACGGTGCCGGGGTGACGCAGGAAGTGCTCAGTGAGCCCGCGGATGCTGGCGTCGGTGACTTCGGATGGCGACTCAGCCTGGCCGAGCTGACCCGCAGCGGTCCGTTCTCGACATTTCCCGGGGTCGACAGGACGATCGTGCTACTGGAGGGCACGAGCGTGACGGTGACCATCGGTGGAGTTGCGCAGGCGCTGCGCCGGTGGGAGCCGTTGCAGTTCTCTGGTGATTGCCCCGCGTCGGCGCGGGTCGCAGAGGGGCCCACTCGCGATTTGAACGTGATGACGCGCCGGTCCCGGTTCACCGCCCGCACGCAGGTGAACCGGGTCGAGGGACACACACCGCTCCGCATCCACCGACGGGAGGTGGTGGTGCTCGTGGTATTGGCAGGTCCGCTGACGGTCCGCGGCACGAATGACGACGAGAACGAGCTTGCATACCTGGATTCCTGTCGCGTGTCCGGTGAGGGAATCGTCGACGTGCGCGGAACGGGCACGCTTGCCTTGGTACGACTGCAGGACACGGACGTCTCGGCGTCTCCCACCGGTAACCCCCTCGACTGATGCAGGTTGTGGCGGAATGAGTCCGGGTGGCGCCGGGGTCCGTCGGTACGCCGAGCTCGCGGTCGCACCGAGCGTCCTGCGAGTGGGACTGCCCTCGGTCCTGGCGCGGCTTCCGTTGGGAATGACCACGCTGGCGCTGCTGCTGGCGGTGCACCAGAGCAGCGGGTCCTTCGGGTTGGCCGGCGGGACGACGGCGTTGTTCGCACTGGGCAACGGGGTATCGAGCCCGGTCCGTGGTCGCTTGGTCGACCGACTCGGCGCGGCACCCGTGCTGGTGGCCACCGGGCTCCTGCATCCGGTAGCCCTGCTCGCGCTGGTCGCGGCCACCCGACGGACCGGGCTGGAGTTCGGTGTCCTCGCCGCCGCTGCGACGGCGGGTTTCGTGCTGCCTCCCGTCGGGCCGATCGTGCGAGCGGTGTGGCAACGGCTACCCGATCGCGGCTTGCGAGAATCCGCCTTCTCCCTGGATGCCGTCATCATGCAGGCCATCTTCTACGCGGTGGGGCCGCCCGCGGTCACGCTGCTCAGCGTCGTTGCTTCGCCGTCCCTGGCCTTGTATGTGATCGCCGCGCTCACGTTCTGCGGTGCCCTCACGGTCGCGTCCGCCCCGGCCGTCCAGGCGTGGCCGGTACCGCAGCACCGACCGGCTCTGCTAGGCGCGCTCGCGGTGCCCGGCCTGCCCATGGTGCTCCTGATCGCAGTGACCAGCACCACGGCCATCGGCGCCGTCGAGGTCGCGGTGACTGCGTTTGCCGCCGAGCACACGGTCGGCGACTACAGCGGGGTGCTGCTCGCCGCGCTCGGGCTCGGCAGCGTGACCGGTGGCCTTTTCCACGGAACCCGCACCTGGCGACCGTCCCTGGCTGCCCAATACCGCTGGTGGCTGGGCGCCCTGGCGGTCGGGCTGGTGCCGCTGGGTGCGGCTCCGGGACCGGCATCACTGGGATGGTTGCTGTTCGTGGCCGGACTGGCCATCGGCCCTGCGAGCACCGTGCAGTTCAGCCTGATCGGCGCGTTGGCGCCCAGCGGGTCATTGACCGAGGCTTTCACGTGGCTGGTCTCCGCGTCGTTCGCGGGTAATGCCTTAGCCCGGATCCACCGTCTCTCCTTTGATGATCATCCGGTTTGGGTGATCTTGCGAGTGGTCGGTGAGGGCGTGCCGAGGTCGCCGGCGGGCCGGCTGTGTCCACGTTCTCCGGTGAGGTCC